>OLSD01000207.1_pt1 | contig 66272 bp, 52 predicted proteins | sample 1672211 | NCBI WGS metagenome assembly OLSD01 (sample SAMEA3136659, study PRJEB25190) | human gut metagenome | reverse complement strand
CACGGACAATGGCACGGACGTGTGGCTGAAAGATGCTCAGTATGCGGTCTGCACAGGTATGAGTCTTTGACCTGTACATCTCCTCCTGCTGATGGTACATCTTGAGGATGGCGGTCAAGGTGCGTTTCTCATATGAGAACAGACACTCGTAGTACATCTTGTTCTTCGCAAGCAAGTCCATCAGGATGCGGATGTCCTTGCGCAAGTAGTTGAGCGTCACCCCGATAGTATCACGCACCATCTTGCCTTTCTTCTTGGCTTTCTTGACAAGCTGAAGGTATGCCTGACGTGCATGCTTGTAGTTCGTGCGTGGTTTGTGTAGTTCAAACATCTCGCACACCTTCATAATATAGTCGGTAACCTTGCGGCAGCCGTCATGTATAATATCAACGTCAACAGGATAGCGCATCTCGGCATCGGCGCAGGTGGCATCAATCTTCAGCACCCCCTTGTGCTCGCGACCTTGTGAGTCGGTGAAGGATGCGGCATTCGAATCCTCTGGTTTCGGAGTCGGCGGGTCCTCATCATTCTTCTTCGCCTCTTCCTCCTCACGCTTGCGTTTCTCTTCAAGAAGACGCTTCTGCTTGTCGAGAAGCTTGACGGTCATCTTGTTGAGTTCTTCCTCAGAGATTCGCTTGCGTATCGTGACAAACAGGCTTGGGTCGAATATAGGCTTGTCGGTAAACCCATGCAAACCACAAAAGTACTGCATGTAGGGACTCTCTCTGATAATCTCGATGGTCTCGGCGTCACTCAGGTTTAGCTTGTGCTTGATAATCATTGCGCCGAGAATCATGCGTGCCGGCTTGTTACCAGCACCTTGCTTCTGATTGTCCAACCTTGAGTTGTATTCCCTCTCAAGTTCCGTCCATGGAAGAAGGTCACCGAGAGCCACCCATCGGTTTTTCTTGTCCAGCTCATCAAGGGATGAGCGGAGCAAACCGAGGTCAAGTTGCTTGTATTTTGGAGCGTAAAACTTCATCTTGCTATGGAATTAACGATATAAAGATACGATTTTATAGTTAAACAAACGAAGAAATAAAGTTATATAAACTTAAATATCAGAGAGTTATAAATTATTCAGTAAACACTGATTAAATGCTTATAATCTCTTCTCTTTTTTGACTTACCTATGAGATTGTTGACTTCCTTCAAAGATACATTTATGGTCTTATTCTGTTTCCCCTCTACTATCATCTGGGGAATATAAGGAAATCTCTGAGATAACCTTTCAATTTGACTGACAACTCTTTTACCGTTATTGAGTTTCCTTACCTTGTCTCTCCAATCAATATGCTCTTCTGGAATATCAAGAATGTTCTGGTTAAAATACTTCTCTAATGTCTGTATAAAATCTCTGTTGTGGTCATCTGTATAAAACACATTAATGTCCATGTCTTGTCTGATGGCTATTCTTGTTATTAGCTGAACATACTCCCAAAGCATATATCTTGTAAGAGTAGTGTTTGTCAGGAAAGCTTTGTTGAATTTTTCTGAAGATGTAGATACTGGGAGTGACCATTTCCCTAAAAGGATGATGTTACTGTAGTCCTTAAAGTCATTTACTGCCTTACTCTCAGCACTTCCGTAATATATAATACTGTAGAAGTCTTGTGAGATATTAGTTTTAGCCAATTCATCAGAAAGTGAAGCAACAAGAGCACTATCATTACTGCTTTGAGCATCACTTGTTATCCCATTATCTTCGCTTTTAAAATCATTCCAACAAGCAATGAGAGTCTTTCCTTTTACACTTGAAAGAATAGCGATTACGGATTGAACCATACTCTTTATTAACTCCTGATGTTTGTTGTTTCTACGGTTAAGATTGGGAACATAAAAGCTATGGAAGTCTGCCTTGGCTCTGTATTTTTGAGGAATATCTATAAGTTTGTATATGCTTGAATCCTTAAAAAGAACATCGCCAGCACCTTCCATAATCAACACAAGACTATTATTTGTTTGGAAATCGCAAGGAGAGAATTGGATTACTGCATTGCCTTGTACTTTTATCATGTTTGAATATTCACTCTCAATAATAGAGAGGGCTGTGTCTGTTTTTAGCAGTCCCAAGGTTGTTGCTGTGTTAAACCAAGCCGTATCAGTATGGGCAATGAATGTGTTATAATCCTTTCTCATCGCAACAAACTCTTTTGCCTTGTACTCACCATTACCGGCATCTTCCCCAAGAACGCCTAAATGTAGTTTAGATATTGTGGCATACTTTTGTATAAAACCAGGTATCTCGTCAATGATAATCCAACGACGAGTATTAGGATTATTCATCAGCTTTTTCCAATCACCATCAAAAGAAGACAGAACGACACCATTTTTATTATAAAGCAGATATACTGGTGGGTATTCTGTATAAAGTCTTACGTTTGTCATTATCAACACTTTCTTCTTTGTTACTTCTTCTGGGTTATTGGCATATTCGTTCAGAACATCATAATCGGCTTGGGAGTGAATCAGCATCATGTCTGTTGCAGCCAAGCCTAATAGATTCTGCAAATCGTAGTACAAGGTGTTAGCACTAACGATAGAATCAACAACAATCAGCATACCTTCCATATAGTGTGCCAATATGAAACGTTCCAACCAATATGTCTTACCAGAACCACATCCTGTACTCAGGATAAAATTGCCTACATCATCAGGCAATTCCACATTGCAATTCTTTAATTTTATTTTTAAGTTTGCCATACTATTTCTATGTGTCTGAATTAAAAAACAATCTGTATAGTGAATACCTCCTGAATATTTTACTAACATCCTCTCTTCGGGACCTATTTCATCAATGGTACAGGAACTACTCACCATACAGAGTTTGAATTTACTTCGTTTCTACTATTTTATACCCTTTATACAGTGATATATCTTAACACAAGAACTAACAATAGCTAAACATGCACATATTCTTATAAACAATCTGTCTGTCGAAGAAATTTCGATAACGCTATTGCCACTGCTATCAATCTTTGCCTTGATGGAATTTTGAGAGATTTTGTAATTCTGCTCTTGGGATGTTGTACCATTTACATTGTCAAATGTTACATGACTATCATCATTTATGGTAGCAATCAAAGGGTCGGGTAATGAAATTTTATTGATTAAGTATTCATTACGTATCTTGTTGATATTCTTATATTCTATCTCTGAGATACCATATTTCTTGCAAAAGTCACTCTTGGTAAGTGACCAGTCTTTTTTAGAGATTTCTAACTTCATAATTGTATTTTTAGTTTATTGTTATTTTTGTGCATACTCAATTATACTCTTTTTCCAATATACTGAATGTGGACTGATTGCATTTACCTCATCAATAAAATCACGTATTTGCTGTGGTGTGTAATTCTTCTTCCCAGAAAGTATTCCAATCTTGTAGTGATCACAGATGTTGATGGTCTGTGCAATCATATCAAGACTTCTCTGAGGGGCAATGATAGGCTCAATACTTGCCCATGTACAGATACCTTCAATGTGAAGAACATGCATGGCACTGATACGTTCTGCATTAGGACTTGCCCCAGGTTCAAGAGTATCGCAACCTGTAAGCGAAAAGCCAACCTTAATAAAGTCTTTATGGCAGAGAGCATTCTGAACCGCAGGATGATTAAGCCAGTCTGCTCTTTTAGTCAAAACCTGAACAGGTACGCCTTGACTGATAGCATAGTCAATACACTTCCAATTCAGCTCAATCGTCTCACTTAAACATGGGTCGCTTACTAATGAGAAATGAAGTTGACTACCTGAAGAAATAATCTCACTACGATAGCGAGCGAGTTCCTTACAGAAAATCTCATACGCAGTGTCTTCGTCAACGAGCAGCTTTTTGAGGCGTACTGTATTACCACCCAATGTCCTTGACATCAAGCTGTGGTTATTATAGCAATAGCTACACTCGTGAGGGCAACCATTGTAAAGGTTGCAGGCAAAAAGCGAGTATTCCGCTGCCTTGCCATTTGCTTTATAAATAGCTTTCTTTTTTACTTTTTTGTTTTTTCTTTTTTACGGCTGCAAAATTAAAGTAAAAAGAAGAGGTAAAGATTTACAAGCGTAATTCAAGGTGAAGAATTACGCTACAAGCATAAAAAAAGCATCCAAGTCAGAAACTCAGATGCTTATATCTTAAAATAAAATTAATTTTTCAATGTCCCATAGGCAATGTTTTAATTGGTTTAGCATTTCGATGTCATTAATGTATGTACTTATTGTAGCTTCACGTAAGCCAAAGATTTTACAATAATCTTTCTGTGTTATTTTCTTTTCTCTGTATTTAAAATTGGCTTGCAAAAGGATCTTTAATATTATTGCATGATAACAAAATTTCGGTTCCTTTTCCTCTACTACAGGTGCAATTCTATCTTCATAATAACATTGATATTGCATTATCATATTTTTGGTAGTTTCTGTAAATGTATAATGTCGTGCTACCTCACATTTTACATTAATACGTTTTATATATTTATTTTCCTCAGAGATTATTTTTGTAAGATTATTAAGAAAGTTTGTTATTTCGCTTGGGGACGCATTACGTAAATCAACACTATCTAAATTGAATTCATTTATGACATTCCCATTCTCCAAACACATAAAGCTTGGTAGAAGAACCATTTCGTTCAACCGATATAAAATGTATATTCCTTGCTTATAATCTCAATCTTTACAAAGTTTTAAAGTTAAACAATCCGTTAATAACACTCCGTTGCGACTTTCTGTATATAGTACACAACTCGCCGCCTTTTGGCTCATCAGGTAGGCTACACCCAAATATAAAAAGCAGTACTGCCTTTCCATATAACTATAACAATACAAAATGTGTACCATTATAGGTATATGACAGAAAGGCAGAAACGCTTATATCAGAACGTGTCAGCTATCTTATCCATCTGTTCACCTATCGCTTTGTCAATCAACTTTGCATAGCGACTGGTCATACGTGTGTTGGTATGTCCCATCATTTTTGATATGACTTCAAGCGATATGTTGTTGGCGAGCGTAACGGTACTGGCGAAAGTATGGCGACTTGTGTGAAAGGTCACTCGCTTGTTTATGCCACACAATGTTGCTATGTCTTTTAGATTCTCGTTCACATCTGTACTATCCTGAATAGGCATAACAATATCGCTGTTCTGGTCGTTGTATTTATCCAACAAAAGTTTCGCCATAGGAAGGAGAGGGATGCGTGAGAGAACACCTGTCTTTATGCGTTTCTTCTTAATCCAGATACGCCCCTCGTCATCTGTCTCAAAATGCTCCTTACGCAATGTCTTGATGTCGATATAGGCAAGACCAGTAAAACAGCCGAAAAGGAAAGCGTCTCGTGTACGCTCAAAACGCTTGATAGGAGTAGTAAAATTGATAATCTTACGCAACTCTACATCGTCAAGATAGTCTATATCTACATGCTCACGCTCTACCTTATATATATTAAGTGGATTGAACTGGATATATCCATTTGCTACAGCTATGTTCATCAGTTGCTTCAAGAACTTCAGATGTTTTGAACATGAATTTTGGCAGTTGTTCTTCTCCGTAAGCAGATAGGTATGAAAGCCCTGTATAAAGCCTAACTTTACCTCGTGCAAGTAAATATCCTCACGATGATACTTAGCCCCCATAAACTCCTTGATATAACGACCTGTAAGTTCATTGGCTTCGTAGGTGTCCTGGGAGATTTTCTTACCGACAAGTGGTTTGCGCATCGCTTGAAAATCTTTGAACACATCCAATAATGTCTTTTGGTTTATGGCATCCACATGGTCGTTTACTGCTTCTTTCAGTAGGTTGGCAGTAATCATAAAACCTTTTTCCATCAACTCAATCTCCTTTTGAAAGATTTTGTTGCGGAGCTGATACAGATACTCGTTTAGCTGTTTAGCCTCTTCACTTCTGCCACGAACCAACTGCTTTTCATCGTCCCAGTCAGATACTTTAATCTTTTTGCCTGTGTAATAAGATACACGCACGGCATTAACGCTGATGTAAGCTACGATAGGGGATAACCCATTTTTGTCTTTTCTGGTTTTCTTTACCATGAAATAGACCGATGTACAATGCTTTTCCATTGCTTCTTAAACAAGTTTTTGAAGACTTATCTACTTAATATACAATGGTTTATCCCATGTTGTGATGCCACTTTTTACAGACGCCAAAAAGTGGCATCAGTATGTACCACGGAAAAGCGATAAAATGAGGTGTTTTAGTGCCTTTATATAACCTGTTAAAGACTCTTTTTTACAAGGTTTATTTGCATAAATTCAAGCTCAAACCTACTTGTAAAAGCCAATATCCAACAAGCATGCAGGTACAAAAAAATCCTCCATAATCACTACAAGGACTATGGAGGATAATTCTATATAAATATCTGACAATCAGATAATTACTTCTTGTTCAAAGCCAAGTCGATAGCTACGGCGATAGCTACAGTAGCACCTACCATTGGGTTGTTACCCATACCGAGGAAGCCCATCATCTCTACGTGAGCAGGAACTGAAGAAGAACCTGCAAACTGAGCGTCAGAGTGCATACGGCCGAGAGTATCAGTCATACCATAAGAAGCAGGACCAGCAGCCATGTTGTCAGGATGAAGCGTACGACCAGTACCACCACCTGAAGCTACTGAGAAGTATGGCTTGCCAGCAGCAAGACGCTCCTTCTTATATGTACCTGCTACCGGATGCTGGAAACGTGTAGGGTTGGTAGAGTTTCCGGTAATTGATACGTCTACATCCTCACTCCAGTTGATAGCAACACCTTCACGAACATCGTCGGCACCATAGCAGTTAACCTTAGCACGTGGACCGTCGCTGTATGCGATACGGTTAACGACATTAAGCTTACCTGTATAGTAATCAAACTTTGTCTGTACATATGTAAAGCCGTTGATACGGCTGATAATCATAGCAGCATCCTTGCCAAGTCCGTTGAGTATGACACGAAGAGGATTCTTACGAACCTTGTTTGCCATCTCAGCAATCTTTATAGCGCCCTCAGCAGCAGCAAAAGACTCATGGCCAGCCAAGAAAGCGAAACACTGTGTCTCCTCACGAAGCAGACGGGCTGCGAGGTTTCCGTGGCCCAGACCTACCTTACGGTCGTCAGCAACAGAACCTGGGATACAAAAAGCCTGCAAACCTACACCGATAGCCTCTGCACACTCTGCAGCAGTCTTGCATCCACGCTTGATAGCGATAGCTGCGCCGCAAACATATGCCCACTTGGCATTTTCGAAACAGATACGCTGGGTATCCTCACACATCTGATAAGGATCAACACCAGCCTCTTCGCAAATCTGATTCGCCTCTTCTACGCTCTTGATGCCCTCTGCGTTGAGAGCTGCAAGAACCTGCGCCTCGCGACGCTCCTGACTTTCATAACTTACTTTTCTAATCATAGTTCTGTTTCTCCTTATTATTCTTTACGTGGATCAATAGCTTTAACAACACCCTGCTCGGCAGTTGTACGTCCGTAGCTGCCTGTAAATTTCTTTACGGCCTCATTTGCGTCCATACCATTCTTGATTGCCTCCATCATCTTACCGAGATGAACATACTCATAACCACAAACCTGATTGTCCTTATCAAGGAACTGCTTTGTGATGTAGCCTTCTGTCAGTTCAAGGTAACGTGTACCCTTGGCCACTGTACCATAGAGAGTACCAGTCTGTGAACGAAGTCCCTTGCCAAGGTCCTCGAGACCTGCACCGATTGTAAGACCGCCCTCAGAGAAAGCACTCTGTGTACGTCCATAAACAATCTGAAGGAAAAGCTCACGCATTGCAGTATTGATAGCGTCACATACGAGGTCTGTATTCAACGCTTCAAGAAGTGTCTTACCTGGTAAGATTTCAGATGCCATTGCGGCAGAGTGAGTCATACCTGTGCATCCGATAGTCTCAACAAGAGCCTCCTGAATAATTCCGTCCTTTACATTAAGAGACAATTTGCAGGCACCCTGCTGAGGAGCACACCAGCCCACACCGTGGGTATAACCTGATATATCCTTGATTTCTTTAGCATAGACCCATTTTCCCTCCTCTGGAATAGGAGCAGGTCCGTGGTTTGGGCCTTTAGCCACAACACACATGTTTTTTACTTCTGTTGAATAAATCATAATTGTATTTTAATATTACACTGTATTTGTATTGAAAAAGCAATTTACCTATTGTTATCCAAAACCTTGGCAAAGGTATAAATTATTTTCCAAATGGCACCCATTTGTCGGAATTTTATACTTCAATTATTAATCTTTACATATCTGAAACATGCAGAAGACATAACGAAGTTGCATTTTTGCACAATGCAGTTGGCAATATGCCCCACAAAAGCATTATAAGAAAGACAAGTTTTTTAGTTTGTTGCTTAATTCTTCCGCCTTTGATTTTCGAATGGAAAGAGTTATAGTGCATGTATTGTCATACTCCTGTGAGACAATACGCGGCTCCATATTTTTTACGACTTTCATGACACTGTTCATCATAACGTACGGGAAAGTGAATTTTACAATATCCTCAACATATTTCTCTTCCACTTCGCAGTGTTCTATAGCATCAGCCGCCGCCGTACGATATGCAACGATCAGGCCACCCGTACCAAGGTTTACCCCTCCATAATAACGTATAACGACTATGAGAATATCCGTCAGGTCATTTGACAATATCTGTCCAAGAATAGGTTTGCCAGCCGTGCTGCTCGGTTCGCCGTCATCATTCGCCTTGAAGTCCAACTTCTCCGGTCCCAACATATAGGCATAGCAGACATGACGGGCATCATAATATTTCTTACGGTACTCCTGAACAATACGCTTTACATCTTCCACATCATCAACATGATGTGCAAAGGCAAGGAACTTACTTCGTTTCTCGCTATAAAAGCCCTCCCCTACTATATTCGTTATAGTTTTATATAAATCTTCCAACGTTATTCTTTGATTCTGTTATTATCAAGTTTGTGTCAAATGAAAATACGGCTATAGTCAGAACTAATTATACAAGTCTGTGCTGCACACATCTAAACATCACCATCATCCTGCAGCATAAAGAAAATGGCGTGCCCTTAAACGTAACAAAAAAAAGAGGGACACGCCATTATATTTTAACTTCTACTCAAGATCGTGAATTACAAGTCCAGACCTGAGCTTTGGTTCAAACCATGTAGCCTTTGGAGGCATGATTTTACCACTGTCAGCAATATCCATAATCTGTTTCATTGTGACAGGATAAAGAGCCAAAGCCATCTTCATCTCACCTGAGTCTACGCGACGCTTCAGCTCGTCAAGTCCACGAAGTCCGCCTACGAAATCAATTCGCTTGTCTGAGCGGAAATCCTTTATGCCGAGAAGTTCGTCGAAGATGAGTCTGCTTGATACATCAACATCAAGTACTCCGATAGGATCTGTAGGATCGTAAGTCCCCTGACGTGCTGTCAGACTGTACCACTCTCCCTCAAGATACATCGAGAAATTGTGAAGTTCTGTAGGGCGATAATTGTCCTTACCCTTCTTCTCCACGATGAAGTTCTTGTCCAAAGCCTTCAGGAATTCTTCGGCCGTAAATCCGTTGAGATCTTTAACCACACGGTTGTAGTCAAGGATAGTAAGCTGTGAAGCCTGGAAGCATACAGCCATGAAGTAATTGTATTCCTCCTTGCCGGTGTGATTAGGATTCTGCTTTGCCTTTTCTGCGCCTACCAAGGCAGCTGCAGCCGAACGGTGGTGACCGTCAGCAATATATAGGGCAGGCATTGCAGCAAACTCGTCGGTAATGAGCTTCATATCTTCCTTATCAGAAATAACCCAGAACTTATGTCTGAATCCATCGATAGGTGCAATGAAGTCATATTCAGGCTCAGTTGCTGCATATCTGTTAATCAAGGCATTCAGCTTTTCATTGTCAGGATAAGCGAAGAAAACAGGTTCAAGGTTTGCATTATTAACGCGCACATGCTTCATTCTGTCCTCTTCCTTGTCACGACGTGTCAGCTCATGCTTCTTGATAGTGCCGTTCATGTAGTCTTCCACATAAGCGCCAACAACGATACCATACTGAGTCTTGCCGTTCATTGTCTGGGCATAGATGTAATAGTGTTCATCCTTGTCTTGAACGAGCCATCCGTTCTTCTGGAACTTCTTGAAGTTCTCGGCGGCTTTTTCATAGACACGAGGGTCATACTCACTTGTACCAGGAGCAAAGTCGATCTCAGGCTTTATTATATGATAAAGACTTTTCTCGTTGCTTCCGGCCTCAGCCCTCGCCTCCTCGGAATCGAGGACGTCATAGGGACGTGACTCCACCTGCTCCACAAGGTCTTTGGGAGGGCGAATTCCCCTAAAAGGTTTTACTGTTGCCATAGTATTATATAATTAGATTAAATGTTTATCTTATTATAACGGCTTACTTGTTCACCTGGAACTTTGTGCATCCGTCCTTGAAGAAAGCATTGATCTGTTTTGCAGCAGCGATACCGGCATTGATGTTAGCCTCAGCTGTCTGTGCGCCCATCTTCTTAGGAGTGCTGAAGTATCTGCCTTCAACCTTTTCTGCGAATTCTGCATTCATGTCAGGCATGATGTCTGTAACATACTTCAGGTCTGTACGCTCCTGGAGAAGCTGCAGAAGTTCAGGCTCATTGATAACCTCCTTACGAGCTGTATTGACTACAATACCATTCTTCTGCATCTTAGAAACGAGAGCAGCATTGATACTCTGCTTTGTCTCTGGAGTAGCAGGAATATGGAGAGAAACGACATCACAAGTAGAGAACAGCTCTTCCTGATTCTCAACAGCGTGAACACCAGCCTCTTCAATAGCCTCCTTAGGGCAGAATGCGTCATAAGCATATATGTCCATACCGAAGCCCTTGGCGATACGAGCCACATTGCGACCTACGTTACCAAAAGCGAGGATACCAAGTTTTTTTCCCTTGAGCTCAGTGCCAGCCTTACCATTATAGAAATTACGTACAGCAAAAACGAGCAAACCGAAAACGAGCTCAGCCACGGCATTTGAGTTTTGTCCTGGAGTATTCTCCACAACTACACCCTTTTCCTTTGCATAAGCTGTATCAATGTTGTCGTAGCCGGCTCCTGCACGTACAACGATTTTCAATTCCTTAGCAGCATCAAGCACCTCAGGAGTAACCTTGTCGGAGCGCACGATAAGCGCGTCAACATTAGCTACAGCCTCAAGCAACTGTGCTTTGTCTGTGTATTTTTCAAGGAGCAGGAGTTCATGACCTGCATTTACCAACTCTTCTTTGATTCCAGTCACAGCCACTGGTGCAAATGGTTTCTCTGTTGCAATAAGTACTTTCATAGTGATTTATGTGTTAATAGTAAATACCGAGTTTGTCTCTAAAATAGATGAATCTATTAAGTCCCTTTTTTACCATTGTAATTAGAAACTTAATAGAGTCATCATATTTTCTTTATTATTAAAAGTTCTTTACTGATTAGTGCTGAGCTTCAAATTCCTGCATGCACTTAACAAGAGCCTTGACACCCTCAACGCTCATTGCATTGTAGCAACTTGCGCGGAAGCCACCAACTGAGCGGTGGCCCTTGATACCAACCATACCCTGAGATGTAGCAAACTCGAAGAATGGCTTCTCAAGCTCCTTGTACTCATCATTCATAACGAAGCAGATGTTCATCAAAGAGCGATCCTCCTTAGCTACTGTACCACGGAACAACTTGTTTCTATCGATTTCAGCATAGAGCAGTTCTGCTCTCTCGTGAGCTCTGCGATCCATTTCCTCTACGCCACCATTCCTCTTAATCCAACGAAGAGTCTCAAGAGCTGTATAGATAGGCAACACAGGAGGAGTGTTGAACATACTGCCCTTCTCAACATGTGTACGATAGTCGAGCATTGTAGGAATAACGCGATCAACCTTGCCCAAAGCCTCGTTCTTGACGATAACGAGAGTAACACCAGCCATAGAAAGGTTTTTCTGCGCACCGGCATAGATACAATCATATTTTGCCACGTCAACAGGACGGCTGAAGATATCAGAAGACATATCACCGATAAGTGGAACCGGAGCGTCAACATCCTTGCGCATCTCTGTTCCGTAGATGGTATTGTTTGTAGTTACATGCAAATAGTCAACATCTGCAGGACATGTCCAATCCTTAGGTATGAATGTAAAGTTTGCATCAGCTGAAGAAGCAACCTCAACAACCTCTCCGAAAAGCTTAGCTTCCTTTATGGCCTTCTTTGACCAAACACCCGTATTAAGGTAAGCGGCCTTCTTGGCAAGGAAGTTGTATGGTACCATACAGAATTCCAATGACGCACCTCCTCCGAGGAACAGAACAGAATAACCCTCCGGAACGTTCAGCAATTCCTTAACAAGAGCTTCAGCCTCATCAATAACAGGCTGGAAATCCTTTGCACGGTGGCTAATCTCTGCCAGCGACAAACCGCTGCCGTTAAAATCAAGAATCTGTTTTGCTGTGTTTTCAATCACCTCTCTTGGAAGTATTGAAGGTCCTGCATTAAAATTGTACTTTTTCATGTAGATAATGGTTTATATTATTAAATTGCATTGCGAAGTTACGCCTTTTATCTCTAACTGCCAAATATTTCTCTAGAGAAATTTATAAAACCCTTATTTTGACTGATATTCAGTATCAAGCAGACACTTAAACAAACAAATCCGTTTAGTTTTCAAAACTAAACGGATTCATATTTTTTGTAAGACTATTCTATTCAAATTTCGCCCCTCTCAGCAAAACGAGTTCAATATTCTTTCTTTTAGAAAGTTTTGGCTTCTTCCACACTCCCCCGGTGATTGCTATAGTTATCTTTTTGTCACGAGGAGCATTTTCAATTGCCTTCTGCAAATCTGAATATCGACCGTTTCCTGTCCTTGAAACATACACATCATATTCCTGGTAATGCGAGGCAAGTTCCGGCAGCTCTCTGCAAATGGCCTTGCAGAGAAGATGCGCCACTTGGTCTGCCCCATATATATTATAATGTGTATTGTCCTGTCTTCCTTGCGGAAGCGATGGTGTCTCTCCTGGAGCGAAAATCATATGGAGCTTCTTCGAGCCTTCCACCCCGAGTCTCTGTTCGAGGTCGTGGGTGATTTTGTTGGCGTCGATAAAGGCCACATTCATCTCCTTGGCCACACGATAGGGCGAGACGAGATATTCTCCATGAGTATCCTGGAGGACTTCTCCTTCCTTCAACCCTTTGCTTGAATTGTCACGCAGGTCGTCATCTGCCACGGCTGTGGCAGAACCGCTGAAATTGCGCCTTACGACACTGTTCATGAGAATCGGCACACCGCCCTTCTGACGAGTCTCCCTGACAAAGCGTCGCAGGTTTTCGTCAAATGTAGAGCCTGGTTCCGTGTGTCTCAGGGAATCCTTCTTCTCATCGTTGTGACCGAACTGGATTATGACATAGTCGCCTGGCATGATTTTCTCGAGTACCTTTCCCCATCTGCCTTCGTCGATGAAGCTCTTCGATGAGCGGCCGTTCACTGCATGGTTGTCCACGACTATGGCGTCGTCTAGATAGTTCATAAGCATCATGCCCCATCCACGCTCCTGCTTGTCACCGGAGATATCCTTGTTTGCCATTGTGGAATCCCCTATCATAAAGACGGTTCTCGTCTTGTCTGCTTTAAACGAGGACATGACAAGGATGAAGGACAGCAACAGAATGCCTACAGAATAGATTTTGCTCATTTTGCCAAATATGTTTCTACGAACCATTACTCCTTGACGATAGCGATAAGCTCATCGGGTGTAACCTGCTTCTGCTCACCGGTTTCCATATTCTTCAGCGTCACCACGCCGCTCTGCATCTCATTGTCACCAGCGAGGACAACAAACGGGATGTTGTTAGCGTTAGCATAGCTCATCTGTTTCTTCATCTTGGCCGAATCGGGGAACAACTCTGTCCTTATGCCGTTCTCACGCGCCTTGCAGAGAATTGGCAGACAATACTCAGTCTCTTTCTCTCCGAAATTGATGAAGAGCACCTGTGTATTTGTCGTTATCTCCTTCGGATAGAGATCGAGCGTGTTGAGCACGTCATATATGCGGTCTGCTCCAAACGAGATGCCCACTCCGCTTATTCCCGGCATTCCGAAGATTCCGGTAAGATTGTCGTAGCGTCCGCCACCGGTGATGCTTCCCATCGGCGTATCGAGCGCTTTCACCTCAAAGATGGCTCCCGTGTAATAGTTGAGTCCGCGGGCAAGCGTCAGGTCGAGCTGCAGCTCGTTCTTCAGTTCCACCTTTCCTGCAACTTCCAGTATAAAGCGCAGCTCCTCTATTCCCTTCATGCCGATTTCGGAGTCGGCAAGGAAGTTCCCCATAGTCTGAAGCTTTTCTGCATTCGTTCCCGACAACGAGATGACTGGCTGCAACTTGGCTATCGCCTCCTCGCTTATCCCGTCAGCTCGCAATTCTTCGTTCACCTTGTCGAGTCCTATCTTGTCAAGCTTGTCTATCGCAACGGTGATGTCCACAATCTTGTCTGCCTCACCCACGATTTCGGCGATGCCCGAAAGCAGCTTACGGTTGTTTATCTTTATCTGCACACGTATTCCAAGACGCTGGAACACGGTGTCCATTATCTGCACCAGCTCCACCTCATTCAGCAGGGAGTCACTGCCCACAATGTCGGCGTCGCACTGGTAGAACTCTCTGTACCTGCCCTTCTGCGGACGGTCTGCCCTCCACACCGGCTGTATCTGATAGCGTTTGAACGGCAGCTGTATCTCGTCGCGGTGCATCACCACAAAGCGTGCAAACGGCACGGTGAGGTCATAGCGCAAGCCCTTCTCGCAGATTTTTGAAGAAAGGGCAACTGAGTTCCTGGCTTTCAGCTGCTCGTCTGTCACCTTGCTCAGATAGTCTCCGCTGTTCAGCACTCGGAAGAGCAGTTTGTCGCCCTCTTCTCCATATTTCCCGAGCAGCGTCTGTAGTGTCTCCATTGCCGGCGTCTCTATCTGACGGAAGCCGTAGAGTGAATATACAGAGCGTATTGTGTCGAATATATAATTTCTTTTCGCCATTTCCACCGGCGAAAAGTCACGCGTCCCCTTAGGTATTGACGGTTTGTTCATCTTTCTTTTCCTTTGTTTATTTCCTTACGATTGTCTGGTCGCGGTCCGGACCTATAGAGATTATCTTTATCGGTGTCTCGAGCTCTGCCTCTAGGAATTCTATATAATCCTTGAAGGCCTTCGGGAACTGCTCTTCGCTTGTAAAGCGTGTCATGTCTGTCTTCCATCCCGGCAGTTCCTTGTATACAGGCTCGATGTCGTGCTCGATGTCATACGGGAAGTCGCGTGTCTCCGCCCCGTTCTTGCGGTAGGCCACACAAGCCTTTATCATGTCAAAGCCGTCGAGCACATCGCTTTTCATCATAATCAGCTGCGTCACTCCGTTTATCATGATGGCGTAGCGCAGGGCCACAAGGTCTATCCATCCGCAACGGCGCTCACGTCCTGTCACTGCTCCATACTCATGGCCCAGTGCACGGATTTCGTCGCCCGTCTTGTCAAACAGCTCCGTAGGGAACGGTCCTGCTCCCACTCGTGTGCAATATGCCTTCATGATTCCATACACCTCGCCTATCTTGTTCGGTCCGATGCCCAGTCCCGAGCAGGCTCCGGCACATATTGTGTTTGATGAAGTGACGAACGGATAGCTTCCGAAATCCACGTCGAGCATCGTACCCTGTGCGCCCTCGCAGAGGATGTCCTTGCCGGAACGTAACACCTTGTTTATTTCATGCTCCGAGTCCACGATTTCAAACTGGCGCAGGTATTCAACTCCTTCCATCCATGTCTTCTCCACATCCGTGATGTCATAGTCCGTGTAGCCCAGATCTTTCAGCATCTCCTCGTGGCGAGCCTTATGCTGTGCGTATTTCTCCTCGAAATTCTCGAAGATGTCACCCACTCTGAGTCCGGTCCTCGAAATCTTATCCGTATATGTCGGACCGATACCCTTGCCTGTCGTACCCACCTTATTCTTGCCCTTGCGTGCCTCGTATGCAGCGTCAAGCAATCTGTGTGTAGGCATGATGAGATGCGCCTTCTTCGAAATCTTCAGGCGCTTTGTCAATGGATGACCGCTCTTTTCTAGATCCTTGGCCTCTGCCATGAAGAGGTCCGGAGCGAGCACCACTCCATTGCCTATGATATTCGTCTTTCCGCCCTGGAAAATACCTGACGGGATGCTGCGGAGTACATATTTCTGTCCTTCGAACTCCAGTGTGTGTCCGGCATTCGGACCGCCCTGGAAACGTGCAATAACATCATACTTCGGTGTCAATACGTCCACTACTTTTCCTTTTCCTTCATCGCCCCACTGCAAGCCGAGCAAGACGTCTACTTTTCCTGTTTTCATATATAATTATATTTTTATATTTCTTGCTTTATGACATTGAGAAAACCTTCAAGGCAGCATTTCCCAGACAGGGGTTCCGCCTTTTGCCCACAAAAATACTATTTTATTTTGGTTCGGCATAAATTTATATTGTATTTTTATCAATAAAAAAGTATATTTGGATTTTACCCCACTCCTGTGCCGCCTTATCCCTGTCCGGGCTCCAGTCTTTTCAATGCCGACTCCACTATCTTCTTCTGCATTCCGCCCAGGGAGGCGAACACACCGAGACAGTTATTTGCGGCGTGCCTCACTCCTGCCGACTCGTCCGACAGGGCCGTGACGGCCTGGTCCACGAACTCGTTCACATCCCGGTCTGCCGGCTTCGCTCCGCGTCTGAAGAGCCCTGCCAGCATGTTGTAACCGCACACCTGCGCCAGCGTATCCGCTGAGGCCAGCCAAATGAAGGCATAATCCGAAGCACCCTCCACATATTGGAAGAGATTATAGGCAGCATACTCCGCTATTTCCTGCGTGGTTGTCTGCTCCAGCCATACCGTCATCATCTCTCCATCCATGCGTCCGGCGGGCATGATAAGCGTGGACAGTATCTTGCACTCCCTCACGTTCTCTTTCCACAGAGCGGCTGCCAGCTCATAGTCCTTGCCGTATTCTTCCGCCCATCCGCGCAGCACCGGGAAGCCCACTCCCCAGTTCAGGTATCCTCCTATGCCCTTCTCCCTCATCGATGCCGAAGCCACTCCGTTCATCCGCAAGGAGAAATTGCGCTTTATCTTCTTTATCGTTTCCTGTACTTCCAATTGTTCCATGAATATATGTTTTTGTTACAGTGCCGCATAGTCCCTACCGTACCTCAACATCTGCTGCGTGTAAGTTTCAGAATAGTCCACCTCCACGTCCGTCACGTTGCCCTCGGCATCCGTCACGGGCTTCATCACAGGGTTGATGAACCCCTTGTACGGTGCGAGGTTGAGCCTGTTGTAGCGATCAAGGATTTCCCTGTGCAGCTCCTCGTCCACCTTCACTCCATATTTTTCCACCATGCTGCGTGCCGCCTCGTAGTCGCCCTCGCTCTTTATCCTCTGTATCTCAGCGAGCAGACGGGCGAAGAGTGTGCGCAGACGGACATAGTCGTTGATTCTTACGTAGGTCTTGCCACCGTCCTTATACATCTCCACCACGCCTTCCGGCTTTCCCTTCTCGTAGCACCAGCGGGCAATGAGCGCCCTGTTCCTCATGTGAGCCTCCTCTATCCTGTTGCCCGGCTTTATCCTCACGAGTTGGGTCAACAATCCATTCAGCATATAACTGTAATAAGCTGACTTATAGGCTTCCGCCGAATCGAGCAGTCCCAACTCAAGCAGTTTCATGTCTGCCATATAATACAGTCCGAAGAGATCTGCCCTCGCCTCCTCTATTGTGCTGCTGTATGATTTCAGCGCATCTGGCGTAACGCCGTCGAGGAGTCTTCCACTGCCGTGCCCCAGACATTCATGCAGGTCGGTGTGCAGGTCGTCACACTTGTCACCATACTTGTCTATAAGCTCTCTCATTCCTGCATCCTGGATATATTCCTCCCTGAACCCGTTGCCTCGCGCCGCCTCGTTATAGGCGTGTATGAGATTGCTGATGGTAACGCTCTTGCTGCCATGCCTTGCCCTTATCCAATCGGCGTTGGGCAGATTGATGCCGATGGCGGTAGAGGGATATTCGTCGCCTCCAAGCATTGCGGCACGCACCACGTGGGCCGTCACGCCATTCACCTTTTCCTTTCTGAACCGCGGATCCACGGGCGAATGGTCTTCAAACCACTGGGCGTTGTCGCTGATCTTCTTTGTGCGCAGTGTGGCGTCGTTGTCCTTGTATTCCACGATGCCCTCCCACGAGCCCTTCAACCCGAGCGGGTCGCCATACACTTCTATGAAGCCGTTCACGAAATCTATTTCCGCCTCATGCTCCTTCACCCATTCGATGCAATATTCATTGAACAGGCGCAAGTTTCCTGTCTCATAATACTTTATAAGTGTGCCGATATATTTCTTCTGCGCTTCGTTTTCCGCCACTTCCTGTGCCTTTCTGAGCCAGCAGACGATATGTCGGATTGCATTGCCGTAGAGTCCGTCTTGCTTCCATCTTCTCTCCACGATGCTTCCTTCAGAGGTCTTCACGAGCGTGGAGTTCAGCCCGTACGACAGCGGCTCCGGATCATTCGCATCTGCCTGTCTCTTGTAGTAGTTCTCAACTTCCCGCTGCGTCAGCCCGTCGTAGAAATTGCATGCCGACTCCTTAACCACGTCCACCCCGTCGTCCACATTCACGCGCTTGGCCATGAAGCCGGGGGTGAACATAGCGTCGTGCAGTTCGTCGAGCAGGCTGTCGGCGGTCTGCCCTGCGGCGAGCGGCAGACTGTCTGCCGGCACGGCCTTCACAGCCCTGCGGAAGAAGTCTTCCGAAAAACCAGTCTCAAACTTCTCGCATCCGTAGTGGTGGTGTATTCCGTTGGAAAACCACACACGCTTGAGATATAGCGTAAGTGCCTCAAAGTCCTCCCTCTCGCCCTCCGTCGGGGGGTAGCCGGTATAAACAGCCTCAAGGGTCTTTCTTATCCTGAGGTTGTATTTGCCGAACTGGTCGAACGTGATGTCCCTGCCCCAAAGTGTCGCCTCGGAGAGGTAATAAACAAATTCCTTCTGTCTGCACGACAGTCCTTCAAAGCCGTCCAGCCTGTATCTGAGCATCTGTATGTCGGCAAAGCGCTCATAGCTGCAATTGTTATTCTCCATATTTTTTTGTTTTTTAGTTGACCCGACGTCTCCCTCAAAAAAAACAAAACTTCTAAAACAAGCAAAACCTTTCATTCATACAGTTTCATTTGTTTCGGAAGTTTCGTTTATCTGTCCATCTCATTATTCAATATCCGTTTATGCCTCCATGCTGTCGCCATTGCCAACCGCCTCTTCGCTGCGGATAGGCTCAGGCACCTTCATGCATCCGGGCCGAGGGGCCGAGGAGAGCTTGTACTGCCTTGGAGTCACTCCCTCGAAGCGGTAGAATGCGGCATAGAAAGACTGCCGGTTGGCAAAGCCCACCATGCTGCTGATGTCCTCCATCGTCAGCGCTGCATATTTATCGTCCTTGAGCAGCAGCATCGCCTCGGACACTCTGTATCTATTGACGAAAGTGGTGTAGTTCATGCCGAAGCGTACGTTGAGCACAGCCGACACATACCTCGTGTTCGTACCGATGTCGATAGCCAGACGCTTGGCCGAATAAGATTTCTCCTTATACATCTTCTTGTTCCCGATACAGTCCACAATCCTGTCCATCAGCATATCCATCAGTTCAGGATTGACGAGATTGAGATAGGTCACTTCCTTCTCTTTCTTCTCTCTGATATTATACTTTGCCATATACCTATTTATAAATCTTCTACCCGATTCTTCACGTCGGGTTCCTGCTACAATTCTTTTTCTTGATGCAAAGGTAATACAATTCATGTTGAGAATAAAATTATTTTATATTTTTTTTGAGATAATGTCAAATACGTCGAAACTAAAGATGAAAAATCAAAATTCGACTATTTGAACATAGCATTTATAATAGATTTACCTTAAAAACAATTCTAAAAGAATTTATATAGTTCATATTCGACAGCCAAACCTACAGTTCTGCCCGATGCCCACGATGTGATCATCCGATGCTCGCATTACGGGCAATCGATGCTCACAATACGGGCATCGATTGTCCAAATACCGGGCAAAGATTGGACAATGCCTTCAGCGACGGTTTCCTCGACTGTCGAGAAAACAGAGCTGCAGGATTCTGGAGAAGTTCTGAACATTTCTGCCTTTCAGCCAAATTCAAACCCTCCTTCAGAACATTGTTATATGATATTAAGCCCCATTAGGACGTTCTTTGTGTCTTTTTATGACAGCTTGCAGTCTATTTACAAGGCATCCTTTGCCTATTACTCTTACAATAAGCAATAGCTCGCTTTTTTCATAAGAAGCCAGGCAAAATCCACTCTTCTAAAAAATCCATGCAAACCCTAACGACCTATTTGGGTTAAAATTTTACGAATAAAGAATCAGTTATAAATAAAAAATGAAGAATGAAAAAGCATATCCGCATTCTTCATTCTTCATTTTTTATTCTTCATTTAGAATGATTTTTCATTTCGCTGAGCGCCAGCGAAGCAATTCTTCATTCAACTATTCCTCTTCTTCCTCGTGCTCCTTTATCAATTGCTGCTGTATGTCGTTCGGCACGAGTTCGTAGCTGGCGAACTTGGTGGTGAAGGAGGCGCGGCCACCCGTGATGGAGCTGAGCGAGATACTGTAGTTGGAGAGTTCTTTCAATGGTATCTTTGCCTGCAGCTTCTGGTAGCCGGCTTCGGAGTCCATTCCCATTATGAGGGCACGACGGCCCTGGAGATCACTCATCACGTCTCCCATGAAATCGGACGGTACAAACACCTCAAGGTCGTATATCGGCTCCAGAATCTTCGGTCCAGCGTTTTTGAAGGCTTCCGAAAAGGCGTTGCGAGCTGCGAGCATGAACGAGAGTTCGTTGCTGTCAACGGGGTGCATCTTTCCGTCGTATACAACCACTCGCACATCGCGGGCATAGCTTCCCGTGAGTGGTCCCTGCTCCATGCGCTCCATCACTCCCTTGAGGATTGCGGGCATGAAGCGCAGGTCGATGGCTCCTCCCACCACGGAGTTGATGAACACAAGCTTGCCACCCCATTCGAGGTCTACTTCTTCCTTGCTCTTGATGTTCATCTTGAATTCCTGGCCGTTTATCTTGTATGATGTGGGGTCAGGCATACCTTCGGCATACGGCTCCACTATCAGGTGTACTTCGCCGAACTGTCCGGCTCCTCCCGACTGTTTCTTGTGGCGGTAGTCAGCGCGTGCGAGCTTGGTGATGGTCTCACGGTATGGTATACGCGGTTCCACATATTCCACCTTTATCTTCTCATTGTTCTCGAGTCTCCATTTCAGTGTGCGCAGATGGAATTCTCCCTGTCCGTGCACGATGGTCTGGCGCAATTCCTTGCTCTGCTCCACCACCCATGTGGGGTCTTCCTGGCGCATCTTGACGAGTGCCGCCATCATCTTCTCGGTGTCGGCCTCGTTCACGGCCTTGATGGCACGCGAGTATTTGGAGTTAGGGTATTTTATGAAGTCGTAGCGGTTTTCGCAGTCTTTTCCGTTGAGTGCGTTGCCTGTCTTCACGTCCTTGAGCTTCACTGTACATCCGATGTCGCCTGCCACAAGCTGGTCCACGGGCTGGCGGTTTGCTCCGGCGCATACGTAGAGGTTGGCTATGCGCTCCTTGGATCCGCGGTCAGCGTTGGTCAGGTCATCGCCTGCCTTTACGGTGCCGCTCATTACCTTGAAGTATGACACTTCACCGATGTGCGGTTCCACACCGGTCTTGAAGAAATAGAGAGATGTGGGTCCTGCCGGGTCTGCTGCCACTTCTTCGCCTCGGGTGTTGTGTACCTTTGGCATGTCGCTGACGAATGGCACCACGTTGCCCAGGAATTCCATCAGACGGCGCACACCCATGCTCTTTCCGGCACATACGCAGAATACGGGGAAGATGGAGCGTGTGATGAGCCCCTTGCGGATGCCTTCGCGCATCTCGTCTTCGGTGAGAGTCTCTTCTTCGAAGAATTTCTCCATCAGTGTCTCGTCATTCTCGGCTGCCGCCTCCACGAGAGCCTTGTGTAGCCCCATCGCCTTGTCCATCTCCTCGGCGGGGATGTCTTCGATGATGGGTGCTCCGCCTTCTGGCTTCCATGAGTATTTCTTCATCAGGAGCACGTCAATGAGGGCGTTGAAGTCTGGTCCGGTCTTGATGGGGTATTGTATCTGCACACATTTCGAGCCGTATATATCGTTCATGGTGGCCATGATGGAGTCGAAATCGCATTTCTCGCTGTCGAGTTGGTTCACGAGGAAGATGACCGGCTTCTTCAGTTTCTCAGTGTAGCGGAAGAGGTTCTGTGTCCCAACCTCGGGTCCGTACTGTCCGTTGATAAGTACAAGGGCCTGGTCCGTAACGTTGAGTGCAGTAATGGCGCCGCCCACGAAGTCGTCAGCCCCCGGGCAGTCGATTATATTAAGTTTCTTATTATTCCACTCTACGTTAAAAACAGTTGAGAATACTGAGTAGCCATATTCCTGTTCAACTGGGAAGTAGTCACAAACCGTGTTCTTTGCTTCGATTGTACCACGGCGCTTGATGACACCACTTTCATAAAGCATCGCTTCGGCAAGAGTCGTCTTGCCGGATCCCGCACTGCCAAGCAAGGCAATGTTTTTGATTTCATTAGTCTGGTAAACTCTCATGTTATTATAGATTTAGGTTCATGTCGTCAACTGGAAGCAGGTCTTTGCCTTCGTTTCCGACCGATAATTAGATTTAACGGCATCTAAGTTATCATTTTTTCCGCATTTCACAAAGAAAAATGTCACAATTCACATTTTTTTTAAAACATATTAGTACTTTTGCAGCCAAATTTATGTTATATGGCAGGTTTATACATTCACATTCCGTTCTGCAAGAGCCGCTGCATATACTGCGGCTTCTACTCCACCACGGCGCATCATGCCCTGAGGAGGGATTACGTGGGCGCTTTATGCGAGGAAATACGCCTCAGGGGAGACTATCTACACGAGCCGGTCTCCACGGTATACCTGGGCGGCGGTACGCCATCGCAACTGGCGCAGGAGGAAATATCCAAGATTTTCGAAGCCGTCTATAAATATAATAAGGTGGACACGGAGGGTGCGGAAATCACCATTGAGTGTAACCCGGACGACGTTACGCCGGAGTTTGCGGAATTTCTCGCGCAGTCGCCCGTAAACAGGGTGAGCATGGGAGCGCAGAGTTTCTCGGAGGAGATGTTGCGCTTTGCTGGCCGCAGACACAGTGCAGGACAGATAGGTGAGGCAGTGGAAAGACTGAGAGAGACGGGCATCAGCAACATCAGCATCGACCTGATGTTCGGCTTTCCTGGAGAAAGCAGAGAAACCTGGCTTGAGGATATACGGAGGGCCGTGAGACTGGGCGTGGAGCACATCTCGGCCTATAGTCTGATGTATGAGGAGGGCACTCCACTCTACGGGATGCTCGAGAGCGGAAGAATCAGGGAGACGGATGAAGAGACAAGCCTATGGATGTATGAGACGCTCATTGACGAGCTTGCCGGTGCGGGGTATGAACACTACGAGATTAGCAATTTCGCCAAACCTGACTTCAGGTCGCGCCACAACTGCAGCTACTGGGAGGGCGTGGCATATTCTGGCATAGGGAGCGCCGCCCACTCTTACGACGGAACGTCGAGACAATGGAACGTGGCCGACGTGAGGAAATACATCGCAGCGATAGCAGAAGGCAGGGTGCCTGCCGAGAGGGAGGTGCTGACAAAGGACATGATGTTTGACGACACCGTGATGACGCGCCTGCGCACGAAGGAGGGCATTGACCTGGGAATGATAAGGAGGGAGTTCGGCAAAGAATACTATGACTTCCTGATGAGGGAGGCGGGGAGGCACGTCACCGGCGGTCTGCTGCATATGGACGAGAGCCGGCAGACACTCTCGCTGACCAGAAGAGGGTTGTTTGTCAGCGACAGCGTGATGAGCGACCTGATGCATGTGTAGACGAAGGACGAATAAACAAGTAGACGAGGAGATTTGTCTTTTTGTACAGGTGGTCAAATGACATCTCCTCGTCTACTTGTTTACTTGTCTACTCGTCTAATGATTTTTCACTTCTGAATTCTGTTGCCCACAGGGAATACCACTGTGGGCTGGAATGTCTTGGCTTCCTCGAAGTCCATCAGCGCATAGGCGATTATTATCACCGTGTCGCCCACGAGGCATTTGCGAGCTGCAGCCCCGTTGAGACAGATGCAGCCGCTGCCGCGCTCACCCTTTATTATATAGGTTTCGAAACGTTCTCCGTTGTTATTGTCAACTATCTGCACCTTCTCGCCGGCAATCAGGTTAGCAGCATCCATCAGGTCCTCATCGATGGTGATGCTGCCCATGTAGTTCAGATTGGCCTGGGTCACCTGCACGCAATGCAGTTTACTCTTCAATACTTCAATAAACATACTCGCTTAATCTGTTCTGTTATTTTACGTTATACTTGATATGGTCAATGAGTCGGATAGGCTTCTTGCCGCAGTAGACCGTTATGCAACCCACGATATTGTCGGAATCGCTCCAGTCCTGCACATCAAGCAATGTGTCGCCATTGACAATGGAGAAATATTCTACCTCGAGCCCCTTGACGGCGTTAATATTCTCCACCACCCAGTCGTGGGTATCCTTCAGCGTGTGGCTTTTGGCATAGTCGAGGCTTTCCTTCAGATACTTGTAGATACTAGGGGCAACCTCCATTTCGTCGGGCGCAAGCAGAGTGTTGCGCGAAGACTTGGCCAGTCCGTCGGTCTCCCTCACGATAGGGCACTCCACAATCTGCAACTTCAGTCCGAGATACTTCACCATCGCCTTGATGACAGCAATCTGCTGCCAGTCCTTCTCTCCGAAATATGCCCTGTCGGGGCGCACGATATAGAACAGGCGGCTCACCACCTGGCACACTCCGTTGAAATGTCCGGGACGGTGGGCTCCCTCCATCACCGTGGAGACGGGCGGAAACTCGAAATGACGATTATCGGGCTCTGGATACATCTCCTCCACCGACGGGGCGAGTACGTAGTCGGCACCGACTCCCTCAAGCAGTCTACAGTCTGCCTCGAGCGTGCGCGGATATGTGTTGAGGTCGGTCTTGTCGTTGAACTGTGTGGGGTTGACAAATACGGAAACCACCGTCACGTCGTTCTCCCTGACACTACGGGACACCAAAGAGGCGTGCCCCTCATGAAGAGCCCCCATAGTGGGGACGAGACCCACAGTCTTGCCCTCCTTGCGTGCGGCAAAAAGTTCATTCTGGAGGTCTGCTATCTTATGAAATACTTTCATTTGGAATTATATATTATATATTGTCGTATTGACATGGAAATTGCAGTAAACAACAAGGCGCCAGGTTTCGCCCCACGAAAGGACGCTCCCGCGCCAAGTATTAAATTCGGTGCAAAATAACAACATTTTTCTTAAACAAGAAAGAATATGTTTAAAAAAATGCCAATAAACAATGACTTTTGAGTGATTTTACACAATTAAGATAAATAAGTAAGTTTTTTTTCGTACCTTTGCAGCTATTAAAGCGAAATATGATGAAGGCAAAAAAAATTCTATTTATCAACCAAGAGATAAAACCTTATGTTCCTGACAGCGAGATGTCACTGCTCGGACGTCAGCTTCCACAGTCAATCATAGAAAAAGGCTACGAAATCCGCACCTTCATGCCCAAATGGGGCAATATCAACGAAAGGAGAGGACAGTTGCACGAAGTCATACGCCTCTCGCGCATGATGATAATCTTCGACGAGACCGACCATCCGCTGATTATCAAGGTGGCGTCAATCCCGGCGACAAGAATACAGGTGTATTTCATCGACAACGACGACTATTTCACAAAGCGCCAGATGGCAGCCGACGAGAACGGGGAGGAATACGAGGACAACGGCGAGCGCTCGATATTCTTCGCACGCGGGGTGCTTGAGACAATCAAGAAGCTCCACTGGACTCCGGACATCATACACTGTCAGGGATGGATAGGTTCAATACTGCCCTACTACGTCAAAACGGCATACAAGGACGAGCCTTCATTTGCAAACGCAAGGATCGTAACTTCGCTCTTCGGCAACGGGCTGAAGAAGGACATCGAGCCTACATTCCGCCAGTGTCTCGAGTTCAAAGACGCACATGGCGACGTGCTCGACAACTACAAGGAGAAGTTCGATTTCACGGAATTTCAGAAGTTCGCCATCGACTACTCCGATGGAGTGGTGGAAGCCGGACCGGGCGTAAACCAGGAGCTCGTGGAATATGCAAAGGCAAAGGGGCTGCCCTTCCTCTCGCAGGCCGACACGACGGAGGTTGACGTCGACGCATACGACAAGTTCTACGACAGCGTCTACGGTGACGCCGAATGACATAAACAAATTTTCATCACCACTATAGGACTATACGGCAGACCGTTCCCGTACAAGCGGTACGGGAGACGATTACGCCAAAGGCCAAAGCAAAGATACAGATAAAGCTTATGAAAAGTAAAAAGCTATTATTCCTCATTGCCACAATAGCGACCTGCCTCATGTCGTGCGACGACACGACCGACTTGATCGGGGGTTCCATCGTGGACAATCTCGACAATGTGAACGTGAAGTGCGACACATTCTCCGTAGCATCAGGCTCCGCCACAGCAGGCGCAGTATATTCAAGGAGTACAACGGGATATCTGGGAAAAGTGAAGGATCCGGAGACAGGCTCCTTCGTTTCAGGAGACTTCTGCACACAGTTCTACACTCTCGAAGGGACACAGCTGCCGGAGAAGAGCACGATAATGAGCAAGCTGAAAGACGGCAGACTGATTGCCGACTCATGCGTAATATACCTCTATTATGACAATTATTTCGGAGACTCACTCTCCACGATGAAGGTAAGAGCAATAGAGATGGGAACGCCGCTGGAGGAGAACAAGAAAGACTATAACTACTCAGACTTCAACCCCGAGACCCTGTGCCGGACGGATGGCGGAGCGGTGGACGTAAAGAAAACCTACACGCTGTATGACAATGCGAAGGACACCGTGGGCGTGATAAGGATAAAACTGCCTAACACGAAGCTGAACGCCGACAGCACAGCCATCATAGGTAGCTACGCATACCACTCGAAAGACGGAAAGGGCTACCACAACTACGGCACGTATCTGATGCAGAAATACTTTGAGGACCCAAAGAACTACAAGAACGCCTATACATTCATCCACAACGTATGTCCAGGCTTCTACTTCAAGTCGGTCGATGGTCTTGGATCCATGGCCTACATATACATGAGCCAGATGCTCGTATACTATAAATACAAATACGAGAAGACCAATGCCGACGGCACGAAGAAGGACACTATATCAAGTGTGGTTTCTACATTCGCCGGAACGGAGGAGGTACTGCAGACAACAAGAATCAACGGCAACCTGGGCAAGATAGACCTGGAAGATCCGACATGCACCTATGTCAAGTCGCCTGCCGGCATCTACACCGAACTGACGATTCCCGTGGACGAGGTGATGGACGAGCACAAGAGCGATACGATAAATTCCGCACGCCTCTCGCTAACACGCATCAACAACACCAACCATGAGGGCCACAGCTTCAGCTACCCGTCAACCCTGCTGATGGTGCAGAAGGACAAGCTGAAAGGATTCTTCGAGGACGGGAAGCTTGCGGACAACAAGGAGTCGTTCCTCGCCACATACTCGGCAGCAGACAACACCACATCGAATACTCTCGCAAATTCATACACGTTCCACAATATCTCTAACCTTATTAAATATATGTATGACACAAGGAAGAAGGAGATTGGCGAAGAACCTGCCGACAAAAGTAGTGCCGCATGGAACACATGGAACGACAAGAAAAACGCCTACGCCGTAGCAAACAGCGACTGGAACAAGGTTTACATCGTGCCGGTGACAGCAAAATACGAGACGCGCAACAACACGCAGCAGCTTGTGAAGGTGCAGCACAACATGGGCATGACGGAGACACGCCTGCAGAGAGGCGACGGACTCGTCCCGGCAAACAAAAACGACATAAAACTCAAGCTCTTCGTCATCTACAGCAAGTTCGAGAAAAAATAACAAGCACCAGGAAGACGATGGCTGACAATTTTCTCGAGAGACATATGCGTGACTACGAGGAGCGTAAAGCAAAATGGATGGCACGCAAAAGACATATCAAGGCAAAAACGTCAAGACTGATCGAGAAGCCTGACGACGAAGCCCTATGACAAACAACACGGAAAGCGCTATGGACATACTCATGGCGCTTTCTTTTAAGGTAATAAAGAGTTTCTCAAGTCTTGAAATAAAAGTTCAGGAGAGATTTCCCCACCGTCACCACACCAAACAACCATAAAATATTGAAAAGACTACGCCACATACTCAACACACTGGTATGGACACTGCTGGGTTCATACCTTCTGCTTTCCATACTGCTGCATATCCCTGCCATACAGGAATATACGGGCAGATGTGTGGCAAAAATACTTGAAGATAAGTTCGGCACAGAGGTGAGCATCGGCTACGTAAACTTGGGCTTCCTCAACCGTCTGATAATCGACGACTTCAACATGCTCGACAAGAAGGACAAGGAGATGCTACATGCCTCACGCCTTTCAGTCAGCATGGATGTCACCTCTCTGCTCAAAGGACAGATTTCCATCTCCTCCGCCCAGTTCTTCGGACTAAGGGCGAACCTCTATAAGGAAACGGCCGCAGCAGAGACCAACTTCCAGTTTGTGCTTGACTCCCTCAAGTCAAAAGACGAGTCGAAGACCAAGCTCGACCTCCATATCGGCTCATTCATCATCCGCAACGGAGCCGTGAAATACAACAACCTCTACATTCCCCCAACTCCGTCAAAATTCAACACCAACCACATATCCGTAACACACATCAGCTCCGATATACGCATCCGTCACATCACCGATGACGAAGTAAACCTCGGAGTAAAAAAATTCTCGTTTGCGGAGAAGTCTGGCCTGCACCTCAAGAACCTGTCGTTCAGCCTTTCAGCAAACAGATCGAGAGTCTCGCTCAAAGGATTAAGGCTCGAACTCCCCAACTCCACAATTTCATCCGACTCCATAACCGCTACCTATATTATAAAAGGTGACGGCAAAATAGACCTACATTCACTTTCATCCAAAGGGAACCTCCACAGCGACGCCATATCCCTGCCCGACTTCGCCTTCCTGCTGCCGAAGCTGAAGAGCTGTGATGTGTCGTTGAAGATGAGGATGGCATACGAGATGCATAACGGCAGACTACATGTCATCCCCCTATCGCTCCGTTCCGCTGACAACGACATACGCCTATCCGCAAGCGGAGAACTGACACCGTTTGCCCCAAAAAAGGAATGGAAGGTAAGGCTCGGAGAATTCTCAATAGGACAGCACACCCTGGACAACGTGCACAGGGTGCTCTCAGCCCTACGCATAGCCCTACCCGAACAGGTGCTGAACGTAAAGGAGATAAAGCTCCACGGCAATGCAGTGGGCCGCGGCAGCAAAATTGTTGCAAAGACGGAACTGAGCACCAACCTGGGAGATATAAAGTCGGACATAAGGAAAACCGGCAACAACATAACCCTTACAATGAGCACGACAAAACTGAAAGTAGGCGAATTGCTCTCCGATAAAGACCTCGGCAGTCTGACCCTCAACGTAAAGGCAAGCGGAAAGCTTCAGGGCAGCACCATCAGGGCAATCAGTGCCAACGGCGACATCCCCTCATTAGAATACAGAAACTACACATACAGGAATGCGAAATTCAATGTCGCCTACAACGGCACGACAGTCCGTGGCGACCTGTCGATAAGCGATCCTAACATTGACCTGGACCTTTCCGGCAGTGCCGCCAACATCACGAAGATGCCGGCCACCAATTTCACGGCAACGATAAACAGATTCTGCCCCCAGCGCCTGAACATCAGCAAGAAATGGGATGACGCCGTTTTCAGTACAAAGATCAGCGCCCACACAAATGGGAAAAGCATCAGCAGGATGGAGGCAGGACTGATGGTGAGAGACTTCCAATTCAAGTCGGCAACCGACGAATACTCCATCAACACCCTCGATGCAAACATCAGTCCAGACAAAATAAAGATAGATGCCGACTTCGGCAGCGTAGAGCTCAACGGCAAATACAACATCGCCACCATCGGTGAGAGCATCTTCGGAATACTGAAGAAGAAACTGCCCACGCTGCCAGGCATCGACAAGAAAATCTATGCCTCGGACAACCGCTTCACGCTCAACGCAAGCATCACCGACACCAAGTGGATAGAGATACTTGCCGGCGTGCCGTTCCACTCCGACCAACCGATAAACATCCATGCAAGCATCGACGACATCAGCCGCTCCATCAATGCAGATATGATTCTGCCCGATTTCTCATATGGGAACGACAGATACAGAAACGGCGGACTGTCGCTGAAGACCATCAACGACACCCTCTTTGCCGACATAAGCCTGAGGAAACTGCTCGACGACAGCAACGGCATAAAGCTACACGTAAAGGCAAACGCCGCAGACAACCGTCTGAACAGTACGCTCGACATTGACTACAACACACCGACAAGGATAAAGGGTACGCTCAACACACACACGAAATTCTACAAAGACCATGAAGGGAACAACAGCGTTCTGCTGGAACTCGCTCCCTCTACAATCATGGTAAAAGACACGGCATGGAACGTGAGCCCATCAAGCATCATCTACAACAGCCAAAAGATACAGATCAACCATTTCGCCATAGGAAACGGCAAGCAGCACATAAAGATTGACGGACTCGCCACAAAGAGTCCTGCCGACTCCATCTGTGTGGACCTCAACGATGTGGACGTGAACTACATCCTCGACCTCGTGGAATTCCACTCCGTAGAATTCAGCGGACGGGCCACCGGACAGGCTTACCTCAAGTCCGTACTCAACACCCCCGATGCCTACGCCCTGCTCACGGTAAACGACTTCAAGTTCCAGGAAGGCGACATGGGCGTTCTTCATGCCCGCGTGGACTGGAACAAGGCGGAAAAGCAGATTGACATAAATGCCACGGCCGATGAAAGCGAAGACGCCAGGACCCTCATCAAGGGCTACGTGTCGCCGGAACGCAACTACATAGACCTCGGGATAACGGCCGAAGACACGAACATAGAGTTCATGAAAAGCTTCTGCAGCAGTTTCATGAGCGACATAAACGCCAGAGCCAACGGCTTCGCACAGGTCTATGGGGACTTGAGCGAAGTGAACCTGCGTGGACTGCTCGTTGCCAACGGAAATCTGAAAATTAGTACGCTGAACACAAGATACTACCTCAAGAACGACACCATACGCATGGAGCCGGACGAGATAATCTTCAGCGGTGACACCGTGAGAGACAAGAACGATAACATCGCCATAATCAAGGGTGCCCTGCACCACAAAAACCTGACAAGGCTCACGTTCGACCTCGACATTGAGGCCCACGATTTTCTCTGCTACGATCACAAGTCGTATGACGACAACACCTTCTATGGTACAGTCTACGGCACTGGTAACTGCTCCATAACAGGCCGTCCACACAGCATCGTCTTCAATATCGACATGACGCCAGTGATGGGCTCATTCATAGAATACAACACCGCAAACCCTGACGCAATAACGAGCCAAGACTTCATCTCATGGGCAAAGCACAACGAAGGAGACACTCCGGCAGCCACGCCGCTGAAAGACCTCAACGAATCGTCGGACATACATCTGAACTTCAACGTGAACACCACGCCCGACTTCACTCTGCGCATGCTGATGGATCAGGCGAGCGGCGACAAGATAGCCCTCAACGGAAACGGTAACATCAAGGCAAGCTACTTCAACAAGGGCAACTTCGACATGTACGGCACGTATCTCATCGACCACGGCTCGTACAACCTCACCATACAGAACATCATAAAGAAGGACTTCCAGTTCAAGCCCGGCAGCAACATCGTCTTCGGCGGAAACCCGTTCAACGCTCTGCTCAATCTGAAAGCCGCCTACCAAGTGAACGGAGTGCCGCTCGCCGACCTGAAGATAGGCAACAGCTTCTCGAGCAACAACGTGCGGGTGGACTGCATCATGAACATCGGAGGAACGCCGGAGAACATCAAGGTAGATTTCGACTTCGACATGCCAACGGTGAACAACGACGCCAAACAGATGGTGCGCTCGCTCATCAACAGTGAGGAGGAAATGAACCAGCAGGTCATCTATCTGCTCGCCATAGGCAGATTCTACATGGACAACGTGAACAACTCAGCGCAGGAGGACGCGCAGCAAAGCCAAACAAGCCTTGCGATGCAGAGTCTGCTCAGCGGAACCATCAGCCAACAGGTAAGCAGTCTGCTTAGCTCCGTAATTAACAATAACAACTGGAACTTCGGCACCAATATCAGCACCGGTACCGAAGGCTTCAACAACGCCGAGTATGAGGGACTGCTATCAGGAAGCCTCTTCAGCAACCGACTGCTCATCAACGGACAGTTCGGCTATCGCGACAACCCGAACACCACCTCTTCATTCATCGGCGATTTCGACTTGAAATACCTGCTCACACCATCAGGCAACATAGCAATAAAGGTCTACAACCAGACAAACGACCGATACTTCACCAAGTCTTCTATCAATACCCAAGGACTGGGCCTTATCCTCAAGCGCGACTTCGGCAACTGGAGGGAACTGTTCAGGTGGAAGAAGAGAAAAAAATGAAGAATGAAGAGTGAAGAATGAAAAATCTTTTAAATGAAGGACTCCAAAAGACAAACATCCACGTCAACTTAAATAACGAACAAGCATGAAAAGTATTTTGATAAAAGACACCACGATTTCCGAGAGAATAGATATAGTAAGACAAGCACTCGACTTCGGTGACGGAGAATGCGAAGGCGTAGACATGGAAGACATGTATGACGACTACATCTACGGCAGAAAGGAGCTCGCAGAAATAAACCTTGAGTTCAGCAAGAACAACACCAACTTCGTCACTTCCGGCGAAATCAGGGAGACTATACAGTGTACACGATAAGTGAGATAATCCGCATGGCAGGAAACCTCCCTGCCGCCATCATCGCCGGACGACTCAACAGTTGTCTCGACGACAACAGCTGTGCCGTGGTCACCGCACCGCCCGGAGCCGGAAAATCCACCCTGCTCCCACTTACCATTCTGGCAGGAAGCCCCTGCAGGAAAATCATCATGCTCGAACCACGCCGCCTCGCTGCCCGACAAATCGCCGAGCGCATGGCAGCCATAATGGGCGAGCCGACAGGAAAGACAGTGGGCTACCGCATACGCTTCGACACATGCACGGGAAAAGACACACGAATAGAAGTGGTGACCGAGGGAATACTGACGCGCATGATTGTCAACGACCCCACACTCGACGGCGTCGACACCATAATCTTCGACGAATTCCATGAGCGCAGCATCAACACCGATCTCGCACTTGCTCTTGCAAGGCAGACGCAACAGATACTACGCCCCGAACTGAAAATCATCATCATGTCGGCAACCATCAATACCGACGAAATATGCAATCAGCTACATGCTCCACTCATCGAAAGCGAGGGACGAATGTACCCCGTAAACATAGAATATGCCGGCACCGACCTTTCACAGCAACATTCTCCCGCTGACATTGCCCAAGCCGTAGCATCCACGATTGCCGCCGCCCATCGCCAAGACGAAGGCGACATACTTGCCTTTCTGCCAGGCCAGGGCGAGATAATGCGCTGCGCCGAACTGCTCAACGACTCGCTCGGCGACACAACCATACACCCCCTCTACGGCAACCTCGCACCCGAACAGCAGCACAAGGCCATAATCCCGTCAAGGGAGGGAGAGCGCAAGGTGGTGCTTGCCACGCCGATTGCCGAAACATCCATCACAATAGAGGGCGTAAGGATAGTAGTGGACTCCGGTCTCTGCCGTGCCATAGCGACAGACCCACACACGGGGATGAGCCATCTGCAGACCATACGCATAAGCCGGGACATGGCCACACAGCGCGCCGGACGAGCCGGACGCGTCAGCGAGGGCAAATGCTACCGTATGTGGAGCAAGGCTTCAGAGCATTTGATGGACGAACAGAGGAAACCCGAAATCATCTATGCCGACCTATCGTCAATGCTTCTGTCCATCGCCGCCTTCGGAGAAACCGACATCGAGGCTCTGCCCTTCCCCACCATGCCCCCACATTCCGGCATCATCCAGGCAAAGGAGATGCTCGTTTCGCTCGGCGCCATAACCGAAGACGGCAGAATAACGCCCCTCGGCACAAGGATAAACAGCATGCCATGCCATCCGCGAATTGCAAGAATGATTGTCAGCGCAGAGGGCAACAGCATGAAATGCCTTGCATGCGACATTGCCGCACTGCTTGAGGAGAAGGACCCGATGGCGGAGAGCGGCACTACCGACATAACCCTACGTATCTCTTCGCTGCGACGCTCACGGCGAAACAAAGCCCCCGGACGTTGGCAGCGCATAGCAAAGATTGCTGCAGAATACATGCGTCTGGCAAAAGCCAGCGAGGACAACACCGCCCTCTACCACGACGATGCCGCCAGACTTATCGCCCTAGCCTACCCCGAGAGGATAGCTATGAGCACTGACGACATCGGCTCATTCCGACTTGCCAACAGCAACAACGTGAGGATAGAAACCACCGACTCCATCTCTGCCCACAAGTGGATTGCCATAGCATCGCTCAACTCCGCCACAAGCGGAATGGGCAGAGTTTTCCTTGCGGCTCCGCTGGACATAGAGAATATCGACAGCCAGTTGGTAAAGACCATCGACAAAATCACTTGGAATTCGCACGAGGGCTGCATTGTGGCCCGACGCGAAAGGCGCATCGGCAAACTCACTATAGACTCCAAACCTCTCCACGACATCGACAAAGAGCAGATAAAGCACATCATCTGCGAGGCAATGAGAAAGGACGGACTATCCATGCTCTCATGGAGCGACGACCACGTCCTCTCGCTGCAACGCCGGGTGTCGGCTGTTGCCCTATGGCATCCGGAACTGGACCTACCCGACATCTCCACAGACCATCTGCTGCAATGCGCCGAAGAATGGCTGCCGCTCTATCTCGAGACGAACGGACGTGTGCTGACAAGAAATGAGCAACTCAGGAAAATCAACCTGACCGAAGTGTTATGGGCAATTATTCCATACAATCAGCAGGAAGGCATTAATCGTCTGGCACCGACCCATATCCAGGTGCCCACAGGCAGCCGGATACGCATAGACTACCGCCAGGGCGCCGAAGCACCTGTGCTCAGTGTCCGTCTGCAGGAATGTTTCGGCTTGAAAGAAACACCGACAGTGGACGGCGGAAAACGCAAAGTACTGATGGAGTTGCTGTCGCCAGGCTTCAAGCCCGTGCAGCTCACCCAAGACCTGAAAAGCTTCTGGCAGAACGCATACTTCGACGTGCGCAAGGAGATGAAGCGCCGATACCCAAAACACTACTGGCCCGAGAATCCATTGGAAGCAGAAGCCGTGAGTGGCGTAAAACACACGAAGTAATATCAGCTACGGAATTCGACGGCATATTGACATTACGAAAATGTACAATAATTTTATTTTCAGAATAAAAAAGCAAGAGGAAAACAAACGGAGAATTGTCCGATTTTTCCTCTCGCTAACTCTTAATTAATATCAACTGAAAATCAGTGATTTACAAGAAACAATTCTTTTCGGGGAGCAAAGCATTGTTTTGCTTCAAACGAAGCAATGCTTTATACAAGAATTAACGTTGCTTTCCATTCGCCCGAAGTTCCGAAATGAGGAAACAGGACAGTGTGAACAACAAAATTTTCGACCAGACAGGCAACTAACAAAGAGAATATGATTATAAAAGAAAACACCCGAAACATATGAATTCTCCGCAAAGAGCTCATCCGCTTCGGGCGTTTTTTGATTTTATCGGGTCAATGAATCAACGACAAACCATTATCAATAATCACAGATCATCAACCGCTTCGTCTCATTCCACTATGAAATTATTCTACCGTCTCAAACTTTATACCGAAGAGATTACGCGCGTCCTTCTTCTTGATTTCATAATCGCCGGCAGCGAGAGTTTCTGTGTAAGTGCTCGTTGCAGAAGTCTTCCCAACAGTGTTGATCTTCAAAGAAGCAGTCTCAGTGTCAGCGAAATAGAATGTCACTTTTCTGCTCTCTGAAAGTGTGAATCTGATTGAAGTGGAGCTCTCCATCTTCACGCAGACAGTATAAGCCGAGCCGTCAATTGTGGCAGTACCCTTGTTGGTTGCATAATTTCCTGTCACGCGGACCATGCTTGTCGAAGGAGTTTTGTCAGTAAAGGTACAGAGGATTGTGCCTGCCGGCGTATCCGGTTTTTCAGGCTCGGTTGTGCCGCCGCCATCACTGCCGCTGCCACCTTCGCTACCTGCCTCTGTAGAGCAGCCGCCCTCTCCGTAAACCTTCACGAGAGTGGTCTTGTAGTTGTCTAGAGCCGAACCGAGAGCCGAGTCATAGGCATATTCATAATCCTTGCCTGTGAAGTCCCATGTAAAGTCGCCGTGGTTGATGCGTCCTGCTCCATAGAAGCCGGTCACTACAGCCGGAACCTCTTCTGCCTTATCTGCAGAGTAAGTATACATCAGAGAAGAGTTCGTATCGAAGTTATCATAAGAAGAACCACCCTGCAGAGCCTTTACAGAAGCCGGAACCTGCTCGTCGCGTGATGTTGCCTCATAAGCATCGAAGTTTGTATTGTCCTGCTGGTAAGTAACATAAGAGTAATTGGCAGATTTCTCTGCAAAGATGTTTCCGAACGACTTGATGATACCGCCATCTTCGCCAGAGAATGTTCCCTTAGGGTCATTCTTCACGTCAGAACCCTGCTTGGAAATAAGCATCGGCTTGTTGGTGCCACGGAAATAATTACTCTCCACGAAAGCACTTGAAGCTGTCGTTGCTCCTACGCCATACTTGGCCACGCCATCAAAATAGTTGTTCCATACGTGTACGCTCATTGTACGAATACGCGGACAACGGGAGTCGCAGTGGTCAAACCAGTTATGCTGATATGTTATATAGTTAGGCTGAGATTCACTCGTCATACCGCAGAGTGAACTCTTGCCCGTATCCCAGAAGCGGTTATAAGAGATTGTAAGATACTGCGAATCGCCCTTCAGGTCAACGGTTCCGTCGCCCTTTGCATGGTCACCGCCTCCGTTAGGACCATAGAAGAAATCCATATTGTGAATCCATATCTTCGAGTTCTGTGTGTCCATAGAGATGCAGTCGTCCATGCAACGCATGATTGCGAAATTACGGAATTCCACGCTTGATGCATTGCGGCAAAGGAAGCCGAATCCATGTACTGTGGCGTCGTCGCCCACACCCTCAATGGTAATGTTCATATCGCTATATGCAGACTTTCCCTTGATTTGTATTCCTTCTTCCGAACTTGAAACCTTGTCGAGTTCTGATTTCTTGACGAGACCGATAAAGCGGAAAGCTATCGGAGTCTTTTCCTGTCCCTTTTGGTAAGCGTCGCAGATTGCCTGGATACCAGTGCATTCGCCGGCACCGGCCACTGTTGTCTTGATTGTTTTGGCTGTCTTGGCTGTCACGTAGAACACCTTTGCGCCAGCCTTCAGAGTTCCATCGGTGTTGTATGCTCCGATACCTGTGCTGCCGCTCTTGAACTGGGCAAATCCCTCGCGGCTGTAGTTTTTCACCACGAGGTTTGTCACTGTGCTTGCAGACCCCTCAATCTCATTGCCACTTGCGTCTACGGCCACAACCTTGATGGAATATGTTCCGGCAGCAAGTCCGAGGACATCAGCACGTACGTATGAAGGATAAAGGCGCACGAGCTGCTGGTCAATCTTCTTGTCGTTGCAATATACATTGTATGACTCAGCGCCTGAGAATGGTGCCCACTTGGCGTAAAGGCTCTCAAGCCATCCCTTCGACTCGCTGATTTGGATGGCGCCGGCGGGATTGTTTATGTCACCGCTCTGTCCACTGTCCTTTGCCTTTGCGAAGGCGATACGGCTCACGTTGCCATTGAATTCATCGGCAGTATTACCGTTGGCAGGGGTAATTATCACGTTCCCGCCATTGATGTCCACTGATGAAAGGCTCTCCGTGTTGTAGTATTTCACGTCGTTTGAAGCGAGCGTGAGGCGCATCTGGTTCTTGTTAAGATTCATAACCACGTCGTTGCCGGCAGATGGTGTGACAGGGTCTGAACCGCCTGCGGCAGCCACTTCAACGGAATATATATACATTCCGGCAGATGTGGAGAACAGCACATCGCCATCGGCTGTCACGGTTCCCACGTTTGTCTGTTCGGCATCGGATGTGGCGTTGAACGAACCTGACACCGGAGTGAGGTTGGATGCGTTAAGTCCGCGAGCCACACCGGTCTTGCCGGTCATACACTTCACAGTGACTTTCTGTCCGGCCTTCAGTCCTGGCACGATAAGGGAAACGTTCGTTCCGTTGAGTTCCAGACGGTTGCTGCCGAAGTTAATGCGGATTTTAGCCTTGCCCTCTATTTTGTCAGAGGCAACGCCGGCTGTGAATTTCAGTCCTTTGGCGTATGCAAGCTCCGTGCCGTTGGCTGTAAGGGCGGCGTTTGATATTTCCGGAAGATAGCAGTAGCGGTCGGTGCCGAGGAGCCAGTTGGCGTCTTTGGCACAGAGGTCCTTGTCTGCCTGCGACATGGAAGTGAAGTTCCAAGTTTGGGCGTTTGCAGATGCTACGATCATGCAAAACAGCAATGTTAATATGAATTGTATCTTTTTCATTTTCTTTTTCTTGATTTATCGTTTAACAAATTTCACGATCTGGTTTCCGGCCTTGAGGATATACACTCCGCCGATGAGACCGTCCACACTAAGCTGTGTCACCTTGCCTGCTGCACGCACGCCGGCAACCTTCTTTCCGGAGATGTCGTAAACGGCAACTGGCGTACCGTCGGCAAGTCCTGCAATGTTGAGCTGTCCGTCAACAATACCGTTGAATGTAAACGTCTTGAGATTGTTGATTCCGTTTGTCACAGTGAAATCAATCTGCACTTCGTTCATAGGATAAGACTCCTCTGAACCATCGAAATGGAGCACCACGTTGTCTCCGCTGAAAGTAAGTTGGGAAACAACTTTCTCAACTTTCTGTCCGTTGATTGTCAATGTCTGCACAGCGTCTGCCTTTACTATTCCGCACAAGGACATTACAAGCATCACAGCCATGAAAAACCTTTTTTTCATTGTTTTGATTGTTAAAGATTAGTATAATATTATCATATATATTATTATTAGGAATGAATATGTTATTTAATCTCCATAGAGTATCATATTGCTATTTAGCGGGCATAATTACTCCTGGTTGAGCGGGCCATGACAATGCTTTTCTTCACAATCAATGGCATTTGTTAGTAGGATAGTTTCTCTTTCTATTGAATATTTCCATATGCAAAGGTATGGAAATTACAGATAAAACGGATGTCCACAATAAGACAAAAGTCCGCAAACGTTTTCAGAAGTGTTTTGCAACACTATGGAGTAATATAGAAAAAGACAAAGGACAAACGGTATTAAGCACTCAAGACAAGCGACTTATAAAGCAACAGACGAAAGGGGAATATTTAACGGTTGCCGCTATCAATAAAAACCTTTTCCCTTGTAAATACAATGAAAATAAGACAACAAAGACTTTGGAAACCGCTCCAAATGCTTATGTCGCCTTATTCTCTATCTTATTACTGATATGGTTCAGAATTTATTTATACAGAGCACCGAAATTCTTGCAGGCGCGGAAGTCAGCACCTTCCTTGTCCATTCCGAAAGAATTCCAGACGGCAGGACGGAAGATTTTATCGTCATCGACATTGTGCATGCAGACTGGTATGCGGAGCATTGAGGCAAGGGTGATGAGGTCTGCACCTATATGACCATAGCAGATGGCACCGTGGTTGGCTCCCCAGTTGTTCATCACGGAATAGACATCCTTGAAAGCCGGTTTGTCGGAACACAGACGCGGAGCAAACCATGTTGTAGGCCATGTAGGGTCAGTACGCTTGTCAATGATTGCATGAATCTCAGGATCTATGTCCACCGTCCATCCTTCGGCAAGCTGCAACACCGGCCCTACACCCTTGATGATATTCAGTCGGGCCATAGTGACAGGCATTCCGCCCTTCGTAAGGAAGTTTGATGAGAAGCCTCCACCGCGGAAATAGTCTCTATTGGCAGGATACCATGTTGTAGCCTTCAGGCTGTCGGCTACATTCTCCTCTGTCATTTCCCATGGCTGTTTCATCACAGGGTTGCCTTCTGCATCAGAGCATTGTCCGGTACCATCGAGCGTCGTCGCACCGGAATTGATAAGATGGATGATACCATTGGCAGCACGTCCTGTGAGCTCTTTCCCACTGACACGCTTCACAGCCTCCGGACTCCAATATGTCCTGACATCAGAGAAGATTGCCGCACGGTTTGTAATCAGATGCTCCAGGAGCATTGTCAGTCCGTTGCAGGTGTCGTTTTCAGTAGCAAAGACTATGGATTCGCGGATGCCGTTCCAGTCGAATGATGTGTTGAGGATAGCCTCTGCGAAGTCGCCGTTAGGCTTGTAGTCGGTCCACTGCCTTTGTCCCTGAAATCCTCCGGCTATGGCATTATGCCCTAATGCCTCCTCATAGAAGCCTGACTCGCCAAGCTTCTCGTTGCCTTTCATCAGGTCTCGGAAGATGATTGCCATCTTTGTGACGAACTCCCAGTCCTCGTCCTTTCCCATGCGGTCTTTCTTTTTCTCATCACGGTTGGCGATGTCTTCGCCCTCGTTGGGCACGCAGTTAGCACGCACCCATACGAGTGCTTTCTCGTACTCTGCCTTGTCATAAATTCCGAGGTCTATACGACGAAGTATCTCCGTCATGTCCACCTGCTCCGCCCTCATGCCAAGATATTCCTGCATGAAATCTGCATTGGCGATGCTGCCGGCAATACCCATTGCCACATTGCCTATAGAGAGGTAAGACTTGCCGCGCATTGTGGCTACAGCCTGTGCGCAACGCGCCCAGCGAAGTATCTTCTCCGCCACGTCCTCCGGAATGGTATTATCTTCGAGGTCTTGCACGTCGTGTCCGTAGATGCCGAATGCGGGCAGACCCTTCTGTGCGTGGGCTGCAAGCACGGCTGCAAGATAAACGGCTCCAGGACGTTCCGTTCCGTTGAAGCCCCACACCGCCTTAGGATACGTAGGGTTCATGTCCATCGTCTCAGAGCCGTAGCACCAGCACGGAGTAACAGAGATTGTAGCGCCAACGCCGCATTTCTCAAATTTCTCAGAACAACGTGCCGCCTCGGCTACACGACCTATAGTTGTGTCTGCTATAACACATTCCACGGGCGAGCCGTCACCGTTCTTTATATTGTTTGAAATCAACTCGGCTACGGATTTAGCCATTGTCATTGTCTTCTCTTCGAGACTCTCGCGTATTCCTCCCTGACGTGCATCGATAATCGGGCGAATACCAATTTTAGGATAGTTCTTCATACTTATATCTGATAGATTTTGTTTTCTGAAAGGACTATAGACACGATGGTTTTGTAATTCCTTTCTCTGTTAAATGTGGTTAATATGGCAAGTGTCATGCTATCCTCCAATCAGATACGATCGGGCATCAGCTGACATACTGCGGTGCCATCATCATCTACTGGTCATGAAACCTTCGAGGTTTTCATATTTACGCTTCATCATGCGGCGGTAGATATTGCCTATCCACAAGCGGTGGGTCAGGATAAACACGATGCCGATTAAAAGGATGAAAATATAAGACATGGTGTCGCTCATAAACGCCTGAAGCAATGACATCAGACCTACAGGCATGAACAAGGCCACCATCTCCACAATTAGCTGTATATAGTTAGTCTCCATACCGTTCTTGCGCGTCATCTTGGTGTTGAGTGGCATGGTGACCTTGTTTATCACAGCGAGCTGCATGAGCATGAAATACATCGGACCTGCCGTAAATGCCATCATCGACAACAGGAGCAAGAATGAATACTTGCCCGAAAACACCGTAGGGAGCATCAGACACAACGGCAACACAAGCATTACGGAATAAAAGCAATATTTCGCCTCCAGCAGACTGCGGATATTCTCCTTGTGGACAAGCAGACATTCGATGTAATTACCCTCCGGACACATGATGCGCACCAGATTTATGCTCATAAGGGTAAAGGGGTAAAGGGCCCAGAACTTGGTGGAGAAACCATCGTCATAAATATCCGTAAACGAGTCGACCAGCCCGATGATGACAATGAAAAAAATGCTGAAAATAAACATCTGCCGGGTATTCTTGTTACGCAACATGCTCTTCAGCTCTATTTTCAGATATTCCCCGATACCACCAAACTTTTCGAAGAACGAGAATGAGGATATGCTCTTCAGCTGCACTTCCTTGTCCGACTGAGTTTCGGCGTTGACATATTTGTACTGCACCAAACGGTTTGCCCAGAAAAGCAGCAACAAGACTCCTAAGACGCACACATAGGCGGCAGGGTTAAAGCTGGACGCCCACTCACCGAAAACACCGTAGAAGCTGAAAAAGGTATCGAAGTCCCAGACCAAGGCTGGCAAGAACATCAATACATAAACCGACACGGGAATTATTGCCCAATACACCTTAGCGCTGAACAGCGTGCGACAGAGCATATAGAAAAGGCTGTTGCACACGAACACAAACTGCACAGTCACGATAAACGAGACCGCAGGAATAAAACCGACATTAAAAACTACTGCCATAATAGAATAAGGCACGGTGAGGAACATCCACAGAAGGTTGTTCGGCGTAATTATGCTCGAAATGATAAAGCAGTCCACACAGTCGTATCTGCGGAGCGGCAAAAGGATATAAGGCTTTACCATCTGCGCCGGAGTACGTTGTGCAAGGATACGTACAAGGAAGTCCAGTACCAACAGAAAGGGCATGATGCCAAAGAAAAAACTGCATGCCGTCTGCTGCCTAATATTAAACGAAACAAAAGCCAACAATACAGCTATAAACATCAGATATATTGCAACCATCGACGAACCGATGAGCATCAAGACCTTTGCCACACGGTTTGTGTCATACAAGACACTTCGTTTCTCGGCCATTTTTACATGTGAGCGCAAAGCCCTGTATATCTGACATTTATTCATTTAGATAGTAGTTGAAGCGTTTACGGGACTAATTGTCCCGAAGTTTGTTTTGTTAAATAAAACCATTTGAAGACATACTGACGCTGCGGTCGGTACGCCCCAATCCATTATCTCAAATCAATAACCTCGGCATTAGGATATTCCCTGCTGTTGAAACGGAAATGGGAATCGGAGAGGTTTGCCTTGCGGAAGTTGATTACGTTTATGGTTGTCCAACCACTTGACTGGCGCATCTTCACTTGCTTTAGCTTGTAACCCTTGCTAACAGTGATATACATCTCCTTTATGGAGCGCGACTTGTTTTGAGCCACAAGGTGCACCTGCCATCCTCCGGCCACGGCCTTGGAGCTGAGCGTATATCCACTTTTGTATATATAAATGAACTTGTATGGGTTGATGGACTGCTGCTGCGCCTCAGTCGGCGTGCTTACGTTCACCTCCTGGGTCTTCTTCATGTAAGTCCATTGTGTCCTTCCATCATACCATACGATAGAGGCTGGCGTATAGGCATTGAACTTGTTCCCCTTCACGGCGATGCTTCCACTCACATTGCCGTATTTACCCGACATGCTGAAGTTAGCTCTCGCACCACCCTTGCTGCTCATCGCAGCAGCGGTCTTGTCAAGTATCTGCTTTGCCGTCTGGGCTGATGTAGTGAGGCTTACGACAATAGCCAAAGCCAAAAACAAAACGAATTTCTTCATGTGTCTTTATTTTTTAGAAAGCTTCATATATAGACTGATTAAATGTTACCTATTATATTCTGACTGATTGAATGTGCATCTGACTGATGAGAAGTCTATACGCAGAAGAAGAATCCTACTGTCTCAACTGCGCAAGGACGTTCTCAAGCGAGTTCTCATCCTGAAGCATAACCTCACGCGGCTTGCTGCCCTGTGCGGCTCCCACTATACCGGCCTTTTCGAGCTGGTCCATAAGACGGCCGGCCCGGTTATAGCCGATGGAGAAACGTCGCTGTATCATCGACGTGCTGCCCTGCTGGGTAATTACTATAGCGTGGGCAGCCTCTTCGAACAGAGGGTCGAGCGAACGGGAATCTATTCCTCCTCCTGAAATATCCACAGAGTCATCGGTAGCCGGCTCCGGCAGTTCCATAGGCTCGATCGGACCTGGCTGCTGGGCAATATATTCGTTGATGCGCTCCACCTCCGGCGTGTCTACAAAAGCACACTGCACACGTACCGGCTCATTGCCGTTGAGGAAGAGCATGTCGCCTCGACCAATAAGTTGGTTGGCTCCCGGACGGTCGAGGATAGTACGCGAGTCAATCATCGCACTTACTTTGAATGCCATTCGTCCAGGGAAGTTTGCCTTAATGTTACCAGTAATGATTGACGTGGTAGGTCGCTGCGTTGCGATGACCATGTGTATTCCTACGGCTCGCGCAAGCTGGGCGATACGGGCGATAGGAGTCTCCACCTCCTTGCCCACCTGCATGATAAGGTCACCGAACTCATCTATTACCACCACGATATACGGCATGAACTCATGTCCGTCGGTGAGGCGTAATTGATGATTCAGGAATTTCTTGTTGTATTCCTTTATGTTTCGCGCTCCCGCCATCTTGAGCATGTCGTAGCGAGTGTCCATCAGTTTGCAGAGACTGTTGAGTGTGCGCACAACCTTCGTCACATCGGTGATGATTGGATCTTCATCGTCATCCGGCACCTTCGCCATGAAATGGTTGGCTATCGAGCCATAGATGCTGAACTCTACCTTCTTCGGGTCGATGAGCACAATCTTCAGTTCGTTCGGATGCTTCTTATATAACAATGATGTGATGATGGCGTTGAGTCCGACAGACTTACCCTGTCCTGTTGCACCAGCCACAAGCAGATGCGGAATTTTTGCCAGGTCAACCATGAACACCTCATTGGTAATAGTCTTTCCGAGTGCTATAGGCAGCTCAAACGTTGATTTCTGGAATTTCTCAGAATTCAGGATACTCTCCATCGACACGATGTTTGCCTTAGCATTAGGCACCTCGATTCCGATTGTTCCTTTTCCTGGAATCGGAGCGATGATACGCACTCCTGCCGCCTTCAGACTGAGGGCGATGTCGTCTTCGAGGTTTCGAATCTTAGATATCTTCACTCCCTCGGCGGGAGTTATCTCATAAAGGGTAATGGTAGGTCCCACGGTGGCAGAAATCGTTCTGATCTGCACTCCGAAACTATTGAGCACTTCCACGATGCGGTTCTTGTTTGCCGTCTGCTCCTTCATATCGATATACGGCTCGTCGTCGTCATCATATTTCTTCAGGAGACTAAGCGTAGGATATTTGTAATTCAGCCACGGTTCCTTCGGATTAATCGGTGTGCTCAAGCTATTGTCCTGTGCAAGGGTTTCGCTTTCTGCCTCGTCTTCCTTGCCTGCTTTTGTTATTACAAAGCCTGGGTCTGCTGTCTGTTGCGGCTTATGCGAGTTGCCAGTTGCTGTCTGCGCAGCCTCTTCATCCCAATCCTCCACATTGGGTGTCATCTCGATTATAGGAGCTGAACCCTCGGGAAACTCCACGGTTTGCTTTGTCGGATTCTCGAACACTTTCGGATTCTCGACGGCTTCAGCGGCAGATGATGTGAATGTCTCAGTCGCGGCTTCACACTCAGTCTTGTTGTTGGTCACATAGAAACCCACTTTGTTGGTTATCATGCTCACGGGGTTCAGCATCTTCCTTATCACGTTGATTGTCTCCGACGTTAGATATGTAAGGAACAATATCGCCACGACAGCAAGCAGCGCGACGAGTCCAGGTGTACCAATCACGTTCTCTAGCCAACAGGAGATGTACTCTCCGTGACCACCACCAGGATTATATACCTCATCACCCACGAATGGGGTGAGGAACTTGGCGAGCACCACCGAACACCACACCATGACAATGCTGAAACAAAGGAAGCATTTCAGCAGATTCGCCTTGTATGCCTTTATCATCTTCAGTCCCACTACACAAAGGAATACCGGCACGATGAATGCCGAGAAGCCGAAGCATCGGGCGATGAAGAAATCAGAAATCAACGCTCCCATCGGTCCACACATGTTCATGAAGATGCGGTCCTTGTTGAGCCAATCGCCCGAACGCATCTCCATCACGAGACTCTGGTCTGCCGCAGCCGTGCTGAAATATGAGATAAACGCAACTATCATCCACATGGAGAATACGAAAAGCAGTATTCCGAAGATGAAGTTGAACAAATCGTTCTGAAGGATATTCAGTCCTATAGTTTCTGTGAAACTGGGAGTCTTCCGTGTATTTTTTTTCTTTGCCATTATTCCTTTTTATTATACAAGCCTTCCGCCCGCCTCTATTACAGTTGTTGTCAGCTCGCCAACACTGCTGTTATATGGCCTTTTTCCTTGTTTCAGGGCCAAAACAAAGCAAACTTAATGCAAAAGTAACCGAAAAAACCAAGAAACTCCCATAAACTCGTATTTTTTTTTTAATTTTGCAGCTCGATTTACTAACAATGATGAAAATTATACACAATAAGATAGACAAACACTCGATAACGGACATGCCGAAAGTGCTGTTCTCAGGCAGGATTATCGTTGTCACCACGGAGGCTGACGCCGACAAGGCGGTCGACTTCCTGCTGGGCCACGACATCCTCGGCATCGACACGGAGACGCGTCCTTCATTCAAGAAAGGCAAACAATACAAGGTGGCGCTGCTACAGGTTTCTACACACGACGTATGCGTACTATTCAGACTGAACCTCACAGGCATAACAGAATCCATAAAACGACTGCTTGAAGACAAGCGGGTGCCCAAGATAGGACTCTCGCTACATGATGACATCATGTCGCTCCACCGCCGTACGGAATTCACACCGGGAAACTTCATCGACCTGCAGGACCACGTGGGCGAAATCGGAGTGGAAGACCTGAGTCTGCAGAAGCTCTACGCCAATTTCTTCGGTCAGAAGATAAGCAAGGCACAAAGGCTCACGAACTGGGAGGCCGACATTCTGAACGAGAAGCAGAAGCAATATGCCGCCACCGACGCATGGGCATGCATCATGCTATATGAAGAACTGCAGAAGCTGGAGGAAACCGGAAGGTACGAACTGGTGAAGGAGGTCGAAGAGAACAAGAACATTGAAGAACAAACCGACAAAGGAGGAAATGAATAATGTATAAGAACATCTATCTCAAAAGAGGTAAAGAGGAGAGTTTGAAAAGATTCCACCCGTGGATCTTTTCGGGTGCCATAGCCAGGACGGACGAGGGCATAGAGGACGGAGACACAGTGAGGGTCATCACCTCTGCCGACACGTTCATCGCCGTAGGCCACTACCAGATAGGGAGCATCGCCGTGAGAGTGCTGTCGTTCGACAACATCGAGATCGGCGCCGCATTCTGGGAGGAGCGCCTCGCCGAGGCTCTTAAGATGCGCCTCGCCATCGGCATTGCCGACAACTCAGAGAACAACACCTTCCGCCTCGTACACGGCGAAGGCGACAACCTGCCGGGACTCGTGGTGGACTGCTACGGCAAGACTGCCGTGATGCAGGCACACAGCGTGGGCATGCACATCCACCGCAAGGAGATAGCCGAAGCTCTCATGAAAGTCTGCGAGGGAAGAATTGAAAACGTGTTCTACAAGAGCGAGACCACCCTGCCCTACAAGGCCGACCTCGGGCAAGAGAACGGCTTCATAATCGGCGGCAGCACCGACAACACGGCTGTGGAGAACGGACTGAAATTCCACGTTGATTGGTTGAAGGGACAGAAGACGGGCTTCTTCGTGGATCAGCGCGAAAACCGAAGTCTGCTTGAAAGGTACGCCAAAGGGAAGAATGTGCTCAACATGTTCTGCTACACGGGCGGCTTCTCATTCTACGCCATGCGCGGCGGAGCCAACCTCGTACACTCCGTGGACAGCAGCGCCAAAGCAATAGAGCTGACCAACGCCAACGTGGGACTGAATTTCCCGGGCGACGAGCGCCATCAGGCATTCTGCGAGGACGCATTCAAGTTCCTCGACAACGCCAAGGATTTCTACGACCTCATCATCCTCGACCCACCGGCATTCGCCAAGCACAGGGCAGCCCTCCACAATGCACTGAAGGGCTACACACGCCTCAACGTGAAGGCTTTTGAAAGAATCAAGCACGGAGGAATACTCTTCACGTTCAGCTGCTCACAGGTTGTGACAAAAGACAATTTCCGCAACGCCGTATTCACGGCCGCGGCAATTTCCGGCAGGAAGGTGCGCATCCTGCACCAGCTCCACCAGCCTGCCGACCATCCTATAAACATCTATCACCCCGAGGGCGAATACCTCAAAGGACTCGTATTGTACGTGGAATAACGGAACAAAGATGAACGCATTTCTCGAAAACATAGACAGATTCATAGTCGACAACGAGCTGATGGACAGAAACCGACTGTATCTCACCGCCCTCTCTGGCGGAGCAGACAGCGTGGCTCTCACGCTCGCACTGAAAGAACTCGGATACAACGTGGAGGCTGTGCACTGCAACTTCCATTTGCGCGGCGAAGAATCCTGTCGCGACGAGGAATTCTGCATCAGTTTCTGCAAGACCAACGGAATAAAGTTCCACATCGTGCACTTCGACACCAGGGAATACGCCACCATCCACAAAGTAAGCATTGAGATGGCGGCACGCGAACTGCGCTACGGCTATTTCGCCCGTCTGCGCGAGGACATCGGTGCCGAAGGAATATGCGTGGGGCACCACAGGGAAGACTCCGTGGAGACCCTGCTCATCAACCTCATACGTGGCACAGGCATCAACGGGATGACTGGCATAGCTCCAAAGAACGGCTACATTCTGCGCCCTATGCTCGACGTGTCGAGAAACGACATCGAAACATTTCTCAAGGGATGCGGACAGCAGTTCGTGACCGACAGCACGAACCTCATCGACGACGCCACGCGCAACAAGATACGCCTCAACATCATGCCGCTGATAAGAAGCATCAACCCATCAGCCGACAAGGACATTGCCGCCACGGCAAGGCGTTTGGCAGAGGCTGCAAAGGTATTCAACAACGCCATTGCCACTGAAGCCGGAAGCGTAACAGTCACCGAAGACAACAAGACGATAATCGACACAAAAAAGCTGGCCACCACCACCTCACCCGAATACACCTTATATAATATACTCTCACGTTTCAATTTCTCGCCCGCCACGATTGAAGACATCCACAGCCGGCTGCAAAGCCAGCCGCAAACCGGAAAGACCTTCTCGTCGGCAAACCACAGACTCCTGCTCGACCGCGGCTTCATGATAATAGAAGAGGCCGGCAATGAGAGAGGAATAAAGATGAAGATTCCAGAATACGGCACGTACGTCATCAACGAGGAGAAGAAATTCCGATTCGCAAGAGTAAACACGTCCGACAAGGATTTCCATATCTCAAAAGACAGCCGCGTCGCCACGCTCGACGCATCGCGGATTACATTCCCCCTAACAGTCAGGACTACCGCCACGGGCGACTGGTTCGTCCCCTTCGGCATGAACGGCAGGAAACTTGTAAGCGACTATCTGACGGACCAGAAGATGAACCTCTTCGAGAAAGAGCGCCAATTGGTCATAGAGAACGCCAACGGAGAAATCATCTGGATAACCGGCCACCGCACCGACAACCGCTTCAGGGTCACATCCGATACCCAAGAGGCTCTTGTGATTGAAGTAAAAGAAAGCTAATAAAATTAAAGGTCCGATTTACTGTCAATATGTAAATCAGGAAAGCCACAAGACGCCATTACCCCACTCTATAATGAACGTTAACGAAAAATCAAAGCGTATGAGAAATTTCACGCCAAACCAACAATCAGCTATACTTACAATACTGGGTATAGCCTCCCTATTCCTCCTGGCATCGTGCAGGGCAACAAGGGAAATGGCAAAAGAATCGTTGGTTGAATCAATCGTTGACTCCCGTACGGGTACACAAGTTTTCACAAGAGAGTATGATACAGAGCAATACAGCCTCAACGCTGCTGGCATTATAAAAGCAAGGAAGGATGCCAGAAAGAAAAAAGCCAAGGAAATACTGAAGAATTATTAAAGACGCAGGAGTCGAGACAGTAAAGAACCGGAAAAGTCGCGCATGATGTCACGAAAGTTGAAATCCGGACTTCACAAACGATGAAAGGCATAGTATATAATACACTCACAATATGGCCCGGATCTTTATAGCGATACGTTTCAGCAACGAGTTCAAGAAGACGCTCGTCAATGTGCAAGAAGTCCTGAAAGCAAGAGGTGTCAGTGGGAACTATTGTTCTTACGGCAACCTACACATGACACTTGCTTTCATAGGCGAGAATTATGACCTGCACAAAATCCGGCAGGCCGTAAGCGAAGTGGAGTTCAAGCCTTTCATCCTGACATTGGGCAGGCTTGGATCATTCCCCACAAAAGCCGGCGTAATCTGGTGTGGCGTAAAGGAGGAAGAACCAGTCACGACAATAGTCCGACAGCTGTGCGAAAGACTCAGGGCACATGGGGTTTCATACAGCATAAAACCTTTCTACCCTCACATATCCCTGGTTCAGCATCCTTCACATATAGCAACCGACATTGACGTGGCTGAAACCGCCATAACTATAGAACGGGTTTTCATAATGAAATCAGAACGCATCAACGGAGAACTGATATATTCAGAAATGACGGAAACAGAATAGCATCAGCATAGACACTCGTTGCAATCTTATAGCCGCAACGACACCATACCGCGTATGTTTCCACCATCAAGCGTAGGAAAATTAAAATATTTTAGCTAATTTTGCAGCGTTTTTCACAATAAACACACAAAACAGATATGATTACAGTTGATGGATTGACCGTCGAGTTCGGCGGCACCACCCTATTCAAAGATATCTCCTTCCAGATAAACGAGAAGGACCGCATAGCTCTCATGGGAAAGAACGGAGCCGGCAAGAGCACACTGCTCAAGATTATCGCAGGCGTACGAAAGGCCACACGAGGCACAGTTTCCGCACCGAAAGACTGCGTAATTGCATACCTGCCACAGCATCTGATGACAGAAGACGGGCGCACCGTCTTCGATGAGACGTGCCAGGCTTTCGCTCATCTGCACGAGATTCAGGCGGAGATAGACCGCATAAACAACGAACTCACCATACGCACTGATTACGAAAGCGACGAATACATGCAGCTCATTGAGAAAGTGTCGGCACTTTCAGAGAAGTTCTACGCCATTGACATGTCGCACTTCGAAGAGGACGTGGAGAAGACGCTGCTCGGACTGGGATTCGAACGCTCCGACTTCAATCGGCCCACGAGCGAGTTCTCCGGAGGATGGCGCATGAGAATAGAACTGGCAAAGCTGCTGCTCAAGTCGCCCGACGTGCTGCTGCTCGACGAGCCTACCAACCATCTCGACATAGAGTCAATAGGATGGCTGGAGGACTTTATCTGCAACAGTTCGAAGGCTGTAATCGTGATCAGCCACGACCGCAAATTCGTTGACAACATAACCACACGAACCATCGAAGTGACCATGGGACGCATCTACGACTACAAAGCCTCATACAGCCACTATCTGGAGCTGCGCAAGGAGCGACGCGAACAGCAGATGAAGAAGTATGAGGAGCAGCAGAAGATGATTGCCGAGACGAAGGACTTCATAGAACGCTTCAAGGGCACATACTCGAAGACCTTCCAGGTGCAGAGCCGCGTGAAGATGCTGGAGAAGCTGGAGCTGATAGAGGTGGACGAGGAGGACACAAGCCATCTACGGCTGAAGTTCCCGCCAAGTCCGCGCAGCGGCTCATACCCCGTGCAGATGAGCGACGTGGCTATGGCGTTCGACGGAAAAAAGGTGTTCAGCGGAGTGAACCTTACCGTGGAGCGAGGCGACAAGATTGCCTTCGTGGGGCGCAACGGCGAGGGAAAGTCGACGCTCGTGAAGTGTATAATGGGACAGCTGCAGAACGAGGGCAAGCTGGAGCTGGGCCATAACGTGCAGATAGGCTACTTCGCACAGAACCAGGCTTCGCTGCTGGATGGCGAGCTGACCGTGTTCCAGACTATCGACGACGTGGCGAAGGGCGAGATTCGCAACAAGATCCGCGACCTGCTCGGCGCTTTCATGTTCGGCGGCGAAGACTCCACAAAGAAGGTTAAGGTGCTCTCCGGAGGCGAGCGCACACGTCTTGCCATACTGAAGCTGCTGCTGGAACCGGTGAACCTGCTCATCCTCGACGAGCCTACCAACCACCTGGACCTCAAGACCAAGGATGTGCTCAAGCAGGCTCTGCAGGACTTCGACGGCACGCTCATCGTGGTAAGCCACGACCGCGACTTCCTCGACGGTCTCGTGACGAAGGTGTATGAGTTCGGCCACGGCCGCGTGCGCGAGCATCTGTGCGGCATCTACGAGTTCCTCGAAACCAAGAAGATGGAAAGTCTGCAGGAACTGGAGAAGAAATAAACAGGAATCCTCAGATACCACAATCCCTCACCGCGCTACAGCTGGACAGGAACAAGAAACAAGCCCAGCCATAGCATTGGAGTTTTTATCAAACCTAATTCTCCCCGACCTTAAACACAGAGTATAGCATTATTATACTGCGAGTAGCATTGTTATACTGCGAGTAGCATTGTTATACTGCGAGTAGCATTGTTATACTACGAGTATAGCATTGTTATACTACGAGTATAGCCATGCTGCACTATCGGTACCAGAATGCTTTGCTTTTCTGGTACTGTTATTTCAGTTTATTGACAACTCAATATTTCAACCCGCAAGAGCCAGCCTTACCCAATCATAATTTACTGTCTATGAATTTAACGGCAGAGCCAATTATTGTTGTTTAAAGCATTATCCTACGCCGTACACAACTTAATAATTATCAAGCAGAATCCATCGTTTTTGTTAATAGAGCAAAACATTCTAAATATATTTAACTTAAATGTTTTCTCATTATGCCATTTTCTATAAATTTGCGGCATGAAGAAAAGAACAATTTGGACAATAGCTGTAGTAATGGGCTTCTCGTTTCTTGCCCTGCTGTTCCTTCAGCTTAAATACATGGACGCCATGATTAAGATGAAGAAAGAGCAGCTGGATGAGTCTGTCAACAAGGCTCTCTATCAGGCTGCGCGAAACCTGGAGCTCAATGAGACACTGAGATACCTGGAACGCGACGTCAACGAGACCGAGCGCAGGGCATACAAGAACGACTCTGTGGGGACACGCACCGGAATGCCCGACGGAACCGTGCAGCACTCCCATCAATATGCCGTGACGGACAAGAACGGAAATGTCTATTCTTCGTTTGAGCTGAAGACTCTAACCATCAAGCCTTCGTCAATGCCAAAGGCTATGATTCTGAGAAGCGACAAGAACTCCATATCCGAAGCGACAAAATCGATGAGGGAGATTGTGAAAAACCGCTATGTATATCAGAAGGCCCTCCTCGACGAGGTGGTATACAATATATTATATACAGCCTCAGACAAACCTCTGAAGGAAAGGGTCAACTTCAAGCTCCTGGATCAGGACCTGAAGACAGAGCTGATGAACAACGGTGTGAACATGCCATACCATTTCACGGTTTCCACACAGGACGGAAGAGAACAATACCGCTGTCCGGACTACAGCGACGAAGGTGAGGAGTATTGCTATTCACAGGTGTTGTTCAGAAATGACCCTATGAACAAGTCGGGAATCGTGAAGATACATTTCCCAGACATGAACAACTACATATTCAGCAGCGTGCGTTTCATGATACCATCTATAGTGTTCACCGTTGTGCTGCTCATCACGTTCATATTCACGATAGTGGTGATATTCCGCCAAAAACGCTATACGGAAATCAAGAACGACTTCATCAACAACATGACGCATGAACTGAAAACTCCGATAAGCAGCATTTCGCTTGCCGCCCAGATGCTCAACGACGACAGCGTAACGAAGAGTCCTGTGTTGATGAAGCATCTTGGAGGAGTCATCAACGATGAATCAAAGCGTCTGCGTTTCCTTGTGGAGAAAGTGTTGCAGATGTCGATGTTCGACCGCCAGAAGGCAATCTTCAAGAAAAAGAAACTCAACCTGAATGAACTTGTGGAAAGCGTTTCAAATACTTTCACACTGAGAGTGGAACACACTGGCGGACATATATCCACGGAACTGAAAGCAAAGAATCCTACAATATATGTAGACGAGATGCATTTCACCAATGTCATCTTCAACCTCCTTGACAACGCCGTGAAATACAAACATCCGGACAGAAGCGTCGAACTGAATATCAAGACCTGGAACGACGACTCACACCTGTATCTGAAGGTTAAAGACAATGGCATTGGACTGAAGAAAGAAAATCTGAAAAAAATCTTCGAGAAGTTCTATAGAGTCCATACGGGAAACGTACACGATGTGAAAGGTTTCGGACTCGGATTGGCATACGTGAAGAAAATAGTAGAACTGCATAAAGGCGAAATACACGCCGAGAGCGAAAAAGGAAAAGGTACGGCATTCATCATCGAACTGCCGGTAATCAAAGAGACAAGCGAACAAAATGAATATTAACTATAAAATTTAAGAATTATGGACGACAAATTAAAAATCTTGCTTTGCGAAGACGACGAGAACCTCGGAATGCTGCTTCGTGAATATCTACAGGCAAAAGGTTATAGCGCAGAGTTATGTCCAGACGGAGAAGCCGGCTACAAGGCTTTTCTGAAGACAAAGTTTGACATCTGCGTACTTGACGTGATGATGCCGAAGAAGGACGGATTCTCACTGGCTCAGGATATCAGACAGGCAAATGCAGAAATCCCAATCATCTTCCTCACGGCAAAGACTCTGAAGGAGGATATCTTGGAAGGTTTCAAGATCGGTGCTGACGACTACATTACGAAGCCGTTCTCAATGGAAGAACTCGTGTTCCGTATTGAAGCAATTCTGCGCCGTGTACGTGGAAAGAAGAACAAGGAGAACACGCTTTACCACATAGGCCGCTTCACATTCGACACACAGAAGCAGCTTCTCTCAATTGGCGACAAGCAGACAAAACTGACAACCAAGGAGAACGAGCTCCTCGCCCTGCTGTGCAGCCATGCCAACGAGATTCTGCAGCGTGATTTCGCACTGAAGACCATCTGGATTGACGACAACTATTTCAACGCCCGCTCAATGGATGTCTATATCACCAAGCTGCGCAAGCACCTCAAGGATGATGACCAGATTGAAATCATCAACATCCACGGCAAGGGTTACAAACTCATCACTCCAGAGGAGGATTAACCAATAACATACAGCCCGCACCCCATAATGCAAGCAACGCATTTCGGATTGCGGTTTTCTGTTTATCAATAATACGAAAAACGGGGACGCTGCTGGAATATAAACCAACATCGTCCCCTTTTCAAATCTATAGAAGTTCAAATCACTTATTCAATCCTCGATTTACAATTGTCGTGTTGAGCAACATCAAGTAAGTACGATACTGATTGTCTGAAAGAACCGAACGCATGTGCTTCAAGTCCTTTTCCAATGCCTTCTTCACAAGAGCCCTACGTTCATCTGTACCAGAAATTCCAGCATTGTACATGTCAGCACAGAACTCAGAATGAATATCCTGTACAGCCTCCTGCTGGTCGAGCGACAAACCAAGCGCATCAGCCAATCTACTGTAATTGACAGTCATCTTGTAAGCATATGCTTTGCTTACCGTATTCAACTCTTCGTTCTCCGCAAATGTCATAGTCATGCTGAGCACAGCCATGACAGTTAAAAACAATCTTTTCATAATCCTTAATTTTTAATTAATACTTAATGGAATCGGCACTCTTCTCACGAATCGCCTCAACCGGTTATCCTTTAATCTTTAAACCTTATATAATATAACTATGTTTGTTCTTTATAAATAAAACAATATTTGTCCTGCTTTCATGAGTCTGATTTTCCGCATTTCGACGGAATCATTATTCTCTTTCGACATTGCAAAGGTATATAAAAGGCACAATCCAAGCAAATGCCTTATCATATTGTTTGCGTTAACAGTGGTTATTTTGACCTACATCAAGCATTATTAAGTGACCTTATGTCAGATATAACAAAAATCAAATATCAAAATGAAAGACAGTTCGGTTTTATAGACAAACAGAACACGAAGCAACTTTCTCATAAGAAAATTCATGTATTAACAAATTATTGCGTACATTTGCCGAACGAAAAAAATTACCTTATAAAAATTCTTACTACACAATTATGAGACAAAGCAAAAACACCATCGCAATTATCACCATGATGTTTCTATTCGGCATGATTGCCTTCGTAACAAATCTTGCCGCACCAATCGGTGTAATATGGAAAAACACTTTTTCCGAAAATGCCAACGCCAATACCATCGGAATGCTCGGAAACGCCATGAATTTCCTTGCCTACCTCTTCCTTGGCATCCCATCTGGAAAAATGCTCATGAAGTTCGGCTACAAACAGACGGCGCTCTGCGGAATAGCCACAGGATTCTTTGGAATAATACTGCAATACCTCTCCGGACAGTGCGCAACAGATATAATGGGCTTTGCAGTTTATCTTGCCGGTGCGTTGGTATGCGGATTCGCCGTATGTATGCTTAATACTGTGGTAAACCCGATGATAAATCTTCTTGGTGGCGGTGGCAACAAAGGCAACCAGCTAAACCTGATAGGCGGAACACTGAACTCCCTTGCCGGAACACTCACACCGATGCTCGTCGGTTCGCTTATTGGTACGGTATCTTCACAAACAAAGATCGTTGACGTAAACATAGTGCTCTTCATGGCAATGGGAGTATTTGCGGCAACATTCTTTATTCTTTCTTTCCTACCTATAAGCAACCCCGAAATAAAGGGCAACGACAATTCACACATAGACAAATCCCCATGGGACTTCAAGAATTTCAAACTTGGAGCGATCGCCATCTTCCTGTATGTAGGAACAGAAGTGGGCATACCAGGCACATTATTCTTCTATCTCTCCGATACAACGGCAAGAGGAGGAGGCTCCGGATTGGGTGAAGCCACAGCCGCAGCCGGATTCGTGGCTGCAACATATTGGTTTCTTATGCTCGTAGGAAGATTCTTCGGCGGAATGATTGCCGACAAGATTTCAAGCCGCAGAATGCTTACCGCCACAGCATCCATTGCCGCATTGTTCACATTTACGGCAATAATATCCGGCAACAGTATAACTTTTGCTATCCCGGTGTTCACCGGCAAGGCATTCGCTGTACTCAATCTACCGATAGCAGCTTTGCTTCTGATGCTCTGCGGATTATGCACTTCAGTGATGTGGTCATGCATATTCAACCTCTCAGTAGAGGGATTGGGCAAATACACAGCACTTGCATCAGGAATATTCATGATGATGGTTGTAGGCGGAGGCATAATGCCGCTCATACAGAATCTGATTTCCGACCACGTTTCATACATGGCATCATATTGCATACCTCTCCTCTCAACATTATACATATTATATTATGCCCTGAGTGGAAGCAGAACAGACAGCAAATAAAGCGAGAATACAAACGGAATTACTTATCCTAAATATAATTACAATAAAAACATCTGCCATATGAAGAACAAGCCCTTCGTAATCGGTCTTGACCTCGGCGGAACGAATGCCGTGTTCGGATTGGTTGACGAAAAGAACGATATAAAGACAACCACTATTGTTGCAACCCAGGACTTTGAATACGACTGGGAGTTCGTGGATGCGGCCGTTACGGCAATCAACGAGATGGCAGTCATTGCCGGAGGCCTTGGCAATATCAGGGCTATGGGCATCGGGGCACCTTGCGGCAACTATAACGACGGAACCATCGAACACGCCGCAAACATCAGATGGGCCAAGGGTGTGGTGCCATTGGCCAAGATGTTTGCCGACAGTCTGGGAATCCCCGTTGCCATAACAAACGACGCCAAGGCAGCCGCTTTGGGCGAAATGCACTATGGAGCAGCCCAGGGAATGAAGAATTTCATCGAAATCACACTCGGCACCGGCGTTGGATCCGGTATAGTCGTCAACGGACAACTGATATACGGATGTGACGGATTTGCCGGAGAACTGGGACATACAATAATAGATTTCGATAACGGCAGACCGTGTGGATGCGGCAGAAGCGGATGTCTCGACATGTATTGCTCAACAAGAGGTGTTATCATTACTGCAAAGGAAATGACTGTCCAATACGAGGGAAAATCACAATTGAAGGAAATTCCATCTGACCAGATTACAACTCTTGACATCTACAATGCCGCCGAGCATGGTGATTGCCTTGCCCAGGAAGTGCTTAGGCGCACGGGGGAGACATTGGGCAAAGCATGTGCCAACTTCGCCACTTTTCTCAGTCCAGAGGCATTCGTGTTCTTCGGTGGACTCGCCAAGGCTGGCGATTTTCTGCTCAAACCGGCAAAGGAGGCATACGACAAATACGTTCTGAACCTATATAAAGGAAAAGCGAAATTCCTTCAGAGCGGACTGGAAGACGGCACAGCCGCTATCCTTGGAGCCGCAGCAGTGGGATGGGAGGCGAAGTAATGAAGAAATGCCCCAGCGTTACAGTAATAAAGACAAATAACAGAAACAATGAGTGATTTCAAATTTGAGATATGCGCCAACAGCGTAGAAAGCTGTCTGGCAGCACAAGAGGGCGGTGCTGACCGCGTAGAACTTTGCGCTGGAATACCCGAGGGCGGCACAACACCATCTTATGGTGAAATAAAGGTAGCCAGACGACTGCTCACCTCCACCCGTCTACACATCATCATCCGTCCTCGTGGCGGCGACTTTCTATATTCGTCTTTAGAAATAGAGCGCATGGAGGAAGACATAAGGATGTGTCGGGAACTTGGAGCAGACGGCGTCGTGTTCGGCTGTCTCAAAGCCGATGGCTCCGTAGACATGGAGCAGAACCGACGGCTCATGGAATGCGCCAAAGGCATGTCGGTAACGTTCCATCGCGCATTCGACCGCACAACTGATCCATTCCAAGCAATGGAAGACATCATAGATCTTGGCTGCAACAGAATCCTTACTTCCGGACAGCAACCAAAAGCAATCGAGGGCACTACCCTACTGGCCAAACTCAAAGAGAAAGCCGATGGACGCATCACGCTCCTTGCCGGAAGCGGTGTGACGGAAGACAACATACGACAGATATACGAAGAAACTGGAATACACGAATACCATTTCTCTGCCCGCATAAGCGTAAAAAGCAATATGAAAAACATGTGTTCAAACATATATATGGGTGCGAAAGGCGCAGACGAGGAAAATATCCTCGTGACAAGCAAAACTCGCGTAGAGGCTACGATAAAACAATTGAATGATTGACAACGGTTGTCTTCGCAAGGAAAGGAAACGAAGGAACAGACATACCCACAGAAAAGGAAGGACTGACAATTCTTCCTTTTCTTGTTATCCGCCAATCAAGAAAATTGCAGAAAGTCATTTTTTAATGGTTACTTATACAGCAAACCTTGCAAGCACGGAATAAAAATAGTATTTTTGCAAAAATAAAATTTCATTTATGGAGAATTACATCAGATTTGACTGGGCCATGAAACGGCTTTTGCGCAACAAGGCAAACCACGCCGTGCTTGAGGGACTCATAGAAACCCTCCTGGGAAGGAAATACACCATAGTGAGATTTCTCGAAAGCGAGGGGAACCAAGAAGACATCAACGATAAATTCAACAGGGTTGATATCCTGGCAGAAAGCGAAAAAAAAGAACTCACGATAATAGAGATTCAAAACACAAGGGAACTTTCATATTTCCACCGTATGCTGTACGGCGTTTCGAAAGTCATAACCGAATACATTGATCTGGGTGATGACTATGAAAAAGTGAGAAAAGTGTACTCCATAAACATCGTGTATTTCGAACTCGGACAAGGTGGAGACTATGTCTACCACGGAAAGGCCGAATTCAGAGGGTTGCACAACCCTGCCGACATACTAAAGCTATCGGCAAGGCAAAACAAGAAATTCTTCAATATTGAAACGCCCAAGCCTGAAAACAGGAAAAGCGCAGGAGCCTTGTTCCCAGAATACTATATTCTCAGAGTGAACGACTTCGACAAAATCGCCACAACCCCCCTTGACGAATGGCTCGAATTTCTGAAGAACGGAACCATTGAAAAGGAGCCGACGGCAGCAGGACTTGCACAGGCCAAAGAATGCCTCCGCATAGACAGTCTGTCGATTGAAGAAAAGCGCGCCTACATCAAGCATATGGAGAATCTGAGGTTCCAACGAAGCGTATTGGAAACAAGTAGAGACGAAGGACTTGAAGAAGGACGAGAAATCGGAAAGGAAATCGGAAGAAAGGAAGGAAGACTGGAAGGAAGACAGGAAGGTCAACAAGAAGAGAAAACAGCAATCGCAAGAAAGTTGAAATCCATGTCCATGCCGAACTCCACAATAGCCGAAATAACCGGACTAAAAGAAAGCGAGATTGATAAAATATAAAAACAAGCAACATAATGGAAAAAAAGACAAACAAGTACATCGCCGTAGCCTACAAGCTGTACACAAATGAAAACGGCACAGAGAACATGATTGAGGAAGCTCCTGCAGAAAGACCATTCCAGTTCATTAGCGGAATGGGACTTGCCCTTGACGACTTCGAAAAAGCAGTAGCTGACCTGGAGCAGGGCGCAGACTTCAATTTTTCTCTATCCAAGGAGCAGGCTTATGGCGAGCACGAAGCAGAAAGAGTGCTTGACCTCGATAAGGAAATGTTCTACATTGACGGCAAGCTCGATGAGGAACACATCTTCGTTGACGCCATCATCCCACTGCAGAACGAAAATGGCCAGCGCTTCCTCGGCAAGGTATTGGAAATCGGTTCTGATAAGGTTAAGGTTGACCTCAACCACCCACTCGCAGGCAAGGAATTACATTTTATAGGATCTGTCATCGAGTCAAGGGAAGCTACTAACGAAGAAATACAGAACCTCATAAACCACATGACCGGAGGATGCGGCGGAAACTGCGGCGACTGCGGAGGTGACTGCGGAGGAGGCGACTGCGGTGGCGACTGCAACTGCGGTGGCGGATGCAAATAAACAATATGATTTAGAGTTTGGGGTAAAGAGTTTAGAATTATTTTCGCTCTACTGCGATTTTGAATTATCACATCAAGGATTCGTCCACTACTCCAAACTCTAAGCCATGTATCCAAGACTCGGCGACAAGCCGACATACATAATTCTAAACTCAACTACTTTATGCACAACACATTCGGCAACATATTCACACTCACGACATTCGGCGAAAGCCACGGAGCGGCCATAGGCGGAGTTGTTGACGGCTACCCGGCCGGCATTGGCATAGACATGGATTTCATACAGAGCGAAATCGACAGACGCCGCCCCGGACAGAACAACATAACGACAAGTCGCAATGAAACAGACAAAGTGGAATTTCTCAGCGGTATATTCGAAGGCAAATCCACAGGTTGTCCCATAGGGTTCATAGTGAGGAATACCGACCATCACTCCGCCGACTACGAGGATATGCGCGAAATATTCCGTCCATCACACGCCGACTACACCTACTACAACAAATACGGCACAAGAGACCACAGGGGCGGCGGACGCTCCTCGGCACGCATCACAATAAGCCGATGCGTAGGCGGAGCACTGGCAAAACTCGCACTCAACAAACTCGGCATTTCCATCTACGCATACACTTCGCAGGTGGGCGACATCATACTCGAGAACGACTACCGCAAATACTCACCTACCCTCATCGAAAACAACGCCGTGAGATGCCCCGACCCAGACAAAGCCAAGGAGATGGAGAACCTCATCACGAAGATCAAAGCCCAGGGCGACACCATCGGCGGTACAATAACATGCGTGATAAAAGGTTGTCCAATAGGACTGGGCGAGCCAGAATTCAGCAAGCTTCATGCCTCGCTCGGATACGCCATGCTCAGCATCAACGCAGCAAAGGGAATAGAATTCGGAGCCGGATTCGATGGTGTCAAAATGACGGGAAGCCAACAAAACGATGCATTCTGCAATGACAACGGAACAATCCGCACACGTACAAACAACAGCGGAGGAATACAGGGCGGAATAAGCAACGGAAACGACATTTACTTCCGTATTGCCTTCAAGCCAATAGCCACATTGCTGAAAAACCAGAACACGGTAGACATCCACGGAACAGAAACCACTTTCAAGGCACATGGCAGACACGACCCTTGCGTACCGCCAAGAGCCGTTCCGATAGTGGAATCAATGGCCGCAATGACCGTTTTAGACCATTATTTGTTATCAAAAACAACAAAATTGTAATTTTTAACTATTAAATAATAAAAAATAAGGGATAAAAGTATACAGCATTGAAAAAAATGCCGTATATTTGCATCGACAACATGAGGCTTGTGAAAGTCTATGTTCGTCTAATTAAGTCTAGTTTAGTTTTTGTGTTGGTTGAGTGCGGTCAATTGGCCGCACTCTTTTTTTGCAGCTATCCGAACGCCAGCCACACTATATAAGTGCGGGCAATGATGTTTCCGGTTGGTGGCAAGGAGTGATTTCGAAAAACAAGAACAATTGCCCAAGATACGACTCCTCATCCAGGCTACCGATGCTCACATGCCGGGCATCAGGAAATAGAATTTTCAGAAACCACGGATAATGCATATCCATTACAGCCTTCCCTTAACGACAAAAAAAGGAAATATCGACAGCCGAATGCTTTGCCATGTCGGGAAATAAAGCTATTTTTGCACGAATATACATCATCAACGACAATGAACGACTGCATATATATAAAAAACGCACAAGTGAACAACCTGAAGAATGTCTCACTTGAAATTCCAAGAAACAAATTCATAGTCATAGCCGGAGTATCGGGTTCGGGCAAGTCTTCGCTTGCCTTCGACACCCTGTATGCCGAAGGGCACCGCAGATACGTGGAGAGCCTTTCGGCTTACGCCAGACAGTTTCTCGGCAGGATGAGCAAGCCCAAATGCGACTACATAAAGGGGCTCCCCCCCGCAATAGCCATAGAGCAGAAAGTTATTTCAAGAAACACACGGTCAACCGTGGGCACAAGCACTGAAATATACGAATACCTGCGTCTGCTTTTTGCACGCATCGGCCACACGTTCTCGCCGATAAGCGGCGAAGAAGTAAAACGCCACACCGTAGAAGACGTGATTGACAAAGTCAAGACCTTCACCACCGGTACGCGCTTCGTGGTTCTCGCTCCGATTAAAAGGACCGAAGGCAGAACCCGGCAACAGCAGCTCACAATGCTCCTGCAGCAAGGCTACACGAGGATACTATGCAAAGGCGATTTCCAGAGGATTGAAAATCTTCTGGAAAACGAAGAAGACTGCACCTTCTGCGAAGACGAAAAGCTATGGACGGTGGTTGACCGTATGGCCTGGGAAGAGACAGCGGAAACTCTCTCACGTCTCACAGACTCGGTGGAAACGGCATTCTACGAGGGTGACGGCACGTGCCGCATATCCATATTGCCTGCAAATATCGTGTATGATTTCTCCACACGCTTCGAGGCGGACGGGATGACCTTTGAGGAACCGTCCGATGGTATGTTCTCATTCCATTCGCCTCTAGGCGCATGTCCCGAATGCGAAGGCTTCGGCATGGTGATAGGCATCGACGAAAAACTTGTGATTCCAAACACTTCGCTCAGCGTCTATGACGGTTGCGTGCAATGCTGGCACGGGGAGAAGATGGGCGAATGGAAGAAGGAGTTCCTGCGCAGGGCGGCAATAGACAAATTCCCCATCTTTGAGCCATACTACAAACTGTCGCAGAAGCACAAGGACTGGCTATGGCATGGTCTGCCCTCCGACAGCAAGCGAGACAAATACGACCGTGTAAGCATCGACGAATTCTTCAGAATGCTTAAGGAGAACCAATACAAGATTCAATACCGCGTGATGCTCAGCCGATACCGCGGGAAAACGATATGCCCGACATGCCACGGAAGAAGGCTCCGCAAGGAGGCTGAATACGTGAAAATCAACGGCATGAGCATTTCTGACCTTGTGGACATGCCCGTAAAAAACCTGAAAGAATGGTTTGACAACCTCACCCTTAACCCACATGATGCCACCGTGGGAAAACGCCTGCTGCTAGAAATCAAGAACAGGATAAATTTCCTCGTGGAAGTGGGATTGGGCTACCTCACACTCAACCGGCAATCAAGCACACTGAGCGGCGGTGAGAGCCAGCGTATCAACCTCACCACATCGCTCGGCAGCAGTCTTGTGGGTTCGCTATACATACTCGACGAACCGAGCATCGGACTCCACAGCCGAGACACATTCAGGCTTATCCACGTTCTCAAGGAGCTTCAGTCGCTTGGCAATACCGTCATAGTTGTGGAACACGACGAGGACGTGATACGCGCAGCCGACCATCTGATAGACATCGGCCCTGATGCCGGCAGACTAGGTGGTAAAGTGGTTTTCGAAGGAAATCCTTCGTCGATAAACGATGAGACACTGCAACAATACCCAGAAAGCCACACCGTGCGCTATCTGCTGGGCAAAGAACACATACCCGTGCCTGATACAAGAAGGAAATGGAACCTGTCCGTCCGGATTGAAGGCGCAAGGATGAACAACCTGAAGGGTATCAACGTCAGCTTTCCGCTCAACGTCATGACCGTAGTGACTGGAGTCAGCGGATCCGGCAAGTCTTCACTCGTGAAGGGCATCCTATACCCCGCCCTGAAACGCCAGCTCGATGAAGTGGCAGACCCGCCAGGCGAATACTCATCAATATCGGGCGACATAAAGATGGTGAAACATGTGGAGATGGTAGACCAGAACCCTATCGGCAAGAGCACCCGTTCAAACCCCGTGACATACGTCAAGGCATACGATGCCATACGCCAACTGATGGCAGAACAGCCCCTGTCAGAGCAAATGGGATTCAAGGCAAAACATTTCTCTTTCAATACCGAGGGCGGAAGATGCGAAGAATGCAAGGGAACGGGAGTAATAACCGTGGAGATGCAGTTCATGGCAGACCTTGAACTGGAGTGCGACGCATGTCACGGCAAACGCTTCAAACACGATATTCTCGAGGTACGCTTCGCCGGAAAGAACATTGATGATATCCTCAACATGACCGTGAGCGAGGCCATAGAATTCTTCACGGCCAACAAGCAGTCGGAAATTGTCAGGAGACTCGCCCCGCTCGACAGCGTAGGACTAGGCTACATCAAGCTCGGACAGAGTTCATCCACCCTTTCGGGCGGAGAAAACCAGCGCGTAAAGCTCGCCTACTACATTGGCCAGGAGAAAGCTGACCCTACCCTGTTCATATTCGATGAGCCTACTACGGGTCTGCATTTCCATGACATCCATAAGCTACTTATGGCCTTCGACTCTCTTATCAAGCGCGGCCACAGCATCCTGGTGATAGAACACAACATGGACGTGATAAAATATGCAGACTACGTTATCGACCTTGGCCCTGATGGCGGTAACGCCGGAGGAGAACTCGTCTGCACAGGCACACCAGAGGAGGTGGCAGAATGTAAAGAGAGCATAACGGGCGAATACTTGAAGAAAGTTTTGGAAGAAACAAAAAAGTATCAAAAATAACCTCCAAAAGATTTTGAGTATCAAAAAATAAATGTTACCTTTGCACCCGAATCTGACGAAAAGGGCATCTATTTCCTTTAACAGGAGGATGCAAAGCGTCGCCGATATGGCTCAGTTGGTAGAGCAACGCATTCGTAATGCGTAGGTCCCGGGTTCGAGTCCCGGTATCGGCTCAAGAAGGTGAATGCGGTAATAGCTCAGTTGGCAGAGCACTAGCTTCCCAAGCTGGGGGTCGCGAGTTCGAGCCTCGTTTACCGCTCAAAGAAACAGAAAATTACAATCAAAAAGATTTATGAGGGTGTGTCAAAAGTTCAAAACTACCCTCTATATAAATCAAACTCGCAACTTG
>OLSD01000204.1_pt1 | contig 66805 bp, 53 predicted proteins | sample 1672211 | NCBI WGS metagenome assembly OLSD01 (sample SAMEA3136659, study PRJEB25190) | human gut metagenome | reverse complement strand
TTTTATTGGTATATTTCTATTATACCACATTGTCTAACAAAAGGGGTGCATTTCAAACGCATCCGGCTCTTTTTTATGCTTTTTTCATTGGCTGAAGCAAGGATTGCAGATGATAAATCGTCTTGCCATCCTTTTTCCGGTTTTCACGGAAATAAATGTTGCAATCCAGAATGTAATCCGCTTGTTTGCAGGCATTCCATTCTTCTGCGGTCAAATTCTTCAAATCCTTTTTGGAGGAGAAAATCACATGGTTTTGATTCTGTTGCAGCAAGGTTTCAAACAGCTGTCCAACAATGCTATCTGCAAATAAAACACTGATGGTCTTTCCTGTTTGCTGCATCCACTGCAAATTCTTTCTACAATACTGGTTGGTGTTGCCGTCCAGAATCATTTGCTCATAAAAAGAACGAATCTTGTGATTGCAATTCAATGCGGTTTCTCTTTTTTGAATCATGCTCTGATATTGTTCATCAATCACCTTGCGTTCCTTATCGCAGAATTGAATATAGCGAATCAACGCATCCCGGTCGAACATATCATACATGCCCTCTCGGATATACGGAACACAGGTCACACATTGTCCGCAGGGCTTTCCGTTGATGGGTTCATAGCAATGCCACAGCAAATCCCGCACATGGACGTATCCCAGTTTTTCAAATTCCTGATACACCGTCACCTTGTTAAATGGATACAGGCAGAAGGAAAGCCGCTGAAAAATCGCATAGATATCGGGGTCTGTACCCTCTTTTTTCAAGCGGTATTCGGTAATCAAACCGTTCTGTTTCTGTTCCATCCGATAAGGAATCGGCAGTTGGAAAAACGATTCCTCGCCATGCACGCCCAGTTCTACCACAGTCTGTTCACCACGGGCATATGACATCATTGCCCCATACTGTTCCGCCAGATGGATGATATTCGAGCCAAAAGACCGGATGCCCGGAGCTCGATTAGCCTGCAAAGCAAATACTTTCTTCTGTGCCCGCTTCAATCGAACAACGGTTTCTCCATACCGTTTTCTATGATAGTAAGTATAGGGAATCTGCTGTTGCCGAATCGCATCCGGAATTTCGTCCTCGCTGTCCGCAACAAGCCGAAACGGCAGCAATGTGGCTTTTGTGCGGGGGTCTGCCTTTAAAATCTCATAGATTTTTCCCATTGCCGTCAGTTCTTCTACGGCTGTTTTTCTGCCATTTGCACGCATAATATAAACCGGTAAAACATTCACTTCCAACTGTGAAAGCTGCACGATTCGCAAGGTGCTGTCCATGCCACCTGTCCAAAAGATTTGTACGGTCTGTCTTTCCATAAAAAGTCCTTCTTTTTCCTCTCTGAAATCAATTTCATTGGTCTGTCTTTGCATGGTTGTTCCACGCCAAGTTATTGTATCACGTTTGAAACTGCCTGTCAACAATCTGGAATGGAAAAGCATCAAAAAATTCTTTTTTTTATAAAAAAAGCCAGTGAATTCTTCTGGGATTTCTGCCGGAAATGATTTTATTTTTTCAATTTTCTACAAATTTTTTTCTTTTATTCAATTTTTATCCATCGGATATTGATTTCTTCCATTCCCATCGGTTTTTATAAAGTCTGCCCATGCTTCTGCTGGAATTAGAAACCGCCTGACGGTTCTTCATATTTTTGCAGAATTTTTCGCAGCGTTTCCACAAAGTCTGCCCGTACTTCTGACGGGGCGAGAATCTCCGCCTGTTCGCCGTATGCCAGCAATCGCCAATACAACGCCTGCAGATTCTTCCAACTGACCGACACCAGCAGGTTGCCGTCCGGTTCTGTCTGGAGGACTTCTGTTCCGAAATCATCCATCACACGCCATTTCACCGCTGCCGAAAACCGCACCAGCACGGGAACGGCTGGCTTTTCCGGCGGCATGGGGTCGGTCGTATACGCTGGCACGCTGCGAGCGGCTCGCTGCTCCGGCACTATCTGCAAATCCGTGATACGAGTCAGCTTAAATAGCCGATAGTCCTGCCGCAGATGGCAATAGCCCCAGACATACCAATGCCCCCACTGAAAAATCAAGTGATAGGGTTCGATTTTACGGGAGGTCGTGCCACTCGGAGCAGAGTAAGAAAACGAAATCTTGTGATTCTGTTCCATTGCCGCCTGAATCTGTTCGATTTTCTGGGAAATCGCTCCGGAATCCCATGCAGAGAGGTCAATCAAAACCGGATGCTCTGCCGGAATCGTCTTGGCGGTCGAAACAGAGAGCTTCTCCATCAGCTGTCGATAGCGATGCGTGCCGCTGATGCTATCCAGACTTTGCAGCCCTGCAAGAATCGCCTGCATTTCGCTTTGCAGCAGGACTGTTTTATCGAGTTTGTAGCCCTCCATAATGCGGATACCGCCATTTCGCCCTTTCTCGGTTACGATGGGAATCCCTGCACAGCACAGGGCATCCATATCTCGCAAAATCGTGCGGTGGGATACCTCGAACTTCTCCGCCAGTTCAAACGCTGTGACCTGCTCCCGTTGCAGCAGCACGGAGAGAATTCCAATCAGTCGGTCTAGTTTCAATCTGCTACCCCTTTTCTATATCAATGGATTTATGAAAATAGCGTTTCCAGTTCGCACGCCCACTCTGTCACAAAAATCAAGTTGCTATTTCTGGATGGTGCAGTGAGAAAGTTCGCACAATTCCGCCTATTCAAATATTGCGACTTGCTCCCACATCAATAAATTTGTGATAGCATTTCCAGTTTGCCTGCTGTCTGCCCACTCAGCCACAAGAATCAAGTCGCTGTTTCCGGATAGCGTAATGAAAAAACTTCACACTAAATGCTGTCACCTGCTTCCCATTAATGAACTTCTGAAACCAGCGTTTCCAGTTCGTCCGCCGTCAAGCCGTCCTCTGACGTAATCGAATGGGCATATCCGCTATCCGTCCATTCTGCGACAAAAATCAAATCGCCATTTTTCCGGACGGAAACCGAAATGCCTGCAATCGTCTGTGTTTCCTCGCTGTCATAACGATTATAGTCGCCGCTGATGGGGTCTGTTCCAACGCCTTTCCGAATCCGCAAGCCCTCGGTTTCGCTTGCATCTTCATAAATCACCTCAATCATTTCCCCTTCGATTGCCTGAATGGTCGTGTGGTCATATGCCTCATAGGCATCCGGAGCATCCAACGAAAAGCCAGCGATGTCCGCCGCTGCCTGTAGCGTCGCACAGGGAATGAATGGGTTGGGAATCTGCACGTTTTCTTCGGTCGTGGCTGGCTCTGTCTGCGTGGCAGAGGGGGTGAGTGGCGACTGCGACTTGCTCCGCTCGTACTGCAACAATGCCCCTGTGAGCACAATTCCTGCACAGGCTGCCACGGCAACGTATTTCATCCAACGGTTGGAAATCTGCTTCTTTGTCTGTTTCATGGGCTGTTCCTCCGCTTCTAATAAATACTGGTCGTCAATGTCCCCGATGGCATGCAAAAGCCGTTTGGCTGCTTCTCTGTCTTTCATCATATCGAAATCCCCTCCGTTTCGAGTGCTGCTTTCAGTTTCTTTCTTGTCCGCAGCAGCAGCATTTTCACTTTGCTCTCTCCCATGCCGTTTTTCTGGGCAATCTCTGCAATCGAATCCAGATACCAATACCGCTGCACAAATACAATTCGAGTTTCTCTCGGCAATTGCTGCAAAAACGATTGCAAGCATGCCTGTAGAGCAGCTGCATCGGCTGCCTGCTCCACGGAGTCGCTCGCCGGAATGCATTCTGTCAGCTCATCCAGTGCCAAATCTACAGCGTTTCCGCCACGCTTTGCGGCGTGGTTTCGCTCCCAGAAATGCAAGGCGAGATTTCGGGTGATTTTCCCGAGAAATGCTTTCAGAGAGTGCGGTCGATTGGGCGGAATCACCTGCCATGCTTTCCAGTAGGTTTCATTCTCGCATTCCTCCGCATCCTGTGGCTGTGAGAGAATGCGGTAGGCAATCGCATAGCAGTATGTTCCGTATTGCTGTTTGGTCTGCTCCAGTGCCGTTTCCGAACGGGAGAAATATAAGTCTAACAGGGTTTCTTCCTGCATGGTATCCACCACCTTTCACTTACATAGACCGGATTTGTTCCGATTGGTCACATGGTTCTGTAAAAAAAAGTTTCTGGAACGACAAAAAAAGACTGGAGCAGACTTCTGTATCCTCCAGTCTTTTTGTTCATGATATGCTTGTATAAAAAATTTAGTCGCCGAACGAAATGCCCAGATTCCGAGCCGTTGCAACCAGCTGGTCATCCGGTGTGACAAACTTCGTCTTTCCGGCAATCTCTGCCAGCGGATTGGCGGTAATCGTTCCGCCTACCTTGGCAACTGTCATGCCATAGTGCTCTTCTTTAATCAGCTGTGCAGCGTATACGCCGAACTGTGTTGCAAGGATCCGGTCGTATGCACTCGGGCTACCGCCCCGCAGCATATGCCCCGGCACGCAAACCCGTGCTTCCAATTGTGTCTTCTGCTGAATCTGTGCAGCGATGCGGTTGGTTGCGGTAATCACGCCCGCTTCTGCACGGAGTCTTGCCCGTTCTTTCTTTTTCAGCTTGGCTTCTTCCTTGTCAAAGCAGCCCTCTGCAACAGCAATAATCGAAAAGTTCTTGCCGCTTTCGCTCCGCTTCAGAACCGACTTACAAACTTTGTCAATGTCATATGGAATCTCCGGAATCAGAATGATGTCTGCACCACCAGCAATTCCTGCATTCAGCGTCAGCCAACCGGCTTTGTTGCCCATGATTTCACAGAGCAGAATGCGGGAGTGGCTGTTTGCAGTCGTGTGCAGGCGGTCAATTGCATCCGTTGCAATGTCCACTGCCGTATGGAATCCAAAGGTAACGTCTGTCCCGTAGATGTCGTTGTCAATGGTTTTTGGCAAGCCGATGACGTTCAGCCCCTCTTCTGAGAGCAGCTGTGAGGTCTTGTGCGTGCCGTTTCCGCCCAGTGTCAGCAGGCAGTCCAGCTTCTGGCTCTGGTAGGTTTTCTTCATATTTTTTACTTTATCGATATTGTCATCGCCAATGACTTTCATCATCTTGAACGGCTGCCGTTTTGTTCCCAGAATCGTACCGCCACGGGTCAGAATCCCAGAAAAGTCATCCGGTTTCATTTCCTTGCAAATATTGTGAATCAGTCCATAGTAGCCGTCTGAAATGCCAACGATTTCTACACTTTCCGTCCCCAGCATTTGGTAGCATGCCTTTGCAACGCCACGAATGGTTGCATTCAGTCCCGGGCAATCGCCGCCGCTGGTCAAAATTCCAATTCTCCGTTTCATCAAACAGAACCTCCCATCAGAAATTTTCTTACAGAAAGCATGTCCGGATTTTGCCGGAACATGCAAATGATTGTTATAATTGTATCATTTTTTCTGCATTTTGTCAACGGGATTCTATGAACAGTGCGAAAATCTGCGGTAACATTTTCCGTTTTTCGGATTCTGTTCTTTTCCGATTCTTTTCCAAACGGGGGTTTTGTTGAAGGGATGTAAAAGAATCGTTATGCCTTCCTGCACCCCCTTTGTCACTCCGTGACATCTCCCCTTTCAGGGGCGACAAATTAGAATACCACTGCACAGCAATCCGCCCATAATCTGTTTCTCTCTCATTTTCGCCTGCTCCAAAACCGAAAAAGCACCTCCATGCCGTTCCAAATCAGCGTTGCCAACAAAATCAGCATGCCGATTGGAATCGCCAGTATCAGCAGGCAGCCAATCCCAATTCCCATAACAAGTTTTTCTTTCATTTATGATTTCACCAACTGATAATAGCTATGCGAGGTCAACTTATACATCAACGCATACAAGGCAGCAAACACAAGAAAACCGCCAACGGTTATGATTGCAAACAGAGAAATATTGATCAGACCCATCACCGCCAGCAACCGGTACAGCATCGGAAAGGCAAATGCCAGATGCACCCCAGCCATGAGCAGCGGAGCAGTAAAGACCGTTAAAATCTGCGAGTTGATGCTTCGCTTGATTTCTTTTTTCGTCATTCCGACTTTTTGCAGAATCTCAAACCGTCCGGCATCTTCATAGCCTTCTGAAATCTGCTTGTAATACATAATCAGCACCGTTCCGAACAGGAATACCACGCTCAGCAGAATGCCCAGGAACAGCAGTCCGCCATACAGGGCATAGAAGCTCGAACGCCCGTCTTCCCGACTCTCACAAACACAGCCTTCTTCCGAAAGCTGCTGCTGCAACGCTGCTTGAATGGCAAGCTGTGTGTCTGCATCCGCATCCAAATCAAATCCTTTGTAGAACTGAATGACGGAAGCATACCCATTATAGGCTTCTGCCTGTCGTTCATTGAGTTCCTGCATCATCGCCATATCCGGCACAATCAAATACAGCATCCGGCTGACATTGGCAAAAGCATCGCCGTCATCCACAAACTGCGAAACTTGTTTCTGAATCTGAAACGGCTGCATCGTTCCGATTTGAATCGTATCTCCGGAATACGAACCATCTATCACAGATAGCAATACTTCGCCATCCTGCAATGTTTCCGACGTTCCGGCTAAACGATTGTATTCTTCCAAAGTGAATATCTTCACAGTTGCAATGTCATCATAATCCACAAGGGAATCCTGTTCAAACTGTAACCGATTTCCGTTCAGCACCCCACTGATTTGCAGCGTGGTTTCGTGTATTTCGTTTTTTTCCTGCAGAGAATAACGGGATACGACTTCTGCAATTTTTTCTTCCAATGCTTGTTCGTCAAAATCGGAATAGGCTGTGACGAAAATATCCCTTGGGTATCGCTGATACAAGCTGTCTTCCGAACCCAGATACAAACAAAGCGTGCTGGAAATCATCACCAGAACCATTGTGGACAGCACACAGATGGAAGCCAGACTCGAACCGTTCCGCTTCATCCGATACCGCATGGACGAAACCGAGATGAAATGCTGTAACTGGTAATAATATCGCTTATTCTTCTGCAACAGCTTGCACAAAGCCACAGAACCGCAGATGAAAAGCAGATACGTTGCTAAGATAACCAGCACCACCGCCAGAAAGAACATCGAAAAGGCAGCAATCGGCTGTTGAATTGTCACGGATAAATAATAGGCAATGCCCAGCATCACCAATCCGCAGAGCGTCAGCAACCAACGGGCTTTCGGGGGCTTTTCGCCCTGTTTTTCCCCTCGCAGCAGGGCAATCGGCTTGGAAACGTGAATCTGTCCGAGCGAATACAGCAGGATGATGCCATAGGAAACCGCTGTCAGCAAAATCGTATTCCGCACGGCATTCGGTTCAATCCGGAAACCCATCGGGCTGCTGTTGCCCAGCATCTTCGCTGCCATCAGTTCCGAGAGCTTCGACAGCAGAATGCCCAGCCCCAGACCGCCAACCATGGACGTTCCAAACAGCATCCCATTCTGCCAGCACAAAATGCGAGCGATGTTCCATTTTCCCATGCCGAGGATATTATACAGCCCGAATTCTGTTTTTCGCCGCCGCATCAAAAACGAGTTCATGTAGAATAGAAAAATCGCTGCAAAGATGGCAACCACACCCGTTCCCCACGAGAGAATCATTTGCATCTCCTGCCCGCCGTGCATTTCATAAATGGCTTTGCTATACGTCAGATAGGATACGATGTAATACATCATGGTAATGCCGATACTGGTCAGCAGAAACGGCAGATAGATTTTCTGGTTCTTATAAATGCCGTGCCACGCCAGTTTCCAATAGAGCGTTTTCATGCCTGTTCCCCTCCTGTTGCCAACATCGTCAAGGTATCGGAAATCTTCTGATACAACTGTTCATTCGTGCAGCCGCCCCGATAAATCTGATGGAACAGCACGCCGTCCTTGATGAACAGAATCCGGTCTGCACGGCTTGCCGCCTTGGTGGAGTGTGTTACCATTAAAATTGTCTGTCCGGTCGCATGAATTGCGGAAAAGACATCCAGCAAGCCATCTGTAGACTTGGAATCCAGTGCTCCGGTCGGCTCGTCCGCCAGAATCAGCTTCGGCTTGGAAATCAACGCTCTGGCAACCGCTGCACGCTGTTTCTGTCCGCCGGAAACTTCATACGGGTATTTCTCCAGCAGGTGCGTAATCCCCAGTTGTTCCGCAATCGGCGTCAACCGCAACTCCATCTCTTTCGGCGACTTCCCAGCCAGCACCAGCGGCAGAAAAATATTATCTTTCAGAGAAAACGTATCCAGCAAGTTGAAATCCTGAAACACAAAGCCCAGATTATCCCGCCGGAACGCTGCAATTTCCCGTTCCTTGACCATCGTCAAATCTTTTCCATCCAGAAAAACCTTTCCGCTGGTTGGCTGGTCGAGGGCTGCGAGTATATTCAGCAGCGTGGTCTTTCCTGAACCCGATTCCCCCATGATTGCCACATATTCGCCCGTTTCGACGGAAAACGAAACGTCCGAAAGTGCCTGCACCTGATTCCCACCAAAGCGAGTGGTATAGATTTTCTTCAAACATTCTACTTGTAGCATTGCCATTTGCAATTGCCCCCTTCTGTGTTGTTGCCTTTATTGTATCAGAAATCCCATCGCTCCGCCATTGATTTGTGTGACATTTTGCCGGAGGAATGTGACATTTTTGTAAGGTACAGAAAGAAAAATTCCGCCGGCTGCCTTGTGTTTTCATAAAAGCATCTGTTTTTGTGTGAATTCTCTGAAAATGTTTAAAAAAGCGATTGACCTTGCACAAATTCCGGATTATACTGGGAGTAGTTGCGTACGCAAACCAACACAAAAGGAGAATCAACATGAAAGCACCCCAAAAAATCCTTGCAGTTGGTGTGGCTTCCCTGCTCTGCTTCGGTTCTGTCTGTACCGAACTGTCCCTGCCCAGCACGACTGCAACCCTGACTGCTTCCGCAGCCTCCACCCTTGCGGACTTCCCAAGCAGTTACCAAAGTGCAGCCGATTGGATTTGGACAAACCGCATCGAACGGGAGCAGTCTACTGTCCGCCGGAATACCTTGTTCGACCAGATTATTGCCGGAAATGGCGAACTGCACTATGTTGTTCGCTGGCAGTCCTATAAGACCGTTACGCTGGAACAGCGGCGGCAGTTCCAAAAGCTCGTTGAAGACAGCGTAAACGCTTGGACAGACTGGCTGAGAGGCTATGATGACTGGCCGTATGACCATGTCACCGTAAAAATTGTCAGCTGGGCAGTGTTAGACCGGAATTGCCTGCTCGACTTGCAGCCGGATGAAGTCGTCTATGACTCCCTGATCAGCGACTACGACAGCACCTATGACACCTCCAACGGCTATGAAACCATTCCGAACAAGCTGCCAAGTGCACCGTCCGAACGCTCTCGGATGGATCACTTCATGGATACGAACTATGTTTATCCGGGCGAACGGTTCGATATGTACCTATGGGCAACACAGGGCTTCCCGTCCATCGGCGGATGCGGCGGTGACTGGGGTCAGCGGCTGTCGGATGATGCTTACTTGAATATGCTGAACGGCACAAACCTGCACGTTCTGGAACATGAACTCGGTCACGGCTTTGGTCTGACGGACTTCTACGGCGGAGAAGGCGAAAGCGATGGCTTCCCACCAGGGGGGTTCCCAGACAACGGCACGTCCATCATGATGGCTGGTTCTTCTCAGAGCATCACCGACTTTGACAGCTGGTTCTTCCGCGATGTCTGGTCGAAAATCAAGAACGATTCCGGCAGATTCAACCTGACCACCACACCTGTTACCACAACGACAACCACAACCCTGCCGACCGTCACCACAACCCACTTCCAAGGTGGTTTCCAGCGAAACGACTCTGCCGATTACCTATGACAGCAAAAATGGCTACTGGCTGCTAAATACGCAGGGAGCAACCCACATTGCCCTTCAGGTAAAGGGCTTGCCATATTCGGGTGTCATTGGCACATACGGCTATTGGGATACCAACAGCAACACTTGGCAGTCTACAGAATGGTCGATGCCGGAAAGCCTTGGCGAAACCGGCGTGAAAACACTCACGATTGACCTGCCAGCTTCTGTTTCCACCAGCCAGATTCAAATTCAGGTGAACTGGTATGCACGGTGGGATAATGCCGTTGGCGGCATGGCGGAACGGGATGCTTCTACGCTCCAGTTCTCTGCTGTGGGAAATGCAGCTGCTCCGGTAACAACCACCACTCGTGCGACTACAAGACCAACCACCACCACCACTACCACGACAACCACGAAAAAGACAACCACCACCAAAAAAGCAACCACCACAAAGAAAACAACTGCAACCACCAAAAAGACAACGACAACCACGACTACCACCACAAAGCCAAGCTCCGGCAAAAAAGTCGTTCTGAAAAATGTTTCATACAGAACAGCGTTTGACCTGACACCATACAACGATCAGAAGATTCGCTCCATCACGCTGCAATTCAAGGACAGTATTCCAAATTCCGGCGGCTGCCTCGTATTGGGGAACTGCTGAAACGAACAGCATCCGATTGCATATTCCGACTTGCAGAACGGAACAATTACCTTCCAGATTCAGAATCCGCAGGATGTCATGACCATCTATAACTATTACGGACTGGGCAGCTTGCAGTCTGTCACACTGAATTATTAATGCTCGTCTGACGCATTTCCATAAAAATCCACAGACAACCTTTTGCCTGTGGATTTTTTCATTCTGAAACATCTAAAAGCACGCTTTCTGAAACACCGGCAGTTTGTTTTCATGTTTCCAAAATTCCTGTACAATAATAAGAGAAACGGAACAACCAACAAGGAGGGTTTTCTCATGAAAACGATTCAGTATAAAGACATGGGTGCTCGCATCCGTGCACAGCGGGAACGCCTGGGATACACCAGAGAGCAGCTTGCGGAAAAATTAGATGTTTCGACAAAATTCTGCTCCGATATTGAACTGGGCATCAAGGGCATCTCCATTCAGACGCTGGCAAAGCTTTCGGATTTGCTCTGCCTGCGGACAGATTATATTCTCTTCGGTGAAGAGCAGCCCGACCATACCGCAGAACTGGAAATGATGGATGCTCTCATTCAAAAGTGTCCGGCTGACCGTCAGGACGACCTGCTGACCATCATTCATGCGTTCATCCATGCTGTTTCCGAACCGCAAGAACCAACTGAATAAAAAAGAAAGCGGTAACACAGGACATACTTGTCCCTGTTACCGCTTTTTTCTTGAAAAATTTCCGCATCTTCGTGCCGACATCTGCACCAAAGCAACCCTAGATTCCCTGTGAAAAAGCGTTCTTCCCTCGCTTAAACACAGCGTTTCCAATGCTGTTTCAGATTCGCACATGCTCCAACCACCAGCATGAACGATGCGGTGAGTAATCCAAATCCGATAATGGTTACCAGAAAGTTCCGGTGCAGCAGTGTCGCCAGCAGAGCCGCAAGCAGCTCAATGCCTAAGACGATTCTGGTTCTTCTGCGATAAACCCGAACTTCTGTTTCATCTAATGGATTGTTTTCTGTTTCCACTGGTGCAAGCCAGAGCAGCACCGCACTTGCAGCCAGAATCAAAATCCAAGCGGCAAGCAGCGAAACAGAAACCCACTTCAAAATCGCCAGCAATGCTGCAATCAAAAGTGTCGATAACACATAGCACTTCACGGGGGAATCCGCATGGTGTCCGCCCGCAGAAATGCGAATGGGAATAAACGACAGATTTAACAGCACGCATGGCAAAAAAAGTCGAAACAGAATGCCCAAACCAATTGTCGTCACAATGTTTAAGAGCATCATTCCAAACTGATAGCATCCGAACACATAAATATCTGCATCGGATTCGGGAATGATTTCCGCCTGTATCAATTTCTTTGCAAATTTTTCCGAGCATGTTTGCAGCATCAGAATTTCCGCATCTTCTTCACGGATTTCGGTGTCTTCGGCTGATATTGCCACCAAGTACAAGGGAAATTTGCCCAGAAAGAAGATGATTTTTTTGCAATGGAAGCTGCTACCTGTAATACCTTTTTGGAAGTCTGTTTCATTCAAATACACCTTTTTTTAAAAACAAATTCAAGATATCTTGTGAATTCAGCGTATCACAAGCATCATAAGATGTCAATTTTTTTGCATCAAACGGGATTCTTTTGCATGAAACGGGATTTTCAGGTTGATTTTCACAAAAAGTTCATTTAAAAATTCGTTGCTGTTGGAATCGTAATCGCAGCAGTGAATATTCCATCTTCTACATCGGTTTTAAAATCGCCTTTGTATTTTTTCACAACCATTTCTACATTCTTCAAGCCTAATCCAAAATGTCCTTCTTTGGTAGAAACAACAGTGTTTCCCTCTCGCTTCAAATCATTTTTTGTTGGATTTTCCACATGAATCATGATTTCTCCTATTTGAAACGCCACTGCAAAATGAATATATCGCTGTTCTTCCGGCAATTCTAAAACCGCATCTACGGCATTATCCAAAAGATTGGATACAATTGTAGTCAAGTCTACACCAGCTAACATTGACAGCTGTTCTTCTCCCTGTAAGTCCATTTTCAAAGCGATATGCCGCTGTTCCGCTTTTAGGAAAACATGATTCAGAATCGCAGAGAGCAGCGGATTGTCACACTGAATGGATGGCTGTAATTCATTCAGCTTTTGAAACAGGGATTCCTTGTATTGCTGTGCCTCTGCGAGATGGTCGGACTGAATCAGAGATTCCAACGCTCGCACATGCCGTTTTGCATCGTGAATCGTTCGCATCGAATTTTGATACCGCTGTTGCAAATCAGAGTATACTTCCAGCTGCATTTCTGATTGCTGTTGTAACAGTGCATTTTCTTTTTCCGTTTTCCGGACAATCGAAATCCGATAAAATACAACAACAATATAACCATCCAACACCAAACAACCTATCAAAAATAAAATCAAAAACATACCAGAAGAATACGCTTGAATGTACTTGCAAACATAGGCAAATACCGCAATCTCTCCAGTTGCTAACATCGTATAGAAAATCGCTTCATACCAAGAAAAAATTGCGTGTTTTCTCCGAATCAGCGTAAACAAAAGCTGACAGAGCAAAAATGTCATTAAACATGCAAATATACTCCGAACTAAAAAATTGTTTTCTTGTAGTGTAGAGGAAATACTACTATTATAATAAGTAGAAAGCAACAGGACAGAAAAAACATCTGCGATAAATCCGCAAAAAACAATCAAAATATCATAGACCAGAAAATAAAGTTTTTTACATTGATAGCAAAGCAATGTTGACCCGACAATCATAAGCACTGTTGATGTCATATTGAGAATCGGTATTTGCAATAATCCAAGAGCACCCTGCACAATTGCAATTCCCAATACGCCCAGTAATCGCCAGAGAAAATGAGACCGCCGTTCTAAAATTTGAAACAAGACCCACATGCCAGAAAATGCCGCTGAAATGCCGACAATCGCATTCGCTAAAAATTCCATCATCATCGTTTAATCCCTCCAATTGATATTCAAACTATTGTGTAGATATGCACTGATTTGTTCATGAACCTGCTTCCGGCGATTCTTCGCAATCGGAATCATTTCATGATTTTTCATCTCAATCTCTGCACCAAAGGAAAGGATTTGTCTGGGATTTACCAGAAAGCTTTTGTGCGGCACTAAAAAGCCATACGACTGCATTTGTTTTTCCAAGCTTTTCATGCTGCTGGAAAGATACCAAGTTCCCGTTGTTGCCACCAACTTCACACGGCGGTTCTGCCCATATTCAAAATAGAGAATGTCCTCCATGTTGACGGAAATCTGTTCCTCTAACGTCTGAAACACCAATCTGGTCTTTGGTTCTTCCGGCTGGGTATAAAGCAAGAAGTCCTCTAAATTCTTGTAAATGTCCGATTGTCGAATCGGTTTTGGTAAAAAAGAAAATGGATGTACGGTAAACGATGCAGCCATTTTCTCCGTATAATTACTGACATAAATCACACATACCTTTCTATCCCACGTCCGAATTTTTTTCGCGGTTTCAATGCCGTCCATGCCGTTCATCTGAATATCAAGAAAAATCAAGTCATAAGACCGGCTGCTCATAAGCAGGGATTCTCCACTGTGAAAGGTATCCACGCGATAGTCATCTTCTCGATTTTTTTGTCTAAAAAATTTCTGAATGCTTTGCTGGATAAATCTAATTTGTCTACTTTCATCATCCACAATCGCAATTTGTATCATAATCTTCCCCCTTCGTACCCTTCATCATAGCATAAAAACAGGCAAAAAGCAAGCCAGCATGGCTGCTTTTCAGAGATTTTACATATCATAAGAAACTGTAAACCAATTGTTTTCATTGCGTGTTTGGATTGGCTGATTTCCTTTCACAGTTTTGTTTCATTTCCCATTTTTGGCGTTGCATTTTCGCCAGTTTTTTGTTATAATAAGCCTTAGAAAGGAAGATGCTCTATGACCACAATCGACCTCATTACTGGCATTCTTGGGGCTGGGAAAACCACCTTCATCCGCAAGTATGCCGCCGACCTGCTCGCACAGGGCAAGAAGATTGCCATCCTCGAAAACGACTTCGGGGCAGTCAATGTTGACCGGATGATGCTGCAAGACCTCCAGAGCGACCGCTGCAAGGTGGAAATGATATCCGGCTGTAATGACCCGACCTGCCACAAACGCCGCTTTAAAACGCAGCTGATTGCCCTTGGTATGCAGCAGTTTGACCATGTCATCCTAGAACCCTCCGGAATCTTCGACATGGACGAATTTTTTGACACGCTGTATGAATCCCCCCTCGACCGCTGGTTCTCCATCGGCAGCATTCTGACCATCGTGGATGCGACCATGGACGAAGTGTTGTCTGCACAGATGGAATACCTGCTCGCCTCTGAAGCGGCGTGCTGCGGGAAGCTAGTGCTCAGCAAGCGTTCCTTGCTGCCGGACTGCTCAGAGGCAGAATTGACCGACCGCACGCTTCGCCATCTGAACCGCTCGCTTGCTGCGATTCAGTGCAGCCGCCAGTTTCAACCGCAAGACCTCTTCATTAAGGACTGGGACAGCATGACGGATACCGACTTTCAGGAGCTGCAAGCTGCCGGATACCGCAACAGCAGCTATGTGAAGCAGTACGATGCCGACGACATCCAGAGCCACAGCGAGGTGCATTATTTCATGCATATCCACCTGCCGGATGAACGAATTCCGGAGATTCTGCAAGCGATGCTCAACGACCCGAACTGCGGGACGATTTACCGCATCAAGGGGGCGTTGCCGCTGAAACAGAACCGCTGGCTCAGCATCAACCTGACCCAGAAAAAGGCGGAGTTGCAGACCGTTTCCAATGGGCAAAGCGTCTTGATTGTCATCGGCGACCAGCTGAACCGAGAAGTGTTAGACGCTCACTTGAAAGCAGAGAATACCGACCCCGACTATGTGTCTATTTGACAAGGTGCAGACGACATCCAGAGCCACAGCGTGGTGCATGATTCCATGCATATCCACCTGCCGGATGAACGAATTCCGGAGATTCTGCAAGCGATGCTCAACGACCCGAACTGCGGGACGATTTACCGCATCAAGGGGGCGTTGCCGCTGAAACAGAACCGCTGGCTCAGCATCAACCTGACCCAGAAAAAGGCGGAGTTACAGACCGTTTCCAATGGGCAAAGCGTCTTGGTTGTCATCGGCGACCAGCTGAACCGAGCAGCGTTAGACGCACACCTGAAAGCAGAGAATACCGACCCCCGAATCGATATCCATCTGAATGAAATTGATACAAATTGCACAAAAGCAATGCACAAAGGCTGACTGGAATCATCCGGTCAGCCTTTTTTGTGAAAATCTAGTGAAACCTGCTCCAGCCCCCCTTGACAAATTTTATACCGCACGTTATAATAGAACAATGTTAATACATAACATTGTTATGAATTGAAGGGAGGTGCATACCATGATGATGCATCCAAAACATCACGCATTCTTTGAAATCATGCAGCAATTCCGCAGCCTGAACCTGCTGGCAACGCTGCCGCTGCCCCGACAGGATTACATGGTGCTTTATGCAATCAGCTGCCTGCAAAAGGAACATCCCGATTCCTGCACCGTTTCGATGATTGCCAAGAAGATGCAGATTCCGCAGCCAGCGGTGTCCCGTACCCTGCGGAGTCTGGAAAACGGCGGCTATTTACAGCGGGAAGTCTGCCGTTCCGACCGCCGGAATACCTATGTATCATTGACCGATGCCGGAAAGACTGCCGTACAGGAAGCCGACCAGACGCTTGCTACGTTCCATGAAGGCATCCAAAAGCGGTTCACCAAAGAGGAAGCCGAACAGCTCATGGCACTGCTCCAGCGGCTCTACGAGGCTGCTGCGGAGCAATTAGCGGAAATGAAGGAAGGAGCACAGAAACCAGATGGGAAAACTCTTTAAAAACCTCAAACCATACTGGAAGTCCGTGCTGGTGATTGTGGTACTGCTTGTGGTGCAGGCATTTTGCGACCTGTCCCTCCCGCAGTATACCTCAGACATCATTGACACGGGCATCCAGAACAGCGGTGTGGAACACATCCTACCAGAAAAAATCACGGCGGAAGAGTTCCAGAACGCCCAGCTTTTCATGACAGCAAATGAACAAAAAACATGGCAGGATGCTTACAGCGACGATGGCGACATCCTAGACCGCAACGACTTCTCCAAAAAAGACTTGGAACAGTTCGACAGCGACCTCATCGTTCCTATCCTGCTGAACTACCAGATGTCCATGATGTCCGAAGACAGCTTTCGGGAAATGCTCATGCAACAGCAGCAGGGCAATCCGCAGGCAGCCGAACAGCTGAAAACCATGTCCATTGCCGACATCGGGAAGAGCATGGGCGTAACCCTCACGCCGTTTGAACGCACCGAAGAGGACGACGACGGCAACCAAACTACCGTCACTTGCGTGGACGTTCGTCCGCTCTTTGCAGCAATGCAGGAGGCTGGACAGTTCACCGAAGAAACCCGCTCCGAGATGCGGAGTCAGCTCGAAACCATGCTCGATACCATGGGCGAATCCCTTGTGCAATCCATGGGCGTTGCCTATGCCGTGCAGTGCGACCAGGCTGCCGGACTGGATACCAATAACATCCAGACAAATTACCTCTGGGCAGCTGGCGGAAAAATGGTTGCTATGGCATTCGCCATGATGGCTGCCACCATCTGTGTCAGCTATGTGGCTGCACGGGTCGGTGCAGGGGTCGGCAGAGATTTACGGAAAAAGGTCTTCTCCCGTGTCATGCAGTTCTCCAATGCGGAAATGGATCAGTTCTCCACCGCTTCCCTGATTACCCGAAGCACCAACGACATCCAGCAAGTACAGATGGTCACCGCAATCTTCCTGCGGATGCTGCTGTACGCTCCGATTTTAGGTATTGGCGGTATTCTGAAAGTTGTCAATACCGGTGCTGGCATGGGCTGGGTCATTGTCTTAGCCGTGCTGGTCATTCTGGGCATTGTCGGCGTTCTGATGTCCATCGCCATGCCGAAATTCCAGAAGATGCAAACCTTGGTTGACCGTGTGAACTTGGTTTCCCGTGAAATTCTGACGGGGCTGTCCGTGATTCGGGCATTCGGCAGAGAAAAAACCGAAGAAAAACGGTTCGATACTGCCAACCAGAACCTCACCAAAACCAACCTGTTCGTCAATCGGGTCATGACGTTCATGATGCCTGTCATGATGCTGATTATGTACAGCCTGACGATTCTGATTGTCTGGGTTGCTGCCCATCGCATTGACGGCGGTTCGATGCAGGTTGGCTCAATGACCGCATTCATCACCTATGCAATGATGATTGTCATGTCGTTCCTGATGCTCACCATGATGTCGGTGATGTTGCCTCGTGCCTCTGTTGCAGCTGGCAGAATTGACGAAGTATTGCAAACCAAAACTTCTGTTCAAGAACCGACTGCTCCGCAGCACCTCGCACAGCCGACCGGTGTTCTGGAATTCGACCACGTTTCGTTCCGCTATCCGCATGCGGAAGAAGATGCCCTCTCCAACTTGAGCTTTACCGCAGAGCCGGGCAAAACCACTGCCATCATCGGCAGCACAGGTTGCGGCAAGTCCACGCTGGTCAACCTGATTCCTCGGCTTTATGATGCAACCTCCGGCAAAATCACGCTGGACGGCGTGGAAATTCAGGATTTATCGCTGGAGGAACTCCGGCAGCAAATCGGCTTTGTTCCACAAAAGGGCGTGCTGTTCTCCGGAACGATTGCCAGCAACTTGCGGTTCGGAAACCCAACGGCAACCGATGCTGAAATTCAGCAGGCTGCGGAAATCGCACAGGCTGCCGACTTTATCGAAGAAAAACATGACCGATATGAAAGCACGATTGCACAGGGCGGTTCAAACGTGTCCGGCGGTCAGAAACAGCGTCTGACAATTGCAAGAGCGATTGCAAAACATCCGAAAATCTTTGTATTTGACGACAGTTTCTCAGCCCTCGACCTGAAAACCGATGCAGCTCTCCGAAAGGCATTACAGGAACAGGTACAGAACAGCACGATGATTATCGTAGCACAGCGAATCAGCACGATTCTGCACGCCGACCAGATTTTAGTACTGGAAAACGGCAGCATTGTCGGCAAGGGCACACACGAAGAACTGTTACACAACTGTACCGTTTACCAACAGATTGCAAAATCACAGCTTTCTGCGGAAGAACTCGGACTCTCTGAATCCGATACAGAGGAAGGAGCGATGAACGATGGCGAATGAACAACGGCGTAGAATGGGAAGCCGAATGGGCGGCAGAATGACAGTCGAAAAGCCAAAGGACTTTAAAGGCTCAATCGGCAAGCTGTTCGCCTACATGAAACAATATCATGCAGCCGTGCTGATTGTCATGCTGTGTGCGGTTGCCTCTACGGTGTTCAGTGTCATTGGCCCAGATATCTTGGGCAAAGCGACCACCGAACTTTCTAACGGACTGCTGGCGAAGATTCAAGGCACAGGCAGCATCAACTTCACGAAAATCGGACAGATTCTCTTGTTTGTCCTCGGCTTATACCTGCTCAGCTCGCTGTTCAGCTTTGTACAGGGCTGGATTATGAGCGGTATCACCCAGAAAATCTGCTACCGGATGCGAAAAGACATCTCCGAAAAAATCAACCGGATGCCCATGGCATATTTTGAAAGCCGTACCTATGGCGAAGTGCTCTCCCGTATCACCAACGATGTCGACACCCTCGGACAGAGCCTGAACCAGAGTATTACCCAGATTATCACATCAGTTGCAACGATGGTCGGCGTTCTGGTCATGATGCTGCGAATCTCTCCGCTAATGACGCTGATTGCAGTTGTCATTCTGCCAATTTCGATTGCCATGATTTCTTTCGTGGTCAAGAAGTCGCAGAAATACTTCAAGCAGCAGCAAGAATACTTGGGACACATCAACGGGCAAGTAGAAGAAACCTATGCCGGTCACACCGTCATTCAGGCATACAACAAGGAACAGGACACCATTCAGCAATTCTCTGAAACCAATGATACCCTTTACCATTCCGCTTGGAAGTCGCAGTTCCTCTCCGGCTTGATGCAGCCAATCATGATGTTTGTCGGAAACCTGGGCTATGCAGCCGTTGCCCTCTCTGGCGGTCTGCTTGCCATTCGGGGAACGATTACCATCGGGGACATTCAGGCATTCATTCAGTATGTCAAGAACTTCACTCAGCCGATGCAGCAGATTGCACAGGTTTTGAATCAGGTACAGTCCATGGCAGCTGCCTCCGAACGGGTCTTTGCATTCCTGGAAGAGGACGAAGAAGTGCCTACTGAACATCCGATTGCTCTGCCGGAACAAATTGCCGGAAATGTTTCGTTCCAGCATGTTTCCTTCGGATATCAGCCGGAGCAGCAGATTATCCACGATTTCAGTGCAGATGTTCAATCTGGGCAGAAGATTGCAATTGTAGGCCCAACGGGTGCCGGAAAGACGACCATGGTCAAACTGCTGATGCGGTTCTATGATGTCAACAGCGGAGCGATTCTGTTAGACGGGCACAACGTCAAGGACTTTGAACGGCACGACCTGCGGAAAGCGTTCGGCATGGTATTGCAGGACACTTGGCTGTTCCAAGGCACGATTATGGAAAATATCCGCTATGGCAGACTGGATGCAACGGATGAAGAAGTCATTGCTGCTGCAAAGGCAGCCCATGCGGACAGCTTTATCCGCCAGCTGCCGGACGGCTACCAGATGGAACTGAACGAAGATGCCAGCAACGTTTCACAGGGACAGAAACAGCTGCTCACCATTGCCCGTGCAATTCTGGCAGACAATCGGGTCATGATTCTGGACGAGGCGACCTCCTCCGTCGATACCCGAACCGAAATCCAGATTCAAAAGGCAATGGATCACCTCATGGAGGGCAGAACCAGCTTCATCATTGCCCATCGGCTTTCGACCATCCGAAATGCAGATTTGATTCTGGTCATGAAAGATGGCGACATCATCGAGCAAGGCTCGCACGACGAATTGCTTGCACAGAACGGCTTCTATGCGGATTTGTACCGCTCCCAGTTCGCACAGACCGCATAAACAGAAATTCATTCGACAGTTTCTCAAAACCGACAGGAAGTGTTTTTCTTTCTGTCGGTTTTTTCTAGAAATGGGATTTTTTACAGGATTTTTCTTGACTTGTCTATGATTTTTTGGTATAATAAAAATTATACTTCATAGAAAAAACATGAATTTCCAACCCATGTACCAAAGGAGGAACACGCATGGATTCCTATAAACAATGCCCGAATTGCGGAAAAACATTTCCTGCTCAGGATGCGTTCTGCGACGACTGCGGCTGTCAGCTTGACTGGATGCCCTCCACCCAACCCCAGCAATCCTTTATGCCGCCGCCAACGCAAACAACCACTGCCTATTATGCAGAAAAGCCGAAAAAAACAGGTACGCTGATTGGTCTGCTGGTTGCCATTCTTCTGATTTTGGCAGCAATGATTGTATTGGGATTCTTTCTCATTCATCAATTGAATCAGAATGATACGACCAACCATACTTCTGAACTTGCAGCCGTTGCCCAGACAGAAACCACGGAAATGGCTGCGGAAACAGAACCTCCGGCAGCGGAAATAGCTGTTCCGGAAGCAGAAAAAGAAACCGTTGTTTCGGTGGTAACGGTCATTGAACAAGTCACCATGCCACAGACCGACTCGCCTTCTGTCTATGCCGTTCCAACTCCAGAACCAGACCCACAGCCTGCCGGAAAAACCTATCAGGCGTTTGTAGATGCCTGCACGTGGGCAGATGCCAAACAAAAATGCGAGGCTGCCGGCGGTCATCTCGCTTACATCACCAGCGATGAGGACTGGAATCAGGCAATTTCTGTTTTGTCCGGAACGGGGCTGCGGTATGTATGGCTGGGCGGCTCGACCTATATTTCCAATGATGGTTCTACCATCACCGCAAGCTGGCTGAACGGCAGCAACTTGAACTACATCGACAATGCACGCCATTGGTATCCAAATGAGCCTTCCGGCTGGGACAACTCTTCTCCGGAACACACCTTAGAGCCGTATATTCTGCTGTGGTATGTAGACGATTACTGGAGCTTGAACGACACCAGCAACGACATCTTGAAATATTACAAGCCGGAACGGATTGGGTATCTGTGTGAATTTGATTAAAAAGAAAAAAGATGTGCGGAACGCTCGCACATCTTTTTTGTTTGGGTATCTATTCCGGTTGCAGGATTTCAGGCTTGCTGCAACGCCCGTTTCATCAGGCAGAGGTCAACCACGGTGATGGTTTCATCGGCGTTCCAGTCGCCTGCTGTCCAGTCGGTCAGCTCTCCAGCACGGATTAGCCACTTCTGCAACATCACGACATCTGCGAGGTCAAATGTGCCGTCTGCATTCACATCGCCCTGCACGGTGTCTGGTTCGGGTTCGGTATGCCCTGCAATCACTGCAGCGGTCAGGAACAGTGCTGATGCATTCCCGTAAATCGTATTTTCATTGGTGGTATATTCCGTATCGCTGTCCATGTAGCACTTCCCGTCAAACTTGGAAAGATGGCGGTTGTTGTGATTGTTCGTGCCCTCTGTCACATAGCCCTTCGGCACTTGATACGGGGTCAAGGCAGCATCGGCAGAATAAATCTTGCTATAGATATTCTCCACGCTGCGTTCGCCGTAGCCGGAAACATAGCTGAACGAAATCGGATTATCCCCCAACAGATAATCAAAAGCGTGGTCTGCTGCCTCAGAAACAGCCGTCGGAATGTTGTTTTGCCCCTCGAGGATGACGCTGCCCAGCAACAAGATCATGGCATTCTGTGCAACATTGCGGTTCGAGCCCCACCAATAACCCCAGTTCGGGAACACCATGCCCCAGTTGTTATGCTGCAACATATTTGTTCGCCACGGGGTGAAGTTGGAAAACGCCTCCGTCATGGCTGCATTTGGCTGCTCGTTCTGATACAGATAGTGGAAAAAGCCTAAGAACGATTCTCCGGCATGGTTATAGCTCAGCGAAATGTTCTTGAAACAGTTCTGCACAGCATCGGTGTTGCAGTTCGCCAGCAGGTAATTTTCATACGGGCTGACATCTCCGCCAGCAGTTTTCACGGCCCGATAGAGTGAGCCAGCTGCCCAGAATAAATCTCGGTCAAATTCTTCCTGCGTAAAGGTATAAGTCCGGTTCGCTGCTCCAATTGACATATGCTTTGGGTTGGATGGGTCTGTCACCCAGTTCCATGCACGCAATGCGGTTTCCAGACAGGTATCTGCAAAGTCGGCATATGCTGGAATCTCCCGATAGACCAGGTAAGCATGTGCAAAAATTGCCGCTGCATCGGCGGTTGCAAGGTGCGAACGCAAGTCCTTTGCGGTATCGTCTGACTGATACGTATCGGTTGAACGCAGCGTATCTTCCAGATAAATCACGCCGTCTTTATAGTTCGCTGCCACATAGAACGAGCCATCCTTGTCGCTGTGCTCCAGCTTCAGCAGCATATCCAGTTCCCACTTCAATTCGCTCAGCATCCCCGGAGCGTCCACATAACGGGCATTGTTCGGGTCGGTTTCTGGGATGTTCAAATCCATGTTGTTGAACGTGTCCGGAAATAGTTCGTATGCCAACAGCAAATCTTCCACCGTTCCGGCTGCCGGAGAAACATATTTCCCGTAGTCCCCTGCATCATACCAGCCACCGGAAACGTCATAGGTTTCAGCATTGGGGTTCTCTCGGTCTGACCACTTCTTAACCGTTACATCATTGGGATGCAGATTCTCACGGGCAAATACACCAGCATAGGTTTCTTCCAGGTCGATGCCCTGCCGCTGATAGTAGAAATATTTCGTCATGTCGCTGAACAGTGCATCATAGACATGATTTTCAATGGAAAATGTCGGCGATAAAATCGTGTCGGTATCCAATCCATCCGCAACATCCTGCGGCGAACGAGCAGACGCATCCAATCCAGCATCCGGAATGCGGATATAATACGAGCCGGGTTCTGTCACCGCATCAAAGGAAATTGTATGTACCATTTCGCCGGAAAGCGTTTCTTCTTTCTGTGCCGTGGGCAACGTTCCCGTGGCAACAACGTCCCCCTGCTCCGCATCTACAATTTCATAGGTTTTTCCATCCAGTGAGCCGAACTTGTCGAAATAGCTGACCCGTGCAGTCTTTGCTCCGTTGGAGAAATAGCCGACCTGATTCACCTTAATCATCGGATACTGCCGCTCGTCATCCGTGGAGGTAATCTTGACATTCTGGAACGAAAGCGTGGTATCGCTCGACACTCCGCCCACATACACATACCAGAAGTTATCCAGCCGGAAATCGGAATCCGGATTGGCATCTACCAGCGTTTTAATCGGCAGGCTGTATGCCGTCCAGTTGGTTTCTGCATTCAGTTTCCCGTATTGCTCTAAACTTGACCATTCAATTTTGATGGTCTGGTTGTGGTGATGGGAAACCAAACCAATCCGGAACGTCGTCGTTCCCGTACCGTTGTTTTTCACCTCAAAGTTTAACATACCGTGTTCGTAGTAATCTTGCATGTTGAGTGTTGTCCAGTTGGTGTTTGGGGTCATGGTTGCACCGCCCCAGCTTTCCGTTGTCCAGTTTTTCCCGTCATTGTCAATGAGAATCGTTTGCAGCTGTAAATCTGGGGTTTCTTCCACGTTTGCCGCCCAAGCGTTCGCAGGCAGTACCGAACTGCACAGAACAACGCTCAGCATTCCTGCCATCCAACGCTTTTTTGAAAAAAATTTCATGGTAAAAATGCTACCTCTTTTCCGCAATTTTTTCCATTATACCATAAAAACCGCCCAGATACAACGCTGCTTTTGTAACTTTTTACAAGGGATTCTCGCAAATCGTTCCAAAAATTTTTTCTTTTTTCCGTACAATTCTGATAATTATAGAACAAATCTGCTATACAGTCCTGCTTTTTTCTGTTATACTACCATACAGATTCCGCACTTCCCAAAATGTATGAATCTTGAATTTTGTAATCCTCATATAGGGGGCAGTGCTCCACCACTGTTCCTTTGAACCATCCTATTTATTTTTCTCAACCAGACGTTACGGCTTGACCCATCAGAATCCTTCAAAAATTCTGATGCGTTAAGCCGTAACGGTTTTTTATGGGGATTCTTGACAGCCGTCTTTCCTTGTGCTATACTAAACAGCGAAAGGAGCGTTTTACCATGCAATTTAAACGATTTCTTGCCATTGCTGCACTTTGTGCTATCGTTTCTTTGAGTGTCACCGGATGCGGTTCAGATTCTTCTGCAAATGATTCTGCTGTTGTCACGATTGCTGCAACGACTGTGACAGAATCCACGATCCCTGCAAGTTCTGCGGATTCCGAAGCAAGCACCACCGATACAGCGTCCGAAATCACAGATACCACGGATGATTCCAACGACGATGCAGGAACGGTGGTTGCCACCTATGACAACAACCTTGAAACCTATGAATTTGAAGTGCCGGAAGATGGCACTTATACGTTCACTGACCCTGTTTCCGCAGATGATGTTTTCTGGGACATTTATGTGCTGGATGCACAGTGGAACGATGGCGTTCGATACATCAAACAGAGCCAGGATGCAAGCGGACAAACACCAACCACACTGACACTGAAAAAGGGGCAGTGGGTCTATTGCTTCTGCTCGCAGGACGGGTTCTCCACGGATGAAAAAATTCCATGTAACTTGACTATTACCAAACAATAAACCAATAAAGGGTGATTTTATGCGTTATCAACTTGCAATTTTTGATATGGATGGCACGATTTTAAATACCTTGCAGGACTTGACCAACAGTCTGAATGCAGCGTTACAGCTGTCCGGCTATCCGCAACATACACTGGAAGAAGTCCGGTTCTTTGTTGGAAACGGCATCCGGAAACTGATTGAACGAGGCGTTCCAGCCGGGACACCCGTTGCACAGATTGACAAGGTGCATCAGGATTTCACGGAGCACTATCGGGTACACTGTGCGGACACCACGCAACCCTATGCAGGAATTCCGGAACTGTTGCAGCAGCTGCGGAACGCTGGCTGCAAGACGGCTGTCGTTTCCAATAAGGCGGACTATGCTGTGCAGGAGCTTTGCAAGCAGTATTTTGACGGGATGTTTGATTTTGCCGTGGGCGAACGGAAGAACATCCTGAAAAAGCCTGCTCCGGATTCTGTCAATGAGGTGTTGCAGCAGTTGCAGACTGACCGCTCGCAGGCAGTTTATATCGGTGATTCGGATGTCGATGTCGAAACCGCCAAGAATGCCAAGATGGACGGTATTTTTGTAGACTGGGGCTTCCGGTCGAGAGCGTTCCTGCTGGAACATGGAGCAAAAACAATTGTTTCTCAGCCGGAAGAACTTGCAGAGAAAATTTTAGGCTGATGCGATTTCGCATACATAAATCGAAATCAGAGGATGGCGGTTTCCGCTGTCCTCTGATTTTTATTTTGCTATGCATTTTATTATCAAGCAACAGTCATAATTCTGCACAAAAATCGGCATTCCAATTTGTGAGAAATTCCAAACAACATGGACGTTTTGTAAATTTCAAAAAAACTTGTACGTTTGTATACAAGTTTTTCCCGAAAATCGCTGTATAGTGAAAGGGATTTCTTTCGCACACAAAAACCATGTAAAGGAGTGTTGACGATTCATGCAGATTACCATTGAAGAAGCAACCTATTATGCCGTGACAGACTGCCGCATCCTCGCCATCCAAGGCGAGGCAAACACACGCTCTGTCCACTTCACTTACCCTGCGGTTTCCGGTGCAGAACAGTATTTTCTACGGGTACAGCTGCCGGAATCCCTCATCTATGACCTGCCCATCACGGAAAACACCGTCGTTCTTCCGGCATCCGTGACCGGATATGCTGGCATTGTCCCGATTCAGTGGATTGCCAAAAATTCCACAGGCTCTGTCATTGCAAAATCCCAGCTCATTCCCTCGATTGTGAAGCCGTCCATTCAGGGCGATGCCACGGCTCTTCCCACGCCGGAAGAACTCATTACCAAATACGACGAATACTTGAACACCATGCGGGACATTCAGCAGGATGTCACCAAGAAGAGCGAAACCGTAAAAGCCGATGCCGACCGAGCAGAAAGCTGTGTCAGCCGTGCAGAAGCCCTGCTGCAATCCATGCAGGGAATGACCATTGGCGAACGGGCACGGCTCTATGTGGACGTAGAATCCGGCTCAGACACCAACAACGGAAAAGCGACTACCACTGCCGTGCAGACCATCGACCGTGCTTTGATTCTGGCGAATGCTTATCAGCAGGCAATTATCTGCCTGAAGAAAGGGCAAACCTACACCGCCACGGACAAAAGCAATGAATACGGCATGGGGATTCAGCTATATCACCGAACGCTCCGGTTTGAAGCCTACGGCACGGGATACGAAAAGCCAAAAATTCAAAATGCGATTTTCGCCTACAGCTGCAATCTGGAATGGAAAGAAATCGACTTCACCGCAAACAACGGGGTATTCACGATGTATAATACCATCTGTAGTTTTGAAAAATGCTCGCTTTGTTGGGTCGATTCTCGAAATAGTTTTGCAAGGTTGGCAGCGTGCAATCTTGAACATAACTGGAAACAATACGGTGGATTTTCTGTGATTTCCAATGGAACAACTTCCATCTGTAAAATTCATTGCCTGGATGCAAAAGAAGGAGCAAGAATTGAATGTGGCGGTTGCAGACTGGAAGCAACGATGAATGACGGAACTTCTGCAATTTTAAAATATGGCATTCCGGATAATTTATCGACCGTGAAAAAAATTGCAGAAGAAAGTGTTGCAACGCAGACGATTTATGTAGACGCTGTCAATGGTGCAGATTCACGGGATGGCATTACGCAAGCAAAAGCCCTGCAAACCCTAAGCAGAGCCTTATATTTTGCACAGTATGCAAGAAAAGCTGTGATTTATCTGGCGGCTGGAACTTATACCATTCCGGACAAAACATTAACCCTACTTGGTCAGGATGTTCGTATTTATGGAGATGCAGCCGCAACAACTATCATCAAAGGCAATATTGTTTGCGAAAATGGCTTTTTGCTGATGCGGCGTGTCACCATTGACAGTACCGACAGCACAACTGTAGACACCATCACGTTACAGTATCGGGCTGCGATTCGTATGGTGGATTGCAGTGCAAACGCAGCTGGGAAGAATGCTATTAGTGTTATGGAAATGTCAAATGCAAACCTCGTCAATACGACCTTTCAGGGGGCAACGCAGTATGCAGTCTATGTGACAGGGCTGAGCGATGCAAAAATTTATACCTGCACCGATGCAACCACAAAGGGTGTTCGCTCCGGCGGCGGCAGCGTTGTCTATATCAACAATGCAACAGGGGTAAATTTTTCTTACACAAATGGCTCAAACGGCATCGTTTTTGTAGATGGTCAGCAAGTCCTGCCGAAAACAACTGCTGTGAGTGATGTGGCAATGGACTCCCCGAATTAAAACGAATGTTTCTCTTCCTGATTTAAAAAAGCGGCAGTCGAATTTGCATTTCGGCTGCCGTAATTTTTTATTTTTTCGATTTCTGCTGTTCCGCCCAGTTTGACGGCTCTTTCGGAAACAGTTCCGGTGATTTCTTTTTCAGGTAGAAATAGCCCATCCGCATGGAGAGCGTTGCCACCAGCAACAGAATCAACCCAGACGCAAACACCCACTTGATGACCATGCCACGAGCATTATCCATCTCCCGATAAGGGATGTCCACCAGCAGAATATAATTTTCATGTGTCTGATAACGAATCATATAGCGTTGATGCTGCCGCAACAAATCCACTTTTCCTTTTTTTCCGGAAAATAAATTTTCATCATAGTCACTGTCTGTTCCGCAGCGTTCCACCTGCGTATGGCTGACATATTTTCCGGTATCGGTATCAATAATCGCCGAAATACCCATATCGGAAAATGGCATATCTGCCACAATCGCAGAAACATCGTTTTCCTGTGACTGTGTGAGCATAGATTCTGCCGGATACTGCACCTGAATCAAGCCCTTTCCAGACCCCAATGCCGAGGCTGCAAGAATCATGGGCTTGTCATTCTGCATGGTAAAGACCACATCTGTGAAAACAGGGTCTGTGGTATGCGATAAAAAGGCACGGTATGCCCGTTTTCCGGTGCTGGAAAAATCCGTGCTGGCAATCAGAATGCCCGTTTCATTGGATACGCTGATTTGGTCGGCATCAATGACGACTCGCAGCTCTTCCAAGATGGTTTCATTCTCGGATGACCAGTCTTTCTGCTCCTCTAACAGCATCGCCACGACTCTTGTCTTTGAAGCGTACTCATTCCGCAAGTCTTCCATCATAGTGGCGGAGGCTTCTGCATCTCGGTCTAACCGCACTTTTGCAGCCTCCATATTGGTATCTACTTGCTGAATCACCTGATTCTGGTCTAACACCCGTACGCTGTACCCAGCAACCAGGCATAATCCGACCACGGCAATCAGCATACAGAGAAATACAAAGCGATAAGTATGCAGAAGTTGTTTTTTCATACGCTGCCCTTTCTGCGGCATTTCCGCAATTGGTTTCAAACTGGTTTCCGCTTTTATTATACCACAAAAAATGCGGTTTGTAAACCATTCTGAACCAACAAATCTTTGCAAAAACGGCGGTTGAACGCATTTGTTTCAACCGCCGTATCTGTTTCAAAAAGAGAACCCTTGCTTACTTCTTTGCCTGCAATTCTGCCAATGCATCCTTGCGGGACAGGCTAATCTTGCCGTCCTTGACTTCCATGACCTTTACCACGATTTCATCGCCCATGGAAACCACGTCTTCCACATTTTCTACCCGGCTGTTGTCCAGCTTGGAAATGTGTACCAGACCATCCTTGCCTGGTGCGATTTCGACAAATGCACCAAACGGCTTAATGGAAACGACCTTGCCCTTATAGATTGCTCCGACTTCTGGGTCGTGTGCAATGGTATTGATAATCTGCAATGCCTTCTGGCAGTTTTCCAGCTTCATACCGCTGACAAATACAGAGCCGTCTTCGCTGATGTCAATCTTGACATCGCATTCTGCGGTAATCTTCTGAATGACCTTACCGCCCTGACCGATGACTTCCCGAATCTTGTCCACTGGAATGGAAATCTGGAACATCTTCGGAGCGTATTCATTGACAGCCTTTCTCGGTTCTGGGATTGCCTTCAGCATGATTTCGTCCAGAATGTACAGTCTTGCCTTTCTGGTCTTTTCAAATGCTTCTGCAATAATTGCCGGCGTCAGACCGTCTACCTTGATATCCACCTGAATGGCAGTGATACCGTTCTTTGTACCGCCGACCTTAAAGTCCATATCGCCGAAGAAGTCTTCCAGACCCTGAATATCAACCATGGTCATGAATTCATCGCTGTCCGGCTTGGTAATCAGACCGCAGGAAATACCGGCAACCGGTGCTTTCAGCGGAACGCCTGCATCCATCAAAGCCAGTGTCGAACCGCAGATCGAGCCCTGCGAGGTTGAACCGTTCGAGGAGAGCACTTCTGAAACCAACCGCATTGCATACGGGAATTCTTCAACAGATGGCAGAACCGGAACGAGTGCCTTTTCTGCCAGAGCACCATGACCGATTTCTCTCCGTCCCGGGCCTCTGCTCGGCTTGGTTTCGCCGACGGAATAAGACGGGAAATTGTACTGGTGCATATACCGCTTGGAGGTTTCTTCGTCCAGACCATCAATCTTCTGGCTGTCGCTCAACGGGCCAAGTGTTGCAATGGTCAGAACCTGTGTCTGTCCTCTGGTGAACAGACCGCTTCCGTGTACTCTCGGCAGCAGACCCACTTCCGCAGCCAGCGGACGGATTTCATCAATGCCTCTGCCGTCAACACGCTTGCCTTCATAGAGCCAGTTCCGGACAATCTTCTTCTGCAACTTGTACAGGCATTCATCCAGCATTGCACCCTGTTCCGGATATTCTGGGTCATATTTTTCGTGAACCGCATCAATAATCGGCTGCATTCTTACATCCCGTTCGTTCTTGTCGTTGGTATCCAGAGCCACCTTTACCTGTTCGCCAACCATTGCTTCAATGGCAGCAAATAAATCGTGGTCGAGTTCCATGGACTGGAATTCGAACTTTGGCTTGCCGATTTCGTTCTTGATGTCGTTGATAAACGCAACCATTTTCTTGATTTCTGCGTGACCAGCCAAAATCGCATCCAGCATCTGCTGTTCCGGAATTTCATTCGCACCAGCTTCAATCATAACGATTTTTTCCATTGTGCCGGCAACGGTCAGCCGCAGGTCATTGTGTGCACGCTGTTCGAGGGTCGGGTTCAGGACGATTTCGCCGTCTACCAGACCAACGCTGATACCAGCAATCGGGCCATTCCACGGAATATCCGAAATGGAAATGGCAATGGAAGTTGCCAGCATGCCAGTGATTTCCGGTGAGCAATCCGGGTCAACCGCCAGAACGGTCATGACAACGGAAACATCGTTCCGCATATCCTTCGGGAACAGCGGACGAATCGGACGGTCTACCATACGAGAAGTCAGGATTGCCTTTTCGGACGGCTTTCCCTCTCTCTTGGTGAACGAGCCTGGAATCTTGCCAACGGCATACATCCGTTCTTCATAGTCCACGGACAGCGGGAAGAAATCCACGCCTTCTCTTGGCTTTGCACTGGCAGTTACATTTGCCATAACAACGGTTTCTCCGTAGCGAACCCAGCAAGAACCATTGGACAATTCGCAGGTTTTTCCGGTTTCTACAACGAGCGGACGACCTGCAAAGGTGGTTTCAAACTTTCTATACTTTTCAAACATCTGCCTTTTTCCTTTCTACTTTAAAAATCCGTTTTTGGCAGCAGGTTTAGCAAATAATCCTGCACCTGCCATGCATTTCGCCGCAGATACACGATTCATTGCTAAACAAACCGCTGCACAATAGAACGTGTCACAAGTGTATTTGCTCCTGAAAAAACAAACACGGAAAAGCGACTGGCAAAATTTCACCGGCCGCCTTTCCGCTGTGTTTCTTACTTACGAATACCAAGCTTTTCGATGCAAGCACGATACCGTTCTACATCCTTCTTCTTCAGGTAGTTCAGCAGGTTTCTTCTGTGACCAACCATCTTCAGCAGACCCCGTCTGGAGTGATGATCCTTCTTGTGGGTCTTCAGGTGACCTGTCAGGTCGTTGATTCTCTTTGTGAGAATGGCAATCTGAACTTCCGGAGAACCGGTGTCGTGTTCGTGGGTACGATTTGCTTCGATAATCTGATCTTTTTCTTCTTTCCGCAGCATGATTCTTCACCTCATTAAAAATTTCTCATGAACATAGAATAGGGCAGGTAAAGGCATTCCACAACGTGGCAAAATCCCTAATCCAAGTACATGACTGTATTATTATACCACAACGCTGGCAATTTGTAAAGTAACTTTTTTGTAAACAATCAAAAAAATCAAGAAATAATCTTGCCCTTGTGCTGTTTGGCAGGGTCTTTGGAGGTTTTGACAGGCTGTGCTTTCAAATCCACAGGCTTTTCCTTGCCGCCCATGTCGGCGAAAACTGCCTCGTCTGCTTCTGCCGGTTTGGTGAGTGCCAGCTCCGGATTCACCTCGCCCCGCTTTTCATAATACGGGTTGATGATATACTTTTGAATAGATGGATAGCTGTTGACGGTGACCATCAACGCCAACCATGTCGCCGGAATAAACGGCAGCAGCGTCAAAATAATCATCAGCACCATCATGTTCGTTTTCAGTGCCAGCAAGAGAATACCGCCCACAACAACCGCCAGAATCCCCAGCGAGAAGAGGTTCTGCTTCATGCAGACGATGCCCAGATAGAACGAGTTCCGGAAGATATTCTTCATGGACAAATTGGTAGAAACAATCATCAGGAACAGATAAAAGTTCATCAGGATGGCAACCAGCGAAATGCTGAGCGTGACAATCAGCATCACATAATAAATCTTGCTTCCGGTCTGTTCTGCCAGTTTTGGATAGACATAGAACGAAGCTGCCACGCAGCACGCCAGCAGACAATCCAAAAAGCCAAAAATCAGACTATGCCCAAATTCTGCACGGAACGTCTTCATAAAATCATGCACCAAAAAGGTTGGTTTTTCTACGAAAAAGTTCCGCATGATTTTCATCATGCCTGCAGTAGCAGGGCCAAATAAAACCATAAACAGCAGCGTTCCGCCGATGACCAGCGTCAAACCGGCTGCGGTTGTAAGCGAACCGCTGAGCATCAAAAACAATCCCACTGCTGCTGCAATCAGCGGAATAAAAAACAAGGTATAAAAAATATTTAATTCAATCAGTTTCCAAAATTTTGTACGGAACAGTTCCCAGTACCGGAAAAATCCCTTTTTCTTCGGTGCTGTCTTGGAAATGCCGCTTCCAGCGTGTGTAAATCCTTTTCCGAAAAGACCCATTTCTAAACTTCCTTTTCTATTCACGTTGTCCGATGTTCGAGTGTCCCCTTGTTTATGTCCACAGAGCCTGCAATTTTTGCAGCCCCAGACAGAGCAATGACAATCCGCCAAATAATCCCAGTATCACTGCATACCGCACCAGATACAGCCGCCGACAGTGCGGCATATTTTCTTCCCACTGCCGATGAAACGCATAGCAGAAGAACAGGTTCGAGAGCCACAGCGTTTCCCTTGCTGCCAGCAGCAGCAAAAACGACGCTCCAATCCCGTATGGCATCAGCCAGAGCAGCACCCGAACCGCATGGGTGGTCATCTGCTGCAAAATGCTCCAGCCGAACCACATGCCATGCAGAAAAAGGGCTGCACAGGCGACCGGCTGCCCCACGGCAGAAAATCCAGCGAATCCACTGCACAGCAGAAATCCTGCCATTTCCAGCAGCAGCCACGGAAACAATTGCTGCCGGAGCAGTGCCGTTTGCAGCACTTCCGGCAGCATCTGCCGCAAAGACAGCCAAACCCCCACGATACAGCCCAATAAAAGCAAACAACATAAGCTGCCCTGTTCGAGTCGGCTTCTGGATAATGTATGCATTTTTTCATCCGCTCCTTTCCGGTTTGTCCTGTATGTTGTTACAAACCTATGCGGACAACCCGAAAATCAGAACGGTTTCTCTGTTTCTTTTTACTTGGAAAGCTCGTATGCACGCTTGGTGCAGCGGCGGCAAGCATCCTTTACGGTATCCTCTAACTTGCCTTCATACAGAGCGTCCAGCCCTGCCAGTGTTGTGCCGCCCGGAGAGCTAACCTGCTTGATGAGCGTATCCACATCATAGCCGGAATCGGTCAGCATCGCTGCCGATCCAATCAGGCTTTGTGCAAACAGCTGCTTGGCTGCCTCTTCAGAAATGCCAACTTCCTTGGCATAGTCCAAAAAGCCCTTGGCAAACAGATAGATAAATGCCGGACTGCTGCCGTTGATGGCAATGACTTCCGCCATCTTATTCAGCGGCAGAACAGCCGTCACGCCGCACAGAGCAAACAGCTGCTCTACAAATGCAAATTCCTCATCGGTGACAGCATCAATCCGAGAAAGTGCTGTTGCACCCTTGCCCAACAGCAACGGCGTATTCGGCATGACCTGAATCACCTTTGCATTTGGCTTGGTCTGGCTGCGGATGTAATCCGGTGTCATACCGGCTGCAATCGAAACAATGACGGTATCTTCGGTAATGCCGTCTGCCAGCTTCGGCAGGGTTGCTTCAAACTGCTGCGGCTTGATGGCGAGGAATACATACTTGCACTGCTTTACGATTTCTGCTTCCGAAGTACAGGCAGTGACACCGATTTCTGCCAGAGCAGCAGTCTTTTCCGACATGTGGTCATAGGCATACAAAGCAACCTGTTCAGACAGCTTGCTGCCAGCAATGCCCCGCATAATGGCACTGCCCATATTGCCAGCACCCAAAAATCCAATTTTTACTTGTTCCATCGTGGAATCCTCCCTTTTTATATTCTTGTTTGATACGAAAAAGAGCACACCCGATTGATTTCGGATGTGCCCCCTATCCAACCATCCTTCTTTTTAGAAGAATGCAATATCCTGTGCAATCTGGTGCAGGTGTTCTTCATACGGCTTCTTCATGGAAAGTGCTTCCTGAATGTCGAAGTCTACAATCTTGTTGTTCTGCATACCAACAACACGGTTGCTTGCACCCTTTTCCAGCAGTTCAACAGCATAATAGCCCATTTCGCTTGCAACGACACGGTCACGAACCGTCGGAGAACCGCCACGCTGTACGTGACCCAGAACGGTTGCTCTGGATTCGATGCCAGTCTTTTCCTGAATGGCTCTTGCAATGCCTTCTGCGTTGCCGATGTTTTCTGCAACAACAACGATGAAGTTCTGCTTGCCGTTCTTCTTGCATTCCAGCATTTTTCTTGCCAGTTCATCGAGGTCATACGGTACTTCCTTGGTGATGATTTCCACTGCACCGCTTGCCAGACCGGTATTGACTGCGATAAAGCCAGCACCTCTACCCATAACTTCTACAACGCTGCAACGGTCATGCGACTGGCAGGTATCCTGCAGCTTGTCGATCATTTCCACGCAAGTATTCATTGCAGTATCATAACCGATGGTATATTCGGTACAAGCAATGTCGTTATCAATTGTACCCGGCAGACCAACGCAAGCAATGCCCTTTGCGGACAAATCTGCTGCACCACGGAACGAACCGTCACCGCCGATGACAACCAGACCTTCCAGACCCAGCTTTTCGCAAGTCTTCTTTGCGATTTCCACGCCTTCTTCTGTCCGGAATTCTGCACTTCTTGCTGTGTAGAGAATCGTACCGCCTTTATGAATAATATTGGATACGCTCATTTCGTTCATTTCAAAGATGTCACCATCAATCAGACCGCAATACCCTCTGCGGATGCCGTATACCTTGATGCCCTTCTTCAAAGCAGCCCGTACAACTGCACGAACAGCAGCATTCATACCCGGTGCGTCCCCGCCGCTTGTCAATACACCAATCGTTTTGATCATAATTTTCTACTCCATTCTGCCAATTGGCAAATATTTTCAACCAAAAAGGAAATTTTGTATTACGATTTGTAACACCATATACAATCTTTATTATACTCACTTTGGAGCGTTTGTCAAGGGGATTCCCAGAAATTTAACACTTTTCGACAGCAACCCACCAAAAATACGACAGAAATCCCATTTTTTTCAAGTTTTCTCCGTTGTTTCGTCCAGCCCCTCCAGAGAAAAAGACGGAATGTAAGTTTTTCGGGCAGAAGTCAAATCCTGCGAGAATCCCTCTAACTCCAATTCCTGTGCGACTTTTAAAACGCTCTGATATTCCATTGTGGTGAGCCGGCGGTTCAAATGACGGTCAGAGAGCGGCGTTTCCGGCGGCGTATACTGCCCCATCAGGCTTACCCAGACTTGCCCATCCGGAAAAGTTGCAGCAATCTTTCGCAGCAATGCCATAGAGGCGTGCCGCTGTCCGGGAAGAATCAGATGCCGTATCAAAACGCCGTGCTGCAAAATGCCATGGTTCAAAACGGGCGTTCCCACCTGCCGTACCATCTCCGAAATTGCCTGCTCGGTTACGGTGCAATAGTCCGGAATGCCGCTGTACTGCTCGGCGATTGTGTTGTCCACATACTTCCAGTCCGGCAAATAGACATCCACCAACCCATCCAGCAGGGACAGAATTTCCGGCGAATCATAGCCGCTGCTGTTCCAGACCACTGGAATGTGCAGCTGCGGTTTTACCTGCTGCAAACTCTCTGCAATCCATGGAGCGTAATGCGAACCCGTCACCAAATCCAATGTTTCCGCTCCCTGCTCCTGCAAGCGGAGAAGAATTTCAGATAGCTGAGAAACCGAAATCGCCTTGCCGAACCACTCCTGACTAATCTGCCGATTCTGGCAGAAACAGCAACGCAACGCACAGCCGGAGAAAAAGACTGCTCCCGCACCACCTTTTCCACTGATGCAGGGTTCTTCCCAGAAGTGCAGGGCTGCCCGTGCGGCTCGCATCTCTGCACCGCCGCCACACCATCCGGCAGTTCGGGTGCGGTCTGCTCCGCAAGCTTTCGGGCATAGAGTGCAATGCTGTAACTTCATTTAAGAAAGCCTGCCTTTGAAATCAGAATACGAGAACCGCTTCACGAGTGTAAACGAGCCGTCCTCCTGCCGCAGCACCAAATCCGGCAGTGGCATGCCGTTGAATGTATTATTCTTGACCATGGAATAAATCGCCATATCACAGAAAATCAGCTTGTCGCCTGCTTTCAGCGGTTCATCAAAGCTGTAATCGCCGATGACATCCCCAGCCAGACAGGTATTTCCGGCAAGGCGGTAGGTGTATTTCTTCTCCTGCGGTTTTCCTGCTCCGATGATTTCCGGACGATACGGCATTTCCAGCACGTCCGGCATATGACAGGCAGCAGAGGCATCCAAGAGGGCAATTTCCATGCCGTTTTGGACAAAGTCTAACACTGTTGCGACCAGATAGCCGGCATTCAATGCCACTGCTTCGCCCGGCTCTAAATAAACCTGAACGCCATAGCGTTCCTGAATCTTCCGAATGCAGCGAATCAGGCAGGGCAGATCATAACCGGGGCGGGTGATGTGATGTCCGCCGCCAAAGTTCACCCATTTGCAGCGTTTCAAATACGGGTCAAACTTTTCAATGACGTGTTCCAATGTCCGTTCCAAGACCGGTGCATCCTGTTCACACATCGTGTGGAAGTGAATGCCATCCAAGCCGTCAAATGCCTCCTCGGAAAACTGGGAAATGGTCGTTCCCATCCGAGAACCCGGAATGCAAGGATTATACAAATCGGTTTCCACTTCTGCATACTCCGGATTGATGCGGATGCCGCAGGAAATCGGTCTGCCGCAGGACTGCACGAACTTCTTGTGCAGCTGCCACTGATGAAACGAATTGAATACAATATGGTCACTGATAGCACAGATTTCCGGAAAATCCTGTTCCGGATAGGCAGGGGAGAAAATATGCACTTCTCCGCCCATTTCTTCCCGTCCCAATTTGGCTTCATAGAGTCCGCTGGCGGTTGTTCCGGCGAGGTAGGGTTTTAAAATCGGATAGGTTGCAAACATGGAGAAAGCTTTTTGTGCCAAGAGAATTTTGCAGCCAGTTTCCTGCTGCACAGACTTTAAAATCTCCCCGTTTCGCTTCAGGGCTGCAACATCGGTGACATAGCAGGGCGTTTGCAGGGAATCTGTGGAAAATGGTAGATGCATGGTGAAATTCCTTTCTGCGTGAAATTTTTGTGGATTCCTTACGGCAACAGCAAAATAATAAACGAAAACTGTTTTCCAACGGGGTCATAAATACTGGAAACCCCAACTTGTGTATAATCCTGCGTTGTCAGGAAATTGACGGTCACATCTTTCCGTTCTTCATTGTATTGTGCAATGGCATCGGTATAGGAATTGCAGTTCGCTAACATGACCTGATATGCCTGCTCTGCCTGTTCGCCGAGCGATTCTTTCACTGCCTTTGGAGCTTCTGCCTCGTAGGTGTCCGGTGATTCCTGATAGGTATCTGCTAACAGTTTTGCGGTTTCGGTCAGGGTGTCCGTTTCGGTCAGCATACGCTTTTGCCGCTGTGTGCGAACCCGATTCATCTCTTGCAGCAAGCGGTTCGATTCCATCTCTGCTGCGGCATCGCAAGCCTGTTCCCGTACCAGTACATTTTCTGTGGCTGCCAGTTTTTGCAGGTTTGCCAGCACATCCGATTCTTGGTCGTTGTGCAGCAAATAGGTCTGTTGCAAATCTGCAATGGCATTTAACAACGTCTGTGTATAGGCATCATCTGCCGTTTCTGCTGGGTATTCCGTGCAGAGTTCCGCCAGTTGTGCGGCATCTGCCCGACGAATCTGCGTACTGAGCGAGGGCTTTTGCAGCTGAAAAAAGATTGCCAGCGCCGTCAACGCAATCACAAACAGCAACCCAATCCAAAAATCAATCCAATGATTTTTTCGCAGGGAAACCGTATCGGCACAATAATAGGCATCGTATGCATGCACATCCGGTGTGTGCTCCGGAATATGTGTTTGGCAGTACGGGCAGACCGGCATTTCATCCGGAAATTCACTTCCACAAGCAGGACAAATCATCGTATGTCACAACCTTTCTCTTCTACACAACCTTTCACAGAGCCGTGCTCCCGAAAGGCGTTTTGTTCTGCTCTTCATTATAGCAAACATGCTTTTTCTTGTCAAGTTGCCAGTGAAAAGTACAGGGTAGTTTTACAGCTTGAAAAAAATGCCGTCCCTCGGAATTCATCCGAAAAACGACATCTTTTTATCTTCCATCAAATTTGATTTCAGGCAGTAATCCAAAGCAAATCAGCCGTTCCGGAAAGCTCTTTCACGGTCGTATCTGCTGGCACGAACACACACTGCCCTTTCTGGAACGCCAGTGTTTCGCCGGTTTCAGCGGTCATTGTTCCGCTGCCGGAGATACAGAGCAGCACAGCGAATGCATTCGTGGTCGAAACTGCTGCTGCAACTGCCGGCGTTGCTGCCTGCAAGTGCAATCGGAATACCTGAAAATAGGGACACGCACACAGAAGTTCTTCCGTATATCCGTCTTTCTGTTCGACTGTCCGGTTCTGTTCCGGCAGTGGCTTTTGCTGATAGTCCACCGTTGCCACTGCCTTTTCAATGTGCAGCGGACGCTTGTTCCCCTGTGCATCGGTACGATTATAGTCATACAGGCGGTAAGTCAGGTTGGAACTCTGCTGAATCTCTGCCAGCAAAATGCCTGCTCCAATGGCATGTACCGTTCCGGCTGGAATCAGGAACGCATCGTTCTTGGAAACGGGAACGCTCTGCAAATCCGCTTCCAGTGTTCCCTCTGCCAGCGACTGCCGCAGCCGTTCCGGTGTCATGGTGTGCCGGAATCCGTAGACCAGACTGGCATCCGGCTCTGCTTCCAACACATACCACATTTCGGTTTTCCCGTTCTGTCCGTTTTCATATTGCTTTGCATAGGCATCATCCGGATGCACCTGCACGGACAAGTCTTTTTTCGCATCAATCAGCTTGATGAGAATCGGAAGTTCTCCCTCCGGATTAGCATATGTGCCCAGATATTCCGGATGTTCCTGCAACACCGCCCGCAGCGGTTTCCCTGCTGCTGCACCGGAGTCCACGATACTGCACCCATCCGGATGTGTGGAGCATTCCCACGTTTCCGCCAATGGGGTCAAATCAATCTGTTTGTGATACGCTGTTTTCAATCGTTCTCCGCCCCAGAGGTAATCTTTCCCCACGGGACGCAATAAAAATGGAACATGCTTCATCTTGTCTGCTCCTCTCTCCTTGCTAATTGATGCTATTATGAATCTTGCACACTCTGCACGGTTGGCTCAATTCATCCGCTCTGCTCTGCTCGCCAACGAATACCGGAAAGACGGCACGGGTATCCGAGATTGCGTGAACCAAGTCGCTTCCCCATAGTTGTACCACGCATATTGTACGCTCTGCGGACAATTCACTGCATCCGCAGAAACCCGAACGATATTGGAATGCAATACTTCTGCCTTTGCCGGATAATAAACGCCATCTGCTCCGGCAATCTGGCAGGTTTCCGGCTCAGATGCATGAATCACCAACCCATCTGCCACATGGTCAAAGACCAGATACAACGCTGTTCCGTCAGAATACATCTGCTGCACCGCTGGTGTCCATTCTTCGCCCGTTCCATAGACCATCTGCTCTGCCAGCAGGGCAAGCCGTGTACCCGGTGTTTCCTTGTCCAGCGGATGAATGTTGTCAAATTCGCCGCAATCCGTCATGGAAATCATACCGACCCGTTTCAGCATGGCTGCTGCAATCGCCTGCTGTTCCCGCTGCATCGCCCACTTCTTGTCGTCCTCGGTATCAATTGCAAGATACATCGGCAGCTGAACAAACAGGAACGGCAATGACCAGTCATTCCAATCCATCCGCCATTGTTTCACCAATGCAATCATCATATCGCTGTATCCCTCATAACGGGAAACATCTTCTTCGCCCTGATAATACAGGAATCCTCGCAGCGTATACGGTGCAACTCGCTGAATCATTGTCCGATGCAGGTTGTTCGGGCAGAACGGCGACTGCCAGCCGGTCGGCTGCGGCCACGGGCATTCTCCGCAGCGTTCGTGCAGTTCTTTCCATGTCACGTTGGGATTTTCTGCCCGACAAGCGTCAATGTTTGCCTGCCACTTCTGATAATCCGCCTCATATTCCCGCATTTCTGCCGCATACTGTTCTGGTGTCTTTGCTCCAACTTCTGCTTTGTAATCTGCCAGCTGTTTTTGTCCGGCTGCAACGCTCTGCATCATGGATTCGCTCATCCAGCACGCAATAGAAGTACCGCCCCAATAGCAATCAACAATGCCAATCACACAATCCATTTTTTGTGCAAGCCGCTTTGCAAAATAAAATGCAACCGCTGACAAATCGCCCACGTTCTCCGCAGCGGCAATCTTCCATGCAGACTGTGCTTCTAATTGCTGATGGGTTTCATCCAAAACCGCACGCTTTGGCACTTGATAGAATCGAATCTGTGTGCCTGTGTAAGCCTTGCTCACCGCAACGCCATCTGCACTATCTCGCAGAGCCAGTTCCATGTTGCTTTGTCCGCCGGCAAGCCAAACCTCCCCGACCGCAACTTGTTTCCGCTGTTCTTCGGTCGTGCCGTCTGATACCGTCAACACATAATCTGTTCCAGCAGCCAGCGGCGGCAGCGTTGCACACCATGTTCCATCTGCTGCAACTACCGTCTTGCTGAAGCTGGTATGCAGGGAAACTGTGACTACTGTCTTTGGAACACCTGTCCCGAAAACTGTAATCGGACGATTTCGCTGCACAACCATGAAATCCTTGAAAATTGCTGCTAATTTCAAACTCATTTTCCCTGCTCCTTCTGCAAAAATGCAAGATTCCGGTCAATCAGTTCGCACCGCTGCTTGACACAATCGACACTGCGAAGCGGATCGGTCGGAGTATGGAATGCATAATCGAGCAGCTGGTCAATCGTAGAAGTGGCAACGTGCAACCGTGTATCCGCAGACGCATAGTAAATATAAACCGTGCCGTCTTCCCGTACCACTGCCCCATTCGTGAAGACCACGTTGGAAACATCACCGACCCGTTCTGCTCCGAACGGTGCAATCAGATAACCGGACGGTTCTGCAATCACACGGGACGGGTCTTCCAAATCGGTGACAAATACATAAATCATGTACCGCAATCCAGCTGCGGTATTCCGGACACCGTGGGCAATGTGCAGCCAACCCTTTTCTGTTGCAATCGGGGTTGCACCGCTGCCGTTCTTCGCCTCGGTAATGGTGTGATACTTCCGCATACTGGTCATTTTTTCGGTTTCAATGACGGGGTGCAGAATGTCATCCACCAGTCCATAACCGATTCCGCCACCAGAACCGGTATCAATAAAGCCATCCATCGGGCGAGTATAAAACGCATACTTTCCATCGACAAACTTCGGGAGCAGGCAGACATTCCGCTGCTGCGGACTCTGCTTGGTAATCAGATTCGGCAGCCGTTCCCATGTATTCAAATCCTTTGTCCGGACAATGCCAGCCTGTGCAACGGCTGCGGACAAATCTTTCGGGTCGTTGGCACTGGATTCCGAACAGAATACGCCATAAATCCAGCCATCTTCGTGCTTGGTCAACCGCATATCATAGACGTTGGTTTCATTCGGGTCGCAGTCCGGCAGCTGTACCGGCTTTTCCCGAAAGACAAACTGGTCTACACCCGTTGTGCTCTCTGCAACGGCAAAGAAACTCTTCCGGTCGCTGCCCTCCACACGGGCAACCAGACAAATCTTTCCATCCAGTTCAATTGCTCCAGCGTTGAACACCGCATTGATGCCCAGCCGTTCCATGAAATACGGGTTGGTTTCCGGATTCAGGTCATACCGCCAGTACAGCGGCACGTGTTCTCTGGTCAGTACCGGATACTTCCAGCGGTCATAGATTCCATTATAGAAATCGGTCTTTTCATTCTTTCGGTTCAGCAGAGCCTCCTGCTTCCGCAGCTGCTGTTCATATCGTTCCTGCATCATATTCCATTCCTCCGAATCAATTCTAAGCACATTCTGCCGTTGTGGTAGGGGCACTTCCAACCGTTGACAATATCCAGATTCTGCATCGGCTTTCCATCCTTGTCCACTGCCCAAAACCATTCGCTCTTGTGGTCGGATACCAGAAAATATTGTTCAATGTAGGAAAAAATATCCTGTGCCGCCTGTAAATACTGACAGTCCCCATGTTTTTCATACATGTGGTAAAACCCTAACACCGATTCCGCCTGTACCCACCAAACACGGGTTTCATCGTCCACGCCGTTTTCGCATTCGTTCAAGACAGAATGCTTCCGGTAAGCGGTCTGATAAATGCCCTCTGCAAGGCGGTCATCCATGGCGAAAATGGTCTGATTCAACGCAGCATCGCCCAGCAAGCTGCATCCATCGTCAATCAGCCATGAACTTTCAATATCATGCCCGTAACTGTGTAAATCAATCAGGCTGTTGTAGTCCAAATCAAAGAATACTTCCTGCCGGTTGCGTTCCGGATTGAATACTTTTTCTTGGTAAATCTGCAAGATGGTACGCATTGCCTCAGCGACCCGTTCGTCCTTGGTTGCCCGATAAAAGCCACTGTATGCCTCAAAGACGTGCAGCAAGGTATTCATCGTGCGGCTTGCCATAACGCCATTTTCCGACAGCTTTTCATTTGAAGCGGGTTTCCAGTTCCGGTCGAACGCTTCCAGATAGCCTGCTCCATCAAATGCCTTTTCCTGAATCAAATCAAACAACTGATACGCCAGCTGTTTCGCATTCGGATTCTTAGTCAGGCGATAGTAAGAAGATAATGCATACAGGGCAAACGCCTGATTATAGGTATGCTTTGTGGTGTCCATCGGTGAGCCGTCATAGCTGACCGACCAGTAAACACCGCCCTGCTCTCTGTCCATGCAGTGTTGCGTGAAGAACGAGTACACGTGTTCGGCATCGGCTGCCAAATCCATCCGGTTCAGCAGCAACGCTGCCTCGGAAAAGAACCACAGAATCCGGCTGTGCAGAATACAGCCCTTTTCCGCTTTGCAATCAGAATGCATAGAGAAGTCCACATGCCCGATATAGCCGCCATATTCATCATCCCGCAGCCCCTGCCAGAACGGAATAATATTCTCTTCCAGCATCCGTCTGGCTTTTTCCAATAAAATATTCATGACTGGAACACTCCTTTTTGCTGCTTTTTCGCTGTTTTATCTTCTGCCTAATTCCCGGTCATCTGCTTCTGCAGCATCGTGTTCCTTGATGTAAGAAATCACGGTTTCCGCTGTTGTAAAGGCAAGTCCGACATAACTATCGGCACAGCCATAGTAAATCGCAATCCGTCCGGTTTCCGCATCGCAAAGAGCTGCACACGGGAAGCAAACATTCGGTACAAATCCGCTTTCTTCATACGGCATTTCCGGTGTAAGCAGGAAATCGGAACAACGATACAGCACCTTGGACGGTTCTTCCAAATCGAGCAGTGCACCGCCAATGCTGTATACAAAGCCGTTGCAGGTATTCGTTACGCCGTGGTAGAACAGCAGCCAGCCTTCGCTGGTTTCAATCGGAGCAGCACCGCCGCCGATTTTTACATTTTCCCACCATCTGCCGCTCTTGCCCATAACATGGCGATGATGTCCCCAGTATTCCAAATCTTTGCTTTCGCTCAGGAAAATATCTCCGAATGGGGTGTGTCCGCTGTCGCTCGGACGGGACAGCATCAGGAACTTTCCGTCCACCTTGCGTGGAAACAGAACAGCATTCCGGTTAAACGGTAAGAATGGATTTTCGACCCGAACAAAGGTCTTGAAATCGGTGGTCTTTGCCATACCAATGGCTGCACCGTAAGCATCCTGACACCAGATAATATAATAGGTATCTTCGACCTTGACTAAACGAGGGTCATATGCATATTTCGGCATGAACGGATTGCCGGCTTCATCGACAAATGCAATCTTTTCCGGCTCAAATTCCCAGTGGATGCCGTCCTTGCTGCGTCCCAGATAGATGAACGGGATGCCGTTGGTCTGTTCGCCACGGAATACACCGATATAAGCTCCTTCATATGGCAGAACTGCACTATTAAAAATACGGGCAACCCCCGGAATCGGATTCCGGCGAATAATCGGGTTTTCCTGATACCGCCAGAGCGGTGCGGTGCAGTCGGTCGGGCGAGCCTGCCACGGAAGATTGTTCAAAACGTCTGTTTTTAAAGTAATCGGATTCATAATAGAAACCTCCATTGTATTCAAGTAATTAAAATATTTAAAATTTTAAGTGAGTAGTTCGACAAATATGGCTTCTGCTGGCTTGCTCTTTTGAGGAGGAAAACGGCATTCCAACAGAAGCCCGAAGTAAACTTTCAAACTGCGATTTGCAATTGTTATCTTGGAACGGCCACCCTGCCGCAACTTGCAGCATCTTTACAAAATAACAGAAACAGGAACTGCAAGCTGCGGAAACAGGATGGGATGTTAGAAGAAAAAGAGGGAAATCATTATTCTTTCACTGCACCTTGTGCCATGCCGCTGTAAATCTGCTTCTGACAGCAGATGAACAGAATCAGCATCGGAATGACAGTAATCAAAACGCCGGCACAGATGTAGTTATATTGGCTTCCCATCGGCCCTGTAAAGGTAAACAGAGAGGTGGAAACCACTGGAAAGGCTTTTTTATCCTGTAAGTACAGGCTTGCCATGTAGTATTCGTTGTAGGTGCTAACACCCTTCAGGATGGCACTGGTGACGATTGCCGGCTTTAGCAGCGGCAGCAGAATCTTAAAGAAGACGCCGATATAAGTGCAGCCGTCCAAAATTGCTGCTTCATCCAGTGTCTTTGGCAGGTTGTCGAAATACTGCAGGAAGATGTAAATCGAGATGACATCTGTTCCCAGCATCAGGATAATGTAACCGTAAAGCGTATTGACTAAGCCGAGGGTATACATAATCTGGTAAATCGTAACCTGTGTGGCAATCCCCGGAATCAGGGTGGAAATCATAAACAAGTTGCGAATCAGCTTGTTGCCACGGAACTGGAAGCGGTTCAGCACATATGCGAGCATTGCCGAGAACAGGGTGCTGCCCAACAGAACGAAGAGCAGAACCAAAAAGCTGTTCAGGAATGCTTTGCCCATGTTTGCTTGTTTCCATGCGGTAACAAAGTTGTCGAAATACAGCCAGCTTTCCGGCAGGGTCATGACGTTGGTGTTGTTGTATTCCGCTTTGGTTTTAAAGGCAGTGATGACACAGCTGACCAGCGGAACTAATGCACAGAATGCGGCAAAAATCAGGAGGACATACTTGCAAATGGTGAAAAAAATCTTACCGAGGCTGTATTTTCCCAGCCGAACAGGATTACTTGCTGCTCTCATTTTTGCACCCTCCGTTTCCGTCTTCTTGGCGTATCGCTATCCATTCGCCGTTCGACAATTTTCTGAACTGCCGTTACCAGCAGAATCAGTGCAAGCAGAACCACTGCCATTGCAGATGCCAGACCGACCTTCTGGTTGGTATGGGCAATCTTGTTCATCAATACAAAATAGGTGGATGTTCCGAAGCCGCCGTCTGTGATAACATAAGGCATTTCAAAGGCAGACAATGCACCGGAAACCGCTAAAATCAGGTTTAAGGTTACAATCGTTTTGATGGACGGCAGAATGATATACCGGAACCGCTGCCATGCGTTTGCTCCATCAATCGCTGCCGCTTCATATTGGGTCGTATCAACGCTGGCAATCGCTCCAATGAACAGTACCATGTTTTGTCCCATGTACCGCCAGATAGAGGTTGCTGCCAGAACCCAGTTGTTAATGCTCTTATCTTTCAACCAGAATGGCAGGCTGTCCGCATCCATGCCGACCCAAGTCAGAAGAGTGTCCAGTACAAATCCGTGGGTAAAGAAGAACTTAAAGATAAAGCCCACGGCAATCCCGCCAATCAAGCTTGGGAAATACAATGCCCCACGGAAAAATTTTCCGCCTTTTGTCGGGAAACTCAAAATGCTGGCAAACAGCAGTGCGATGGCGATTTGTACAAACGAGCCAACCAAATAGAAAAGGCTCAGCTTTAAGGCATTCAGACAATCTTCTCTGGTGAATACGGAGATATAATTTTGAAGTCCTACCCAAGTTCGTTTCCCGATGTATTTCATATCGTAAAAGCTGAACTGTACCATTTTAAAGAATGGCAGGTAGGTAAACGTGAACAACAGCAGCAATGGCACACATAAGAACAGAATCGAAACAATCACTTTTTGTGTCTGCATCTTGTGCAGTTTGTTCCGAAGTGATGTGCTGCCTGTTTTTCCAGAACCAGCCATTTGAATTTCCCCTCTCTGTGCGTTATTGCGGTGTTACACCGTTGGATTCCTGTGCGGAAGTCCATGCTTCGTTCCAGCTGTCCGCAATTTCATCCATGGTTTCGCTGTGGTCAATGGCACTTTCAATGACTCTTGCAACGTGGGTAGGGTCTGAATTCAAGGACAATTCCGAACCGTTGTTGATGTTTGCATACAAGTCTTCTTCGCCGGTCGGTGTCGGGTTATCCATGACCAAAGTAACATTGGTGAATGCACTCAGTGTTTCCGGATAGGTTTCACCCTTCACAATCGGGATACCGCCCTGGTCATATGCATAGCCGGACTTTTCTGTCAGCCACTTGATGAAAGCAGCAGATGCTTTCTTTTCATCGGCGGTAGAGTTTACATTGATACCATATGCATAGTCTGCACTGGCACTTGCGTACTGTTTGCCGTCCACGGTAATCGGGAAAGGCATATAGCCAATATCATCGGCATGGTCGCCAGCTTCCTGCATCTGAATGATTGCCCAACTGCCCAGAACCATGCAGCCGATTTTGCCGTTGTTGATTTGGCTCTTGCAGCCTTCCCAGTCGGTTGTAGTCGGGTCGTCTTCGGTCAAGCCCTCAGAAACCGCTTCATACAGGGTATTATAAACAGCATACGGACCTGTTTCATCGGAACGCTTCGAGAACGGATTTGCCTGATGTACAATGGTGTTGTTCATGAAATCGGCATCGCCGGTTGCTGTTCCGCCAATGTAAGAATCCCATGCGGTCAGTGTCCAGCCAGCTGCATAGTTGGTATACAACGGAATGGCATCGGTCTTATCTTTAATCTGCTTCAAGTCATCCAAGAATGCATCTGGTGTAGTCGGCAGTTCGGAAATGCCAGCTTCTTCAAAGACACTCTTATTATAAATAATCCCCATTGCATTGCCCATGGAGGCAATGCCGTAAACCTTGCCGTCAAACATCTTGTCGCCGAGGAATTCGTAGGAATCCTTCATATCATCGTAATTGCAGATTGGTTCAAAATAAGTACCAAATTCACTCTTGTTGACAGTGGTCGGAATCATGCAGATGTCGCCCCAGTCACCGCTGGTCAGCCGTGTGGTCATATCGTCTGCATAGTTGGTAATGCCTTCAAAGCTGATGGTGACATTTGGATACAGCTTTTGAAATTCCTGTGCATATTCTTCAAAGGTGGTGTCTACCAAGTCTGTCCGGTGGGTGATGACTTTCAGGTCTGCCTTCAGGTTAGAATCTCCCGTTTCCAGATCGATGCTCTTGTAATCCAAAGAAGCATCTTTGTTTGCGGTGTCGGAGCTGTTGTTGCTGCTGCTGCCGCAGCCTGTCATACCTACTGCCATAACGGCTGCCAATGTGATGGCGATAAGTTGCTTTTTCATAATGTGTTCCTCCAAATTTTTTGTTTTTTATGTGACATTTGCACGTTCGGGAATTTTGTTTGTCCGTCCCGATTAGGCTTCTTTAGCTTTATTATAGCACGTTTTTTAGTTTTGTCAATAGGCTAAATTAGTTTTACACGCAATTTCAACGAAACGCATAAATCAATTCCTGTTTGTTTATGCAAAATACACAATCACAGAGATTCGTTTTTTCAGTTTTTACTATTTTTTTCTGAGAATTTGTGAGAGATATAGAAAAAAGGGACAATTGGTTGCTTTCAATCGCCCCTTTGCTGTTTGGCTTTTTGCTTTTGTTTCGCCTAAATAATCAACCTAATTTATTTTCCGAACGCTGTTTCTCGGAATAAAATGTCCGCTGATAATCCGCTGCTCGCAGGGGCGGCTTGGCTGTTCGAGCCGCTGTTGCAGCTGTTCAATGCTTGCCATCGCCATTTTATCCAAATCCACTGCATACGTTGTCAGTTTCGGCGTGGTCATCTCCGACAAAATATAATTATCGAAGCCGACGATGGAAATATCTTCCGGAATCCGGTAACCTCTTGCCTGCAACGCCTGCATCAAATAATAGGCGGACACGTCGCAATTGCAGGCGAATGCAGTTGGCATGTGGTGCAGTTGCTCCAGTGAAACACGAATGGTATCGTTTTCATCTCGGTCAGACAGAACCATCTCCGGCGTTACGGAAATGCCTGCCTCCTGCATCGCCTTACAGAAGCCAAAATAGCGGTCGGTAATGCTATAGGTTGCCCCTAATCGCCCTAAAAAGACAATATCCCGATGTCCCATTTGCAGCAGATGACGGGTAACAAAATACATTCCATAATAGCCGTCTGAAATCACGGTATCCTGTTCACAGTCCGCATCGAACATATCCAGACACACAAACGGAATCTTTGCAGCGGTCAGCATATTGCGGTAGGCTTTGCTGAACTTTCCCATTAAGACAAGCCCGTTAATCAGCTCTGTCTGCATGAATTTCGGCATCCGTAGAGCCTCCTCTTCTTCAGTGGATACAAACTCTAAAATCCCAATATTTCCGCCTGCATTGAGATGAAACAGCATCCGCTCGTATAAACTCCAATAAAATGACTGCCCCTGTTCAATATATCGGCTGCGGGTCAAAATCCCGAACTTCATGCTTTTGGAAACAGTTTCCTGCCGAGATTTATTCTTTGCCTGATAGCCCATCTGCTCTGCAACTCGCCGCACTTCTGCCCGCAGTTCTTCACTGACACCCTCTTTTCCGGAAAGTGCCTTGGAAACCGTAAAGGTACTAACGCCCATTTTTTCTGCAATATCCACCATTCGTACACGTTTTTGCATTTTTCCAACAAATTCCTTTCTTCATAAATTTGCACCTAATTGCAGCTAATTTCTGCTTTGGTTTTTATTATAGCATACCCATTTTGAAATTGCAACCGATTTTTTCAAAATTCACGCAAATTTCCATTGACTTTATCATAAATTAGGGTTATAATTAGGCTAAAAAGGAGGTTTTTATGATACACACAACACCAGTCAACCCCAACGCAACCCCAGAGGCAACGGCTCTGCTGCAATATCTGCACGACATTGCCGGAACAAAACTCATTGCCGGACAGCACACCCAGACCAACCCGATGGAAGAGGTTGCCTATATTGAAACGGTCACCGGAAAATCCCCGAAACTCTGCGGATTTGAGTTGCTCGCCTATTCGCCCAACATCCGCATGGAAGATGCCTCGGAAGCCTGTCGAATTGAGGTGGAAGAAAACCGCAACACCATGGACACTGCACTCCGCTGGGCAAACGAAACGGGCGGCATTGTCACGCTGACGTTTCACTGGTTTTCTCCGCTCGGCGGACACGACAAGAGCTTTTATACCGAACACACAGATTTCGATGCAGAACGAGTTCTGCATGACGGCACGCCGGAACGGGCAGCGTTTTTCCATGATTTAGATGCGATTGCAGTGCAGTTGCAACGCTTTCAGGACGCAAAGATTCCGGTTCTGTGGCGACCGTTCCACGAGGCAGAAGGTACTTGGTTCTGGTGGGGGGCAAAGGGTGCAGAAGTTGCAAAGCAGCTATATTTATTGATGTATGAATACTATGTCCACCACTATCATTTCGACCATCTGCTCTGGGTCTGGAACAGTCGGCTGCCGGAAGGGTATCCGGGGGATGATTTTGTGGATGTTGTTTCCGTGGATGTCTACCTGCCACACTATGAAGCAACGGACTATGCAGCCGATTATCAGGCATTGATTGCGGCATCCAGTGCCAACAAAGTTGCAGCGTTGGCAGAGATTGGATTTTTACCAGATGCAGCATTATTGGCAAAAAGCAAGATTCCGTGGGCATATTTTATGACATGGTCGAAAGAATTTTGCATGGGGGAAACATACAACACCAAACAGCGGCTGAAAGCCGTATACAATCATGAGCGGGTTCTCTCACAGAAACCAGTTCTGACAAAGTGAAGATGCAAAAAAATAGAGGATTCCTGTTATGGGAATCCTCTTTTTCGTTCTTGATTCTTGGAAAACCAATTGCGTGTGGTTCGGCAAATTGCTCTTTGGGATACCACCCGAATCCGGTTCGGCAAATTCGCTTCGCTCTTTGCCTTTGTGCTGTTCGCCAGTGGTTGTATTGTCCGAATTGGTTATGAATCTTTCTTAGATTGTAGTTTACAAGAATTTTTTTATGTTTCCAGAATGGCGAACAGCATTTTCCGATTTCTCTTAGATTCTTGTTACTGCAAATTGTCCACTCTTTGCAGGGGGCAGCTTGCCCCCTGTTTAGAGGATGCCCTGCCCCTTTGTCCCTTCGGGACATTTCCCCACACTGTGGGGAATCACCCTCCGCCGAGCTGAGCCAGCTCGACCGCAGTTCGCCTGCGGCGGTTATGCGTCTACTACGTCTACTAAATGAATGGCTTGCTTCAGCCAAATCAAATCAATGATATTGATTGTGCCATCTTCTACGGTTTCTGCACGTTTGCCCTGCTCTTCTGTCAAGGTAACCGTTCGCAGCAAATACCGATGAAACAGCACGGTGTCCGCTAAATTCCGTCTGCCGTCTAAATTCAAATCGCCCTTTAAAATGGTTTCTTCGTTCTTGGAAATAACTAATTTTTTCAGCAAAATTTGTTCCGAAGCATTGTACATACAATAAATCGTTCCATTTCGTGCAGACAAAACAGGCTGGTTTACAATTTCATTGGCAATGGTATTTCCGACTGTTTCCCATGATGCAGTTTCCTGATTCAGCCGATACAAATCAAATGCATTTGGATTCTGAGAATTTACAGCCACATACAAATTCCCACTGGACAGAACCGGCACCATCTGAAAGACGTTTTCTTGCAATGCCGCTGGCAATTCATAGGCAGTTGCAGTTCCATCAGAGGTCACGCTGAAAATCGGATTTTTTCCGCCGGAAGGCAACACCCAGAACTTCTCGTCCGCATCTGCTATCACGGAAACCATGCCGCATTCCTGCTCGGACAATGTAATAATATTCCAAGTTGCTCCGTTATAAATCGCTGCTTTTGGAACGCTGTTTGCAGTCAAATCCCGATAGCCGATCACGACCGTTCCATCTGCGGCAGCAATCTCCATATTGCAAGCGTTTCCAGAGAGATCCGTTCCAATTTGCGTTGCTTGTCCGGTGTTCGGATTGTAGCAATATGCCTGCAACGCATACGGGAATGAACCCGTGGTGCAGGTAAAATAAAGCTGTTCGCCATCTGTTGCAAGGTCTTGATACTGTGCCAATTCTGTTCCCACATAGCATTCTTCCCAGAGCTGCCCGTTTTCATTCCACTTGCAGAGATGCGAGATATAATCATAATCCTGATAGAGCACATATGCCGTTCCATCACAAATGACCAACTTTGGATTGTACATACTGCCAGAAAACGGCTTGCTGACTGCGGTCAGGGTTTCGTCCTCTTCCACCCGATACAGGGTTGCAGAATAGGCAGTAGTTGAAAGCAGATACATCGTGCCATCTGCGGCAGTTGCCAGATCATACGCCATGGTATCCGCAGAGAACGAACTATTGTTGCTGGTTTCCCAGAGTTTCTGACCGGAAAGGTCTGCAAACGATACTGAGAATGTCAATGTTCCATTGTCCTGAATCTGAATGTTGTCCAGTGCAATGCCGCTGTTTGTTCCGTCTGCATAAACCAATGCCCCATCAGAAAACTTCTTTTGCAGGTCTGTTGTTCCAATATGATTCGGAGCACCTGTTCCGCCATAGCAAGACTTTGTCAAGTCGCCTGCTCCGCCGTTCAATGCGGTTTCCCCTGGACGGAAAATATAAATCTGGTCAGTATCGCCCCGATAGTTTCCGACCACGCTGGTATTCACCCGATAGACTACCATGCCATCGCCATAGATTTTTCCATCCAGTTCATCCGAATATTTCGCACCTTGCTTTCGATATTCCACCGCAAAAAATTCCGTGTCGGAAAGCGGTGTTTTTAATAAGTAGAGCCGGCTGCCCTCGGAGGAAGATGCTGGAGCAAGTGCATATGTCCCCGCTGTTGTAATCGTTTCTGCTCCCATCCAGCCGGAAACAGAATACCGCTGATAAGCAAGCGGATACTGCAAGAAAATAGAAGTGGTTGCCATAATATCCCACTGCCCGACCGGATCACCGGGAACATCGCTGCGGTGGTACAAATCCGGATAGCCCATGCTGTGCAAAAATTCATGGCAGACTGTTCCAATGCCGTTGAATAGCGTAGAACCGATCACAGAATAGCCGCTGTGCAGATTGACTTGTCCCACGGTAAGCCCGTTCACCTGCAAACCGCCATCCAGATAAAATGCTTTTGACCACAGCGGATCGGCAGCGGATGTGACTTTTCCATCTACCACGCAGACAATGTTGTCAATATAACCATCGTTGTCCCCATCCAGCGGAATATCTGCCGGAATTGCAATATTTTGAATCATTTCAACTGCATATTGGTTATAGTCCGTGTAAGATTCCCGACTCTGGCTCAGCACATACGGTTCAATCACACCATCTTTCAGCTGCGGAAAATAAGAATCCACGTGCATTTGTCCATAAGAAATGGTATCAATGTATTTCGTCAGGGAACGATACGTAGTAGTATCGTTGCACATCGAAAGCACGGTATTGGTTGCATCTCCACTCATAAAGTTTTTTTCCGTCAACGGATCGAACTGGGCAAATAAGACGATATTATTCACCTGTCGGACGGTTGTTTCTGCCTTTGCCGGAAGTGCCAGAGTCGGCAGGCAAAAAACAACCAGCAGGATGCTGGTAAAAAATGTGGTCATTCGTCTGAGGGAAACACGTTCTTTCATGTTGTGTCATACGCCTACTTTCTATTTTTATAAATTTTGGAAATGAAATTGCAAACCATCCAAAAATGATGGATGATTTCACGGTTGATTTTGTTTATTATACCATAGTTTCCGGCAAATTGCAAGTAATTTTTCTGTAATTTTTTTCTTCTTCATGCAACTTGAATAAAAGCAGCGGTACAATTTTGTACAAATTGAAAAAATGAAGGGAAAACGAAGTTTGCAATAGAAAGCTTGTTCCGTCTGCTTGATTTTTTCAGCGGCTTGTATTATAATAGGAATATCTTCTTTTCTACCAATCTGTAACCATGTTCGGGGCATACGATTCCGCCCCATTATACTTTAGGAGGCAATCTGAAATGTACGAAGAACTGTTAAAGACCCTGCGGGACTTTACTCCCTTTTCCATCATTGTCAGTGCCGTGGTCATCTTTGTGGTGTTTCTCTGTGTCTTTGTCATCTTTTCCTTTGCAAAGCGAGAAAAACGCATTGAACAGCTGCGGTGGAACAAAGTCAGCAATCACATGATGCTGCGAGATGTTCAGACCAATGAATGGATTCCCTTAGAAGCCGATGAAATTCTAGTCGGGCGGCATGGCTCGGCGGATATTCGCCTGCCGGATATGAGTATTTCCCGCTATCATGCGGTGCTCTATGTTTCCAACGGGGTCTGGCGTGTCGTGGACTTGCATTCCAAATCCGGCACATTCGTCAACGGCACGAAAATCGACCACCAAGCCATTCTAAAACCCATGGATGAAATCCGATTCGGCACACAAGCCGTCATCCTACAGCAAAGGAGAGATGCAAATGTATCATAATGGCTTACGCTACGGACGCATTGCAGCACTGGTTCTGTTCACGCATATTGTCATGCTGCTGGCGGTGCTGTTTCGGGGAAACTATGAAACGATTCAGGATTTAGCCCCGCTGACCATTGCCGTCTTAGGGCTGGATGTGGTCTATATCATCGTGCTGCGGTTCTTCTATAAGCAGATGACCTACACCACAGACTTTCTACTGCTTTTGATTCTCAACATCAGCGTGATTTTTCAATCCTGTTTTGGGGGCATTGGATTTGCTGCCAAGCATTATATCACCTGTATCATGGCGTTAATCTGCTGTCAAATCATGTTCCTGCTCACTCGCAACCACATCCGCCTGATGGCAATCAAAAAATATCTGTATATTGTGCTGGGCGTGATTATGCTGGCAATCCTGCTCCTGACGGGCAGCCGGAGCATGTGGATTCAGATTGGACCAATCAGCTTGCAACCTTCTGAATTTATGAAGCCCGTATTTGTTCTGCTCTGTGCCACCTCCATCATGGAACAGCACGAAAAGACCAAGGTACTTTTCTTTTATGTTTCCAAAGAAGCTCTGTTTTTAACCGGCTCATTCCTCGCCATCTTTGTGCTGCAATGGTGGTGTCGGGACTTGGGCAGTTTGCCAACCTTTGCCGCAGCCTATGGCTGTGCAGTCATCTGCCGGATCTGCTACCCAAAGGCAAAATTCTCGAAAACGACCTTGATTTTCCTGTGTGCAGTTGGCGTGCTGGTCGTCATTGCCGCTGCGAAATTTGCACCGGGCTATGTACAAGACCGTCTTTCTGTGGACATCTGGAATGATATGTACGGAAACGGCTATCAGCAATGCCGTGCACTGATGGCAATTGCTGAGGGCGGCTTATTCGGAAAAGGTCCTGGATACGGCAACCTCATTGAAATCGCTGCCGCAGATACAGACATTGTATTCTCCACCATCTGTGAAGAATGGGGCTTTTTGGTTGCCCTGCTGGTCATCTTCTTCATTGCAAGTCTGTTAATATTGCCAATGATTAACAAGCCGAGAAGCTACTACCACACAACCATGATTTTAGGCGTTGCAGCGGTCTTTGTCGTACAGATGGGCTTGAACATCTTCGGTTCTTGCAACCTGATTCCGTTCACTGGTGTTACGATTCCCTTTATTTCACAGGGTGGTACGTCTATGATTACCTGCGGACTGCTTGCCGGTATGCTCAAAGCAGGGCAATCGCCGACGTTCCGAAAACCGAATGTTGTTTCGGAAAATACGCTCTCGTTCAAGCTGCCATTCCGCAAGGAGAAAGAAGCAGACGAACTGCTGTCGAAACATGCACCTGCTTCAAACAACGCAAACAAACCGCAAGCTCCGCAGCGTTCCACTACTCGAACACTGCAGCAGCCTGCCCAGAACCGAACCGCTCCGATGCAGGGCGGTGCTCCTCGGCAGCAGGCTCGACCGACACAGCCGAACCCATACGGGCAGCCACTGAATCAAACCCGTACCATTCCCACCAACGGCACACCTCGGCAACAGGCTCGACCGACACAGCCGAACCCATACGGGCAGCCAATCAGTCAAACCCGTACCATTCCCACCAACGGCACATCTCGGCAACAGGCTCGACCGACACAACCGAACCCATACGGGCAGCCACTGAATCAAACCCGTACCATTCCCACCAATGGCACACCCCGGCAGCAAGCACGACCAACGCAGCCGAACCCATACGGGCAGCCAATCAGTCAAACCCGTACCATTCCCACCAACGGCACACCCCGGCAGCAGGCTCGACCGACACAACCGAACCCATACGGGCAGCCGGTAAGCAGAACTGCTCCGACAAGTCGCTCCAACAACCCGTATGCTCGCCCGAATACCATCCAGCGTTCCGGCAGCAGCCAGAATGAACAGACCAGAATGTACCGAAACAACAGCGAACAAGGAGGGTCACACAATGAAAAGTATTAAACGTGGAGAACGGCTCACCATCCTGCTGATTGTCCTCTTTCTGTTGGGCATGGTGCTTTTGGTCGCAAGAATTGTATCACAGGCAACTTTCTATATGTCCCATTCTCACAACGTGAAACTGGGCAATATCTACGACCGAAACGGAGAAGTTCTGTTCGATGAAAACGCAACTGCGGAAAAATATGGAGCAGATTATTTTCTGGATGTTGGCAACCTCATCGGCGACAACAGCGGACGTATGACGAACACACTCGTTTCCGAAAATCTGAAGGACTTGCAGAATTATAACCTGCTCTTTGGTGCAGTCCAGAACGGAAAAAGTGCGATTTATACCACCCTCGACCACGATGCAAACCAACAGGTTTATCAGTCGTTCGGCGAGAAAAACGGAACTGCCATCGCTTACAACTACCAGACCGGAGAAATTCTCGTCTGTGTCAGCAAGCCCAGTGTCAACATTTTAAGTGATGTCGATGTCAGCACGCTGGAAACAGGCAGCCTGCTCTGTAAGGCATTTTACCAGACCATCCCCGGTTCTACCCAGAAAGTCTGCACCACTGCCGCTGCCATTGAAACCATCGGCTATGACGCTCTCATGCAGAAAAGCTATGACTGTCAGGGCACTTATTACAACAATTATGGCTCTCCGATTCGCTGCTATCACGGCAGTGTGCACGGCTGGCAGAATATCTCGCAAGCGTTTCAGCACAGCTGCAACCCATGGTTTGCTCAGCTGGTAGAGGATTTACCCCTTGACGGCTTACAGACTGCGTTCCGCAAAATGGGCTATCGGGTCAACGGCGAAGGCAATGCACAAATGGATTTAGATGGCATTTCTGTTTTCACCGCCTCCACAACCTTAGAGGATACCAACGACAGCATCACCCAATGGGGCTGCATTGGACAAGGCGAAACGGTCATCAGCCCACTTCAACTGATGATGTGGGAAAGTGCCATTGCCAACGGCACGGGACAAGTCACCCAGCCATACTTGATTTCCTATCGGCAAGATTTATTCGGAACGGTCAGGGACAAAGCCAAAACTACCTATTCCAATGAAATTTTCTCTGCGGAAACTGCACAGCAAGTACGGGCAATCATGCGGGAAAACGGCGATTTGGCTCGTTATAGCGTCATCAATTATCCAGTCGGCTTAAAGACTGGAACAGCTGAACAGGGCGATGGTACGGACAATTCTCTGTTAGTCGGTTTCTGCGATGACAGCAACCTCCCAATTGCCTTTTGTATCGAAATCGAAAACTGGAATCAAGATGTGGATACCATCAACACCAACAACATTGCTCGCACCCTGCTGAATGCACTCTCTCAATAAAAACCATGCACAGCATTTGACATTTCCGAAAAGATATGCTACAATAACAAGCAGGACTGTTTATTTTTGAAAGGAGCTTTTCCCATGCCTTTTTGTGGAAACTGCGGTCATCCGTTATCGGATACTGACCTTACTTGCCCGAACTGCGGCGAAATTCGACCAAATGCCATTCCAAAGCCGGATTCTATCAATCAAGAACCGACTATCCAAACTCCAGACACCCCAACAGAACCAAATCTCCATCCGGAACAGAGCAATTCCAACGCTACCGCTCAATCGGCAGATACTGCGGTTTCGGATAATTATGACCATGTCGCTGCTTATCAGAACAACGCTCAAGCAGATACTCCCGTTGCGAACGATATTCCGAGAGAAGTTCCGCAGCCAAACACTTCCGCCACACAGAATACAACGGCGGAAACCAACGCTGCACCGGATTTTTCTGCTTATGACATCCGCAACAACAACATCCCGAACGGAAACACTGCCAACCAGCAGCAACCAAATTTTTCGGGACAATCTTATCAGCAGTCAACTGCTGGTCAATCCCCTTACACTTACAATGATACCTACTCGACCCCGAATACACCATTGACCAACAATAACAGCAATGGTTTCGGCATCGCATCCCTGATTCTAGGCATCTGTTCGATTGCCATTTGCTGTTGCTATGGTGTCGGTGCAATTCCTGCCATCATTGGCTTGATTCTGGGCATCCTCCAGAATAAGAAAAATGCCAACGGCATTGCAACCGCTGGCATCGTTCTGGGCATTATCGGCATTCTGTTAAATGCAGTATACCTGATTTACATGGTTGTATTTCTCTCAGATGGTGGTCTACAGGAATTTATCGACGAATTTTCGAGTTCGTATCCCGATTATTCCTACTTTGATGACTCCACCCTTTAAGCACCAATTTGAAACATTCAAAAAACGCAGTCCACCGTCTGTATGTCTTGCAGAATTTTCGGGAACTGCGTTTTTTTCGACCAAAAAGGAGTTGACATGTATCCGATTGTTTCTCTCTTCGGGCTTTCTCTTGGTACATATGGGATTTGCTGCGTAATTGGCGGAGCACTTGCCATCTGGCTTGCCATTCGCAACGGAAAACGCTTTCAGCAAGACCGGTTCGCCATGCTGGAGGCTTGTGTCTGGGCACTCATTGGCGGATTTCTGGGAGCAAAACTGCTCTATCTTCTGGTTTCGTTCTCCGACATCGTGGAGATGTTCCAGACTTCCGGTTTTAACTGGAACACGATTTCCTCCCTGTTAGAGGGCGGATTTGTATTCTATGGCGGATTGCTGGGCGGACTGGCTGCCCTGCTGCTCTATCTGCATCATTTTCAGCTGCCCTATGGGGTCTATCTCAGCAGCATCACCCCTGCCATTCCGCTTGCCCATGCATTTGGACGAATCGGCTGTTTCTTTGCAGGTTGCTGTTACGGTATCCCCTATGACCCACCGATTGGCATCTGCCTGAAAAACGCCATCGGAACAGCCCCGACGGACATTCCGCTTTTTCCGGTACAGCTGCTGGAAAGTGGGTTGAATCTTTTGCTCGCTGGATTGTTACAGCTTTGTTTCCGGAAACGAATCCGAAAAACCGATGTCATCCCGTTCTATTGCATCGGCTATGCAGGCATTCGTCTTTTCACGGAGCGATTCCGCTATGATACCGAACGGGGCATTTATTTTGGCTTGGCAACGTCTGAATGGATCAGCCTTGCCCTTGCCATCTGCGGTGTGCTGCTGTTGCTCGTTCCATCTCTCCGCAGAAAAAGGGCATCGCATTCCTAAATTTCCATCATCTCAATAAATTGTCATTGCTCGCTTGTGCATATCTTCGTAAATCTGAAAATATCGTTCCATGGAATAGGTCACATCGCCGTTCAACGGGTCGCACACATAAACCAAATCATTTTCCTTGTCATATCCATGCAACAAAACGCAGTGCTCCAAATCGCACCACATGACGGTTCTGCCGTCCTCCGTCGTCCAGCCCTCTTCCTCATATACATCATATAGACCAATTGTAATCCACATCACAACGGGATAACCGCTTGCAATGTAACGGCAAATGGTTTCTTCGCTGCTGCCCGTCAAGTCCAGACCTTGCTTCTCGCTATCCTGTGTCTTTAAATAAGCATCTGCTGTCTTGACCAGAACCGGAGCATAACAGCCGAATCCATCGCTCGCCTGCGGCAAGCCAATGTAGGCATCATCCAATGTGTTCTTGGCAGTGTCATAACTGCACGGCAGAAAATCTTCCGCCATGGTGGTCTTGTCCACATCGAATCCCAGATATTGCAGCAGAGCTGTCAGCGAAGTGACTTCGCAGCCAGTCGGCAACTCCGGACGCTGGTAAATGGCATCGACATCTAAAACGTGTTCTGCTGGTACTTCTTCGACCAAATCCGGCTTGCGTTCTGTAGTAGTGGTTGTTTGGATGGTCTGCTGGGTCGTGGTCACAGTTGTTTCCGCTAAAATGGAAAGTTCTTCGGATTCGTCCTGACTAATTTTCACGGCAACAGATTCCGGCGAGGCTGTGCAGGCACAAAATAAAATCGTTGCTGCCAGTCCGCTGAGCATCAAACCAATGGTATGCTTCATAAAAAATGTCAACCTCCAAAATGGCGGAAAAAAGAACCCGCCCAAAATCAAATAAAAATGGCTGCTCTCGCTCGCAGCTATTCGACAAAATTCATTATACACGGATTGCATCTGTTTTACAAGCCCTTGTGGAGAATGTTCAGAAAATTTCAGATGGATTCTCACAAAAACCGCCCTGTGTGCCAATTCGCATCACAGGGCGGTTGTTTCTTTGTTATAATTGTTTCAAAAAGAATCAGTCTTTCCGCAGCAAGAACTTGGTCAGTCCTACCACATCCAGAACGTCACAGGTTTCATCCTGATTCCAGTCCCAAACGGTGTTGTAAGTTGCATCTTCTGCATTTTCAGCCAAAAGATACCGCTTTAACAGCATTGCATCCACAACATTGATCACACCATCGCCGTTGACATCGCCAATCACAACTTCTGTTGTTCCGGTGGTTGTGGTAACAGTGGTTGTGGTTTCAGAGCCAGAATCGGTTGTTGCAGTTGTGGTGGTCGGGGTATCTCCGCCATTCTTATAGTTCTTCCAATCCGGCAATTCGCTCAAGGTGATGCAATAATCACTCTGATACATTTCTTTCAGCGTTTCCGGATCGTTCTTGTCTGTACCAGACAGGAAGTTATCCGAACCGTTGTCATACCAGATGCAGAAATACAGCCAGTTTGCCTTTTCAATCTCAATATTTTCCAGACTCGGAACGGTGTCGTTTTCCGGCATGGAAACCAGCTTTTTGCCGTTGGTCAGGTTTACGAGTGTATAGAACGTGCTGGAGATGGCATCTTCATTCGGGCCACTGGTCTTTCCATCGTGACGGTTATAAACGCAGTTGTACTTGTCATAGCCGACAATATCCACGCAGTCATCGCCCGGATACCACTGCGGAGAAGTCGAGTAGTCATAGCTGTTGTATTCCCAAATCAGGTTATGAATGCCATATTCTTCGGTCAGGGTCGTATACAGCTGCTTCCAGAGTTTCTTGTAAACTTCTGCACCGCTCTTGCCCCACCAGAACCAAGAACCAGAACCGTCGGTATTGGTGTTGCCCTCTGCTTCGTGATACGGACGGAAAATAATCGGCACGCCTGCATCCTGTACCTTTTTCAGTTCTGCTGCCAAGGTCTTAATGGTCAGCATGACATATTCATATTCCTTTGTACCCTCTACAATCGCATTTGCAGTGTTGAAATCAGTATCTGTTGGCTTGTAGGTGCAATCCTGCCAGCCAACTTCATCGCCCAGTTCGTAATTTGCGAAATCCTTCGGAACATTGATGTGCCAGCAAACCGTCGGAATGCCGTTCCGTTCCGTACCCCATTCAATGATTCGTTCAGTTGTCTGGTCATCCCAGCCATAGAGCGGGTTATAGTTCATATAGTCAAATCCACGGATTGCCGGATAGTCGCCGAAATTCTTCTTGATGTATTCAAATTCGGTTTCATATCCCTGCAAATCTGCACCGCTGTAGCCGTTCGGGCTGCTTTCGGTGTGACCGCCGCCATAGATTTCCTGCTGACCGGAGAGCATATGCTTTCCGTAAACATCACAGAGATAATTCATCAAGCCCTGTGTTTCGGAAGTTGCCTTTGAGTCGCTCAGCGTCGGGGAAACGCTCAGTTCCGGCAGGTCTGCTTTCTTTACGGTAATCGTATCATAAGCACCATAACCGTACTTTGGCAAAAGCTGAATTTTATTTGTGCCTTTTTTCAGGCGGTGAATGCCAAAGCTGAAATCTGTCCAGCTATCAGCATACGGCATCTTCATCATAAATTCTGAACCATTGATGGAGATGGTCTGTTCCCGTCCGTCTTTGTCCAAAATCTGTGCAGAACGAGTGGTGAATTCATACATTCCATCTTCCGGTGCTTCCACCTCAAAAGTCAATGTTTCACCGGTCAGGTAGCAGAAACCGCTGCCGGAATACCCCGGAAATTGCTGTCCATAAATATCCGTCCAAGTGGTTGCACCGTCCAAATCTTCGCCTTCTGCCTGAAAAATGATGTCCTCATCGGCTGCATCTGCTAAGCTGCCAAACGGCAGAGAAGCTGCCATACCAACAGTCAGAACGCCACTGACTGCCAGTGCGATTCCTTTTCTTACCCATGTATGCATCTTGTGTTCCTCCCATCTAAATATCCATGCCTGTTTTCTTGAACAGGCGTTCCCATAAAACTTATCACCATGATAACATATTTTTGCTGTAAAAGCAAGTTTTACATTCCGTTTTCCACAAAATGCACAGCTTTTCCCCTGCTTTTTTAGTGAATATGCAGAATTTTTACGCCAACGTCATCTGCCCGACATCCGGCAAATCCTTTGCCAGTGCTCCGAGTGCCGGCAAGGTTTTCGCCTGATACCGCTTTCGTTCTTCTGCCTGCTCCGCAGTCAGCAATTCCGCAGAGAGAACCACTTGCTTGCCCTTGAGCGTCATCACCTGAACGCCCTGCGTATTACGGGCAGTCTTCGGCAGCAGTTCTTCCGTCTGGAACAGCAATGCCCGATTGCCGCTCGAACGCAACAATACATTCTGTTCCTCCGGCAGCGGCAACGCTGTCACAAGCGGTGACTTATCACTGTATGCATTCGCCAGCTTTTTCCGGTTGGTCTTGGTTGCATAGGATTGCAGCGGTACTTTCGCCACTTTCCCGTTCTCATAGACGAACAGCAGCATGCCGCTGTAGTCATTTGTGAGAATCACAGAAACGACAAATTCCCCTTCGTCAAAGCCCAGCTTCGCCGGAATATAGTCGCCCAACAGGCTGGCTTTGCTGTCCTCGAACGCACTCGCTTTCGTCTTATAAACCTGCTGCTGATTCGTGAAAAACAGCAGTTCTGTCCGGTTGGTGGTTTCCCAGTGAGCGATGATGCGGTCATCCTCTTTCAGCTTCTGTTCTGCATTCATTCGCAGCGATGCCGGAGAAATCTTCTTGAAATATCCGCTCTCAGACAGGAACAAATGTACCGGATAATCTGGAATGTCCATAGTCGGGTCAGATTCTGCCTGCAAATCCACCTCGCAGAACTGGGTTTTTCTCGGCTGTCCGTATTTCTTTGCAGTTTCTTTCAGTTCCTTGGCAATCACTGCCCGAATCTTCTTCGGGCTTTCGAGGGTCTGCTGTAAGCTGTCAATATCCGTCCGCAGCTGCTCCATTTCCTGTGTCCGGCGGAGGATATACTCCCGATTCAAATGCCGCAGCTTGATTTCTGCCACATATTCCGCCTGAATTTCATCCATCGAAAAGCCCTGCATGAGGTTCGGAACAACTTCGGATTCTTCCTTTGTTTCCCGAACAATGCGGATTGCCTCGTCAATATCCAGCAGAATCCGTTCTAAGCCCTCTAAAAGATGCAGCTTTTCCCGTTTCCGTTGCAGGTCATAGACGATTCTCCGCCGAACGCATTCCTCCCGAAATGCAATCCATTCGGTCAGGATTTCTTTCACGCCCATAACACGAGGCTGCCCATGAATCAGAATGTTGAAGTTGCAGGAATAGCTATCTTGCAATGGTGTCATGCGGAACAGTTTCTGCATGACTTTTTCCGGGTCTGCTCCTCGCTTCAAGTCGATGGCAATCTTCAGACCGGAAAGGTCGGTTTCATCCCGCACATAGGAGATTTCCCGCAGTTTTCCCTGTTTAATGCCGTCTACGATTTTATCCATAATGGCTTCAATCGTGGTGCTGTACGGAATTTCTGTGACTTCAATACAGCCGCCGGCTTTATCATAGTTCCACTTTGCACGTACTTTGACGCTGCCCCGTCCGGTTTCGCAGATTTTCCGGAACTCGTCTGCATCTTTCAGCAGGAATCCGCCGCCCGGAAAGTCTGGGCCAAGCAGCGTTTCGGTGACATCTGCTTCTGGATTTTTCAGCAGGGCAATGGTCGTATCACAGACTTCTGTCAGATTAAACGGACAGACATTGCTTGCCATGGAAACCGCAATGCCCACGTTGGCATTCACCAGAACCGATGGGAATGTCGTCGGGAACAGGGTCGGCTCCATCATGGTATTGTCATAGTTCGGGACAAAATCCACGGTATCCTTGTCAATATCCCGGAATAACTCGTTGCAAATCGGCTCTAACTTGACTTCGGTGTATCGGCTGGCAGCGTATGCCATATCTCTGGAATACGCCTTGCCGAAGTTGCCCTTGGAATCCACATAGGGATACAATAGCGATTCATTGCCCCGTGCCAGCCGCACCATGGTGTCATAAATCGCACTATCGCCGTGCGGATTCAGCCGCATGGTCTGCCCGACCACGTTTGCGGATTTGGTACGTCCGCCGTTCAGCAAGCCCATTTTATACATCGTATACAACAGCTTCCGGTGAGAGGGCTTAAACCCGTCAATCTCCGGCAGAGCACGGCTGATGATGACGCTCATTGCATAGGGCATATAGTTTTTTTCGAGGGTATCGGTAATCCGTTCTTCTTCTACAATTCCAGCCTTTTCGATATAGGCGTTGGGAATTGGTTTGATTTTTGGGGTGGTTGTTCTTTTCTTTGCCAAATCGGACGCTCCTTTTTTTCTTCCAGTTCCGATGAACGGTTTATTCTGCCTGTTTCAGCTTGACGGCTGCCCAGCCTTCTTTTTCCCGACAGTCGGTTACTACAAAGCCCTGTGCTTCCATTGCTGCAATGACTTCATCTTTTCGTTCTACGATAATGCCGGAAATAATCAGTGTACCTGTCTTTTTCAGGAACTGCGGGAACAGCGGTGCCATCGCTTTCAAGACATCTGCAACAATGTTAGCGGTAATCAGATCATAGCCGCTGCCGATTTCTGCCCGCAACGCTTCATCTGAGAGTACGTTTCCGCAACGTACTGTATAGCTTCCTTCCGGCAGGTGGTTTTCCGCTGCATTTTTCTTTGCAATGCGAACAGCGTTTTCTTCGATGTCCACAGCAAATACTTCCTTTGCACCGAGCAGCATTCCGCCGATGAACAGAATGCCACTGCCGCAGCCCATATCCAGCATTTTACTGCCAGCTGCTTCCGATTCCATCAGTTCCAGACACAGACGGGTAGTATGATGCTGTCCCGTTCCAAAGCTGCTTTCCGGGTCGATTTCCAGAACGGTTCTGCCTGCCTCTGGTTCGTCATGCTCCCAGCTTGGACGGATATACAGCTTTTCGCCGACCGGAAACGGCTTGAAATACTGTTTCCAGTTGTTCGCCCAGTCCTCTTCCTTGACACCCGTCAGAACGGCTTCCAGTCTGCCAAACTTGCCTTCGGTATCGGCTGCCTTTTTCCGCTTCAACAGTTCCTGCACCATTTGCAGCGTTTCTGCACCCTGTGCATCTTCCGGCAGATAGATGGTCACGCAGCTTTCGCAGTGCGACAATCCCATTAAATCTTCGTCAATGTAATCCCACTTGCCATCTTTATTCTGCAAAAATTCGTTGAAATCTTCGGCATCCTGAATGGAAAAGCCCCGAATGCCCAAATCCATCAAATCACTGCACAGCAAATCAATGCCGTCCGTGGTGGTATAAATATCTACTTGTGTCCAGTTCATGCGTTCTGCTCCTTTTTGGTTTCTTCTTTTGCTGCTTCGTTTAACAGCTGTGCACGCTCTTCGAGTGCTCGTTTCCGCTTCCGTACATTCTCTTCCTGAACCCGTCTGCCATCTGCAATCAACAGCTGCAACGCTGATTCATCCTGCAATTCCAGTGCCGTCCGGTATTCAGACAGGTGGGCAATCAGCAGTTCCAAGTGATGCAGCAACAGCAAACGGTTATCCATAAACAAGGATGCCCACATTTTTTCGTCCATGGTTGCAACACGGGTCATATCCTGAAAGCTACCGCCGGAAAAAGACACTGCATCATCCATACAGTCATCTTTGACATAGGCACTCGATACGATATGGGCAAGCTGTGAGGTATAAGCAATCATATCATCATGACGATGTGGCGTGGTCAGAACCAGTTTCCCGAATCCAATTTCCTTTGCCAGAGCGGAAACCCGTTCCACTGCCTCGTTGCTTGTGCCATAGGTTGGCGTAATGATGAAGTTTGCTCCATCGAACAGATTTGGAATGCTGGCATAGTAACCGCTTTTTTCTCTACCTGCCATGGGGTGTGTTCCGACATAATACAGCCCTGCCATCCGGCAAGCGTTTGTAAATTCCAATACCATTTGTCCCTTTAAGCCGCACATATCCATCAGAATCGAGCCTTTTTTCAGGAATGGCAGAGCCTGCTTGATGCAAGGCTGAGCAATCCGGTGATGCAGGCAGACAATGCAAACATCATAAATCCCATCTTTCATTTTTCCCGTACCATCAATGGCATGGTCTTGTAATGCTTGCTGTAAAACAGCTTCATCGACATCGCAGCCGTATACTTCATGTTGGGTCTTGTTTTTCAAGGCTTTGCAGACAGAACCGCCGATGAGTCCCATCCCTACAATTAAAATCTTCATGTTTATTGCCTCCGATTTTTTTCAATTGTTTTCATTTTAGCACAGATTCTGGATTTTGTAAAGAGTTGACGAAAAACGCTGCTGAAAATAAAAAGTTTTTTGCTCCAGCAATTTTTCAAAAATGCTGGCGAGGTGTGGGC
>OLSD01000202.1_pt1 | contig 67256 bp, 69 predicted proteins | sample 1672211 | NCBI WGS metagenome assembly OLSD01 (sample SAMEA3136659, study PRJEB25190) | human gut metagenome | reverse complement strand
TGACTCTTTATTTTTACTAGCGAATTGACTTCGCAAAATGTTTATTGCTCTTATCACTTAGATAAGAGACCCTGCACATTTGCTTATCGAAACTTTGTTCAGTTTTCAAAGATCTACTTAATTGATTTATCTAACCGATAAAACTAACATAACCATTATATCATATCTGATTTTTGTTGTCAATAACTTTTTTAAATTATTTTTTCAACGTCGTAATCAGACGACTTATTTATCTTATCAAAACCATTAATCAATGTCAATAAGAAAATAATTTTTTGTTATGCTGTAACAAATCAGCTTAAATATAATATCATGATTTTCAAGATGATGTCAACATCTTTTTTATATTATATTTTTAAGTAACTGCTCTGCATCAGCAACTTTTATAGTATACCAACATCAGTGAAAGAACGTCAACATTTTTTTATAAAAAAAAGCAGAAATTTTTTATTTCTGCTCCAAATACTTTATTTTCCGGCTGCAATGTCGGCCAAAGCTTCATCGACCCAACGATCCAAACGTTTGGCTATTGGGGTAAAACCTTCATATACATGTCGATTAGTCCAATATTTCTTATGCTGATAACGCGTATGCCGTGGTTGGTTAAAATCAAAAGTCTTCTCCAAACATCTGACCGAAAGCGAGATCTTTTGAGTATACTCATCGATATCGATGATCATCACTCGCACTCTTTGTCCGACTTTTAAATAATTTTGGATATCATCTACAAAACCATGATGGCACTCGGAAATATGGATCAATCCCTGTGTCTCCTCGTCAAGCGCGACAAAAGCACCATAAGGTTGGATCCCGGTCACATATCCTTCCAGTACCATTCCGATACGATAAGTTATTTCCATGATCAACTACCTCTATAGTATTTCGATATTTTTAATTACAATTTCTTTTTTAGGTTTATCGCCCCAACCAGTCTTAGCTTTAGCAATTTTATCAACTACTTCCATACCAGAAATGACCTGACCAAAAACAGTATGGCGTCCATCTAACCAAGGGGTCCCGCCTTGACGATATGCTTGAACTATTTCTTTAGGATAGGTCGTTAATTGCTTGATAATACGCTTAGGCATATTTTTATTTTGAACGATAAAGAATTGACTTCCATTCGTATTAGGGCCAGCATTGGCCATTGAAACAGCGCCCCGCAAATTATAAAGCTCCTCGGAAAACTCATCTTCAAAGGCTTCACCCCAGATACTTTCGCCCCCCATTCCAGTTCCAGTAGGGTCGCCGGTCTGGATCATAAAATCTGAGATCACACGATGAAAGATAACGCCATCGTAGTAGCCGTTTTTGGCCAAAGTCACAAAATTTTCGACCGTTTTAGGGGCTTGCTCAGGGAAAAGCGCCAAGGTTATCTCGCCCAAATTTGTTTTGATGACCGCACTTGAGATCAATTTACCAGTGTCTAATTGTAAAAACTCCATCTATTATTTCTTCCTTATCTCTATAAATATATCTTTCATTTAGATATGATACTTTAACTCACAAGTTATTGCCAATTTTATTTTACACCTTTAATATGATATTGTAACTTTAACCGACAAGAATTATGAAGGGAGCAACCTCTTTATGGTAGCTAAAGAATTTTATGATATTACGATCATCGGTGGTGGTCCAGTTGGCATGTTTGCGGCGACCTATGCTCGGATGCGCTTGGCCAAAACCCAGATCATCGAAAGTTTAGGACAGTTAGGGGGCCAAGTCAGCGCCTTATTCCCTGCGAAAAAGATCTACGATATCCCTGCTTTTTCCGAGATCACCGGAACAGAATTGATCGATCATCTAAAACAACAAGTCGAAAAATTCGATCCTGATATCTTTTTAAATGAACGCGTGGAAAGCTTCACCCAAATCGATGGTGGCTTTGAGATCAAAACTTCCAAGCGAACAACTTATTCAAAAACGATCATTATCGCTACTGGAGCTGGGGCTTTTGAACCACGTAAATTAAAGGTAGCAGCAGCAGAAAGATTCGAAGGCAAACAACTCCACTATTTTGTCAAAGATCTCAAGGACTTTAGTGATAAAGAAGTGGCGATCGCAGGTGGTGGTGACTCAGCAGTTGATTGGGCTTTAGAATTAGCACCGGTCGCTAAAGCTGTTCACTTGATCCACCGACGGGATAAATTCAGAGCTTTAGAATCTAGTGTTTCGGCGCTGAAAGAAACCGACACGATCCTACACACCCCATATTTGATCACTGATCTTTCTTCTATCCAAGATAAACTTTGCATCAGCCTGGAAAAACCTCGAAGTGCTGAGAAAAAAGAATTGACTGTCGATCACCTTCTAGTCAATTACGGGTTTGCCTCAAGTTCCAAGTTACTCGAAAGTTGGGCACTCGAACTTGACCATCATAATATCGCGGTCAATGCTAAAAATGAGACCTCGATCCCTGGCGTTTACGCGATCGGGGATATCGCCGCCCAAGCTGATAAATTAAATTTGATGGCCACCGGTTTTGGCGAAGCTCCTAGCGTCATCAATAGCGCACTACTGCGGATCTATCCGGAAAAACGCCAACCTGCTCATAGTACGCAGCTAATTAAAAAATTTGAAGCTGCTCAAGATAATTAAGTACATTAAGCTAAAAGTGTAGTATATTTATATAAGAGAGTAAACGCTACTGTCGGCACTCTCCTATAGTTGTCAAAAATCAACAACTACAATTACGAAAGGAATATGTTCATGTTTTTACAGCCGACAATGAACGCCTATAGCAATGTCACAACTAATTGATTTTATCTTACACATCGATGTCCACTTAGTTACGATCGTTAATCTCTTCGGTGATTGGACTTACCTGATCTTATTTTCGATCATCTTTATCGAGACCGGTGCTGTTATTATGCCGTTTTTACCCGGAGATTCGCTTTTATTTGCCGCCAGTGCAATGTCGGCAAATCCTAAATATAGCCTAGATATTTGGATCTTTGTTGCCCTCTTCTGGTTCGCCGCTGTTTTAGGTGACTCACTTAACTTCTTTATCGGGCATTATCTAGGTAAAAAATTGACTAAGACTAAATTTTTCAGTCGGATCATCAAAGAGTCTGATTTAAAACGAACCGAAGAATTCTTCGACAAGCACGGTGGGATCGCGATCTCATTAGCCCGTTTCATGCCGATCATCCGTACATTGGCACCCTTTGTTTACGGCGGTAGTGGTGGTAATTTCAAGACCTTTATCCGTTACTGTTTGATCGGTGCAACGGCTTGGGTAACACTTTGCTGTGGTGCAGGTTATTTCTTTGGTAATTTCCCGATCGTTAAAGAACATTTCTCCTTGATCATCATCGGGATCATCGCTGTTTCTTTGATTCCAGCGATCATTGGGGCAATCAAATCAAAAACTTCAAAAAAATAATATCAACACAAAAAAACGTGGTCAATTTAAGCGACCACGTTTTTTAATTGCCATTTTCCAATAAGATAGATGCCAAGTAAACTCAAAGTAAATGTTCCCACAAATATGCCGAAACACGCTAAAAAATACTCACTTGGCAAAGCATTGATGATCGGATCTAAATTCGGATCAAATATCCAGTCATCATTTCTAAATAACACTTCATGAAAGAAGATAAAAAAATCTTCAAAATCGACCACTATAAAACAAATAAATCCGGCTACGATCAAACTTAGACCATAGATCTTTCCTTGTAAGAGCCAAAGCCGTTTTTTTAGTGTCAGATCATATAAATAACGTAGCGCTGGCCAAGCAGTCAGGGCTAAAACACTATAATTCAAGAAAAATAGCCGTTTGACATCTTCAAAATGCCGCATGCCATTATAGGAGATCGGTAAAGATAATTTGAGCTCTGTGACCCACGGATAATTGAGATATGCCAGCAATGACAAATAGTTATCCCGTAGCCCTTGTTTTGTCAGACCGACCTCTTGATACAGTTTGTAATGGTGCATGAACCACCAGTAAAGTGGATGGAAATTGATCGTTAGCGTTATGCAAAACGTCACTAAAAATAACAGCACCAAAAGCTGGAGCCCGGCCTCTTTTAGATATCGAACGCTTAGACTTTCCATTGGTCTAAAGAATCGAGCTCAACTGTCGGTTTGATAGCTTTATCAGCCACTTGTTCCTTCGTTGAGACGCCTGTATAAACTAAGATCGTATCGATCCCAAAATTGATCCCAGCTTGAATATCCGTCATGTAGTTGTCACCGACCATTGCTACTTGATCTTTAGCTAGACCTAAGCGCTTCAAAGCTTTTTCCATGATTATCGTTTCTGGCTTACCAACATATTGCGCTTTTTGCTGTGTTGCACATTCAACTAAGGCGATCACTGAGCCTGCCCCAGGAACTAAGCCACGCTCATTAGGTAAATTTGTATCTGCATTCGTTCCAATAAAAGTAGCCCCACGCTTGATCGCTAATGTTGCTAATTCAAATTTATGATACGTTACATCATAATCCAACCCTACAACTACATAATCAGGTGTTGTCTCCTCAAATTTAAAGCCTCGATCTAAAATAGCTTGTTTTAGCCCTAATTCACCGATCACATAAGCTGTTCTTTTTTCACTATCCAGATCAGCAATATAGTCTGCTGTCGCTAAGGCCGAAGTAAAAACATTATTGACTGTAACATGAATATCAAAGTTCTTCGCTAAATTAGCAACGACTTTTTCCGGTGCTTGTGTACTATTATTAGTCACAAAGAGAAATGGAATATTTTTAGCCTGTAAATTTTCGATAAAACGTTTCGCAGCTGGGATCTTTTCCTTACCACGGTAGATCGTGCCATCAAGATCGATCATATAGCCTGCATATTTTTTCATTTTGGTAAACTACCCCTTATTTATTTTTTTGGCGGATCGTAAAGCGCCGTTTGCGTTTTTTGACCTGGTCTGTCGTATATTTTTTCGACCGAGGTTGCTTTTTATTTATATCATATACACGTTGTGCTGTATATGGCTTTTGCGACTTTTCTTTTCTATTTTGTGTCCGCCGCTTATGGCTGGTCTTTTTATTTTTACCACCGTTATGCGATGGTGTTGGAGTCTGAACATCTAAGTTGCGCAAGACAAAATAAGCACAGCCAAAATTACAGTATTCGTAAAGATAATCCTGTAAGCGTTCAATGCTTTGCGTCGGTGTTCCTTTATTGCTACCGGCAGCATAAAAGCCTCGCAGCCGCAATTGATCATAACCCCAATCACCTACAATGTAATCATACTTGGTCAAAATATTGCTAAAACGTTCCTCTAACTTTTCGACCTCAAATCCATTGCGATAATTCTTCTCTAAAATATATGGGCGCCCATCGATCAACATCTGGGTAGGACTTTGCAAGATAACTTCACTCGCAAAAGCTTTGATCGTCTCAGCTTTCTTAGCTAGCTGTGCTTCTCTGCGTTCCTTTTTTTCACTATTCAAAAAAATTCCTGCTATATAAAATGTAGTCAAGCATATTGCTTGCGAAAGAAATATAGCCTCTCCTTTCTTAGATTTTTTTGTCTCATTCACACCACATTTGTCTTTCAGGTGAATCACATATACTATCATGATTGATATATCTCTAATATAGTATAGCTGAAAATCACGTAAAAGGTAACTGCTTAGACCAAAGCAAAAATAGTGGCGCTCAAAAAATGCGCCAAGGGTCCCACCACGATGCAAAAAATACGCATCATAGTAGGACCCTCGTTATTCATACGACATTCTATTGATTTTCAGATAAATGCTTCTTACGCAATTTATTCAACATAAAGAGTGCTGCAAACCAAACTAATGAAGCTAGCAACGCGATCAAAGTGGCTTGTTCAAAGCACATGATCACACAAACAAAAGCTAAAAAGATCAAGACAGCATAGTCTGATGCTGGATAAAGTGGCATCTTGAAATTAGATTCATTTTTTTGTCCCTTAGCTTTCAACTCTTTACGATATTTCAAGTGAGCGACCACGATCGCACCCCAGATAAAGAGGAAACATGTTGTTGCTACACTCGAGATAAAAGTAAAGAGAGATGTGTTTGGGATCACCAAGTTGGCTACGACTGTTAAAGCGATCACTGCTGTTGAAAAGCGGATCGCATTAGCTGGAACTTGATGCCGTGAAAGTTTGCTCATCTTTTTAGCAAAGCGACCTTTTTCTTTATATGTCAAAGAAAAGACCATTCGACCAGTATTAAAGATTGAACTATTACATGCTGAAGCAGCTGCTGTTAAAACAACAAAATTAATAATTCCAGCCGCAGCAGGAATACCAATATTTTCAAAAACTTGAACAAATGGACTTTGATCTGGTGTGATCGATCGCCAAGGATAGATACACATCAAGGCTAGTAATGAGCCCACATAAAAAATAATTATCCGAAGTGGGATCTCATTGATCGCCTTAGGGATCACGGTTTTAGGATCTTGTGTCTCAGAAGCAGTGACACCGATCATTTCGATCCCGATAAAACCAAATGTTACCATTTGAAATGACATCAAAAATCCGCCTAAACCTTTAGGGAAAAGGCCACCATAATCAACTAAATTCATCACAGAAGCATGTCCACTAGGTGTTTCATAACCGATCACGACCAAAACGATCCCGATCACGATCAATGCAATGATCGCAATGACCTTGATCAACGCAAACCAGAATTCAGTTTCACCAAACAAAGCAACGGTGATCAAATTCAGGGCCAGCAAGATCGCTAAGATGACAAAACCAGGGATCCACTCGGGAATATGTGGGAACCAATAATGGATGTACATCCCACTTGCCGTCACATCAGCCATCGCGATCGTGATCCAACAGACCCAATACGTCCAGCCGGTGATAAAACCAATATCTTTGCCTAAATAGCGTTCAATAAAATCAATAAACGAATGGCTCTTTAAATCTGAAAGTAGCAATTCCCCCATCGCACGCATCAACAAGAAACAGATCGCACCTGTTATAAGATAGGCTAAGACGATCGAAGGTCCTGCTAACTGGATCGATTTCCCTGAACCTAAAAATAGCCCGGTCCCGATCGTTCCGCCTAATGCGATCAGCTGGACATGCCGGCTCTTTAAGCCACGGGCATATTGCTCTTCATTTTCCATCAAAAAACTCCTTTAATATTTTATATAATTAAGTTTAGCTTAATCTTTTAGTTAAGTAAAATTCAACTATTTCATTTTTAGATGAATAAAATTCAACCATAGGAACAAATAAAGAGTTGCTCCCCCTTTTAGGGAAAGTAACTCTTTATCTTTTAAGCAAAGTTTTGGGCTTGCCAGTTATCGATCTCTTTCATAAATTCAACAAACTCCGATTGATTTTTCATCAGTGGAAATTCTCCTAGCAAGATAGGTTCAGCTTGCTTAGCTTGTGCTCCCTTCTTTTGCAGGAGCAAGATCGATTTTTGTGAATTTTCATTGATAAATAGTTGCTGTGGTAAATTGAGTAGTCCTTGCAAATAGCCTTTTTCTTGGATCAATTGCAGTAATCGTTTAGCTTCAGGCGCTTCAAACATCCCACGTGGAACGACAAAAACGCCCCAACCGCCAGCTACTAATTGCTCAAGCGCTTGTTCGATCAATAGATAATGCACGTAAGAATGCCCTTCAGCAAATGCTGTCTGATACTCTTTTGCCCGACTATCAAGTGGATAATAACCGACCGGCAGATCAGCTACGACAATATCAGCTGGTGGTACTTGCAACTCAGCCAATGCATCTTGATGGATTAATTGCGTTTTACTTTGCATCAATTCAGCCGAGATATTGGCTAAAGCTAACATCGTATCATCGTTGTCGACCCCATAGACGTCAAGCTCTTTCCAGCCACTCTTCTCTAAGGTGCTCAGGATCGCTGATAACAAATTTCCTGTCCCAACTGTTAGATCCAACAATTTTAGGCCAGCCGTATATTTCCCAACTTTTTCGATCAGATATGCCAATAAAAATCCGATCGTATCGGGTGTCATTTGGTGATTTACTTGGACTTTTTCACGCTTATAAGCTTGTAAAAGGCACAATTGCAATACTGAGCGTCGTTCTTCTTTAGATAGAGAAGCTAAATCGATCTTTTGGTAGAGATCTTTTAGCTTAGCGACTGTTGCTTCATCTGGTGTTCCATCTTCAACATGAACTCGACCATCATCTAACAAATTCTCGAATGTCTCGATCAAAGCATCTAATGCTGAACATTCTACATTTTTTTGCAAGAGCTCGATCGCTTCATTCAATAATTGAAATTTTTCTTCTACTTTTGCTAATGCCATTTTTCACACCCTAATCAACTTTTTTACTAATGTCTTATTATCGCACATCCTACTAGAATTTCAAGTCGTGGTATCTAGTCGATTTGATCCAGGGTATATTTTTGGCCATTGGGAAGAAGCACCCTGACTTGATCTTTTAACATTTCCACTTGTCCTTGAGCTGAACTCGCCTTTTGCCCAGGCTTTAAATCAAGTTTTTGGGCTAACACAGCTAAGGTACGCGCACGATAATACATGCTTTGCCGTTGATATGTCAATTGCTGGAGCTGGTGTCCTAACAATTGCGCATAAAAAACAGCAGTCACCAAAACTAACATCAATAGTGCTGAACTCAGCAATGTTCCTTTTAGTTTCATAGTCCACTTTCTTTCTGTAGTGGTAAACTAAAGGTCGTCTGATAAGTCCTTTGATCGATCTGGGCGGTTATTTTTATCGTCTTATCTTGCTTGATAGCACGAAAACTAGATACTCGATATAATAACGGCATATAACCACCAGATGCCGTCTCCATGATCACTTTATCACGTTCACTTTCATAATGAACGATATAATCTTTTTTAGCTTTTCGACTATACAAATAGATATTTTCCACATTTTCACCTGGCTTTTTTACTAAGGCAAAATGTTGGCGCTCATTTTGTAGCAAACTCACAAAACGTTCCCACTCAAACTGATCAATTTCCTGTTTTGCTACCATTTGTTTTTGCATATTCGAGCCGATACCCGCTAATAACGCTAGACCCATAGCTGTCACTACTAGCGCAACCGTGGCCTCGATCAAAGTAAAGCCCCTAATCTTTGTGCAATTCAAGTGTAACTGGATGCCCGGCTCGATCTGTGATCTGAACTTCAATTTTTCCCCCTTTAGCTTTTGTCGTTTGTGCTTGACTCTGCACTAGTAACTTTTGAGCTACTTGAACTTGTAAATAAGCTTGTGTTGTCGCTTGATGCAAACGCAGATCTGTCAGATACAATAACGTACTGATGACTAATAACACACTCATCCCACTGAGTGCATCAGCCAACAAAAAAGCCCGTACGTGCACACTATCACCTACCTTTTAACATGTTCTTCGATCCGATATTGTGTGCCATACCCTAATTGAAAATGCACTTGATACTCTTTACCTAAAGTTGAAGTAAAAGTTTCCGTCGTAGGACTAAGTGAACCTAGACCACTCACCGATAACTCTTGGTGATCGGTCGTCGGCGTCAATGATTTTGGGTATATCAGAATTTTTAAGGCCTTTTGGCCAACACTAAACTTGACCTGTTTTGGTTCAAATTGGATCCAAGTATATTGCTTTTGTTGCTCTCCTTGATAGATCGCTGCAAACCAGGTTTGACGCAATTCATTAAAGAACAGCTTTTCTTGTAAACTAGCTAATGTATGCATCCCTGGACCGATCCCAAATAAAAATATACAAGTTGCAATAAAAAGCGTTAAGGTCACTTCAACCAGCGTAAAGCCTTGAACTTTCATGGTCATTGATCTTTCTTTTCGACTTTAAGATGATGTTTTTCGATGGCAGCGACTTGCTTAGCTGTCAAATATCCAGCTTTTTCGAGATCTGTTGGAGCAACATTTTCCATCGCCGTTCCTTTTTCATCGGCATATAGTTGAGCTTGGGTATCCAACTCGGCTTGTAAGGCTTGAGTGTTGACATTTTCAGCATTGGAACGCTGTTTAGCGACGTTAGGAATGATGATCAAGATCAACAAACTGATGATAAAGATCACGATCGCCATTTCCACCAAAGTGAAGGCTTTCATCTTAGTTTTTTTCATTTATATAGTCCCCCTAAACTTGAATATAGCGGTAATAATAACGCTAAGTATGTGCAAATGATCACTATTGCGATCACCATAAACAATAACGGTTGGATCCAAGCTAACAACTGATCCGTTTTCTCTAATAATTTTTGATAGGCGAGTTTGGAATAAGCCAATAGATCTTTACCGATCTCTTCTTTCGAACGACCTTTTTGAAAAAAAAGCGCCAATTCAGGTGAAATAAATGGATAGTACCCCAAGATCTGTGCCAAATTTTCTCCACGGGCTAACCGCCGTGAAAAGGCATGACCCAAGTGATAAAGTAGACTTTTTTCCTCAAACTGTTCTAGCAATCTACAAATTTGTTGAAACTCCAAACCACTTTCGATCAGTAATCCCAAATTAAAGGTCAAATAATAACAATTATATTGACGATATAGGCTACCAACGATCGGTAAGCTGCTATACCAACTGTGCCGCCCCAAGATCGACTGCTTTTTCCACCAGTAAAAAAAGTAGAGTCCCCCTAAGCTTAATAAACTCAACAAGACCAGACCACCCAATTTAACAAAGTTCAGATAGGAAAATGGATCTTTACCAGTCGTTGAGACTGAAAATTGTGCGATCTCAGGCGCCAACCATATCTTCAAAGCGATCATCAAAAAAAATAATAATCCTAAAATGATCGCTGTGTATAACAACAATGACTGTAACTTCTCACGTTGTTGCACACGCTTTTTTAGGTACTTTCCTAACTGCAAAACACTTTGATCTACACTACCATGTTTTTCAGCAATCACAAGCTGACAGTAAATATTAGTTGTCACCTTAGATCTTAAGGCCTGACTGAAGCTTTGACCGTTTTCTAACTCTGCGATCACCGTCGCCAACCCATTTTTGGGCAAAAACATCTTTAAACTCTGTAAGGCTTGTTTGAGTGAAAAGCCTGCCGTTAAGAGATCAGCTAAGAGATCAAAAAAATTCGCTTGTTGTCGCAAAGTCCACTTAGCCATGTACAAATTTTTTCGCTGTCGCAACGGTAATTTTTCCCTTAGTCGCATTTTGTTCAAGATAGCGCCCCCAATCTGCTGACATCCCACTATTTGCTCGCTCTACATTTGCGCTAAAAAGCTCATCTTGCTGAATGATGTCAAACAAAACCGCTTGGCCTTTTGACTTTAATGGTAGCAAACGTTGATATGAGACCAATTGCAAAACACTTTCCAATTCTGACCACGTGATCCCTAGGTCGGCTAAACGCTCGATAACACCATAAGCACTGGTTGCATGCAATGTACTCAAAACTAAATGCCCACTTAAAGCAGCTGTCAGCACAGCACGAGCAGTTTGCCGATCACGAATCTCACCGACGATAAAGATATCTGGATGATGTCTTAACGCGGCTTTGAGCAAAGTCGAATAATCCATTTGAGCCTTTGGATTTACTTGGACTTGCAAAAAACTATCTTCTCTGATCTCGATCGGATCTTCAATACACATTACCTGCTGTTGCTTTTGATTTTTAGCCAGTTGATACATTGCTGTGGTCTTTCCCGAACCCATCGGACCAGCAAAAATAACCAGTCCCCGTTTTTGACACGCTTGTTCTAAGAGCGTCCATTGCTCGGGTACTAAATATTGATATTTGACGCTTTTTAGTGGATATATCAATCGAATGACCATTGATTCTCGACCTAAAAAATCACCAACTGTCGAAAAACGCAGGTACAGCTGCTGCTTGCCGATCTTTTGTTGCCACGCACCTAATTGTGGCCTCCGATGTTCACTTAGCATCATATCCGCTTTGAACTTAAAAAAGGCCAGCAACTTTTGGGCTTGTTCAAAAGTTAATTCACTTTGGACAAGATAACGATTACGGATAAAGTATTTAACTTGATAACACGTTTTGGTCGGCAAAAGTAAAATATCTAAGGCCGATACAGCTACCGCATCCGTCAATAGTTTCGTTGCTAATTCCATCTTTCATCCCTCCTTCACTTTATAAATACGCAAAGCAGGGAAAAATATTTTTTGAATTTTGGGATAAAAAAAATGACTGCCGCAACAGTCATCAAATGTCGTTATATTATTAAAAATTCGCTTCACCTAAAGCGTCATTGACTTCACTTAATTGTGGGATCGATGGGATCGCCCCCAATTTTTGTACAGCCAAAGCCGAAGCCATGCTAGCAAAAACGATCGCTTCTTCAATATTAGAGAGATCTTTGTGTAATTGCGAACTAAGCGCACCTAGGAAAGTGTCACCTGCTGCTGTCGTATCCAAAGTAGCAACTTTAAAAGCCGTGATAAAGCCTTCAGCAGTTGTCGTCTTATAGTAAGCACCCTTACTTCCTAAAGTGATGATTGTATTTTTCACACCCATTTTAGCTAACTTAGCTGCAGCTTGATGCCAAGATTCTTCTTCATCGATCTTGATCTCAGTCAACAATTCTGTTTCGGTCTCATTTAATACGATCAGATCAACATTTTTAAGCAATACTTCTGGCACACGTTTGGCCGGTGCAGGATTTAAGATCGTTACCACATCATTTTCTTTAGCATATTTAAAAGCCGTGATCGAAGCTTCGATCGGTGTTTCAAACTGAGTGATCAAGAAATCTGCTGTTGTGATCTTTTCCTTGGCAGCTTCGATATCGTCATCAGTGATCGCTTGATTAGCACCGCCTAAGACGAGAATACTATTTTCACCGTTTTCTTGTAATAAAATAAATGCTTGGCCAGTTTCTTCAGTTGCCAACGTCACACTAGTTGCATCGATCTTTGCATCTTCGAGGTAACCCTTCATCAAACGTCCCTGTTCGTCAGCTCCTACTTTACCGATAAAAGCGGTTTGGGCCCCAGAGCGAGCAGCAGCGATCGCTTGGTTAGCACCCTTGCCTCCTCCTGCAATTTTTTTAGCTGACATCGTCATTGTTTCACCGGGCAACGGCAGACGCTTGACTTGCATGATATTATCGACGTTCAAGCTGCCTAAAACTGTTACTCTATTGACCATAGTTCCCTCCATAAGTTTTATTACTAGCATATCTTTTAACGTAATTTGAAAATCCAAATCTTTAGTCACAGTCCATATTATAGCATAAATAGCGTTAAAATACTTGGCATTCCTGGATTTTTATGTAAAATAAAAGGGCTGCAAAAATTGCAACCCTATGTTTAATTAGTCTTCATCTGGAAATTCAGCTGAAGTAAATACTTCAGACACATCATCTTCGTCTTCAAGGCGATCGATCAAACGTTGTAATTGTTCGACCTTGTCTTCTGGAACTGGGACCGTATTTTGTGGTACCATCGTGATCTCAGCTGAATCTAAGTCATACTTAGCTTGTAAAGCATCACGTACATCTTCGAAGATCTTTGGTTCTGTATAGATCTCAAAGACTTCATCAGATGTTTGCAGATCTTCAGCACCTGCTTCAATCACATCTTCAAACATTTGATCTTCATCCACATCTAGGTCTTCACGCACGATCGCAATGTAACCTTTACGATCAAACATGAAACTAACGGAACCTGTTTCACCTAAGTTACCGCCGTTACGGTTGAAATCAGTCCGCACAGCCGAAGCAGTCCGGTTACGGTTATCTGTCAAAGCGTGAACTAAGATCGCTACCCCAGCTGGGCCATAACCTTCATAAGTGATCTCTTCGTAGTTAGCACCATTTGCACCAGTAGCTTTATCAAGGGCACGTTTGATGTTATCTTTTGGCATGTTAGCAGCACGTGCTTTTTCCATTACAAGGCGCAATTGTGGGTTGGCGTCTGGGTCAGGACCGCCACTCTTTGCAGCCATGTATAGATCTCGCGAGATTTTTTGGAAAATTTTTCCACGTTTTGCATCTTGAGCGTTTTTACGCCCTTGGATGTTATGCCATTTTGAATGTCCTGACATTTCTAATACCTCTTTCCGAAAAGTAAAATTTAGCAATAAGCCGTGTATATTTTAACAAAAAATATTATCCGTTGCAAGATTCTCAACGATTTCGCCGTTTTTGCAACCTATATAAAAACAATACTGCCAACATGACCCCTAATAACGCTCCACAGGAATCTAAGATCACATCTTGGATCAGTGGTGTCCGGTCACCAGTAAACATTTGGTGAAGTTCATCAGTCTCGGCATAAAGCGTTGCTAACGCCCAACTAACAAACGCTACGTGTCCTAACTTAGACCAATAGCGGGCGAGTCCTAAAGCGGTAAGCCCTCCTAGTAGAAAATATGTCCCAAAATGGGCCCCTTTGCGGATAAAAAATTCCACAAATTTATAATAGCCAATATTTGCGATACTGATCTCTTTCCCAGCATATCTGAATGAAATTTGACTTAACCAATTTTCGAGTGGCTTTTGGGCTAGATGCTGTTCTAAAAATGGGACTGAAGTTTGTTTAGTGTAGGGCATTGATGAACTGATAAACAATACGAGTATAATGAGCCCAGCCCCAAATAAACATAAATTTTGCCAATTAAATAATTTGTTTGTTTTCATTTTTTATCCTTATGACCAAAAACGAGCAAGGGCTTTCCCTGCTCGTTAGGTGACTTATTTAGTTGAAGCGCGCTTGATATAGCCGTATGGTAATTCGATCGTCTTTTCATCTGAAGACATATCTTCTTTATTCATCATCTTAGTCAAGAAGCGCATTGAGACCGCACCGATATCATACAGTGGTTGTGTGATCGAAGAAAGCTGTGGTCGAACGATCTCAGTCAACTTAGAATTGTTGCTGGTAATGATCTCAAACTCAGCTGGTACTTTGACCCCTGCATCCTTAGCCCCGTTCAAAACACCACAGGCTAATTCGTCATCCCCGACAAAAGCAGCTGTTGCTTTAGCCGATGCCAACGCAGGCCATAAAACTTCACCTGCACGATAGCTATAGTCTGTTTCAAATACAAGATCTGGATCATATTCGATACCATGCTTAGCCAAAACGTTCTTGTAACCCTTCAAACGGTATTCACCGTTGATCGGATCACTCATTGGTCCGGTGATGAAAGCTACTCGCTTGTTACCGTGGTTGATCAGATCAGCTACGGCTTCTTCGACCGCAGCCACATAGTCAACATGGACACTTTCAACTTCATTTTTAGCATCAACTGAACCCGCTAAGACGATCGGTGTCTTAGAGCGGGTAAATTGTGCGCGTAACTCGTCTGTCAAATTGTTGCCCATAAAGATGATCCCATCAACTTGTTTAGCCAATAAAGTATTTAAAACTTGTGCTTCCTTTTGAGGATTGCCATCGGAGTTAGCTAAAATAATGTTATATTTGTACATTGAAGCTACGTCGTCGATCCCACGAGCTAAAGAAGAAAAATAGACGTTTGTCACATCAGGGATAATGACCCCGACTGTGGTAGTCTTTTTACTTGCCAAGCCACGAGCGACCGCATTTGGACGGTAATCCAAACGATCGATAACTTCAAGCACTTTTTTACGTGTTGCCGGTTTAACATTTGGGTTGCCATTAACGACCCGTGAGACCGTAGCCATTGAGACAGCAGCTTCACGTGCAACATCGTAGATTGTAATTGTTTGTTTTTCCATGGTTTTATCCTCTCACTAATTTTATTTTCAAAATCGTTTTCATTGCGACCCTATTTAATTTATCAAAGTTTTTAGCCAATTGCAAGCGTTTCAAGAATTTGTAAGCTTCTTTTCATGTATTTTCATTTTCAAAGATATCTAGCCATCACTTATTGCTAAAGTGTGTTATAATGTAGTCGCTTTGAAAACAATTAAAGGAAGTGCTTTTATGTCACATCTTAATACTATCCAAACATGGTTGGCTGACAACAACTTGGATATTGCTTATATCAGTGATTGGAAAAACATCCAATATTTTACCGGCTTTGGTAGCGATCCGTTTGAACGGACACTAGCACTCTTTATCTTCCCGGATAAAAATCCTTTCCTCTTCGCACCTGCACTTGAAGTCGAAGCGATCAAAAAAGCCGGCTGGAAATATCCTGTCTATGGCTATTTAGACCATGAAGATCCTTATGCTTTGATCAAAGAACATATCACCGAGTTAGCATCGCCTAAGCATTGGGCTTTGGAAAAAGATAACTTGACGGTAGTTCGCTTTGAAGCTCTCCGCAAATATTTCCCCCAAGCTGAATTTTCCGGCAATCTCTCGCCTGTGATCGAACGTGAAAAGCTCTTTAAGACACCAGAAGAGATCGAATTGCTAAAAACAGCTGGTAAATGGGCTGATGTTGCCTTTGAAGCTGGCTTTAAGGCGCTTTCGACCAAACGGACTGAACAAGACGTTGTGGCCGAGATCGAATACACGATGAAGAAAAACGGTATTATGCATATGAGTTTCGATACGATCGTCCAGAGTGGTGCTAATGCTGCTGATCCTCATGGAGCTCCCAAAGCTGATCTTATCAAACCAAATGAACTTTGCTTGTTTGATCTAGGTGTTGATTACAAAGGCTATATGTCTGATGCTTCCCGAACGGTTGCTTTTGGTAAAGTCAGCGATAAAGCTAAGGAGATCTACCAAGTCTGCTTAGAAGCACAATTAGCCGCTCAAGCTGCAGCTAAGCCTGGGATGCGTGCTTTTGAATTAGATAAGATCGCACGTGACATCATCACTAAAGCCGGCTACGGTGAATACTTCATCCATCGCTTAGGACATGGTATCGGTCAAAGCGATCATGAATTTCCATCTATCATGGAAGGAAATGAATTGGTCCTTGAACCTGGCATGTGCTTCTCGATCGAACCTGGGATCTATGTTCCTGGAGTTGCTGGTGTCCGGATCGAAGACTGTGTTTACTTGACTAAAGATGGTAATGAACCATTCACACATACGACCAAAGAACTTCAGATCATCCCTTTAGATTAGAAAATTAGAGTACAAAAATAGCGCTCCAATGATGGGGCGCTATTTTTGTACTCTAATCGTTGTGTGGATAAAATGTTTCAGTTGGTTTTTCGTAAGGTTGATCTTTTTTATCCTTAGCTTCACCAAAAGCAGAACGGCCATCGATCACGATATCGTCGTTCCAATCTTCAGAAGCTTCATCTTCAGCTAGATCATCGAACTTATCTTTAGTATTCTCCAACCGTTCTTTTAAGTCAGAAGTTGCTTGTTTCAATGAAGCCAAAGCATCTTGAACAGCTTGTTCATTCTTGAATTCGTCAGCTCGGCTAATAACTTTTTCTTTTAAGTCATCTACGCCATTTTCTTCCAAGAATTGTTGCAAGTATTGATTATATTTCAATGCCTTTTCGCGTCCGTTCAAGACGGTCTCATCGACTTTCATCGCTAACTTATCTTTTTGGTCAGCAGTCAACTTCTTTGAAGCGACCAAAGCTGCACCTGCACCAGCTGCAAGCATTCCTAGACCAACTAACAATTTCTTACTCATAATACTCCACTCCTTAAAGTTTACTTACTTTGCTTTTGTTTGTGTCGTTGGTAAAAGCCAAGTGCCATTTTACCGACGCGCAATGCAGCACTTGTCTTAGCTGCACTTTCAGTTGAACGTACTACCTTATCAGCCATTGAACGACTTGCTACGTTCAAATCAGATACACTTTCACTTAGCTCAGCCGCCGTTTTAAACAAAGGATCTAATTCGCTTACTTTATGGTTGACATCTTCCATCAAAACATTCGTCTTTACCAAAAGCTCATCCACATTGCCAGCAATACTGTTAGCGTCCTTGGTCAAGATCTGAATGCTGTTATTCATCTCTTTAACAGTCGTCACTAAATGCTTTAGCACTGTACAAATGAAAACAACTAAGATCAAAAATGCTAACGCTGCAATTAACCCAGCAATCTGTCCAAACGTTATTGTCATTTTATACCCTCCATTAAGTCTTCATTGTCTTTAGAATATCATTCAATTACAAAAACTGCAATTATTACGCAAAAAATATTGTTCAAAACAAAAAAACTTCTTTCGCACTTTTCAAAAAAATTTGCTATCATTAGTACATAAATTCTGAACATAAAGGACGGATCATACTTGTATCTATTAGTTGCAACCGATAAGACGCTCTCATCCGACGTTTCAAAACAAGTGGTCAAACAAACGGGCGTCTTGGACAATTACATAAAAAACATCAATTGGGACAACATTATCACTAAGATCATCATGGTGACTATCTCACTTGTTTTGATCTCCCTACTTTTCTTGATCATTCATTCTATCGGGAAAAAGATCATCACTCGCAGTTTTTCTACCGCTAAGAAAAAGAATTCTAATTACTCGATCGGGCGTTTAGGAACGATCTATACGCTGACCCAAAACATCTTTCATTACTGTGTTTTGTTCTTCTACTTTTACGCCATCCTTTCGATCTTAGGCATCCCTGTCAGCACCTTGTTGGCTTCAGCTGGGATCGTCAGTGTGGCGCTTGGTTTAGGGGCTCAAGGCTTTGTCACTGATATTGTGACTGGTTTTTTCATTCTACTCGAACAACAATTTTCTGTCGGCGATGTCGTTAAAATAAATGCGATCACGGGCAAGATCCACGCTGTTGGTCTACGCACAACGCAAGTGATCAGTGATGACGGAACATTAAACTTTATCCCTAACCGCAGTATCACCGTCGTTAGCAACATGTCACGTAACAATATGCAAGCTGTGATCGATATTCGCTTAGATCCTAAAAAAGATGCTAGTGAAATGAAAAAAATCATCGCCCAAGTAAATCAAAAAGTCGTCCCTAATTTACCCGAGATCGTCACAGGCCCAACGATCTTAGGCGTGGTGCCCCTTACAAATGGCGAATTAGTTTTCCGGGTCACTGCATATACTAAAAATGGTGCTCAAGCTACAGTCCAGCGCATTTTACTGGATAACTACTTACGGGCCCTAAAAGATGCAGGCTTCAATATCCCGACTTCACCGTTGAATTTAGGTGCTACTGCATAAAATCAATGCTCAAACTGCAGATCTGTAGTTTGAGCATTTTTTTGGTTATTTTTTTTCGACTGTATATTCTTTTTCTAAATCATGCGCTAAATAATTGACAGCTTTCATCACTTCGCGGCGGGTCAAGATCCCGGTAAAGACTCCTTCTTCATCGACGACTGCCAAAAAGGTCTGATCGACTAAAAGATGCAAGATCTCTTCCATTTCATATGGCGGACAGATCGTTGGAACATCTGTCTGCATGACATCTTTGACCTGGATCCGGCCCAAACGAGTCGGATCGATCCCGGTCAAGCCTAACATCGTCTCTGTGATCATCGCCAACGACAATAGTCCCTTGAAATGTTGATCTTGGTCTAAGACGGGGATCTTAGCGTATTTGACCTTACTTAAAACTAAAAATGCATGTTCAAGACTATTATTTTCTTGGACATTAGCTACGATCTCAGCTGGGATCAAAAATTTTTCTTTACGCTGATTTAGCAATTGTGCAACTGCTTTTGATATCATATAACTTTTATTTAAAACTATCCTTTCATCCAAATATTGATACTACTCCTATAATTGTATGCGTTTTAGTGAAAAACACAACCCTTACCCCCTGTTTAGCTCACTAAAACGCTACTTTTTTAGTAAAAAAATATTTCTGAAAGCCTATTGACACCCGCCATTGCAATCATTATAGTTATATGAGTGTATTATTTCATTGTTATTTATTAGGAGGAAAATATGGAGTTCGCATTAAACTCAAGATTAATGGCCGAATTTTTCGGAACAGCCCTCATGATCATGTTGGGTAACGGTTCTGTGGCCAACGTTGAATTGAAAGGAACTAAGGGTTACCACAGTGGTTGGATCGTTATCTCGATCGGTTACGGTTTTGCCGTAATGATCCCAGCTTTGATGTTTGGTAAGATCTCAGGTAACCACATCAACCCCGCATTTACTTTAGGTTTAGCTATCGCAGGCGATTTCCCATGGCATGAAGTCTTACCTTACATAAGTATGCAATTCTTAGGTGCAATTGCCGGACAATTGGTCGTATTAGCTTGTTTCAAGCCACACTACGATATCACCGAAGATCCAGAAGCTGTTTTGGCTACCTTCTCAACGATCGATGCGACTGAAAGTCGTTTCAATGGTTTTGTCAATGAATTCTTTGGTACATTCACCTTAGTTTTCAGTGCTTTAGCGATCACACATTCACCGATCTTCAACCATGGTAACCAAGGTGCCGGCTTTATCGGTATTGGTCTCTTAGTTATGGTTATCGTAACTTCCTTTGGTGGTCCAACTGGTCCTGCTTTGAACCCAGCACGTGACTTGGGTCCTCGTATCGTCCATGCGTTGTTCCCACTTAAGCACAAGGGATCATCCCAATGGCGTTATGCGTGGATCCCAGTTGTCGCACCATTTGCAGCCGGTGCTTGCGCGACCCTTTTATATAAAGCTATTTTTGGGTTATAATACCTATGTTAAGGCTTGACGTCATAACGTCAGCCTTTTTTTATTACACTTTTTACAGAAAGGACTTTACTATGAACTTAAAAACACTAGGAAGTTATGCCTGGCGCACTATCAAATTCATTTTATTAGGCTTGTGCTTGATCTTGCCGCAACAAGTTTTTTCCTTACCTCATATTCTCCCCCAAAACTTCAGTCCGTTAGCGACAAATATTTTGACATGGGGCTTACTTTTACTGGGATATGCACTCGTGATCGTTATTTTTAACTGGCAATTCAAAAAAGATCAGCCTAATACTGATAAGATCTTCCAAAAATTATCTAATCAGGATATCAATGCCATTATCACAGGTTTTATCACTTTGTTTATCATTAAGATCATCTACGGAATGTTCATGAGTCAATTTGGACAGACCCAAAATGATCAAGCTTTACAACAAATGTTTAAACTTTCGACTAATGCCGCACTCATGATGTTTCTGATGACAGCGATCTTTGCTCCGCTATGTGAAGAATTGCTCTTTCGGGGGATTTTTATGCGTTACTTCTTCCCTAAAAATACCGTTTTAGCGATCTTTTTTAGTGGACTAGTCTTTGGCATGCTTCATTTCCATCTCGGTGATATTTTTTGGACGCTCCTTTTATATTGTACTTTGGGCTGGGTCTTAGCATATTATTACAAAAAGACAGGTAAACTCTTGGTCAGCATTATGATCCACTTCCTAAATAATATTTTGCCCGCACTATTCATGCTCTTTTCAGCATTATTTACCAAATAAAAAGATCCGCAAACTGAGATCAGTTTGCGGATCTTTTTTATTAATGCCTATTTATCTAAACGAGCATTCAATTCTTTAGTTAATTCTTCGTAACCTGGGCGACCGAGTAAAGCAAACATGTTCTTCTTGTAAGCTTCAACACCTGGTTGGTTGAATGGGTTGATACCATTCAAGTAGCCTGAAATACCAACTGCGATCTCGAAGAAGTAGATCAAGTAACCTAAAGTATAAGCTGTTTGATCTGGGATGTTAACAATCATGTTAGGCACATCACCATCAGTATGAGCCAACACAACACCTTCCATTGCACGATCGTTGACATAGTTCATTGTCTTACCTTCAAGATAAGCTAAACCGTCCAAGTTTTCTTCTTCCTTAGGAATTTCAGTATCATGTGTTGGTGTTCCAACGTGGATAACTGTTTCCATCAAGTTACGACGGCCTTCTTGGATGTATTGACCCAAGGAGTGCAAGTCAGTTGTAAAATTAGCTGAAGATGGGTAGATACCCTTTTGATCTTTACCTTCAGATTCACCCATCAATTGCTTCCACCATTCAGCGAAGTATTGTAAGGTAGGTTCGTAGTTTTCCAAGATCTCAGTTGTGTAACCCTTGCGATACAAGATGTTACGCAAAGCAGCATATTGGTAAGCTTCGTTTTTAGCAAGATCTGCATCAGTATATTCACTACGAGCATCAGCAGCCCCTTGCATCAAAGCATCGATATCAGCACCTGAAACCGCGATCGGTAATAAACCAACTGGTGTCAAGACTGAGAAACGACCACCAACATCATCAGGGATCACGAATGTTTCGTAACCTTCTGCATCAGCTTCGGTCTTCAATGCGCCACGTGCGCGGTCTGTTGTAGCATAGATCCGCTTCTTAGCGCCTTCTTCACCATATTTTTCGATCAATTTTTCTTTAAAGACACGGAAAGCGATCGATGGTTCAGTTGTTGTACCTGATTTTGAGATCACGTTGACAGAGAAATCTTTGTCCCCGATGAGTTCGACCAAGTCATGAACATATGAACCAGAGATCGAGTTACCTGCAAAGAAAATTTGTGGTGCATTGCGTTTTTCTTGTGGTAACAAGTTGTAGAATGTGTTTTGCAAGAAATCAATTGCAGCACGTGCACCTAAGTAAGAACCACCGATACCGATCACAACTAAAACTTCTGAATCGTTTTGGATCTTTTTAGCTGCTTCTTTGATACGGGCAAATTCTTCTTTATCGTAGTCAACTGGTAGATCTAACCAACCGCGAAAATCTGCGCCTGCACCAGTACCTTGACGAAGTTGTTCGTCAGCGGCATTGACCATTGCTTGCATTTCGTTTAATTCATTGTCGTGAACAAACTTTGTTAAGTTTGAACTATCAAATTTAATGTGTGCCATGTTATAATTCGCTCTCCCTTTACAATTTTATTACGGGTTTAATTATACTATAAAATACAGAATTTTAAAGTCAAAATCAAATATAAATTAAGATTTACGCTTAAAAACCCTTAATTTTACAATTAGACGATCACCATAAATGTAAACGCCACCGTTCTCCATATATAAAAAGCCATGCCGCTCGTGCGCCATGGCATATAGATCATTATTTTAAAAGACCTAACATTACGCCACCGATGATGACCATCAATGAACCAACTGTAACATAGACCATTTCTTTTTTCGTTTTGTGTTCGCCTAAGAGTAAGATCGAACCAAATGTCGAGATAACGATCCCGGTTTGTGAAAGTGAAAAACTTACTGCTAACCCGATCATTGCAGTTGCTTGGAACATACATAAGTTACCTGTGCCCCAAACTAGACCTGTAATGATATTTTTGAAGCTTTCCTTCTTGAATGCATCTTTACCTAAAGCAAACATCGAAGCGCCAGCGACCATCCCTAAAGCTTGAGGTAAGACCATCGCTTGGGCATCAACTTTTAATAAGTTGACAACGACCGTATAGCCTAAGTAACCAGCTGTTGATAGCACTAAGGCAGTCGTTCCTTTTTTCCAGTCTTCATTTTGTTCGCTACTATTAGCACTCTTATCACGTAAAGCCGTTAAAACAGCACCTACGACTAAAATGACTAAAGCTAGTGAACCTAATGATAATTGGCGCGTTGTTGTCCACTCATGGAACAAGAAGATCCCCGCTAAGGCGTTAGTCACCAACTGTGCCCCCGTTGAGATCGGCACAGTCTTGGAGATCCCGACTGCTTTCATTGCGTGGAACTGTTGATTTTGACCTAAACTCCAGAACAAACCAGATAAGATACCGGCTACCCAAAGTTGCCAATTGTTATTTGCTAAAAAGTTTCCTGGAGCAACCACGGTCATTACGATCGCAAAGAGCAAAGCCCCCCAAGTCATCCCTAAGGTTTGTTGATTAGCATTACCACCCAACTTACCACTGATCAATCCAATACTTCCCCATGCTAAAGCGGGGATCAAGGCTATCCACATAATTAATTCCCTCGTTTCTCTTTAATTCTTTTCTCAATAATTCTCATGCAAGATAATATTTTAGCAGTTTTATGCAAACCATTACAAGAAGAATTTTAGGTTAATTCTTTCATTTTATTTTATATGAAAACTTTTTTCACATACTTTTTTTCACAAATTCCCATCTTTATCACCACTAGGCTTTGCCACAGTAGTAATTTGTTTTATGTGAATAAAATATATATTTTTTAAGAAATCCATAATAATTGAAAACGATTTTTCTGTTTTCATAACTTCAAACTTACCCAACGATATCTTTAATATTTGCTAAAATTCCCTTGAAAAATTGACGCTTGACCGCTAACTGGTTTAGAATTAGGTGATATGTCAATTACTTTGAAAGGACGGTTTGCACCTGTGAACTGGACAAAATTACGAAATTTTATCAATACACGGTGGGGCTTTTTTGCACTTGTCTCGTGCCTGTTTTGGTTAAAAACGATCCTAGTTTATTTGATCGATTTTCACCTTGGTGTTCACGGGATCTATCAGTATTTCATCCTATTGATAAACCCGATCGCGACGACACTCTTGCTCTTTAGCATCGCACTTTACATCCGAAAAACGATCCCTGCCTATTTATGTCTATTATTACTTTACATAGCTAATACGGCATTTTTATTGATCAGCGTTATTTATTACCGCGAATTTACTGATTTTATGACTATGAACGTGATCTTTGGGTATTCTTCGGTCTCTCAAGGGCTAAGTGGCAGTTCCTTCTCACTCTTAAAGCCCCAAGACCTTGTGATCATTATCGATGTAGTAGTTGTCTTACTGCTGCTATTAACACGGCAGATCAAGCTCGATAAACGCTTCATCCCCAAAAATCAGGCTGTCGCCATGACATCTTTTTCCTTAATGTTTCTACTATTAAATATCACATTAGGTGAGATCGATCGTCCGCAATTACTGACACGGACCTTTGACCGCAACTATTTAGTCAAATACCTAGGGATCGATGCCTTTACCGTATATGATGGGCTAAAAACAGCTAAGACGAGCCAAACACGGTCTAAAGCTACTGGGGCTGATCTAAACAAGATCATTGATTTTACCCAAGCTAACTATGCTGCTCCCGATCCCAAGATGTTTGGGATCGCTAAAAATAAAAATATCATCGTCATCCATCTTGAAAGTTTCCAACAATTCTTGATCGACTATAAATTAAACGGCCAAGAAGTCACACCGTTTTTAAACAGTCTTTATCACGGTAAAGAGACGTTCTCGTTTGCTAATTTCTTTAATCAAGTCGGACAAGGCAAGACTTCCGATGCTGAAACGATGCTTGAGACTGGCGCATATGGTTTGCCTCAAGGTTCGATGTTTTCAACTTTAGGCACAGATAACACCTTTGAGGCTATGCCCGCGATCTTGAATCAGAGTCAAAACTATTCTTCAGCCGTTTTTCACGGCAATTCCGGTTCATTTTGGAATCGCGACAAGGTGTATAAGAACTTTGGTTACCAATACTTCTTTGATGCAAGCTACTATAACCAAGACGCTAACAACCTAAGTGAATACGGCCTTAAAGATAAGTTGTTGTTCCATGATTCAGTTAAATACTTAGAAAAGTTACAACAACCGTTTTATGCTAAATTCATCACGGTCTCTAATCACTTTCCATTCAGTTTAGACGACCAAAACAAGAGCTTTGAAGCAGCTAATACGGGCGACAGTTCAGTCGATAATTACTTTGTTACGGCCCACTATTTGGACCAAGCCGTTAAAGAATTCTTTGATTATCTCAAAGCGTCTGGACTTTATGATGATTCGGTGATCGTACTTTATGGCGATCATTACGGGATCTCTAACTCACGGAATTTAAAATTAGCTTCTCTTTTAGGCAAATCTTCCTCGACTTGGAGTGACTTTGATAATGTTCAAATGCAACGTGTTCCATTTATGGTCCACATCCCAGGTCAAGAAAATGGTGGGATCTTCGAACAATACGGTGGTGAGATCGACGTCATGCCGACGTTACTTCATCTAGCCGGGATCGATTCGAAAAAATATCTTTTGTTTGGTTCAGATCTCTTCTCAAAAGATCACGATCAAACTGTCGCTTTTAGAAATGAGAATTTCATCACACCAAAATATACCGTTGTTGGTAGCACGACCTACGAAAACAGCACTGGCAATGTGGTGACGCATCCGTCTAAAAAAGTACAAGCTCAACTAAAAGCAGCACAAGAATATGTTAACTCGGCGCTTTCACTTTCAGATTCGCTCAACAATAAGAACCTCTTGCGCTTCTATGTGCCAACTGGTTTTACGCCGGTCGATCCCAAAGATTTCAACTATAAAAACCAAGTTGAGCAATTGGATAAGATCCAAGCCGCGCTCAAGGGACGTTCAACTAGTCTATGGTCTAAAAATAACGATCACACGACGGCTGATAAATATCACTCCGATGCTCCAGAGCTCAAACAAAGTGATAGTGGCGAAAATACTAACGAACAAGCCCCTACCGTTGAATCGACTTTAGAGGATACACAATAACAAAAAGCCCTTATCGAAAATCTTATCGATAAGGGCTTTACTTATGGAGATGGCGGGAGTCGAACCCGCGTCCAAGCATATCGTAACTCAAGTCTCTACGCTCATAGTCATACTATTTGAATTTCATCGTTGATCACGCCGGATGACAGGGCCAATATCAACGACTAGCCTAAAAGTCTCTTCTCAGTATTTCAGGCTAAAACACTGAGCGTAGTCTGCTAATATAGGACCCGCAACTGACACACAGACGATATCAGACGGATCTACGCAGTGCTGACTAGGCAGCTAAAGCGTAAGAGTTGTTATTATTTTTTGCAGTTATAATTTAAACTGAGCGTTTTATAGTAGCCGCAACCTACTAAGCGCAACTCAAGCCCGACCTATACCTGTCGAATCCTAAACATCCCCAAGTTGACTACTGAGTTATTGTAGCACACCTTTTTTAGAAAAGCAAAAAAGTGATTTTTTTAATTGACAACTAATTTTTAGTATAGTACAATTCACTCATAATCAATTCGGAAAGGAAGAGAACTATGAACAAGACAGTTATACAACTTACAAATATTCGTTGGCAAAGCCAGCACTAGGTTGCTTCTGTGTGCACAGATGCGACCGTACGTAACGTATCGTTCGTATCTGTGCTGGTTCTCTTAGATCGGCCCGCATGGATCAACTACCATGCGGGTCTTGTTAAAAGCACTTCCCGCGCTCAGTGGGAAGTGCTTTTTTTCTTATCGCAATAGATACGAACGTAAAAAATCAAAAGGAGGAATTTACTTATGAAACGCTTAATTAGCACAATTGCAGTTTTATTTTTATTTTTGATCTTTGCATTTTTCCGCTCAACTGATCAAGCAAAAAAAAATCAGACCCCAACTGTTGGGATCTTACAATTAACATCACATCCCGCTTTAGATGAGATCCACCGCGGGATCGTTGCCGCCTTAAAGGAAGAAGGCTTTGTCGCGGGTAAAAACATCAAGATCGATTTTCAAAATGCCCAAAACGATCAAAGCAACCTCAAATCCATGAGCCAACGCTTTGAAAATGAAGATGCCGCGGTCATGATTGGGATCGCGACCCCAGCCGCCCAATCATTAGCTAATACAACTAAGACGACCCCTATCGTTATGGGGGCGATCAGTGATCCGATCGGAGCTGGCCTAGTTAAAGATCTCAAGCATCCCGGTGGTAATATCACGGGAGTTCAGCACCAAGAACCGATCGCCCGCCAACTTCAATTGATCAAAGCGCTCATGCCTGATCTAAAAACCGTTGGCGTCTTACACACTTCAAGCGATGATTCATCGGCAGCTGAAGTCAAAGAGTTCTCAAAACTAGCTCAAAAATCGGGGATCCAAGTCAAAGAATACACGATCACTTCGACTAATGACATCCAACAAGTTTCCGCTACAATGGCAAGCAACGTTCAAGCAATCTATATTCCAAACGACAACACTGTGGCCTCAGGCTTTCAAACGGTCCTCAAAAATGCCAACCAAAATAAGATCCCGATCTTTCCTTCAACTTCTGAAATGACACGTCAAGGTGGACTAGCCACTGTCAGTGTTAGCCAATACGAACTTGGTAAAATGACAGGGAAGATGACCGCTGCGATCTTGAAAGGAAAAGATCCAGCCGACATGGCGATCGAATACCCGACCGAAGGGATTGCCTACCTCAACCAAAAGCAGGCCCAACAACTAGGTATCACTCTCCCTAATGAATTAATTACACAGATCAGTAAAAAAGGAGTTGTTATCAAATGAATCTAATCGTATCAGCAATCGGACAAGGTTTGCTCTGGGGCATCCTTGGTCTCGGACTTTACTTGACCTTTAGGATCTTAAAATTCCCCGATATGACAGTTGAAGGGACCTTTCCCTTTGGCGCCTGTGTCTGTGTTTCCCTGATCACCCAAGGAACATCACCTTTTATCGCAACTTTAGCTTCCTTTGGGGCAGGACTTTTGACCGGTTTTTTGACAGGGATCTTATACACCAAAGGAAAGATTCCTGTGCTATTGGCTGGGATCTTAGTCATGACAGGGATCTACTCGATCAACCTCCGTGTCCTAGGAAAAGCGACCGTTGGCTTACTCAACCAAAATACTTTACTCAACACTGGGATGTTACGCGAACTACCTAACAGTTTTCCTTCAGTAACTCTGGGCTTGATCTTGCTTACCCTTTTGATCTTACTGCTAGCTTTATTTTTAAATACTGATCTAGGACAAGCATTTATCGCGACGGGTGATAACAAACTGATGGCTCGTTCATTAGGGATCAATACGGATAACATGGAGATCTTAGGCTTGATGATCTCTAACGGCTTGATCGGTCTTTGCGGTGGCTTGATCGCCCAAAATGACGGTTATGCCGATGTCAATATGGGGGTCGGTACGATCGTTATCGGCCTAGCTGCGATCATTATCGGTGAAGTTGCCTTTGGTGAACTCAGTTTGACTGCTCGGTTAGTCGCGGTCATCCTAGGTAGCATCTTCTACCGTTTCGTTTTACTTATCGTTTTAAAACTTGGATTTAGTACTAATGATTTCAAATTGCTTTCATCTTTGATCTTAGCATTATGCCTAATGTTACCAGTCTTAGAGAAGAAATTTAATTTCAGCAAGACATTGAAGAAAGGAGTCCAAAAGCCATGACACTCGAATTAAAAAATATTACGACTGTGGTCAACCCCGGAACAAGTGAAGAAAAAAAGATCTTAAAAGACCTTTCACTTACGATCGAAGCCGGTGATTTTATCACACTTCTAGGTACAAACGGTGCTGGAAAATCGACCCTTTTAAATGTGATCAACGGTTCGCTCAAACCAGCTACCGGACAGCTTCTTTTAGACGGACTTGATCTGACCCCACTCTCAGAAGTCAAACGCGCTTCCTATATCGCGCAAGTCTTTCAAGATCCTAAGATGGGCACCGCTCCTCGAATGACAGTCGCTGAAAATCTTTTACTCGCTTTAAAACGTGGGCAAAAACGCACTTTGCGTCCCCGACGCTTACAAGCTCATCTCCCCCAATTCAAAGAATTGACAGCTAAACTCCCTAACAATCTATCCGAGCGATTACAAACTTTCACCGGTGATCTCTCCGGGGGGCAACGGCAAACATTGAGCTTTTTGATGGCAACGATCGCACGCCCAGATATCTTACTCTTAGATGAACATACAGCTGCACTTGACCCTAACACGAGTGCTGAACTATTAAAGCTGACCGATGAAGTGATCACCGAAAAGAATCTGACCTGTCTAATGATCACCCATCGTCTTCAAGATGCTTTACGTTACGGCAATCGTATTATCGTCTTGAATGATGGTCAGATCGTCTTAGATACCCGTGACAAAGAGAATCTAACTGAAGAACAGATCCTGACTTACTTTGCTAATTAAAACAAAAGAGGCGCTAGAAAATTTCTAGCGTCTCTTTTTATATTCTCGTAATAAAAAAATTTGTCCCAACGGTCGCACCCGGCCTGCTTAAAAGCCTAGTGCAAGCTGAAACAACTATCTTACTATTTAGTTGTTGTATCCACTGTCAAACGAACTTGATGGATCGCATCTTCCAAGCTTTTTAAAGGTGCTTCAAGTGTTACATGGTAAAAGCTTTGCAATCCCTCCTTTTTAAATGAAACTAGACCAGCTTCGCGCAAGATCTTTAGATGATGTGAAACTGCCGGTTGGGTAATGGCCATCATTTTGGTGATTTCAGTAACAGTCATTCCTTCATGGAGTCGTTCACATAATAAAAGAATTATCTTTTGCCGATTGCGGTCAGCTAATGCATTTACAGTTTCAAATTCGTTAGCAAATCCTTTTAACGCTCTGCGCTGTTCTGTCGTCAACTGTATCGTTGGCATGAGTACCACTCTCCTTTCTTGAGACACTATCCTCTAAGATAAGGATAACATTAAATAGCACTCGTCGCAAACGCTTCCACCTAAAAATAAAATATTTTTATTTTATAGATAAAAATAGATCGAACAAAACATCAAAGCTGAGCCTAAGATCACCAGCAAATGCCAATAAATATGGACATACTTCAGTTTTAAGCTATAAACGACCGCGCCTAAAGTAAAAGCAACGCCGCCTGCTAACAGCAATAATAACCCGGGAAAACCTAAGACCTGAAATAGTGGTTTAAAGCCTAAGACACACAGCCATCCCGCTAAAACACAGATCACGGTCTCAACGATCTGGCGCCTAGGGTCAGCTAAAGCATGATACAAGATCCCAAAGAGCATCAAAAGAGCTACCGCGATCCATAATCCCCAACCAAACTTGCCGCCGATCCCGATCAGGCAATATGGCATATAGGTACCGGCGATCAGTAAATAAATACTGGAGTGGTCGAATGCTTGAAATAACCGCCTAGCTTTGGTGAAATATAGACAATGAAATAAAGTCGAAGCTAAATACAAGCTCAACAAACACAAACCGTAGACCAAATATGCTATAAAACTGACAATATTTTGTGTTGCGATCCCCTTTAAGATCAATAAAACTAGTAACCAAATACTTAGTCCTACTCCGATACCGTGTGTGATCGCACTCCAAACTTCATTTGTGATCTGTTCACGTCGATCCATATTTGACACCACCTTCTAAAATCTAGTTTCAGTCTACACCTATTGTATATATAAGTCAATTATATATAGATTTAAAGTCTAGTTTAAAAGTTTTTAAAAATCAATAGTTCTTAAAATAATGTGTTATAATACACTTAAACTAGATAAAAGGACGAGCGCGATGGAGAAGTTAAACATCCAAAAGCAATTAGATCGTTTCACGAATAAACGATTGCCCTATTGGGAAGATTTCCCTGATTTCGAACTATATATGGATCAATTGGTCAATCTTGGCAATCGCTATTTGACTGGCTTTTTAGGAGCACCTTTGACGCCTTCAATGATCAACAGTTATGTCAAAAAAGGCCTCATGTCACGTCCCCTTAAGAAAAAGTACAATGCAACTCACTTAGCCGAACTATTGGTGATCAGTCTCTTAAAATCGGTCTATCCTTTAGAAACGATCAAAAATTATAATGAGCAATTGTTACATGAATTTTCGATCAAGGAATCCTATGATAGTTTTGCGCAGATCTTCAATCAAGCACTGCAAAATGGCGGTTATACCAAGCCACTACCCACCGGTCTATCACTGAGCAAACTAACAAAACACGTGATCATCAATGCTGTGATCTACAAAATGGTCGGCGAACAGCTATTGCAATACAAGAGTAAACATGATCATATCTAAAAAAAGGCCCTAGGAAATTTCCTAGGGCCTTTTTGGCAATCTTTAGATTATTTAGCTTCTGGTGTACCGATCCAGTCGATGATTTCTTCAACTGTATCTGTGATAGCTTGTGTACCAGGTGCAAGAAGTTTACGAGGGTCGTAACCTTTACCTTCTTTATCCTTGCCTTCTTCGATGTACTTACGTGTTGCTTCAGCAAATGCGATTTGGCATTCTGTGTTGATGTTAAGCTTGGAAACACCCATTGAGATAGCTTTAACAACTTGTTCTTGAGGGATACCAGAACCACCGTGCAATACTAATGGCATATCTGGCATAGCGTCTGCTAATTCCTTCAAGCGGTCAAAGTTAAGACCTTGCCAGTTTGCTGGGTATTGACCGTGGATGTTACCGATACCGCATGCTAAGTAGTCAACGCCAAGTGCAGCAATTTGTTTTGCTTCTTCAACGTCAGCTAATTCACCAGCACCAACAACACCGTCTTCTTCACCACCGATAGAACCAACTTCAGCTTCAACAGAAATGCCTTTAGCATGTGCTAATTCAACGATTTCTTTTGTCTTAGCCAAGTTTTCTTCGAATGGTAAGTCATGGCCATCAAACATAACTGATGAGAAACCTGCTTCGATACATTCCTTAGCAGCTTCGTAGTTACCATGGTCTAAGTGCATAACAACTGGAACAGTGATGTTCATTGATTCCATTTCGCTTGCAACTAAGTCACGAACTAATTTGTAACCGCCCATGTACTTAGCAGCACCCATTGATACTTGGATCAATACAGGTACGTTCTTTTCTTGAGCGCCTTTAAGAATAGCACGTGTCCATTCCAAGTTATTTGTGTTAAAAGCACCTACTGCATAATGGCCCTTGCGAGCTGCAGAAAAAATTTCACTACCGTTTACGAATGACATAAAACAGCCTCCTAAAGATTTTACAGTAAATTACTCACTTTCGAGTACACATACATTTTAACACACTTGCTTAAGAAAACGTACTATTTTCCCAAGATTTTAATTAAACTTCATCAAGCTAGCGTAAAAATCCTTAGAAATCGTTGCGCCCTAATTCAGTGATCTTACCTTTTTTGGTATATACGATCCATTCCGCGATATTAGTGATATAGTCGCCTGAGCGCTCTAAGTGATTAGCGATCTGCAAGTAATCGATCCCATCACTGGCAAATTTAGGATTTGTTTTGATCAAATCCATCACACGCTTTCTGATATCCAAAAAGATCCCATCATTACCGGCATCCATTTCGGCGATCTTGATCGCTAATTTTTCATCCATTTCAGTGTAGGCTTTCAAAATACTTGCTAGCATCTCTAAAACATTATCACCCATCTTAACGATCATCATATCGATCTCATCGTCACGGCGTTCTTCTTTGAGTAATAACACATTTTTAGCGATACTTACAGCGTGATCGGCTAAACGTTCAAGATCAGAACTAGCTTTTAAGATCGAAATGATCTCACGCAGATCTCCTGCTACTGGACTTTGCAAGGCAATGATCTGAGCTGTCTTTTTCTCTAAATGTGTCTCGTGATTGTTGATCACTTCATCGTGTTCGATGATCTCTTTGGCAGCTTGTTTGTCATCTTCTTTAAGTGAGATGATCGCTTTTTCAAGTGACGCCTTAACTTCAAGGCCCATTGTGATAAATTCCTGACGTAAAGCTTGGATCTGAGTATCAATGTGGCGTTGCATAAAATTCCTCCTTGTTCAATTAACCAAAGCGACCGCTTAAATAGTCATCGGTCTCTTTTTTATTCGGATTAACAAAAATCTGTTTCGTCGGTCCCGTTTCAATCAGATTTCCATTCAAGAAAAATGAAGTCGTATCTGAGATCCGGGAAGCTTGTTGCATATTATGGGTCACGATAATACAAGTATAATCATCTTTTAGCGTCAAAAGCATCTCTTCGACTTTATTACTTGAAACTGGGTCAAGCGCACTCGTCGGTTCATCTAATAAGATAACTTCTGGTTTGACCGCAAGCACCCGGGCAATGCAGACCCGTTGTTGCTGCCCACCTGATAAGGCTAAAGCACTCTTATGCAAGTCATCTTTAACATCATCCCATACGGCTGCTTGCTTCAAACTCGTTTCGACCCGCTCATCCAACAGTTGTTTATCTTTGACCCCAGCGATCCGTAGACCATAGACAACATTTTCATAGATCGAAAACGGGAAAGGATTGGGCTGTTGAAAGACCATACCAACTTTTTTGCGCAATTCGACCGTATCTGTCTTAGGACTATAGATATCTTGCCCGTCTAATTTGATCGCTCCTGTAATTTTAACATTATCGATCAAATCATTCATCCGATTCAAACATCTCAGATAAGTCGACTTCCCACAACCTGAAGGCCCGATCAGCGCATGGATACCAGATTTAGGAAAATCTAGATTGATCCCTTTTAAAGCTTCTTTTTGCCCATAGTACAAATGGACATTTTGACTAGTAATAATTTTTTCTTTTTCCATGATAAACCTCGTCCTAACCAAAATTCCCTGAGATATAATCTTCAGTTGCTTGTATCCGTGGATTGGTAAAGATATTTTTTGTCTTATCGTATTCGATCACATGCCCCATGTGGAAAAAGGCTGTATAGTCACTGGCCCGCGAAGCTTGTTGCATATTATGGGTCACAATGATGATCGTATATTTTTTCTTTAATTCAAGCATCGTTTCTTCAACTTTTAAAGTTGAGATCGGATCAAGCGCACTACAAGGTTCATCCATCAATAAGATATCAGGTCCCATTGCGATCGCCCGCGCAATGCAAAGTCGTTGTTGCTGTCCCCCAGATAAGGCCAAAGCACTCTTATTTAGGTCATCTTTGACTTCATCCCAAAGTGCAGCCCCGCGCAAACTCTTTTCGACGATCTCATCTAATTTTTGCTTATCTTTGATCCCATTTTCCTTGAGTGCAAACGTGATGTTTTCTTTGATCGATTTAGAAAATGGATTAGGTCGTTGGAAAACCATCCCGATCTGTTTACGCATCTCATAGAGGTTGATCTTCTTAGAATTGATATCGATCCCGCGATACATGATCTCACCCGTCACTGTTGCTACATCGTCATTCATCCGGTTCAAAGAACGCAAGAAAGTTGATTTTCCAGATCCCGATGCCCCAACTAGAGCGGTGATCTTATAGCGCTCAAATTGAAGGTTCCCATCAAAAAAAGCGTGTTTGTTACCATAATAAACTTGCAGATCCTGGGTCGAGAGCGCAACTTCTTGAACTTTTGGATCAAATTTTAAGATCGATGTCTCATTTAAATCATATTTACCTACATTCATTGTCATCTTCCTCATCTATTTACTTGCAGTTAAACGTTTATACAAGCGATTACCCAAATAACGCGCCGATAAATTAAAAATCAAAACGGCTACGATCAAAACTGCTGACGCACCAGCTGAGATCTGTTCAGCATCCGGCATAATCCCTTCCGAGTTGATCTTCCAGATATGCACCGCCAAAGTTTCCGCTGGTCGGAAAAGGTTGAGCGGACTGGATTCACTAAAAGGATTCCAATTCATAAAATCGATATTAGTTGCACTTTGACCAGCAGTATAGATCAAGGCTGCTGCTTCACCAAAAACACGGCCGGCACAAAGGACGATCCCGGTAATGATCCCCGGTAAGGCCTCAGGTAAAATGATCTTTGTGACCGTGTGCCATTTAGATAAACCTAAAGCTAAGCCCGCTTCACGTTGCAATTTAGGAACGTTATTCAATGAATCTTCAACATTACGCGTCAATAATGGTAAGTTGAAAAATGTCAAAGCGATCGCACCCGAAATGATCGAAAAGCCCATCTTGAATTGAACAACAAAGAGCAAGAAGCCAAACAAGCCGACAACCACTGACGGTAAAGAACTCAAAACTTCGATCGCCATTCGCACAGTTTCGGTCACACGATTTTTAGGTGCATATTCGGCTAGATAGATCCCAGCGCCTAAAGAAAGTGGAAATGAGATCAACAGCGTCAAGACCAAGAGATAAAAGGAATTGAACAACTGGATCCCGATCCCGCCACCAGCAGTAAAGGAACGTGAAGGTGTCGTCAAGAAATGCCACGAAACATGTGGTAAACCGTTCAATAAGATCCGACCGATCAAAAAGGCTAAGATCAAGACCACGATCCCGGCGATCAATTTGATCACACCTAAAGCAAGTTTATTTACTTTTTTCGTATTCATAGATTACATCTTTCCTTTCCGACTGATAAAGCGCACTGCAATGTTGAAGATAAGTGACATCAACAAGAGGACTAACGCCAATGACCATAAAGCGTTGTTTGAGACAGTGCCCATGACCGTATTACCGATCCCCATCGTCAAGACACTGGTCAAGGTCGAAGCAGGAGCCAATAAGCTTTCTGGTAACAGGGTCGCATTCCCGATGACCATTTGAACAGCTAAAGCTTCACCAAAAGCTCGTGCCATCCCAAAAACGATCGCAGTCATGATCCCCGGCAAGGCCGCGCGTAATAAGACGCGGTAGATCGTTTGCCATTCAGTCGCCCCTAAAGCTAGGGAAGCTGATTTGTAATATTTTGGTACAGCGCGTAAACTATCGACTGTCATTGAAGTGATCGTTGGTAAGACCATCACAAAGAGCACAAACGCCCCGGACAAGATCCCATAACCTGAACCGCCAAAATGATCGCGCACAAAAGGTACCACGACCGTCAATCCGATAAACCCGTAAACAACCGACGGGATACCAACTAATAATTCGATGACACTTTGCATAAACTTTTGACTTCGTTTAGACGAAAGTTCTGTCATGTAAAGTGCTGTCCCGATCGCAAATGGGGTCGCAAACAGCGCAGCCAATAAAGTCACCCCAAAAGATCCTAAGATCATCGGTAATGCTCCTACTAGCGGTCGGCCATTTGGTCCAGTAGCTCCTGGATTCCATTCACTTCCTGTCAAAAATTCCACTAAGCTAGCTTTATTTTGTGTAAAAGTCGCGATCCCCTTCGACGCAACAAATAAAAAGATCGCTAGCACAACTCCGACGATCAAGAAAATACTGGCATAACTCAACGTTTTACCAATGAAGTCTTGGCGCGTCTCCTTAGACGGTTTTAAAATTTTTTCTCTAATTGGATCCATCTTGTTTCACCTCATCTGTGATAATTGGTGTTACTTGGTTATTAGCATCTTTTTGCACTTTCATCTCATTGATCGGAATGTAACCTAATGCTGTCACCAAATTCTTTTGCACGACATCTGAGTACATATAGTCTAAAAACTGTTTTGTCATTTTATCTGGTTTGCCCTTAGTATACATATGTTCATATGCCCAGATCTTCCAAGAATTATCTTTGATATTTTGAGCGGTCGGTTTGACGCCATCCACTTTTAGGGCCGTCATATCCTTATTGATATATGAAAATGATAAATAGCTGATCGCACCAGGCGTACTTACGACCATACGTTGCACCGTCCCATTTGATTCTTGTTCTTGAGCTTTCAACATTTTCTGTCCCTGCATCACGTTATTTTCAAAAGCAACACGTGTCCCACTACCTTGGGCACGATTGATGACCATGATCTTTTGATCTTTACCACCCAACTGCTTCCAGTTAGTGTACTTACCAGTAAAGATACCACGTAATTGCGCCATTGTTACTTGTTTTACGCCACTGTCTTTATTGACAACTGGCGCTAGCCCTAAAACTGCCACGGTATGATCGACTAGTTCTTTCGGTTTGATCCCCGGTAATTCTCGGGCAAACACATCTGAGTTACCGATCGTGACCGCCCCAGCCTGAACTTGGCTCAAACCTGTACCTGAACCGCCACCTTGGACTGTGATACTTACATCACTGTGATCGCGTTGATATTCTTCAGCCGCCATTTCTACCATTGGTTGTAAGGCAGTTGATCCAACGATCGTAATATTTTGTTTATCACTCTTTTGTCCCGCACAGCCAGCAAGAAAGAGGACTGCTGTCAAGAGCATTACGAAACTAACAATTGCTTTTTTCATCCTAATTTCTCCTAAAATATTAGAGTTAATTACACCTTTAATTTTATGCCTTTTTTGTAAAAACATGTGGGTCGTTATGTAAAGATTATGTAAAAAAACAAGCGTATTCAACACACAGAACGAACTATAAAAAATACCACGATCACAAAAAAATAGTGTCTAGAAGAACTCGCTCCTAAACACTATTTTTATTTAACAATTATCAGATGTTAGCGTGAGGCTTTCAAACGGTCCAAATTCTTTACCATTGGCCTTAGTCGTCATTGCCCGTAGATTCCATTCATCATGGAATCGCTGTAATTTATCGGCATAGAATATACTTGGTTTTTCACTGGCATTCAACAGATAGACTATCTCACGTCCAGCTTGATAGCGTCCGACTCCAAAGAAACCTTCACCAGCTAGCAGCGTCAACTCTCCCTTGGTCAAAGCGGGTTCAGCTTGACGTTTAACCGTCAATGAACGTACATGTTCCAAAAGAGCGTGATCTTCACGATCCCAAGGATAAAAGCGTCTATTATCTGGATCAGTTCCACCAGGCACCCCAGCTTCATCACCATAATAGATACATGGTACTCCTGGGAACATGAAAAGTAGTTCAAAAGCCCGCTTGACTTTAGTCATATCGCCACCTAAAGCGGTCAAGACCCGCTTTGTATCATGGGTCCCGATATTATTGAGCGAATTTAGATAGAAGTCCAGGGGATAATTTTCCCGTAATTTCATCATCTCTTTAGCGATCGTCTCAGCGGAACGCTTTTGCTCCAATAGATCTAAGATCGCTTCGCGTAAAGGATAGTTCATAACACCATCTAACTCATCACCCTTGACATAGTGGCGACGTTGACTGTAAGCAACTTTATTAGATGCATCTTCCCAAACTTCACCTAACAACAATCGGTCACGATAACCGTCTAAATTCTTACGGATCTTAGCAATAAAAGGATCAGGTAACTCATCGGCGACATCTAACCGCCAACCATCTACACCCAATTGATTCCATTTAGCTAAAACACTGTCTTTTTCACCGTAGATAAACTGTTGAAATTGCGGGTTGTTCTTATCTACAACTGGGAGATCGGCATTGCCCCACCAACAACGGTACTTGTCGGGATAGCGTTCAAAACTAAACCACGGATAATACTCGCTATTCTTATCCTGCGCAGCTCCAACATGTTCACCGTAGTTGCCGTTAAAGTTAAAGTACTTACTGTTACGCCCCACATGCGAGAAGACTCCATCTAAGATCAAGTGGATCCCAGCTTTATGCAACTTAGTCACTAATTCTTTAAAGACTTTTTCATTGCCCAACATCGGATCGATCTTGAAATAATCACTCGTATCATAACGGTGATTACTTGCAGCTTCAAAGATCGGATTCAAATAAATGATCGAGACACCTAATTCCTTTAGATACGGGATCTTTTTAATGATCCCTTTGAGATTTCCACCATAGAAATCCCAGCGGGCAATACTGCCGTCGTGATTTCTGATGTACATCGGATCATCTTGGATCGTTGCATAGATAAAAGTATCCCGCTTTTTACCTTCGATGTAACCATCGAGATTTCCATTGTAAAAACGGTCGGGAAAGATCTGATAACAGATCCCATTTTGATACCATTCAGGTGCATTGACCGTTTTATCATAACAGGTCAGCTGGTAAGAATTATTTTCCAATATTTCGCTACTCTCAGTTAACTGTCCCTGACCACCACCATTAGCACAGTAATAGCGCACAAGTTCATGTTCATTTTGCCGGATCACCAGTTTGAAATAATAGAAGTATAATCCACTTTTTCTTGGGATGTAAGTCGTATAATAACGCCCTGAACTCTTATTTTCCATTCCGATGATCTCCGGGATCAACTTTCCATCAGCATAGACGTAAAGTTCAACACTGGTAACATCAACGTCATAGGCCTCAAGCATGAATTTTACCGGTCGATCGACTTTGATAGCCCCAAATGGTTTTTTATACTTTTCTTGCCACGAATCAAAGTGGATATACATCTTTTGCTTTTCCCCTCATTTCAGTTGAGTTTGGCTTGATATCCCAAATCTCTTTAGCATATTTTTCAACCGTATCATCAGCTGAGAAATAGCCTGCATTGGCAATATTTATCAAACACATCTTGTTCCAGTTTTGCTTATCTTTGTAAGCCTCACTGACAGCCTCTTGCGCTTGGACATAGGAAGCAAAATCACGTAAAACAAAGTATTCATCATTGACCCGCAATAAGGAATCATAGATCTCATGCCCTTCAACTTCAATATTTGGGATCGTTCCATCAACAAAAGCATCTAAGACACGTTTGATGACAGGATTGCTATTGTAGTATTCGGCAGCATAGTAGTGATGATTCTTCTCGTATTCTAAAACTTCATCTTTGGTTAAACCAAAGATAAAGATGTTATCTTCACCAACATGATCTTTGATCTCAATGTTAGCTCCATCTAAGGTCGCCACTGTCAAAGCACCGTTTAACATCAACTTCATGTTAGAAGTCCCTGAAGCTTCCTTAGTTGCAGTCGAGATCTGTTCACCCACATCAGCAGCTGGGATGATTTTTTCTGCCAATGAAACACCGTAGTTTTCCAAGAAGACAACTTTTAACTTATCATTGATCGTCTTATCGTTATTGATCATATTGGCAACTTCATTGATACACTTGATGATTGCCTTTGCATAGTGGTAACTTGGTGCGGCTTTAGCCCCAAAAATAAATACCCGTGGTTCAACATCGCGGTTTGGATCATCTTTAAGATCTAGATACAATTTAACGATGTGTAACAAGTTGAGCAATTGTCGTTTGTAAGCGTGAAGTCGCTTGATCTGAACATCAAAGATCGCATGCGGTGAAACTTCGATCCCGGTATCTTCTTTGATAAAGGCTGCTAACTTTTTCTTATTATCCAGTTTAGCTCTACCGATCTTTTCTAGTAACTTCTTATCGCCGACATGTTTTTCTAGCTCATGTAATTTCTTAGCATCAAAGCGCCAAGCCGTTCCGATAGCTTGATCGATCGTCTTGGACAATTCAGGGTTAGCTACTTGGAGCCAACGCCGAACTGTGATCCCATTTGTCTTATTATTGAAACGTTCAGGGTACAATTCGTAGAAATCACGTAAAACATCATTTTCTAACAGCTCTGTGTGTAATTTAGCTACACCATTAGTGCTATGTGAACCAATAATTGCTAAGTGAGCCATCTTGACCATACCGTCTTTGATAATCCGTGTCCGTTCGATAAAGTCATGATCTTTTTTACCTTCAAGTTCCAAGGCATAGCGCCGATCGATCTCTTGGATGATCTGCAAGATACGTGGTTGGACTGTGGCCAACATTTCAACAGGCCATTTTTCCAAAGCTTCAGCCATGATCGTGTGGTTAGTATAACTCATCGTCTTGACTGTTTGTTGCCAAGCTTCATCCCAATCCATGTGTTCTTTATCGAGCAAGATCCGCATGAATTCAGCCACACACATAGCTGGATGCGTATCATTGATATGGATCGCAATATGTTCACTGATCTCATTTAACGGACGATCATATTTCTTATAGTGCCGAATGATACTTTGGATCCCAGCTGAGGTAAAGAAATATTCTTGCTTCAAGCGTAAAATACGTCCTTCGTAGTTCGAATCATCAGGATAAAGCACTGAGGTCAGATCCTCGACCCGACGACGGTCCTCGATCGTTGGATATTTAACTTCTTCAGAAGCTGGGATCTGAGCATCCCAAAGGCGCATCGTATTAACGTGATCATTGCGATAACCGACGATCCCCGTGTCATAAGGGACAGCCTTGATCACATCGGCCCCTTCATAGATCGCTTCTAAATATTTACCATTATCGATCAAGTGGACTTGACCACCCATCAAAACGTCGACCGCTTTACTTTCACGTGCTACAGCCCAATTGTTACCGTCAGTCAGCCATTCATTTGGTAACTCGATCTGGTAACCATCAACAAATTTTTGCTTGAACAAGCCATATTTATAGCGGATACCATTTCCATTACCTGGTAAGCCATCTGAAGCTAAAGCGTCCATAAAGCAAGAAGCTAAACGACCTAAGCCCCCGTTGCCAAGTGCCATATCAACTTCAGACTCCGAGATCTTATCCAGACTAAGTCCCATTTGCTTTAAGCCTTTATCGACCACATCGTACCAACCCATGTTCAAAAGATTGCTCTTTAATAAACGACCTGGTAAAAATTCGATCGAAAAATAATAAACTTGCTTTTGGTCATTTTTGACATAACTCTTCCAAGTATTACGCCAAATTTCGGAGTAACCGGATTTGACCACTGAAACTAAAGTCTGATACAACTCGATCGGAGCAGCATCTTTGACATCTAAAGCAAACTTCTCGGCTAATTGCTTCTTAAACTCGCGTACAAAACGCTCCTGTGTGATTTTCATTAAGTATCCTCCCTTATAAACCGATAGCTGACAAACTCCTTGCGACTATCTTAAAATCTGTGTATACAAGTCCAAATAATTTTGACTTGCACTATCCCAACTAAAATCTGATTCCATTGCAATGCGCATCATCTTTTGCCAAACCTTTTGTTGATCATTGTAAACGCTAAGCGCCAACTTGATCTCTTCCATCATCCAAAATGAAGAGAATTTCTCAAAACCAAAGCCGGTCCCGACCTGTTCAATTGGATTATAAGCCCACACACTGTCACGTAACCCCCCGATCTGATGAACGATCGGCAAAGTACCGTAACGCATTGAGATCAATTGTGATAATCCACATGGTTCAAAAGCAGATGGCATCAAGAACATGTCACAGCCAGCATAGATCTGCTGAGCTAAATTAACATCAAAGTCGATGCTGACGCTGCATTTATCTGGATAACGTCCTGCAAAATAAGTAAAGTCATGCTCAAAATTCTCATATCCGGTGCCCAACAAGACAAATTGGACGTCAAATTGCATCAAATTTGCCATCTCTTGGACTACCAACTGAAAGCCCTTTTGATAAGTCAAGCGACTGACGACCCCGATCAATGGGACATCTTTTCTGACTGGCAACCCAAATTTCTTTTGCAAAGCAGCCTTATTTTTAGCTTTACCCTTTAAGTTCTTACGGTCGAATTTATACGGCAATGCCTTATCAGTCTTAGGATCAAAAGTATCATAATCGATCCCATTCAAGATACCTGAGAGCTTGTAATTGACCATCCGTAAAACTTCATCTAAGCCACATCCAAATTCAGGCGTCTGGATCTCAGCGGCATAAGATGGACTGACCGTATTGACCCGATCAGAATAAAAAATACCTGCTTTCATAAAGTTTACGGCTGTGCCCATTTGGATCGTTCCATCATCGTAGCGTTTAGTCGACATGCCAAAGAGTTCAGGCAAAACTTCACGCCCATACTGCCCTTGAAATTCAAGGTTGTGGATCGTAAGCACAGTTGCAATGTGGCTGAATGCTTCGATCCAACCGTATTTTTCCCGTAACAAGAAAGGAATAAAGGCAGTATGATAGTCATTGACATGTAAGATGTCAGGAATATAATTGATCCGCCCCATCAATTCGATCACGGCTTGTTGGAAGAAAGCAAAACGTTCGCCATCATCGTAATAGCCATAAAGATCAGGGCGATCAAAATAATACTTGTTATCTAAGAAATAATATTCGACCCCGTCTAATTCTAAAACTTTGACACCACAATACTCATTGCGCCAACCAACAGCAACATAAAAATTAAAGAGATCAGTCAACTGTGACTGATATTTTTCTGGCATTTTTGTGTAAAAAGGTAAAAAGACTTTAACTTCATTGCCCTTTTTAGCCATGCTCTTAGGTAACGCCCCGGCCACATCACCGAGACCCCCCGTTTTAAAAAATGGTGCGCATTCCGCTGCGGTAAATAAGATCTTCACTAGTTTTCGCCCCCGTAGATATCTGCCACAATATGACTATCTTTTGTGATCACAACTGGATTTTCAGGTGTTCCTTGAATGGTGACGCCAGCTTCTACTTCAACGTTTTTATCTAAGATCGCATATTGCAACTTAGCTCCGCGTTTGATCTGCGCATTACTCATGATCACAGAATCTTTGACACGCGCACCCTCTTCGATCGTAGTCCGTCGTGAGACCAAACTGCGATCGACTTTACCTTTGATGACACAGCCAGTCGCAAATTGACTGGAGTTGACATCAGAAGAATCGTAAAAGTGGGTCGCCACTTCGTTTTTAGTCCGAGTGATCACACGCTGACTGGAGAACAACAAAGTGTTGAAATGCTCTGGATCAAGCATATCCATGTTGGCATCATAGTAGCTCTTGATGTCATAAATATTGCTCAAGTAACCCGTATATTCGTAAGCACGTGTGTTGGTCCGTGTCATCTCACGGTTCAATAATTCCTGCACACTTGCTGGTGCACCTGCATTTTGACCCTTGTGTAACAGATCGATCAACCAATCAGTTTTGACTAAAAAGATGCTCATCGATAAGTTGTAAAGGTCAGAAGCTTCATCAAGCTCGCTGAAAATATCTGCTTGCTTAACTCTATTATCGTCTTCAAGCGTCAAAATGCAATCATCGGGCGCTATCTTTTCTTTAGGTACCCGTTTAAAGACGACCGTGATCTTGCTATCGTGAGCTTGATGAACATCCAAGATCGAACGCAAGTCGACATTACATAACATCTTATTGCCAAAGAAAACCGTATATTCTGATTTTGATTTCTTCAAAAAGCCGATCATATCACTAAAATATGGTTTACCTTCAACTTTTTTACGTAAGATATTTTGATAAAAGCCAAGATATTGGTAACTCCCGATGCTATCCAAGCCCCATTCACGACTACCACCTAAATGATCAAAAACTGACTTAAAGCGCCCTTCATTTAAGATCATGTAAACTGTCCTGATATTGGCATTGACAGCACTTGATAGTGCAAAGTCCATGATCCGATATTTACAATCAAAATAAAGTGTAGAGAGTGGGCGATTTGCCGTTAATGGCAATAACCCGTTATATTCATGCTCATTACCTAAAATCGCACACATCTTATTAGCCTTCATTAATTGTCACCCCTAATACTTCTGAATTGCCTACGACTGCGATCTCATCAGTTCCGTCGATCACAGCACCATCACCAATAATTGCATTTTCACCGATGATCGCACGGTTGATGATCACATTTTTACCGATCGAAGCGCCCGTCATCACAACACTATCCTTCACGACTGAGCCTTCTTTGACTTGTACATTAGCTGCTAAAATACTGTGATCGATCCTACCTGAGATAAAGCAACCATCCACGATCATCGAGTTTTTAACGCGTGCAGTGTTAGTGATGAATTGCGGTGGTGCGATCGGATTTTTCGAATAGATCGGCCACGTCTTGTCGCGCACATCTAGATCGCCTTCATTGTCGATAAATTCCATGTTGGTCGTCCATAAAGAATCGATCGTCCCAACATCTTTCCAGTAACCTGAGAAGTGATAAGCCTGCACATTATCGCCACTTTTAATGTAAAATGGAATAACGTTTTTACCAAAATCATACATATCAACGTCTTTTTTGAAACTATTCAACAAGACATCGCGCAAACGAGCCCAAGTAAAGATATAGATCCCCATTGAAGCGTGGTTGCTCTTTGGCTTTTCGGGTTTTTCTTCAAATTCAATGATCCGGTCATTTTCGTCGGTATTCATGATTCCAAAACGACTAGCTTCATCCCAAGGAACATCGATCACGGCCACACTGAGAGTTGCATTGCTCTTTTTGTGTTTAGCTAACATATCTTCATAATCCATCTTGTAGATATGATCACCTGAGAGAACTAAGAGATACTCTGGGTCCATTGAATCAATGTAGTCGATATTTTGGTAAATTGCATGTGAGGTACCTTCAAACCACTTAGAACCCTCATTATTTGAATAAGGTTGCAAGATCGTGACCCCAGAATCCAAACGATCCAAGCCCCAACTAGCACCATTACCGATATGATTATTTAAAACGAGCGGTTGATATTGGGTCACGACCCCAATATTTTTGATCCCTGAATTGACACAGTTACTCAAAGTAAAATCGATGATACGATACCGTCCCCCAAACGGTACGGCGGGTTTAGCGATATTTTGCGTTAATTTCCCTAGTCTGGTACCCTTACCACCAGCTAAGATCATTGCTAACATTTCGTTTTTCATTATTTTTTCGGACACTTCACCTGACGTCCTTTACCTCCCTTAGCTTGTTGTTTTTGCTTTTTAGCGACTGTTTTTGCTTTAACTTTCTTTGGTTCTTTAGGTTCGAGATATTTCTTGTTGATGTAGCGCAAATTCACATTTTCTGGTTTTAAGATCACGACGCCTAGAGCCGGAACCGTTAAGCTGATCACTTGATCATAGTTCTTAAAGACTTTTTCTTTCGTCTTAGCCAATGGGTTATGTTTAGTCCAAGTCCCACCGAATTCTTCCATTTCCGTGTTCCAAACTTCACGATAACTCCCTGGATAGGGTACGCCGATCTCGAAGTTTTGTTGCTCGATCGTGGTGAGATTCATGACCACCACTAAGAAATCTTTCTTCCGCTTGCCATGGCGAATAAAACTCAAGATGGTCGCCGTCTTGTTATTAGCATCGATCACTTCTAAACTCTCTTCTTTATCCTCTAACTCCCATAGCGCACGGTGTTCACGATAAAATTCATTGAGTTTAGCTGTGAAATGTTGCATTTTCTTATTCAGTTCGTCATCTAAACTATCCCAAGTCAACCCTTCGTAGTAGCGCCATTCGATAAATTGACCAAATTCGCCCCCCATAAAGAGTAATTTTTTTCCGGGGTGTGTTATTTGATAAGTGAGTAAATTCCTAAGTTGGGCAAATTGCTTGTAGCGATCCCCACCCCACATTTTGTGCAACAGGCTCTTCTTACCATGAACGACTTCATCATGAGATAATGGCAAAATATAATTTTCCGATAAGCGATACATCCAAGAAAAGGTCAACATATCTAAGTGATCTCCTCTAAAGAGTGGATCCATTTGATAAAAGTTCAAGACATCATTCATCCAGCCCATATTCCACTTGTAATCAAAGCCTAATGAATCTTCTTCTAACATGCCCGTCACTTTCGTCCCAGCCGAACTTTCTTCAGCAATCAAGATCACCTTAGGATGCGCAAACTTGACTTCTTTGTTCAACTTGCGCAAAAAGTGCCAACCCTCTAAATTTCTATTTCCACCATAAATGTTTGGTTTCCAAGGACCTTCATCATAATCCAGATAGATCATATTGGAGACCGCATCGACCCGTAAACCATCTAGATGGAATTTTTCGATCCAGAAAAAGGCACTTGAAAGCAAGAAGGATTGAACTTCTGGTTTGCCCAAGTCAAAGTTTTGCGAACCCCAACCGATATTTTTGGCGCGATCGGGATCTTCATATTCAAAAGTCGGCGTCCCATCGTAATATGGCAAGGTATCATCATTGATACAAAAATGACCTGGGACCCAATCCACGATCACTCCGATATTTTCTTTATGACATGCATCAACGAATGCTTGGAATTCTTCAGGAGTTCCATAAGCGGAACTGACCGCAAAATACCCGATCAATTGATACCCCCAAGAAGCACCTAAGGGATGTTCCATTAAAGGCATAAATTCAACATGGGTATAATTCATTTTCTTTAAGTATGGGATCAACTCTTTTGTTAGATCACCGATCGTATACGGGGTACCATCAGCATGTGACTTCCATGAACCGGGATGGATCTCATAAATGTTCATTGGACGTTCAAAGTAATTCGAACGTTTATGACGTCCGCGCCATAGTCCATCATGCCATTTATATTCTGGAATATCATAGATGATCGAAGCATCATTTGGACGTTCTTCAAAGCGAAAGGCAAATGGATCGATCTTATATACGATACGCCCATCATGTTGTTTGACTTTAAATTTGTACATTTGGCCACGTTTGGCATTGGGAGCCACCGCACTCCAAATACCATGATCTCCCAACTTCATTGGTAGATCTTCTTCCCAATCATTAAACTCACCAACTAGCCAAATTTGTTGAGCTTTTGGGGCCCACACGCGAAAGACATATCCCGCTTCTGCAGCTGGATGTGCCCCCAAAAAAGTTTGCGCATGAAAATTTTTGCCTCGGGCAAACGCTTCCATTTCCTGAGACAAATCAAAACCAGCGGTCATTCCTCTTTCCTCCTTATCAAAATAATTAACACATATCCTGTATACATAATAACATATCAATGTAAAAAACATTAAAAATATACCCTGTATTTTTAACAAAAAAATATATAACATTCTGTTAAGATATTTAAAAATATCCGTATTTTTACAGGTTTTTTGTTTGATACTCACTCCCACAAGGTGTATAATTGAATTTTAAGAATTAATTGAGACTTTAATTAACATTTTACTAATATATAAAATATTAAAGATAAAATAAAAACCAGAGTTTTGAGAATATCATCTCTTGACTCTGGTTTTTATATATAATTAGGCAATATGATTTTCCCGCAAGATCGTATTTACAACTTCTTGCATTTCAGGTGTTTTGACCCATTCCTCAAAATGATCAAAATCTTCAGCTGGCATTTCAAAATTTTCATTGATATATTTTTCGTACTTGATCAAACTACTTGAACGTGGGATATTCAGTTGTAAGATCCTAACGCTCTCAATAAATCCCCGTACAGCCGCTAATTCAGCCCGACCGTTTTGCGGAATATTGGAGATCTCGTAATATTTAGTGCCATCTTTACGCGTGATCTCTTCGATCAAATTCAAAGTTTCATTACTTTTCATCTAATAGCGTCCTCCCTTTTATCAAAAGTCCCATTCATTATACACAAAAACCGCTGTAGCTTCTAGTAAGACTACTAAGACTACAGCGGTTGCATAAGAGAGAAAGAGAATTGATTAGAAGGTAATTAATCATACCTTACACTCTCACGATATACCTTTTTGAAAGCGATGTCAAACTTTAACTCTCAAACTTTTAAATTTTTATTGTCCTTCAAAAAATCCCTACTCAAGTCAGCTTATCCATATTATAATAAATCTATAGTTCTAACACTTTAGACTTCACTAGTCTAAACGTTTTAGTAATAGATAAAGAAAGGATTCGCTATTTAAACTAACGCAGATAGCCTGGCTACTATTCATGATCAATCGTACTCAATTTAAAGCAAGCCTCTACTTAGGATTCTTCATTTCGCTTATTCGTCTAGTTTTTTTACTCTTAGATCAAACAAAGGGCGCTAAGGCTGAACTTCAGACTATGTTAGTCTTGTTTCATACCAATGCTTGGTTTGTTCCGATCTTATTTGCCCTACTTTACTTTTTCATCGTAACTAGCTGTATCTACTTGGCATTCAGGGTCTTAAATTACATAATCAATTTATTTAGATAAAGTGAAATATTAAAAAAGCAGGTATACACACCTGCTTTTTTTGATACTATTCTTCGATACCCATTTCAGCCTTAACGACATCTACGATCTGCATCACGTAGTCGTGGACCAATTCTTTAGTTGGTGCTTCTGCCATTACACGCAAAAGATCTTCGGTACCACTAGGGCGAACCAACACACGTCCTTCATTTCCCATTTGTTCTTCAACTTGTGCGATAACATCCTTGATTGCTTGATTTTCAAGGGCTAATTTCTTATCTGTTACACGAACGTTGACTAATTCTTGTGGATAAGTCATCACTTCGGCAGCCAATTCTGAAAGTGGCTTACCAGTTTGTTTGATCACATTCAATAATTGAAGTGCTGTTAACATCCCATCACCAGTTGTGTTGAAATCCAAGAAGACTACGTGTCCTGATTGTTCACCACCAACATTATAGCCACTCTTACGCATTTCTTCGACCACATAGCGGTCACCGACCTTTGTCTTGACCGAATTTAGTTCATGTTGTTCCATTGCCTTATACAAACCAATGTTACTCATGACGGTCGTTACGATCGTATCCTTCTTCAAACGGCCACGTTCACTCATATATTTCCCACAGATATACATGATCTTGTCGCCATCGATGATATTTCCTAATTCATCGACTGCGATACAGCGATCGCCATCACCATCAAATGCTACCCCAACTTGAGCTTTAGTTTCTAAAACAAACTTAGCCAAAGCTTCTGGATGAGTAGAACCTACCCCAGCATTGATATTTAGACCATCTGGACTTGTAGCCATTGTTTCAAATTCAGCCCCCAGATCAGCAAACAACCGTGAAACTAAAGCACTAGTTGCACCATTAGCCCCGTCAACTGCGATCCGCATTCCACTGAGATCATCTGGGATCGTTTGTTCTAAGAATTGCGTATACTTTAAGGCACCTTCACGATAATTATTCAAAGTTCCTAAGCCTTCAGCTGCTGGACGCGGTAAGATATCTTCATCTTTTTCAAGTAATGCTTCGATCTCTTCTTCTTGATCGTCGGATAATTTGTAACCATCGCCCCCAAAGAACTTGATCCCATTATCTTGAACTGGATTATGCGAAGCTGAGATCATGACCCCTGCATCAGCGGCTTGTAAACGAACTAAGTAAGCAACACCTGGAGTTGTGATCACACCAAGTGAAAAAACTTCGATCCCGACTGAAAGTAGACCTGCGATCAACGCCTGTTCTAACATTTGGCCCGAGATCCGGGTATCACGTGCGACTAAGACCCGTGGTGGTTGTTCGCTATTTTTAGCGTGTTGCGTCAAAACATAGCCCCCACAGCGTCCTAACTTAAATGCTAATTCTGGTGTTAATGTTTGATTTGCAATCCCTCTGACACCATCAGTCCCAAAATATTTCATCTTAAATCCTCATTTCTTTATATACTCATTTTCAATTAGTAGTTTGATCGCTTGAAACTTCTGAACTACTTGTTGCACTGGAAGTTTCAGTCGTATCTTTTTTTGACTCATCCGTTGAACTTGGCTGACTTGAACTTGTGCTTTCCGCCGCTTTACTTGAACTCGAACTCGTTGGTAGTGAGCGTTCGAGCGGAGCATCAGCTTGCTCATCGCCAACTGTTATTTGCACAACGACCGAAGCTGGCGTAACACTGGCTACTCCCGCTTGGGTCGGACTCAAGCTGACCGTCTTAGTCGTTGATTCATTGACCCCAGTAACTGAGACTGGGACCCGCAAGCTATTTATCTTATTTAAAGCACTCTTAGTCCCTCGCAATTTGATCGACTTAGTTTCCGTTGAAAGCTGATACGTTTTACCAGGAACGCCGTTATTCTCGGTCACTAATTCTAATTTGACTTCCTTAGTTGCGGTGGCTTGGCTGATCGGTAAATTGACCTTGACCGTTTCTGGCGATAAGCTGACGGGCAAAGGATGCCCTTCTTTATCTAACGCCTGCAATAAAACGGTCCGACCATAATCGCCGTGACTATTTTCAGGTAAATTGAGGTTAGCTACCACACTATCCAACTTATTGATATCGACTTTAGCCCCGGTCACATCGACTGTTTGGGTACTTAGTGACGGGCTGCCCGCCACATAACCATTTTGGATCAAGCTGGTATCATATCTGACCTGGATCGGCATCTTGACCGTCTTTTTAGGCGCGATCTTGACTTTGATCTTTTCAGGCGATAAAGCTACACTCAATTCTTTATTGAAACCGCTCGTCTTTAACTTAACGGTGTGTGTACCTGACTTTAGATCTGATAGATCGGCATAGACTTCAAAATTCCGGGTATTGTCCAAGGCCGTGACCAGCGCACTAGGTCCTGAAATATCAACTTTGACTTGTTCAGGATAACCCGTAACGTAATACTTACTATTGTCAACATTTAAGGTCAACGGCACTTTAAGTGATAACGTCTTAGTCGTCGTCAATTTCGAATTAGCAACTTCTTTATCCGAGATCCGCGTCGTTCCTAGCCTTTGATAGCTAACATAGAAAAATAAGAGCAGTGCAAAAAACAGCGAGAGTAACCGATACATATTTTTAGTACCTAAAATTTTGTCAAATTTCAATGTTTTTGCCCCCTCTTACCAAAGATCTCAGTAAAAAAGCGCGCAACGGCATTCGTCTTTTCTTCTTGTGTTGGTACTAATTCATTATACAAGAGTTTACGATAATCTTGTTGCGTTAGATCACGGATCAATTCATTATTTTTAGTGATCGTCACACCACCAGTCTCTTCGGATACAACGATCGTCAAAGCATCAGTCACTTCGCTGATCCCAACAGCTGCTCGGTGGCGCGTACCTAATTCCTTTGGGATCAAATTACTTTCAGATAAAGGTAAGTAAGCCGCAGCAACGGCGATCCGATTATCTTTAATGATAACAGCCCCATCGTGTAACGGAGTATTAGGGATAAAGATATTGATCAATAATGCCCCGCTGACATCCGCATCCAGTGGGATCCCGGTTTCGATATAATCATCTAGCCCTGTATTCATTTGAACCGTGATCAAGGCACCGATCCGCCTTTTTGACATATATTGGATCGCTTGATCAAGGGCATCGACCAATTTTATCTCGGCTTCATTTTCTTTCTTATTATAGTTAGCAAATAACGACCCACGACCTAGATGCTCTAACCCGCGCCTGATCTCGGGCTGGAAGATCACGATGATCGCGATGATCCCCCAATTGATCACTTGGTCCATGATCCAAGAAACAGTCTCAAGTCCGATATACCAACTTGCCAACTTGATCAAGATAATAACTACGATCCCACGAAAAAGTTGGACCGCTTTGGTTCCGCGTAAGAGCATCATCAGCATGTAGATCACATACCAAACGACCAGAACATCTAGTAAGCTAACTAGATTCTGCCATGAAAATAGATTGCTCCAATCAAAAGACATAATTTCCCCCCTCTGCTACATTTCAACAATTTGTATTATAGCATGGATCACAAACTTTGGGGCAGGGAATACTTACTCACCCAATAATTTAAGATTTCGCTAAATCGAGTCAAAGATTACTCATCGTCCCTGATTTTTGCTACAATAGAGGGCAATAATGGCAGGTGATTTTTATGACAAAAAAATTGACTTGGATCGTTAGGGTCACGTTTTGGCTATATATGCTCTATGTTTACTTGACCGTTTATCGGCAAGGATCGTTTTACAGCTTTCTTTTGCTCAATACATTCCTCGGCTATATTCCGATCGAGATCGCTATGCATATGCACAAAACACAACCTAAACTGATCTACTGGGGGTTATTTTTACTATGGCTTTTATTCTATCCCAATGCCCCTTATGTGATCACCGATCTTTTTCACTTAGCGCGGATGGATCCGTATAATCCCACCAACGGATTAATGAGCTTTGATCTTCATATGTGGCTCAACTTTACCAATCTAGTTGCCAGCGCCTTTGGTTGTGCACTGATGGGGATGTGGAGTTTGGAGCATGTTGCCCAGACGCTGCAAGCCCGTTTCAAATTACGAGGCTGGATCCCGCGCACATCGCTTGCTTTGATCTTGACTTTAGCCGCTTCGATCGGGATCTATGTGGGGCGTTTCTTACGCCTTCACACAGCTTATCTTTTTATCGAGCCTGATGCCGTCATCAAGCAACTCATTGCGATGTGGAACCCACGCATGTTGATCTTTGTGATCTTTATGACGATCATTCAACTCATCATTTGGGCTGCGATCGCCATTGGTCGCCAGTTGATCGACCAATATGACAGTCAAAATAAGCTTCTCTAACATAAATGGTTAGCAAAAGACCCAGTATGGTACAAATCATGCTGGGTCTTTTACTACATTCTTATTTTATTTTTCTTCACCGATGATCCGGACCTCAGTCTCCAATCGAACATCGAATTCTTTTAAGATCACAGCTTGAATATGCTTGATCACAGCCAAATAATCTGTCGCTGTTGCTCCACCGATATTCACGATAAAGCCAGCATGTTTTTTAGATACTTGCGCCCCACCGATCGTAAAACCTTGAAGTCCTGCATCGTGGATCAATTTCCCCGTAAAATGGCCAACTGGACGCTTAAAGACGCTCCCACATGACGGATACTCCAGTGGTTGTTTAGATGCCCGCAAGAAATTGAGTTCATCCATCCGTTGCCGGATCTGTTGCTTATCGCCTGTTGCCAATTCAAAGGCAGCTTCTAATACGATATCGTCTTCGGCTTGTAAACGGCTCATCCGATAACCAAATCTTAATTCTTCGTTAGTGTAAGTTTTTAGCTCGCCTTGAGGTGTCACCACGGTAACTTGGGCTAAGACATCCTTGATCTCGCCCCCGTAAGCACCAGCGTTCATAAAGACCGCGCCACCGATCGAACCGGGGATCCCCGCGGCAAATTCCAAACCGGTCAAACCGTGTTGATATGCCACTTCAGTCGTTTCGATCAAAGAAGCCCCAGCAGTCGCGTGAACTTTGTTTCCATCACACCAGATCTCATTTAATTCGGTCAAGATCATCACTAATCCACGGATGCCACCATCTTGGACGATCAAATTGCTAGCATTGCCGATCACGGTCAAAGGCAGATCATTTTCCTTAGCAAATACAACTAAAGCTTGGGCTTGTTTGCCCGTTGTGGGAAATGCTACGATATCCGCTGGCCCACCGGTTTTTGTGTTGGTGTACAAAGATAACGGTTCAGCTAAACGGATCTTGATCTCTGGAAATTCATTTATGATTTTTTCATTTATTGTCATTGTCATGTTTTACACCTTTAAATCTCTTTTATCTTCTTAATTTTACCATTTTTTATTTTGACTTGCGATAGTCCTTGCCTTATCCTTAGGTAAATAAGTTTATTTAATAGTGAGGCGTGCTGATGAAATTTATTTCGTGGAATGTGAATGGCTTGCGAGCTGTTTTAAAGAAAAATTTTTTAGAAGTTTTTACCGACTTAGATGCTGACTTCTTCTGCTTACAAGAAACTAAACTCCAAGCAGGTCAAGTTGACCTAGATCTACCTGATTACTATCAATATTGGAATTATGCGCAAAAAAAGGGCTATTCCGGAACAGCTATCTTCACCAAGAAAAAGCCACTGGCTGTAACTAAAGGACTCGGACTTGCTGAATTCGATCAAGAAGGTCGGGTTTTAACGTTAGAATATGAAGATTTTTATCTCGTAAATTGTTATACCCCTAATTCGCAAGATAAATTAAAGCGCTTGGATTTTCGCCTTCAATGGGAAGCAGCTTTTAGCGATCATCTAACCAACTTAGCAACCAAAAAGCCCGTTATCTTATGCGGCGACCTAAATGTGGCTCATAATGAGATCGACCTCAAAAATCCTAAACCAAATCAAAAAAATGCCGGGTTTAGTATCCAAGAACGCCAAGCGATGACCGCCTTATTAGCACGGGGCTTCACCGACACTTTCAGACACATTTACCTTGATAAAACTGGCGCTTACTCGTGGTGGAGCTACCGGTTCAATGCTAGAGCACGCAATGCTGGTTGGCGGATCGATTATTTCATCTGCTCCAATGCTCTACTCCCCCAAGTAAAGGACAGTCAGATCCTACCTGAGATCTTAGGTTCTGATCACTGCCCCGTAATGCTAGAGACCAATGAACTAAATTAAATTTATCATACTATGAAAGGAAGTTATCAATGAATTTTATTGCTTTTGATTTCGAAACTGCTAATGCTAAACGCAGTAGTGCCTGTTCATTAGCCCTTTCTGTTGTTCGCGATGGTCAAATCGTTGATGAGCTTTATTCTTTGATCGATCCCCAGACTTATTTTTCGAGCTTTAACACTAAGATCCACGGTATTACCGCCAAAGACGTCGCCAATGCCCCAACGTTTGTGGAGCTCTGGCCCCATATCAGTGACTTTTTTACTCCCGATCAATTAGTGGTAGCCCATAATGCTCCATTTGACTGTAGCGTCTTAAACAGGACCCTAGCAGCTTATGATCTAGCGACCCCGAGCTTCATGGTCCTAGATACAGTCAAAACCAGCAAGAAATTTTATCAAGATCTCCCCAACCATAAGCTAAACACCGTCTGTGATAGCCTAGGTATCGACTTAAAACATCACCACAATGCGCTTTTTGACAGTCATGCTTGTGCTGAGATCTTATTGCACCAAGCTAAGGAATTTGGGACAACAAAGTTAAAGCCTTTTGTGCGTCAATACAATAAATAGTAAAAACGTTCAATACCGTATAAACAACAAGGGACCTAGCATGAATTTACATCGTACTAGGTCCCTTGTTGTATTGAATTTTACCCGCTATAAGTTGGCTATCAATTGTTCATAGTGAGCTCCATGTGGTTCAAAGACTAGTGTCCGCTTGTCATCGTCTGTTTCGTCTTTTAACAGCTTGACGACCAAATATTGCGCTGGAAGTTCATCAGCAACAAATTGTGACCACTCGACCACACTGACACCTTCACCATTAAAATATTCTTCTAACCCTAGATCAGCTCCACCAGTATCTTCTAAACGATAAACATCCATATGATACAAAGGCAAACGACCTTCATGGTACTCACGGATCAAAGTAAAAGTCGGACTTTTAACATTTTTTTTGATCCCAAGTCCCTTAGCTAAGCCCTTTGTAAAAGTCGTCTTTCCCGCTCCAAGATCACCATCTAATAAGATAAGATCTTGGGGCTTTAAATATGACGCCAATTTTTGAGCGAGCGCTTGTGTTTCTTCTGCATTACTTACTTGAAATTCCATGTTACTTCCCATCTGCTGCCTGTGCGGCTGTGATCAATGATACTTTGTAGACTTCTTCTTCGTCACATCCCCGTGACAAGTCTGAAACTGGTTGATTCAAGCCTTGTAAGATCGGACCGACCGCTTCAAAGCCGCCTAAACGTTGGGCGATCTTATATCCGATATTACCTGATTGTAATTCCGGAAAGACAAAGACATTGGCTTTTCCAGCTACCGGTGATTCGGGTGTTTTTTTAGCAGCAACTCCGGGTACAAAAGCAGCGTCAAATTGTAATTCACCATCGATCTCTTCTTCGGGTGCTAATTTTTGAGCGATCTTAGTTGCTTCGATCACTTTTTCAACTAATGGTGATTTAGCAGAACCCTTAGTCGAAAAACTCATCAAAGCGATCCGGGGTTCAATATCAAATAAGCGTGCTGTTTTAGCACTTTCGACCGCGATCTCAGCTAGATCTTGGGCATCGGGATCGATATTGATCGCACAATCTGAAAAAATGTATTTTTCATCGCCTCGTAGCATCAAGAAAGCCCCACTTGTCCGTCTGACATTTGGCTTTGTCTTGATGATCTGTAACGCTGGTCGAACTGTGGCCCCAGTTGAGTGGATCGCCCCCGAGACCATTCCATCGGCTTGACCTAAATAAACCAGCATCGTCCCAAAATAGTTTACGTCCTTTAACATCTCGGCAGCTTGCTCGGGCGTATTTTTGCCCTTCCGGCGCTCCACAAAAGCAGCCACTAACTTATCAAATTCTTCTTTAGGATAAGTTTCTGGATCTAAAGCTTGTAAATTTTGTGGTAAAGGCTCACGGCTATGCGCTTGAACTTGTTCTCTAGAGCCTAACACGATCGGCGTCAATAATTCTTCTTTGGCTAGACGAACCGCTGCATTGACGACCCGACTGTCATTTCCTTCTGGGAAGACCAACGTCAGTGTTTGCTTACTTACTTTTTGCTTTAATGTTTCTAAGATCTCCATTTAAAATCCTCCTTTTTGTGACACATTTACGGTCTGTGGCAATTGCCAGTCGATCGGTGTTTCCCCCATTGCCTCTAAGGCTGCATTCGTTTTTGAAAATGGTTTTGAACCAAAAAATCCCCGACTTGCCGATAACGGACTCGGATGTGATGACATGATGACTACATTTTTACTCTGATCGATCAAAGCCAGCTTATTTTGTGCTGCTTTTCCCCACAAGACAAACACAACTGGCATAGGTCGCTTGGACAATTCCTGGATGGCTAGATCTGTTAAAGCTTCCCAGCCTTGACCACGATGAGAAAATGCTTGCCCATCTCGGACAGTCAAGACCGAATTGAGCAATAATACACCTTGCTTAGCCCACTTTTCGAGATAACCATGGTTTACCGGTGCGATCCCTAAGTCACTTTGCAATTCTTTATAGATATTTTGCAGTGACGGTGGGACTTTGACTCCAGGTAAAACTGAGAAACTCAAACCATGAGCTTGATCGGGGCCATGATACGGATCTTGGCCTAAGATCACCACTTTGACTTGTGAAAAAGGTGTCCATTCAAAGGCCTCGAAGATGTGGTACATATCTGGATGGATCGCGTAATGACCATATTCATATTTTAAAAAGTTATGCAGTTTGGCATAGTTTTCCGATTCGAACACTGGCGCTAAAACTTGCTGCCAATCATTATGAATCAATTCTTTCAATATATTACACCTCGCATTAATTTTACCATAACTGAAAAATAATAACACCGTTAGCGCTTACAAGTGCTAGGTGTGTAAAATTTTTACTTTCATGTTAGAATAAAGTCATTAGATAAATTAAGGTGGGATATTATACTATGGTTCAAATTATTGCGTCTGACATGGACGGAACATTGTTAAACGACAAAATGGTCATTTCCAAGCGAAATGCTGCTGCAGTCAAGGAAGCACAAAAACAAGGGGTCCATTTTATCGTTTCAACTGGACGTGCTTATGATGAAGTTAAACCGTTGATCACCGAAGCAGGCTTTAACTGCCCAATGATCACCTTGAATGGAGCCTTTGTTTTAGACGAAGAAGGTAAAGAGATCAGCGCTGCTCCGATCCCAGACTCCATTGCCAAAAAGATCATGTTGACTTTGAAGAAAAATGGACTCTACTTTGAAGTGATCACAGCTAAAGGCGTTTGCTCTGATAACAAGGCTAAACGGATCGAAAATTTTGCTGAATTATTAGCTAGCATCAGTCCTGATACCCCTTATAAATTAGCTGTGACTCTGGCTTCGGCCCGCATGGAACTTATGAATATCAATTACGTTGACAACTATATGGACTTAGTTGATGATCCTAAAACTGTTATCGGTAAGATCGTGGTCTTTAGTCCTGAAGGCCAAAAAGTTTTAGGACCGATCAAAGATGAACTTTCTAAAAATGACAATCTTGTGATCACATCTTCGGGTCCCGGAAATATCGAGATCAACCACGTCAATGCACAAAAGGGTGTCGCACTCCAAGCTTATGCGGATAGCTTGAACATCCCAATGGACAATGTAATGGCGATCGGTGATAACAACAATGACGTCTCGATGCTCAAAGCTGCTGGGATCAGCTATGCCATGGGCAACGGTAGTGATGAAGTTAAGATGTTAGCTAAATACATCACTGCACCTAACACCGAAGATGGCGCTGGGATCGCGATCGAAGAAGTTTTGGCTAAGAAAAATTAAAGTCAATCAGTGCTAGCAAGAGCGAGGTGCTTAATGTGCGCAATCTATATACTCGACGCACCGAACTGTCCAATCGTGGGACCATCCGCGTCAAAGATAGTTCTGGTCGCCTGATCTACCTATTAGTTGGCAAATGGGGCCTTTCACCTGGCGTCTTATCAGTCTATGACGTTACAGGTAAGCGACTAGCCGAGATCAAACAGCGGACCCTGGGCTTTTTTCCAAAATTTGATCTCTATGACAAACGCCACCATGTTGGTTCTTTGCGACGTTATTATGGTATCAGCCATGAAATGCTCTTTGTCAAAGGGCTCAATTGGTTTATCATCGGTAATCTAATGACATTTAACTACAAAGTCTACCATGGACGCCAATGTATCATGACGATCTCAGAAGTTCAAACCGCTACTGGGACTGCCTTAGAATTTCATATTGCTGAACAGGCCGATGAACCGCTATGTTTTTGTATTGCTGCGATCCTCGATCACTGGGCACGTCTTGACCTAAAAGCCAAGAACAAAGCTTACTATGGTAAATTAGCTTGGTGACTTGACACACTGAATGGGTGATAAGAATACAAATTTTTTTACTAACTGTCGGTGGATCATTTTTAGTGCTATGTATTCAATTTTTTAGAGGTAAATGGTTACGTTTGCTGGCTGGTAACACTTTTGGTGACATTTCACCGCTAGCAGCCACTAAAGCTGGTAAACATGTTGCTTTGATCATGCTCAGCTTTGGCTTGGCTTTGATCTTATTAGCTTTTGCTGACTCTAGGACAGATATGTTAAGCCTGATCTTGTTTAGCGTAGGTACGATCTATACTATAAGCTTAGTCATTTTGACTTACTACTTTTGGCTCAAGAGCTGATAAAAAAGAGCATTCGAAATTCTTTAAATTTCGAACGCTCTTTTTTTATCCCAGTTTTGCGACCAATTCTTCTAATTTTGTAGTGATCTCAACGGGTAATTCTTCTTGTGGATGCGTCTTGGTGTAATTATTTACCCAATCTAGACGATCTTGCAAACGTTGGCGTAATTTTTTAGCATAGGCGGTATCATTTAAATCAACCTCATACCCTGGAAGACTTAGATAACTCATCTGTGGTAATGCACCAAATTCAGTCCAATCAGCTGTTTCATTGGCGATCGCTTCTAAAATGCCCAACGTCGTATCTTTATCGATATTTTTACCGTTATACGAATCCGTATTGATGATATAACAATTAGCCTGCTGTTTTTCAAAGAGTTCCTTGAAGTCTTGATAATCCTCTGTCAGCGGATAGACTCTAAATGGGTTAGCAAACGGCTCGATCACTAGCTTATTGCGGGATTCACCGATAACATTTTCCGCCGTCGAACGCTTAGTCGCTAAAGTCAATCCAAAGGTCGCTGCGATCACGGGATCCGATAATTTAACGACTGGTGGCAAACTGTCATCTTTCATGATCCAAAAGATCGAATCAAGTGGTGCTTGTTCACGATCGACCCGATTTTTAGCCGAATAACGTGATTTGATCGTACGACCATTACCGTTGCGCAAGTCATCAGTTACTAAGATCTTCTTGCCCTGCATATCTTGTGTAACTCCAACATTCATTACGGTAGTGAAGTATTCCATTTCTTTTGATCCAGGTAAATAATCACTTGTCTTGTCAAAATATGCTGGTTCAAGCGCGATCGAACTCCCATCCTTACGATCAATGATAAAAGCATCATCGTGTAAGATCGTGATATCATCGAATTTTCCAGCATGTTTGGCATGAGTCAGAGTCGACTTGCCTGAACCAGAAAGACCGTAGAAGGCAAAGACTTTATCCTCTTTATCTTTGAAATGAAATGTCTTTTCCCCTCCATGACATGCAGTATAGCCATTGCGATGCGCTGTTGCCCAAGCAAGGGTCAAAGTTGCCTTTTTTAACTCACCAAAATAGCGTAGCCCTAGGATCGCAGCTACATTATGTTCGGGATCAAAAAGCGCTAAGCCATCTGGATATTGAGGATCATTCCATTCAGGATCACAGTAAAGATAGATATCGTCTTCACTGTACGCTTTAGAAGCTGCATAGCGCTTAGCATACTCTGAATCAAGGATCTGGAAATTCAGTAAATACGATAGCAAATTGACCTCATAACCCTTTGGTACCATCAGATGCGCTTTTAACATGAACTCTTCATCCAAGCCTACGATCGCTTGTGCTTGATAAAATTGACGCTCATTTCCTTGATAGACTGCTTCACGCAAAACGGCCTCTAATTCATCATTATCTACTCCAGGGCGACCTAAGATCTTCCGTGCAGCTGCTGTTCGACCCACGATCCGTCCATGATTATCGACTAACATCACAGCATCTTTAGGTAAACCTAGTTCACTGGTATGCTTGATCGGTTGATCGGTCACGATCGTTTTTGGACTCTTTTTAGCTAGCTCGTATGCCATCTTTAAGTCAGTTACCGCCTGAACATTATTTCCATAGAAGGCAGTCTCAATGATCGTTTTAGTTGGCGAAAATAAGCGATTATGCCCATTTATCTCAGTCGTTTCAAATCTTTCACGTGTACTCATCTTCCGCTACACCCCATTCTCTAAATATTTAGTAAACCTTTAAAAATAGCAATTAAAGCACTTACATTAACAAGAATAGTTTAGCACAGATCGTATCAAAATAGTTAAATTTTATACCTTAAAAAAAGAGTAAGAATTACTTCTCACCCTTTTAAAACTATAAACGTTCTTTTTTATTGATCTTTTGGACATCGATCAGCGGACAGCCGGCATTGTGGCACGAACTACATTCGCTGTTTTTTTGCTTAATGATCCTAGTATACACGACCCATGCAACTAGCCCAAAGATCACTAGACCCAAGATCACCGTTGCGACCATTCTGAATCCCTCATTTCTATTGCTTGTTCTAACGGTTGTGGTTTACTTTTCTTGATAAATAAGCCGTAAACGATCAATGTGATACCTAATAAAACAAGGATCACATTATAGCTTGAATAATCACCACTTGCAAGGACTGAGATCTGATAGATCAACATGGCTGCTAAATAAGCTAAAAACGTTTGGTAACCGATAGCACGCCAAGTCCAACTCGCATCCCCATATTCTTTATGCATTGCTCCGATCGCAGCAAAACACGGCGCACATAACAGATTGAACGCCAGAAAAGCATAGGCTGCCATTGGGGTATAGGCTGCTGTCAAAAGTTGGTCAAAGCGCGCTTGGGTCGGCGGATTGCCAAAAGCCACTTGAAGAGTCGCGACACAATTTTCTTTAGCGATCAAACCAGTCAAGACAGCTGAGACAGCACGCCAATCGCCAAATCCAAGGGGCACAAATACTGGAGCTAATAAGCTTCCGATACTCTTCAACATACTGCTTTCTTGGGGAACTTGTTCTAATCTAAAATTGAAATTCGATAAAAACCAGATCACGACCATTGAAGCAAAAATGATCGTTCCTGCTTTTTGGACGAAACCTTTACTCTTTAGCCAAACATACCGTACGATATTATCTAATCTGGGGAGATGATAAGCGGGTAACTCCATCACAAAGGGCTGAGGATCGCCAGCAAATAAAGCCGTTTTTTTCAAATAGATCCCCGAGCCGATCACAGCAATGATCCCTAAAAAATAAGCCGCTGGAGCAGCTAAACTTTGACCCTTAAAAAAAGTCCCCACGATCAAAGCAATCACGGTCAATTTAGCCGAACATGGCATAAAAGTCGTTAGCATGATCGTCATCTTGCGATCTTTTTCGGCTTCGATCGTTCGGGTCGCCATGATCCCAGGAACTCCACAGCCCGTAGAAACTAATAGCGGGATAAACGATTTGCCCGATAAATTGAAACGCCGAAAGATCCGATCCATCACGAAGGCGATCCGAGACATATAGCCACAGTCTTCTAAGATCCCTAAACATAAAAAAAGCATCATGATCTGTGGCAAAAAGCCGAGCACCGCTCCGACCCCACCGATGATCCCATCAATGATCAGTCCTTGCATAAACGGAGCTACTTGCCATGAGCTAAGCAGATCTGCGGTAAATTTAGGAATATACTCTCCAAATAAAACATCATTTAACCAATCCGATCCAGCTGTTCCAATAACTTGGATCGATAAATAATAAACAGCCCACATGACTCCAAAAAAGATCGGCAATGCCAAAAAGCGATTCGTCACGAAAAGATCGATCCGATCAGAGATGCTCAATGAAAAATCGCCTTCATCGATCACACATTGATCCATAACGCGTGAAATAAAGTCATAGCGGGCATTAATGATAATACTGCTACTCTCATCGTCAAAAATCTTTTCTGCTGTTTGGATCAAGTCAGCGATCGTTTCTCGGCGTTTAGCATCTAACTTCAATTCAGCCCGGATCTGTTCATCGCGTTCAAACAACTTGATCGCGTAAAACCGCAACTCATCTTTGGCTACGATCCCCTGTAACTGGTCTGTTATTTGAGCTAAAGCTGATTCTAACCGGGGATCGTATTTGGGAATGATCTCTGGTGGGGCTTGCTTTTTTTGTATCTCCCCCACTAATATATCGATATTTTTCCGTTTGAGCGCACTGATCTTGATCACTGGGATCCCCAAAAGATAAGCTAACTTTTTCGTATTGATCCGTCGCCCTTGTTTTTTTAAGAGATCGGCCATATTTAACGCCAATACAAGCGGTATCTTAGTTTCTAATAATTGCAAAGTTAAGTATAAATTGCGCTCGATATTGGTCGCATCAACTACATCAACGATCTTGGCTGGTCGTTTTTCCAATAAATACTTACGTGTGACTAATTCTTCTGGTGTATATGGTGATAGTGAATAGATCCCAGGTAGATCTTGTAATAAGATCGCCTTATCCTTTTTTAAATACCCTGCCTTACGCTCGACCGTGACCCCTGGCCAATTTCCAACGCGCTGATTAGCTCCAGTCAAATAATTGAATAAAGTCGTTTTACCACTATTGGCATTTCCGGCTAGTGCTATTTCTTTCATATGCTTATCTCCCTTACCATGATCAACTCAGCTTCCGATCGACGTAAGGTCAGCTTATAGCCCCGTAACAAGATCTCGAGCGGGTCGCCTAATGGTGCTGTGTTTACTAGAGTAACTAAAGTATTTTGCGTCAATCCCATATCCATCAGGCGCCGCTTTAATTCTTTTTTACCACCTATCTTGGCAACTAAACAACTTTGTTTTAAATTCAACTGGGAAAGCGGCTTTAATTCTTGCTCCGCTAGCTCATTAACACTTAAAACCTCAATACAACTTGCAATACTATCACTTAAAGCTAGACGTTGCCCTTGAAAATGGATCATAGCCCCATTGGCCTGCATATTTTGAGTGATCACTGTTAAAACTTTACCTCGCACCATCCCCATCTCACTGAGACGTTTTTTCAATTGATGCTCCGCCGTCACTTGAGCTACGACATATTTGCCCCGCGTCATTACTTCAGATAATTTTTGCATTATCTCACCCCCCAATTCTAATTGAGAATTATTTTCAATTACAATTTAAAAATAGCATAATTCCGCTTTCATTTCAAACAAAGACCTGTAAAAATAGCGTACTATCAGCAGATAGTACGCCATTAACTAAAAGAATAATTTAGCAGCCCCAGCGGCTAAGATCAATAATACGATCGAAGAGATCAAAGCTGCTGTAAAGACGCTTTTACCACGTTTAGCAATCACCGCAAAGTTGACCGACATTCCTAAAGCAGCCATTGCCATTCCCAAGAAAATATAAGCTGCTTGAACTAAACCATCGATCAAAACTTGAGGTAACGGAATAAAAGTTCCAATGATACTTGAGATCAAGAAACCAGCCATAAACCATGGAATTGGTAATTTTTGTTTTCCAGTAGTCGTTGTGCCCTTAGCTTGATTTCTTTTAGCAAGTAGTTTTTGATACCAAATACCGATCAATAACGCTACGGGAGCTAACAATAAGACACGTGATAGTTTCATGATCAAAGCATCATCTAAACTAAGTGTCCCCCCAGCTCCACCAGCAGCAACGGCATGGGCGATCTCATGTAGTGAGCCCCCTGCCATGATCCCAAACTGCGACTGTGTCATATGTAATACTGGCTTTAATCCGATCTCGATCAAAGTAAATAAAGTCCCCATCACGCAGACCACTGCGATCGCTAAAACTTCATTTTCTCGCTTAGTCTCTTCATCAACACCATCACCGGTGATCTGTGGTGAAACACCCATAACAGCAGCCGCGCCACAGATACCACAACCGGCAGCTGTTAAGATCGCTAAATCACTTTCCGCTCCAAAACGTTCACAGAGATAATACGTTAAACAGATCGTCACGGCAACTAAGAAAATAGCGATCAAGATCGTTTTAACACCAGCCTGAGCTAATTTCATCAAATTGAGTCTAAACCCTAACAAAATGATCCCTAGCCGTAAAAATTTATTAGAAATAAAACCAATCCCTGTTTTGGAAGCATTGATCCAACTAGGTTTAACTTGTAAAGCCATCCCTAGTAACAAGGCGATCACTAATGTCCCGACTAATTTTAACCCTGGCAGTTTAGCAAGTAACACCCCTAATACAGCACAAGCTAGCGTTAAAACCGCAGCTTGCCAAAAGGAACGTGTTTTAAGTACTTTCAACATTCTCACTCCTATATGGTAATATTTATTGTATATATTAGCCTAAAAATACTAGCTTTATTTAAAAAACTTGGTAATACTAGATTCTTAAACAAAGCATCATAATTTACACCAACATTAACATAATAAATTATAACTAATTTTTTTGCACGAAAAAAGGCTAGATTTAATATCTAGCCTTTAAAATGATACCGGTGATCGGGGTCGAACCGATACGTCCTCAACGGACACTGGATTTTGAGTCCAGCGCGTCTGCCAATTCCGCCACACCGGCATAATTAAATTTTATTAGTTACCTTATATTAAGCCAACAAAAGGCGGTAACCGGATTTGAACCGGTGATAAAGGTTTTGCAGACCTCTGCCTTACCACTTGGCTATACCGCCATTTCAAAAGGAACAAATCCCTAAACTGGGGTAGCTGGATTCGAACCAGCGCATGAGGGAGTCAAAGTCCCTTGCCTTACCGCTTGGCTATACCCCAATCAAAGGGCGATAGGTGGGAATCGAACCCACGCGTGCCGGAGCCACAATCCGGTGCGTTAACCACTTCGCCACTATCGCCATCATGGCAGGGATAGTAGGAATTGAACCCACACCGACGGTTTTGGAGACCGTAGTTCTACCTTTAAACTATATCCCTATCATAAAAAATGGAAGGGAGTGGATTCGAACCACCGAACCCGAAGGAGCGGATTTACAGTCCGCCGCGTTTAGCCAGACTTCGCTACCCTTCCATGGTGGCGCGGGACGGAATCGAACCGCCGACACAAGGAGCTTCAATCCTTTGCTCTACCAACTGAGCTACCGAGCCACAACAATATTTAAAATGCAATCAATAATTGCAACGGTCCTAACCGGATTCGAACCGGTGATCTCCTGCGTGACAGGCAGGCGTGATAACCCCTACACCATAGGACCATAATTATAATGGAGGATACAGGGCTCGAACCTGTGACCCTCTGCTTGTAAGGCAGACGCTCTCCCAACTGAGCTAATCCTCCATAAGTGACCCGTACGGGATTTGAACCCATGTTACCGCCGTGAAAGGGCGGTGTCTTAACCACTTGACCAACGGGCCATAATTTTAAAACGGAGAGTAAGGGATTCGAACCCTTGAAACAGGTTAGTACCCGTTTACATGATTTCCAATCATGCTCCTTCGGCCAACTCGGACAACTCTCCATTAAAATTAACTCCGGCAGGCGGACTCGAACCGTCGACAGCCTGATTAACAGTCAGGTGCTCTACCAACTGAGCTATGCCGGAATAACGCGTGGCAACTTCCTACCCTCGCAAGGGGCGATCCCCTAACTACTATCGGCGTTACAAAGCTTAACTTCTGTGTTCGGAATGGGAACAGGTGTAGCCTTTGTGCTATCGCCACCACACTTTTTTGTGAGAACCTTGTTCTCTCAAAACTAGACAATATCTTTATTTCCGAAAACGCTACGTTTTTGACTTGGTTAAGTCCTCGACCGATTAGTAATGGTCCGCTCCATACGTCACCGTACTTCCACTTCCATCCTATCTACCTGATCATCTCTCAGGGGTCTTACTTCCATAAAGGAATGGGAAATCTTATCTCGAGGTGAGTTTCGCACTTAGATGCTTTCAGCGTTTATCTCATCCATACATAGCTACCCAGCGATGCCCTTGGCAGAACAACTGGTACACCAGCGGTATGTCCATCCCGGTCCTCTCGTACTAAGGACAGATCCTCTCAAATTTCCTACGCCCGCGACGGATAGGGACCGAACTGTCTCACG
>OLSD01000200.1_pt1 | contig 67570 bp, 54 predicted proteins | sample 1672211 | NCBI WGS metagenome assembly OLSD01 (sample SAMEA3136659, study PRJEB25190) | human gut metagenome | reverse complement strand
TTCACTCAAGTTGCGAGTTTGATTTATATAGAGGGTAGTTTTGAACTTTTGACACACCCTCTTAAAGTATTATTATATTTTATATTTCAGTCGTTATGCTTGTTACTCCTGTGGGAGCATGATAACGCTCACGCTGTTCTTGCCGATGAGGTTTGCCTTTACGAACTGAGCTACAGATGCAGGAGTGAGGGCCTTTACGAGAGTCCTGTAGTCTGTGTCCTTGTCCACGCCGAACTCGTCGTAGTCCTTGATGACACCGAGCCAGTAGCCGTTGGTCTTCAGTGCGTCCTCATACTGCTTCAGCATCAGGTCCTTTGTCTTGTTGAGCATGTCAGCATCGATAGTTGTAGAGAGCTTCTGGAACTCGTCGCGCATGATCTTGATGGCGATGTCCTTCTTCTCAGGCTTAACCGGGCAGTAGCCGTAGATGGCTGTCCAAGGCTGGTCAGAGCCGAGCTGTGAGAATCCTGCTGCGCTTGCCGAGTATGCTGCGCTCTGCTCCTCACGGATAGTCTTCAGATAAACCATGTCGAGGATCTGTCCGGCCACGTCTGCCTTGATGGAATTGTCGAGGGTGTAAGGAGTGTCGTTGTTATACCAGAACATGTAGATGTTCGACTTAGGAGTTTCCTGCTTGCGCTTGAAGATGTTCTCCACGTTGCCCTTTGCATATACTGAGTATGGCTTCCAGTTCTCGTGAACATACTTCTTGCCCTTCTTGACAGAAGGCAGGGAAGCGATGTACTGCTCGATGTACTTGCGTACGAGAGCCTCGTCGAAGTTACCGATGATGGTGAATGTGAAGTCAGCTGCGTTTGCTGTGCGCTCCTTTGCAATCTGCAGGATGCGGTCGTAGTTCACGTTGTCGATGTCCTTCTCTTCGAGAGAGTAGTACCATGGGCTGTGTGCGTGGAGGGTATACTGCAGAGAGTCGCTCAGTGCGCTCTCAGGAGAGAGTGCCTTGTTCTTCAGAGCCATCTTGTACTGGTTGAGCAGATTGCCGATGGCCTGCTCGTCCTTCTTGATGTTGGTGAAGTAGAGGTAGTTCATCTGGAACATTGTCTCCATGTCCTTAGGCGTACAGTTGCCAGAGGTATACTCGTGGAGCTTGCCCAGGTGGAGGTTCACGTTGGCGTTCTTTCCGGCGAGAACCTTCTGCAGCTCAGTGCTGCTGAAGTTGCCCAGTCCGCTGTATGCGATGACAGCGTCGAAGAGTTCGAGGTTTACACGGTCCTTCAGGTCGTAGAGTGAAGAACCACCCTTTGAAGAGGCGTTCATGATAACTTCACCTTCCTTCAGGTTTGTCTTCTTGAGCAATACGCGTGCGCCGTTGCTCAGAGTGAGTTCCTTGTAGCCGAACTTCTTGCTGTCCTTCTCAGAGAGGATCTTTCCTGCCTTAGGCAGGTTGGCGATCAGCGGCTCCTGCTTCACGTTGTCCACGTAAGCCTCGATCTTCGAAGCGCGTGCATCCTCGTAAGCCTTTTTCAGACCAGCCTCTGTAGGATAGGTCAGACCTTCCTTCTCGGTGTTGGTGTCGAAGATGACCACGTTGGAGTCGTTCTCGTTGATGAGCTGCTTCATAGCCTCGTTCACCATCTCTACAGGGAGCATCGGTGTGAGCTGCTGCATCATCTTGTATTCCTGCTCGATAGACATCAGCGGCTCGTTCTCCAGATAGTGGCTTGCGCAGGCACGTCCGAAGTTGTCGCTGTCAATCTTGTCGCGGTTGGTATACATTCTCTCAAGGCTGCTCATGTAGTTGGCCTTTGCGCGCTCATACTCAGTGGCTGTGAAACCGAACTTAACGGCACGCATAGCTTCCTTGGTCACGGCTGCCAGAGCCTCTTCTGTCTTGCCGTCCTTAGGAGTGGCCATGAACGTGATGGCGTCCTTGGTCTTGGCGAAGATATAGTTGCCTGTGTAGCATCCGGCTGATACGTAAGGAGTCTCAGGCTTCTGTGCTGCCTCGCCGAAACGGGCGTTGAGCATGGAAGTGGCAAGAGTCGTGATGTAGTCCTCCAGCATGTATGGCAGGAATCCCTTCTCGTTCTCAGGAGTGCTGTCATACTTGAACATGAGCTGCAGGGAGTTTGTCTGTGCCTCCTTGTCCTTGTCCACGATTACGATAGGCTCCGCATTGTCCGGCACCGGCTCTTCGGTGATAGGTGCGAGGTTGGCAGGATTTGGGATGTCGGAGAACATCTCCTTGATCTTTGCCACGGTGCGGTCCACGTCGATGTCACCTACAACGATGATGGCCTGGTTTGATGGGTGGTACCACTTCTCGTAGTAGTCACGCAGGGCCTTAGGCTTGAAGTTGTCGATAACCGACATAAGTCCGATAGGATAGCGCTTTCCGTATTTGCTGCCCGGATAGAGCTTCTCGAGGTTACGCTCGAACATACGGCTGCTGGCAGATGTGCGCAGACGCCACTCCTCGTGGATAACGCCGCGCTCCTGGTCGATTTCCTTAGGGTCGAGGGTCAGGTCGTGGCTCCAGTCCTTGAGGATGAGCAGACATGAGTCGAGGGCTGCGATGCCGCGTGTCGTAGGCACGTTGTTGATGTTATACACCGTCTGGTCGATGGATGTATAGGCATTGAGGTCGCCGCCGAACTGCACTCCCAGTGAGCGTGTGTATTCAATCACGCCGTTGCCGGGGAAGTTCTTCGTACCGTTGAAGCACATGTGCTCCAGGAAATGGGCGAGACCGCGCTGGTTCTCTTCCTCCTGCAGCGAACCTACACGCTGTGCGATGTAGAAGTTAACTCGCTTCTCAGGATAGCCGTTGTGGCGCACGTAGTACGTCAGTCCGTTTGCCAGTTTGCCGGTCTTCACGGCCGGGTCCATTGGCAGAGGCTGCATCATCGGGTTTCCCTGCTGTGCGTGGATAGACAGCGCGCCAGCGAAAACCAAAGCTGCAAACACAAAAAGTTTTCTGATTTTCATATTGTTTTTAGTTAAGTAAATAATATTTTCCACTCTCTGCAAGCCGCCGAAGCCGGCCTGTCATATTGCCATATCCTGCTCTATGTGGCGGCAAAGCTACCACAAAAGTAGATATTTTACAAATACAATACGAAGAAACACTGCGTTTTACTACATCACCAGATGAATAAATAACCTATTTTAACAAATTTACGGAAAGCGTATGGTAATTACATGGTTACAGAATAAATATGTGGAGTTGCTGCCGTGGCAAGAGAGTCCTGCTAAAAGACAAAATCCATGCAAGCCCTGATGACCGATTCGGGTTTAATTCTCTCCAAAACCACACTAAATCCCTTAATTTTTGCATATACCATATTTATTTAGTAATTTCGCAGCCAAACAGTATTTTTTTACAGACAATGAAGAAACTCTTTATAGAGACATACGGATGCCAGATGAACGTGGCAGACAGCGAGGTGGTAGCCTCGATAATGCAGATGGCAGGCTACGAGCTGTGCGAAGACGAAAACATGGCGGATGCCATACTGCTCAACACCTGCAGCATCAGAGAGAACGCGGAAAACAAGATTTACAACAGGCTGGAAACGCTCCACGCCGAGCAGAAGAAGGGCAGGAGGCTCATCCTCGGCGTACTGGGATGTATGGCGGAGAGGGTGAAGGACGACCTCATAGAGAACCATCACGCCAATCTGGTGTGCGGTCCCGACAGCTATCTTAACCTGCCGGACATGATTGCCCAGTGTGAGAACGGAAACAACGCCATAAACATAGAACTGTCGAAGACGGAGACGTATCGCGACGTGGTGCCGCAAAGGATCGGCGCGAACAAGGTGAGCGGATTCGTGAGCATCATGCGCGGATGCAACAACTTCTGCCATTACTGCATCGTGCCCTACACGAGGGGCAGGGAGCGCAGCCGCGACGTGGAGAGCATCCTGCGAGAGGTGAGAGACCTGCGCGACAGGGGCTTCAAGGAAGTGACGCTGCTGGGACAGAACGTGAACAGCTACGGGCTTACGCCAGTTGGAAAGCGCATGGAGGGCGGAGTGAGCTTCGCTGAACTGCTGCGCATGGTGGCACGCGAGGTGCCGGAGATGCGCGTGCGCTTCACCACGTCCAATCCGGAGGACATGACGGACGATATCCTTTATGCCATCGCCGACGAGCCGAACATCTGCCGCCACATACACTTCCCCGCACAGAGCGGAAGCAACAAGATTCTGAAGCTGATGAACCGCAAGTACACGCGCGAGCAGTATCTTGAAAGGATTGACTCCATCCGCCGCATCATTCCGGGATGCGGCATAACGACCGACATCTTCGTGGGCTACCACGACGAGACGGAGGAGGACCAGCAGCTCACGCTGTCGCTCGTCAAGGAGGTTGGCTTCGATTCCGCCTTCATGTTCAAATACTCGGAGCGCCCCGGCACGTACGCCTCGAAGCATCTGCCGGACAACGTTTCGGAGGAGGTGAAGATACAGCGTCTGAACGAGCTGATAAAGCTCCAGACGGAGGTGAGCGCCGAGCAGAACAGAAAGGATGAAGGCAAGGAGTTCGACGTGCTCGTGGAGGGCTTCAGCAAGCGCAGCCGCGAGCAGCTCATGGGAAGGACGGAGCAGAACAAGGCCGTGGTGTTCGACAGGGGCGGCCACCATGTGGGCGAGACCGTAAGAGTGAGGATAACGGGCAGTACGAGTGCCACATTGTTGGGCGAAACGGTGTAAGAAGGGCTTATGAAAGAATTCCTGCAAATACTGCGCCGCTTCGTGCCGCCATACAAGAAATACCTCATGCTGACAGTGGTGTTCAATATCCTGTCGGCAGTCCTCAACATATTCTCCTTTGCAGCCATCATCCCCATTCTCCAGATTATCTTCAAGACGGAGAAGGCAGTCGCCGCGACCCGTCTCATGGAGTGGGACTGGGACAACCTGAAGGAAGTGGCCGCAAACAACATGAACTACTGGATAAACTGGCTGATAGGCGACATCGGACCAGCCACAACGCTGCTTGTACTCGGACTGTTCCTCGCATCGGCAACGTTCCTCAAGACAGCGGCATACTTCCTGTCGTCGGCAACGATCATACCTATACGCACGGGTATCGTGCGAGACATACGCAACCAGCTTTACCAGAAGATAACCTCCCTGCCACTCGGGTTCTTCTCGGAGGAGCGCAAGGGCGACATCATCGCGAGGATGAGCGGTGACGTGCAGGAGATAGAAAGCTCCATAATGAGTTCGCTCGACATGCTCTTCAAGAATCCGGTGCTTATCATCGCATACTTCGTCACGCTGCTCGTGATAAGCTGGCAGCTCACGCTCTTCACCATTCTCTTTGTCCCCATCATGGGCTGGCTAATGGGAAAGGTGGGAAGAAAGCTCAAGCGCAAGTCGAAGGAGGCGCAGGGGCTCTGGAGCGACACGATGAGCCAGGTGGAGGAGACGCTTGGCGGACTGCGCATCATCAAGGCATTCTGTGCCGAGGAGAAGATGAACAGGCGCTTCGACAAGATAAACAGCGACTACCGCAACCAGATCCTGAAGGTTAACACCCGTCAGCAGATGGCGCACCCGATGAGCGAATTCCTCGGCACGGTGATGATTATCATCGTGTTGTGGTTCGGCGGCATCCTCGTGCTCAACCAGCATGTGCTCTCCGGTCCCACCTTCATCTATTATCTCGTGATACTATACAGCATCATCAATCCGCTGAAGGATTTTTCAAAGGCAGGATACAACATCCCAAAGGGTCTCGCCTCGATGGAGCGTGTGGACAAGATTCTGCTTGCCGAAAACGACATCAAGGAGAAGGAGAATCCCGAACACATCAGCAGCTTCGACCATACGATAGAGTTCCGCCACGTATCGTTCAGATACGGCGAACAGTGGGTGCTGAGAGACATCAACCTCGTTATAGAAAAGGGGAAGACCGTGGCACTCGTGGGTCAGAGCGGCGGCGGAAAGTCAACGCTCGTGGACCTCATCCCGCGCTACTATGACGTGCAGGAGGGAGAGGTGCTGATAGACGGCATCAACGTGAAGGACCTTGACATCCACGACCTGCGGCAGCTTATCGGCAACGTGAACCAGGAGGCTATCCTCTTCAACGACACCTTCTTCAACAACATATCATTCGGAGTGGAGAACGCCACAAAGGAGCAGGTGGTTGAGGCGGCGAAGATTGCCAACGCCCATGAGTTCATCATGGCATCGGAGAACGGCTATGACACGAACATCGGCGACCGCGGAGGCAGGCTCTCCGGCGGACAGCGCCAGCGCGTGAGCATTGCGCGTGCCATTCTCAAGAATCCGCCTATACTCATCCTCGACGAGGCCACTTCGGCTCTCGACACCGAGAGCGAGCGCCTGGTGCAGGATGCCCTTGAGCGGCTGATGAAGACCCGCACCACGGTTGCCATCGCCCACAGGCTTTCCACCATCAAGAATGCCGACGAAATCTGCGTGATACACGAGGGGCATATCGTGGAGCGCGGCTCCCACGAGGAACTCATTCAGAAGGACGGTTATTACAAGAAGCTGCATGACATGCAGGCGTAGACGAGTTGACAAGTAGACGGGCAGACAATAAGAATAAAGACATGTATAAAATACTATATAGTATATTCTATGCCATATCGCTCTTGCCGTATAGGGTGTTGTATGGTTTCTCGGATTTCTTCTACCTTATATTATATAAGGTGGTAGGCTACAGGAAGAAAGTGGTAAGAAAGAATCTCGCGTCATCCTTCCCCGAGAAGGATGAAAAGGAACTGCGCCGTATAGAAAAAGGCTTCTACCATTGGCTGTGCGACTATTTCGTGGAGACGGTGAAGCTCCTTTCCGTTAGCGACGAGACACTGCTGCGGCATATCGAATTCAGGAATGCGGAGGAGCTGGAGAGCTATTTCGACAAGGGGCAGACCTGCGCCGCAATACTCGGGCACTACTGCAACTGGGAACTCCTCTCGGCCACCGGACTGTCGTTCGGCAGACACCGCGAAGCCGTGTGCGGACTGATATACCATCCGCTGCGCAATGCCATGTTCGACCATCTTTTCAGGGACATACGCCACAGCAAGGGCGGAGTCTGCGTGCCCAAGAACGAAATCCTGCGCTATCTCGTCAAATACAGGCGCGAGAAGAGGATGTGGCTCTTCGGATACATCTCCGACCAGTCGCCGAAATGGAACAATATCCATCTCTGGCTGCCATTCCTCAACCACGATACACCCGTCTTCACCGGAGGCGAGCGCATAATGCGGAAGATGAACGATGCCGTGTTCTATGTAGACATGGAGCGGCCGAGCCGCGGAAGATACATCTGCACTTTCCGTCTTGTTACCGACAAGCCTGCCGAACTGCCCGACAACGAGATAACCATACGTTTCTTCAAGATGCTGGAGCAGACCATCCGCCGCGACCCCCGCTTCTATCTCTGGAGCCACGACAGGTGGAAACGCACGCACGAGGAGTTTGACAGGAGATTCAAGGTGGACAGCGGACACGTGACATGCAAGGCCGACGATACCACACCGTCTGCAGGAATGAAATAATCTGACAGATACCAAACAAGAGAAAGAAACACATATATGATTATAGGATTTGACGCCAAGCGTATTGTAAGGAACAATACAGGCTTGGGAAGCTATTCGCGCAATCTCGTCAACGACCTTTCGTCGGTGCTGGATTCCGGTATCGAGATGAGGCTCTATGCGCCCGACGAGGGGAATGAAGCCCTGCGCAGGCAGGTGAGGGAAACGGCATTCATGAAGTTTGTGTATCCCGACAGCTGCAACTTCCGCCTTACCCGTGACCTATGGCGCATAAAGGGCATCGTGGATGACCTGAAGAGAGACAAGGTGGACCTTTTCCACGGACTCACCGGCGAACTGCCCATGGGTATAAAGAAGGCAGGGATAAAGAGCGTGGTGACCATCCACGACCTCATCTTCATGCATCATCCGGAATACTATAACTGGCTGGATACCAAGATATATGCCTGGAAATTCCACCAGACCTGCAAGGAGGCCGACCGCATCATCGCCATCAGCGAATGTACCAAGCGCGACATCATCCGCTTCGGCGGCGTGGACCCGTCGAGAATCGACGTGATATACCAGAGCTGCAGCACGGAGTTCAAGGCCCGCGAAAGCGAGAAGAAGCTCCAGCAGGTACACACCGATTATATGTTGCCCGAGCGCTACATCGTAAACGTGGGCACCATCGAGGAGCGCAAGAACATTCTGCTCGCCGTGAAGGCACTGCAGCTGCTGCCCGAGGAGATAAGTCTTGTCGTCGTGGGCCGGCCGACACCGTATTGCGACATGGTGAAGGAATACGTGAAGAAGAACGCCATGGAGCACCGCGTGAAATTCCTCCACGGCGTGCCCCACGAAGACCTTCCCTCCATCTACCAGATGGCAGAGGCATGCGTATATCCCTCAAGGTATGAGGGTTTCGGACTGCCAGTCATCGAGGCGATACAGAGCGGACTGCCCGTCGTGGCATGCACCGGCAGCTGTCTTGAGGAAGCCGGCGGCAACCACAGTCTCTATGTGAAGCCCGACGATGTCTACGGCATGGCCGATGCCATAAAGCAGGTGCTCAAAGGAGCGCCCGACAGGGAGGAGCGCATCAGCAGAAGCCAGCAATACGTCACGAGATTCGAAGGCAACAACGTGGCACAGAAGGTGCTGGACGTGTACCACAGACTGTTGTCACGATAAACTCTGACACCATACTCATCTTCAAATTTCCCGGAAAGTGTGTGTCTAATCACACTTTATATATCATACTGTTAGCGGATTTACTTAAATTTCAGGGTAAACCGTTTTTTTTAGTGTCAAAAGTTTTGTGCTTTCATTAAAGTTTCCGAACTTTGCATTGTTATTTGTGCGCAGGTGCAAATATCTGCAAAAGCAACAGGGTAAAACCTATGGAAAACAATATCTCGGGCAGCCGCAGTTCCGGTTATCCTATATGAAAAACCATCGTCAGTGCGGATATGTGTATCAATGGCATGATAACACCTGTTAATCGGCTATTCAAATGAACAACAATTAATACTGTAAATTTTATGGCAGAGAATTTGGAAGTAAAAGAGTTGGAGCAGGTAGTTGTCCGCTTCTCGGGCGACTCGGGCGACGGTATGCAGCTCGCCGGAAATATCTTCTCCACGGTTTCAGCCACCATTGGCAACGGTATCTCAACGTTCCCAGACTATCCAGCGGATATCCGCGCCCCGCAAGGTTCGCTCACTGGTGTATCTGGATTCCAGGTACATATCGGCGAAGGCAAGGTCTATACTCCTGGCGACAAGTGCGATGTGCTGGTGGCTATGAACGCTGCTGCGCTGAAGACGCAGTATAAGTATGCCAAGCCACAGGCCACAATCATCATCGACACCGACAGCTTCGGTCCGAAAGATCTGGAGAGAGCTGAGTTCAAGACCGAGGACTACCTCGCAGAGATGGGTATCGACAGCGACAGGGTGGTGGCTTGCCCTATCACCCAGATGGTGAAGGACTGTCTTGCTGATTCCGGCATGGACAACAAGGGCATACTGAAGTGCCGCAACATGTTTGCACTCGGTGTGGTATGCTGGCTCTTCAACCGCGACGTGACTCTTGTAGAGAACTTCCTGAGAGAGAAATTCGCAAAGAAGCCGCAGATTGCGGAAAACAATATCAAGGTGGTGAACGCCGGCTACAACTACGGCCACAACGTTCACGCCGGTGTGCCTGCAACTTATCGCATCGAGTCGAAGCATAAGGTGAAGGGACGCTATATGGACATCACCGGAAACAAGGCCACAGCCTACGGACTCATCGCCGCTGCCGAGAAGGCCGGCATGAAGCTCTTCCTCGGTTCATATCCTATCACTCCTGCTACGGACATCCTGCACGAGCTTGCAAAGCACAAGTCATGCGGCGTGACCACAGTACAGTGTGAAGATGAGATTTCGGGCTGCGCAAGCGCCATCGGAGCATCGTTCGCCGGTGCACTCGCCGTTACATCCACATCCGGTCCAGGTGTCTGCCTGAAGTCGGAGGCCATGAACCTCGCCGTTATCGACGAGCTGCCTCTGGTTATCGTTGACGTGCAGCGCGGCGGTCCTTCAACCGGACTTCCTACAAAGAGCGAGCAGACCGACCTCCTGCAGGCCCTCTACGGACGCAACGGTGAGTCGCCGATGCCTGTAGTGGCAGCAACCAGTCCTACCGACTGCTTCGACGCCGCCTACATGGCTGCCAAGATTGCACTGGAGCACATGACTCCGGTAATCCTCCTCACCGACGCTTACGTGGCAAACGGTTCCGCAGCATGGAAGCTCCCTAATATCGACGAGCTCCCGGAGATACATCCTCACTATGCTCCGGCAGAGATGAAGGGCAACTATACTCCTTACAAGCGCGACGAGGAGACTCTCGTGCGCTATTGGGGAATCCCCGGCCAGGAAGGGTTCACCCACATCCTCGGCGGACTGGAGAAGGACGGCAACACCGGTGCCATCTCCACGGATCCTGAGAACCACGACAAGATGTGCCGCCTGAGAGCAGGCAAGGTGGCACGTATCCCTGTAGCCGACCTTGAGGTGCTTGGCGACAAGGACGATGCCGAACTGCTTATCGTAGGCTTCGGCGGAACAAACGGCCACCTGTTCACAGCGATGGAAGAACTCCGCAAGAAGGGCTACAAGGTAGCTTCAACACAGTTCAAGTACATCAACCCGCTGCCTAAGAATACGGCAGAGGTGCTGACCAAGTACAAGAAGGTGGTTGTGGCAGAGCAGAACCTCGGACAGCTCGCAGCATATCTGCGCGGCAAGGTCGACGGCTTCGTGCCATACCAGTTCAATCAGGTCAAGGGACAGCCGTTCGTAGTGAGCGAGCTTGTCGAGAACTTCGAAGAGATAATCAAAAAGTAAATAACGTCTAATTTTTATTGATAATGTTCACAGTACAAGATTATAAGAAAGGACAGCCACGTTGGTGTCCTGGTTGCGGTGACCACTTCTTCTTGGCTTCACTCCACAAGGCGATGGCGGAATTAGGCGTTCCACCGTATGAGACAGCGGTCATCTCGGGTATCGGATGCTCAAGCCGTCTGCCTTATTATGTCAACACATACGCTATGCAGACCATCCACGGCCGTGCGGCAGCCATTGCCACGGGAGCTAAGGTAGCCAACCCTAACCTCACCATCTGGCAGATCAGCGGCGACGGCGACGGTCTTGCCATCGGCGGTAACCATTTCATCCATGCGATGCGTCGTAACATCGACCTCAACATGATTCTCCTGAACAACCGTATCTACGGACTCACCAAGGGACAGTACTCCCCGACCAGCCCGCGCGGTTTCGTCAGCAAGTCGTCGCCTTACGGCACGGTGGAGGATCCGTTCCGTCCGGCAGAGCTCTGCTTCGGAGCCAGAGGCCACTTCTTCGCACGTGCGGTAGCCACCGACGCAGCCGGCACAGTGGAGATTCTGAAGGCTGCCAAGCAGCACAAGGGAGCTTCTGTATGCGAGATTCTGCAGAACTGCGTAATCTTCAACAACGGCGCCTACGACTCAATCTACAAGAGCGAGGGCAGAAAGAAGAACGCAATCTACGTGAAGCACGGCCAGCCGCTCATCTTCGGTGAGAACAACGAGTTCGGCCTCATGCAGGAAGGCTTCGGCCTGAAGGTGGTGAAGCTCGGCGAGAACGGCATCACGGAGAAGGACATCCTCGTGCACGACGCCCACTGCCAGGACGACACCCTGCAGCTGAAGCTCGCCATGATGGACAACGAGCACGGATTCCCTGTAGCTCTCGGAGTAATCCGCGACGTTGAGGCTCCTACCTATGAGCAGGCCGTAGCCGACCAGATCGAGGAGGTGAAGGGCAAGAAGAAGTATCACAACTTTATGGAGCTGCTCGAGACCAACGACACTTGGGAAGTGAAATAATGTCTCTCACACAATAACTTTTCTGCCGTATTCCACGAGCATCAAGCTTGTGGGATGCGGCTTTTTTTCGCTTATTCGGATGATAATAGTGCGAAAATGTGTAATTTTGCAGTCAAATAAGGAAACGACAGATATGGACTATAGCATAAAAGACTTTGAGATAATGGCTCCCGTGGGTTCGAGGGAGAGCCTTGCGGCCGCCATTCAGGCCGGTGCCGACTCCATCTACTTCGGTATTGAGAAGCTGAACATGAGGGCACACTCGGCGAGTACATTCACCATCGATGACCTGCGCGAGATTGCCGCCACATGCAATGAGCACGGCATAAAGACCTACCTCACGGTGAACACCATCATCTACAACGAGGACATTCCGCTGATGCACGAAATCGTGGACGCCGCCAAGGAAGCCGGCATATCGGCAGTGATAGCGAGCGACGTGGCTGTGATGACCTATTGTAATAAGGTGGGGCAGGAGGTACACCTCTCCACGCAGCTCAACATCTCCAATGTGGAGGCTCTGAAGTTCTACGCCCAGTTTGCCGACGTGGTGGTTCTTGCCCGCGAGCTCAACATGAATCAGGTGGCCGAGGTGCACCGTCTGGCCGAGGAGCAGCACATCTGCGGTCCGTCGGGCGAGCCCGTGCGCATAGAGATGTTCTGCCACGGCGCCCTGTGCATGGCCATCAGCGGCAAGTGCTACCTGAGTCTTGACAACGCCAACCGCTCGGCCAACCGCGGCGAGTGCATACAGCTGTGCCGCCGCTCGTACACCGTGACCGACAATGAGACGGGCACGCAGCTGGAGATAGACAACAAGTACGTGATGAGTCCGAAAGACCTGAAGACCGTGCGCTTCATCGACAGGATGATGGAGAGCGGTGTGCGCGTGTTCAAGATTGAGGGCAGGGCGCGCGGGCCGGAGTATGTATACACCGTGGTGAAATGCTACAAGGAGGCAATTCAGAGTGTCCTCGACGGCACTTTCACCGAGGAGAAGAAGGACGCATGGGACGAGAGGCTTGCCACCGTATTCAACCGCGGCTTCTGGGACGGCTATTATCTGGGACAGAAGCTCGGCGAATGGAACAAGAACTATGGTTCGTGCGCCACGGAGAAGAAGGTCTACGTTGGCAAGGGCGTGAAGTATTTCTCCAAGCTCGGTGTGGCGGAGTTCGCCATCGAGGCAGCCGACTTCAAGAAGGGCGACAAGCTGCTCATCACCGGTCCTACCACCGGCGTGATATATATGGATGCCGACGAAATCCGCTACGACCTTGAGCCAGTGGACGAAGCTCTCAAGGGACAGCGCGTCTCGATGCCCGTGCCGGCAAAGGTGAGACCGAGCGACAAGCTGTTCAAGCTGGTGAAAGAGTAGGGACGTTACTCAAAAAAAACAATAAAAACCAAAATACAATGACAATCAACGAAGCACAAGATGAAGTGATTGAGGAGTTTTCCGACTTCACCGATTGGATGGACAAATACCAGTTGCTCATTGACTTAGGCAATGAGCAGGAACCACTCGACGAGAAATACAAGACCGAGAGCAACCTTATCGACGGATGCCAGAGCCGCGTGTGGCTGCAGGCTGACTATGTGGACGGTAAGATTGTGTTCACTGCCGAGAGCGATGCTCTCATCGTGAAGGGAATCATCGCTCTGCTTATCCGCGTATTGAGCGGACATACTCCGCAGGAGATTCTCGATGCCGACCTGTATTTCATCGAGCGCATCGGACTGAAAGACCATCTTTCGCCCACTCGCTCCAACGGACTGCTCGCCATGGTGAAGCAGATACGCATGTATGCGCTGGCGTTCAAGATGAAGAATGAGCAGAATCAGGGATTAGAAAAGAGAAATTAGGAATTGTTGTAATCCGAAGGTTTCTGGAAATGAGAAAGCTGAAGACTGTCGAGATGCACCGCATGACGGTGGAGGACTTCAAGGAGAGCCGCAAGATGCCGCTCATTGTGGTACTCGACGATGTAAGGTCGCTGCACAACGTGGGTTCCGTGTTCCGCAGCGGCGATGCCTTTCGCATTGAGGGCGTATGGCTCTGCGGCATCACCGCGCAGCCGCCTATGCCCGAGATCCACAAGACGGCGCTCGGGGCGGAGGACAGTGTGGACTGGAGGTATTTCGAAAAGGCCACAGATGCCGTGGAAGAGCTCCACAGGATGGGCTACGAGGTATGCTCCGTGGAACAGTGTGAGGGCAGTACGATGCTCCATGAATATGCTCCCGACGCAGGGCGCTTCAAGGGGTTCGCTGCCGTGATGGGCAATGAGGTGAAGGGCGTACACCAGGAGGTGGTCGACATGAGCGACCGCTGTTTGGAAATCCCGCAGTTCGGCACCAAGCACTCGCTTAATGTCTCCGTGACGGCAGGCATCGTAATCTGGCATTTCGCCAACAAATTAATACTTTAGGGCGGCGACGGGAAATGGTCAAAACTTCGTCTTTGGTGGTTTGTGGTCAAACGAAGAATACATATCCGCAGGGTGTTCCTCTAAAGTGTCTGAAATTTATTGATAATCAATAATATATATTATCCGAATACAGCCACAAAAGAGCCAGCGTTTAATTTGCTCGTTCGTTCATAAAGGTAGTATACTGACAGTACTCCTATTGAATTACTCCAGTACTTCTATTGGATTACTCCAGTACTCCTATTGAATTACTCCAGTACTCCTATTGGATTACTCCAGTACTTCTATCCGAATCCATAAAAGTACTGACTCATGCTTCCCCGCCAAACCCATTTCCTCGTCAACTTGTCAACTTGTTTACTTGTCAACTTCCGATAATATATATTACTCCTGTATCCGGAGCATTGCTTTCCGTTTGGCAAAGCAATGCTTTGTTCGGAGAGAAGCAATGCTATAGCAATACCTGTGCTCCGCATCCCATGGAATCCACTGCTTGATGCTGTCCGGAATGCATGTGTCATTGATTTTCAATACAAAAAGAAAGTAAAAACTGAAAGTCTAAATGACAAAAATGCCATAATGCTAAATAATATCTATTTTTTAACATCAGAATGTTGCACGAATGATAAAAAACACATAATTTTGCCCTGTGTTAGAAACTACTATCCGTAAGAGACTGAATAGCAAGAAGATTTAAAGAACAATACACAGTACAAAAAGATAACAACAAGAGAAATAAAAATATAATTATGGAGAAAATAGACAGACTTGACAAAAAGATACTCAGTATCTTGTCGAAAAACGCACGCCTCCCTTTCAAGGACGTGGCAGCAGAGTGTAACGTCTCACGCGCAGCCATCCATCAGCGCGTACAGCATCTCACAGAAGACGGAGTGATCACGGGCAGCAAATTCGATGTTGACCCGAAGAGCCTCGGATTCTCCACATGCACATACGTGGGAATCACGCTCGAGAGAGGAAGCATGTACAAGGCTGTGGTGGAGCAGCTCGTTCATATTCCCGAAATCGTGGAGTGCCACTTCACTACCGGTCCGTACACAATGCTCGTGAAACTATATGCAAAGGACAACGAGCAGCTCATGGACCTGCTCAACAACCAGATGCAGGAGATTCCGGGAGTGGTTGCCACAGAGACGCTCATCTCGCTGGAGCAGAGCATCAAGAGAGAGATACCTATCGCGCAGAAGGACATCGAGGCTGCAAGCAAGAGGTCAAGAAGCAAGGAGGACTAATATTCAGCGTAACAGGAAAGAAAATACTATATCCGAAGAATAGTGGAACCATTTGATTTCCAATCGCGGCTGAACAGCATCTACAGATCATACCCCGAGGCAAAGAGGAAGCCCGTGATAGGCATTACGGGCAACTTTGCCAACGGTGGAACGGCCCTTACCGAACCATACTACATGCAGGTGGTGAGGGCAGGAGGAGTGCCGGTAATCATCCCGCCGGTGGCTGATGCGGACGTGATAATTAATACGCTCGACAATATCGACGGACTGCTCCTCTCGGGAGGGGGAGACTTCAATCCGTTGTGGTGCGGCGAGGAGCCGGTGGAGGGTCTCCACGGAATAAACTCCCACCGCGACCTGCCCGAACTGCTCACCGTGAGGCTGGCGTACAACAGGCAGATTCCGATGCTCGGCATATGCCGCGGCATACAGACTCTGGCCATGGCGCTTGGCGGTAAGGTGAGGCAGGACATCAACACCACGGGCACGGACAATATGGAATGCAAGGCGACCGACAGGATAAAGCACAGTCAGGACGCCGAACAGCGTGGCGAACCGACACATTCCGTGAGGATTGAGCCGGACTCCATGCTTTTCTCTATATATAAAAAGGAGAAGATATACGTGAACTCTTTCCACCACCAGGCTGTGGGCAGCTGCGGCAGACGGTTCAATATGTCGGCATGCGCTCCCGACGGAGTGGTGGAGGCAATGGAGAGCAGCGAATACAAGTCGATTCTTGGAGTGCAATGGCATCCCGAATGGCTGGGAGAAGAGGGGTTGCCTCTCTTCCGTTGGCTTGTGGAGAGAGCTGAGGAATTCTCCGAGGCTAAGCGTATCCACGGCAGCATCATCACGCTCGACTCCCACTGCGATACGCCGATGTTCTTCCCCGAAGGGATACGCTTCGACTGGAGGGACAGCAGGATTCTCGTGGACCTGCACAAGATGGGCGAAGGCAGACAGCAGGCTGTCACCATGGCGGCCTATCTGCCGCAGCCGCAGCCAGGGCAGGAGTTCCGCGAGGTGGCACCATTCCCCGTGGATACGCCGGCGGAATACGCCGACCTGATATTCGACAAGATAGAGGAGATAGTGAACAAGAACGACAAGGTGGTGTCAATAGCCCGCACGCCGTCCGACATATACGGCGACATGAGGGCAGGACGCAAGTCGATAATGCTCGGCATAGAGAACGGACTCGCGCTCAACCACGACCTGTCGAACGTGGAACACTTCGCAAGGCGCGGAGTGGTATACATCACATTGTGTCACAATGGCGACAACGATATTTGTGACAGTGCAAGGCGCACGGAAGCCGTGAACAACGGCGTGAGCGATTTCGGGGCCGACGTGATACGCGAGATGAACAGTTGCGGACTGATGGTGGACCTGAGCCATGCCGGCGAAAAGAGCTTCTATGACGCTCTCGACATAAGTTCCACGCCAATCGTATGCAGCCACAGCAACTGCAAGGCGCTGTGCGACGTGGCCCGCAACCTCACCGATGACCAGATGCGCGCGCTCGCACAGAAAGGCGGAGTGCAGCAGATAACGCTATACAACGGATTCCTGCGCAACGACGACCAGGAGGCGAGCATCATGGACGCCATGGCGCATCTCGACCATGCTGTGGACATAATGGGCATCGACCACGTGGGCATCGGCACCGACTTCGACGGCGACGGCGGAGTATGCGGCATCGCCGACTCCTCGGAACTGATAAACTTCACCATCCAGCTGATGCGCCGCCGCTACTCCATGCAGGACATAGAGAAGATATGGGGCGGCAACTGGCTCCGCATCATGGCTATGGTGCAGGCAAAGAGGCAGGGGCTCTAAGCCGGCCCTTCCAACCCCTGCCCCCTCAAAAAAAACAATAACAACAATCAAGACAATGAAACCAAAACATATCCTTCCCCTTCTCGCCCTCTTTGCCCTGGCTACAGCCACATCATGCAAGAGCACCAAGAAGGCCGACTCACAGCCCGCGGCAGTAGCCGTAGGACCGGAGTTCAACGCCGATTCGGCTTATGCCTTCTGCGAGAAGCAGTGTGAGTTCGGCCCAAGAACGATGAACAGCGAGGCGCACGACAAATGCGCCAGATGGATAGTGGAGAAATTCAAGCAGTACGGATGCACCGTGACAGAGCAGAAAGCTGACCTGAAGGGCTTCGACGGAACGATGCTCAAGAGCAACAATATCATCGCAAGCTACAAGCCGGAGCTGACCACGCGAATCCTGCTCTGCGCCCACTGGGACAGCCGTCCGTGGGCAGACAACGACCCCGACAGCACCAATTGGAAGAAGCCCGTAATGGCTGCAAACGACGGTGCGAGCGGCGTTGCCGTGATGATAGAATTGGCAAGACTGCTGCAGAAGGTAGACTCGCTGAATATCGGTGTGGATTTCGTATGCTTCGATGCCGAAGACTGGGGAGTGCCACAGTGGAGCGACAAGGAGGATACGGGCGACTCGTGGGCTCTCGGAGCGCAATATTGGGCGGCAAACCCGCACAAGCCCGGATATGAGGCGCGCTTCGGAATACTGCTCGATATGGTGGGCGGTGTCGGCGCTCGCTTCTATCAGGAAGGAATGTCAAGGGAAATGGCAGCGCCTATCGTGGACAAGGTGTGGGCGTCAGCGCGTACAGCCGGCTATGAGTCTGTCTTCCCCAATGAACAGGGCGGATATGTCACCGACGACCACATCCCTGTAAACAAGATAGCAAGAATCCCCACAGTAGACATCATCCCCTACTATCCCAACTGCGAGCAGAGCTCCTTCGGTACCACCTGGCACACCGTGAACGACACGATGGAGAATATCGACAGGAACATCCTCAAGGCCGTGGGGCAGACTGTGATACAGGTGCTGTTTGCGGAGTAGGACCTGGGGCATTCCGGTTTTTCCGGAATATCTGGAGTTTCTATACCTTTTAGATTTTATAGAAGCATCAGCCCGCAAAAAGAAAACAATAAACCCAAAACAATAAATTTCATAACAATGGATTCTCAGAAAAAAGTATTCGCATCAAAACTTCTTAAAGTAAAAGCCATCAAGCTTCAGCCAGAAAACCCATTCACATGGGCATCAGGATGGAAGTCACCGTTCTATTGCGACAACCGCAAGACACTCTCCTTCCCGGAGCTGCGCAACTACGTGAAGCTTGAGCTCGTACACGCCGTATTGGAGAATTTCCCTGAGGCAGAAGCTGTGGCAGGCGTTGCCACTGGAGCCATCGCACAGGGAGCACTCGTAGCCGACGAACTGAATCTGCCGTTCGTATACGTGAGAAGCAAACCAAAAGACCACGGACTGGAGAACCTTATCGAGGGCGAACTCACACCAGGCATGAAGGTGGTGGTGATTGAGGATCTCATCTCTACAGGCGGTTCTTCGCTCAAGGCAGTGGAGGCTATCCGCAAGAACTGCTGCGAGGTGGTAGGTATGGTAGCATCATTCACCTACGGATTCGACGTGGCAAAGAAGGCTTTCGAGGAGGCTGGCGTGAAGCTCGTTACGCTGACCGACTATGAGCACGTGGTGGCTGAGGCTTCGGAGACCGGTTACATCAAGGCTGACGACGCGGAGGTTATTCACGAATGGCGTAAGGACCCTGCAAACTGGAGGAAATAATGAGCAAGTTTGAAAGCAGCATAAAACATATCCCTTACAGGCAGCAGGCTGTATACGATAAGCTCAGCGACCTGAGCAATCTGGAAAAGGTGCGCGACAAGATTCCCGCCGACAAGATCAAGGACCTCTCGTTCGACTCCGACAGCTTGACCATCAGTGCCCCGATGGGCAGCGTGTCGATGAGAATAATAGAACGCGAGGAGCCGAAGTGCATCAAGTTCGCCACGGAGAACTCCCCCATCTCGGCCAATCTCTGGATTCAGGTGGTGCCCGAGGGTGATGCCGCATGCAAGATGAAGCTCACCATAAAGGCCGACATCAACCCCTTCATCAAGGGCATGGTGTCGAAGCCGATGCAGGAGGGTCTGGAGAAAATCGCCGACGTGTTGGCGATGATTCCCTATGAATAATCCCCTCTTGAAGGATGACATAAGCAGCGCACGGGAAACAATGGAAACATGCGCCTAAGAAATACATACATCGTCGCATCGGAGTGCTCTGAAACCGCATGAGCGCTCCGATGCTGATGTTTTGCATCGTTGCGTGGGATAATCGGCATCATGCACTTTATAATCGTATTATCATACAGCCTGAAACATATATGAAAGGAAGATACATGAAAGGAAGAACATCTAAGACACGGATTCTCCTTACTGCCCTCCTTGCCCTTATGGCGGGCGGGTGTGCGGAACCGGAATACAGCAACTATCCATGCCATCTGGTGATGAACAACCTGAATCTGAAGAACCCCACGCTGGCGAGCGCCATGACTGCGGATTCCCCCGGCGTGTTCTGCAGGATTTCAAAGGAAGGCATGGCGAGATTCAAGTTCGAGTCAAACCAGGGCGGCGACCCGACATATTCTCCGCAGAACAGGATTGACAACGAGGCCAACTGGACCCTGGGCGTCTACAACGGCATCATCGTTGGCTTCAGCAATCTCGACGGAAAGTTCTATGCCTATGACAACCAATGCCGCAACTGCTATGAAAGCACCAGTCTGCCCCGCTATCAGCTGACGCTGGGCGTTGACGGACTGGCCACCTGCAAGTCGTGCCACAGGGTGTATGACATGAACAGCCACGGGATTCTCGTAAAGGGCGACAAGGGGAAAGGCATGATACGCTACAGGGGCAATACGACGGGAGCCTATGGCGTGCTGACAGTGAATTAGAAGAGGAAGCCGAAACCGGACCACAAGCCGGTAATCAGGCCGTAAATATGTTTCTTTCAATTAAAACAGAAGAAGGATAAAATGGAAAAAGAAAACAAATACGTTCTTCAATATCCATCGGTGATGAAGAACAAGAAGATTCTTTATGTACACGGCTTCATGTCGTCGGCACAGACGGGCACCGTGGGACGTATCCGCGAGATGCTCCCCTCGGCCGACGTGATTGCCTACGATCTGCCGCTGCATCCCGAAGAGGCGATGGCGCTGCTTAGAAAGGTGTGTGAGGAACAGCAGCCCGACCTGATTATCGGTACGTCGATGGGCGGCATGTATGCCGAGATGCTCTATGGCTTCGACCGCATCCTTGTGAATCCGGCGTTTCTCATGGGCGACACGATGACGAAACACGGGATGCTGGGCAAGCAGACGTTCCAGAATCCGCGAGAGGACGGAGTGCAGGAATTCATCGTCACCAAGAGTCTCGTGGAGGAATACAAGGAGATTACGAGGCAGTGCTTCTCAGATGTGTCTGAGGAGGAGAAGAAACGCGTCTATGGTCTTTTCGGAGATGCCGATACATTTGTGGCAGCCGAGACGGAGGGCGTGTTCCGGGAGCATTATCCGCAGGCTATAAGTTTTCACGGCGAGCACAGGCTCATTGACAAGTCGCTCATCCATGCCGTAATCCCCGTGGTGAGATGGATTGACGACAGGCAGGAGGGCAGGGAGCGCCCCGTGGTGTATGTCAGCATCGATGCCCTGCGCGATGAGCGCGGCAACCAGAGGGGCAGTGCGATGAAGGGTTTCAACAAGCTTCTTGAGGATTACGCCATGTATGTAGTCGCCCCGTCGCCGGCATACGATGATGATTATGTGGCCGAGGCGAGACGATGGGTGAACGATACGGTGAATGTGCCGGCATGGCAGCGGCTTGTGTTCACCAACCAGAAGAACCTTCTCTATGGCGACTATCTCATAGCCCCCGCAGCCGAATGTGAGGAGGCTGACTTTATGGGTACTTCCATCCCGCTCGGTTCGGACACCTTCAAGACGTGGGATGAAATAATAGAGTTCTTCGGAAGGCTCGGAGGACAATAGCGTCAGCCGGATGCATTTCTTTGCTCAAGCAAAGCATAGCAATACAGATAGTGCAGCATAGCGATACTGATGGTGCAGCTACGTTGCACTGTTGGTGCAGCTATGCTGCACTCTTGGTATCAGGGTGCTTTGCCATTCTGGTACCGTTCCTTGTTTTTACGTTTATGGCAGTTTCATGGTGAATAATGCAATGAACTCTGCATGGGTTTGACTTTTCATCAAGCCTTTCTTTGTTTATATTTCCTATATCCCCCTTTCAGCCCAGTCGCTGCGGTCGAGGTTGCGGTAGCTGATGGCTTCGGCGAGATGGTTTGACTTTACTGATTCGCTGGCGTCAAGGTCGGCAATGGTGCGTGCCACCTTCAGGATGCGGTTGTAGGCGCGTGCCGACAGGTTCAGGCGCTCCATCGCCATGCGCAGGAGATTGATGCCGGCTTCGTCGGGCTCGGCATACTGGTGTATCATGCGTTCTGTCATCTGTGCGTTGCAGTATATTCCTTTGATGTCCTTGAAGCGCTCCTCCTGTATGTGGCGCGCCTTGATGACGCGCTCACGGATGACTTCGCTCGGTTCGCCGGGCTGTGCCTGGGATATGTCGCTGAACGGCACGGGCGTTATTTCGCACTGTATGTCGATGCGGTCGAGCAGCGGACCGCTTATCTTGTTCATATAGCGCTGTATCTGTCCTGGCGTACACACGCAATGGTGGCTCGGGTCGTTGAAGTATCCGCAAGGGCATGGGTTCATGCTCGCCACGAACATGAAGGAACAGGGGTATTCTATCGTGTATTTTGCCCTTGATATTGTTATCTTCCTGTCTTCGAGCGGCTGGCGCAGCACTTCGAGCGTCGCCTTGTTGAATTCCGGCAGTTCGTCGGCAAACAGCACGCCGTTGTGGGCGAGGGATATTTCGCCGGGCTGCGGGTTCAGTCCGCCGCCCACGAGAGCCACCTGTGATATCGTGTGGTGCGGGGAGCGGAAGGGGCGCTGGGATATGAGCGACATGTCCTTGCCGAGCTTTCCGGCCACGGAGTGTATCTGCGTGGTTTCGAGGCTTTCGGCAAGCGAGAGCGGCGGGAGGATTGAGGGCAGGCGCTTGGCCATCATCGATTTTCCGCTGCCTGGCGGACCTATCATTATCAGGTTGTGTCCGCCGGCGGCGGCTACCTCCATCGCGCGCTTCACGTTTTCCTGGCCGCGCACATCGCTGAAATCGAGTTCGTAGCGTGACTGGTGGTCGTAGAATTCCTTTCTCGTGTCGATGCGTGTGGGTTCGTATTGTGTGGTGTCGTTGAGGAACGACACCACGTCGAAGAGGCTGTCCATGCCGTAGACATCGAGATTGTTCACCACGGCGGCCTCGCGTATGTTCTGCCTCGGCACGATGAGTCCCTTGAATTTCTCCGCCCTTGCCCTGATGGATATGGGCAATGCTCCGCGTACGGGCTGCAGTCGTCCGTCGAGTCCCAGTTCGCCCACGAGCATATACTGCGACAGCTTGTCGCTGTTCACTTTGTTCATTGCCGCGAGAATGCCCACGGCGAGCGGCAGGTCGTATCCGCTTCCCTCCTTGCGCAGGTCGGCGGGTGCCATGTTCACCGTGATGTCGGCTGTAGGAAACTTGTAGCCGTTGTTCTGCAGGGCTGCCACGATGCGGTCATGGCTTTCCTTCACTGCCGCATCGGCCAGTCCGGAGAGGTGGAACATCACGCCGCGCGCAAGGCTCACTTCTATGGTGACGGTGGTTACGTCGAGCCCGTTTACCGCTGCGCTGTATGTCTTTACTATCATATTAATCAGGAGTTAGAAGTTAGGAGTTAGGAGTTGGGATTGAAAAGGATAATACCGACGGGTGTTTTGTGGAAATGTCAATCGCTAAAGGATTGGGCTTCTATTTCAGGTATCTCTCCATGTCTTCGGGCGAAACGCTGCGCGCCACAATCTTGCCTGAAGCATCGGTTATGATGTTGTCGGGCACGGCGTGGATGCCGAGGGATGCGAGGAGCTTGCTGTCGAAGAGCTGTTCGTCGCAGATGTTCGGGAACTTGTATCTGTTGATTTCCACCATGTCCTTGCATGTCTTCCTGCTGCCGTCGAGGTTGATGCCGACTACGGCAATCTTTCCTTCGCTCTCGTCGGCGATGCTGCTTATGCGGCGCAGCATGTTCTGGCTGTCGCTGCTCCATGAGGCCCATGAGACGATGACGGATTTCCTGCCTTTCAGCGTGGCGTTTGACACGGATTTGCCATCTATGTCGGTTGCCTTGAACTGGGGCAGTCTGCCGCCAACCATGGCTGTGAGCATCAGCTTCACGCTGGTCTTCAGTCGTATCACATTACCGTTTTTAGGCTGCTTCTCGCCCACTATGGAGAGGAGTTCCGCTGCTTTCTTCAGGTTTGCCGTGTTTCCGTTTACGGCGAAGTATTTGCCTATCAGATATATCGCCACGGGTGATGATGGATTGTCGCGCACGAAATGCTCCGCCAGCTTCAGAGCTTCGGGCGGCGAGGCAGATGTGATTGCCTTTCTGAAGTCGGTCATCAGCTTGTTGTCGTCGGTGCCTGTCACTTCCATCTGCTTCAGATGTGAGGCGTCGGCCTTGATGTCCACGCTTTCTCCCTCTTCGGCGAATATGGGCTGCTGGGAGTAGTTGGGGAATACCATTATGATCATTCCGTCCCTGCGGCATGGTATTTCCTTTGCGAAGCGTCCGCCGTTCACCTTTATCGTGTCTATGCCGTTGATGATTCCGTCGGGACTGTATATGTAGATTTCTCCCTGGTTCATGTTGAGGAAGCGCCCCTCTATGCTGAAATATCCCTTGCGTGAGGAGCATGATGCGAGCGTGATGATGGCTGCAATGATAAGTAGTAGTTGCTTCATATTGTCGCTGTAAACAGCAAGAGAGGGCATTGCCAATATAGATACCGGCTGCCCTCTCCTGTTAAGATAATCGTTAAAAGTAGAAATATATTACTTGCTTACGTTCAGAAACTCCAGGTCGTTGGCTGCATACTGAGCCAGGCTTGGATCCTTCTGTATTGCGCTCTTCAGGTAAGAAGAAGCGGCGCTGTTGTTGCCCTGGCGTGCGTTAAGGATAGCATAGAGATAGTCTGTCATGCCATTCTTGTTCTTCACGTTGTTGAGGGTTGTCTGAGCACCGGCATAGTTCTTGTTCAGGATCTGTGCCAGGGCAGCAGTATTGTTGTTCTGTCCCTTCAGAGCCTCTTCAGCCTGTGCATACTTGCCGTTGGCGATGTTCAAGGCACCGAGAGCCTGGTTCAGGTTGTTGGCGCCGTTAGCCTTGGCGATGTAGTTCTGAGCTTCATTTGTATTGCCGTTGAGCAGAGCCATCAAGCCCTTGTTGGCGTTAGCCTCGGCAGTGTTGCCGTTGATAGCGAGAGCCTTGTCGAGATACTTCTGAGCCTCGTCGTTGTTGCCCTTTGCAAACTCCAGAGCTGCGATGTTGTTGAATGCGCGGCTGTCGTTAGGATAGAGCTCGGCTGTCTTCTTGTAGATTTCCTCCTTGGCGTTGGCGTTGTCCTCGAGGTTTGCGTTATACAGCAGTTCGTCTACGCTCAGCTTGCTTGGATCCTGCTTGTACTGGTCCTTGATCTGCTCGTCGCTGCGTCCGATTGTCTCGTAGTTGATGATCATGCGTGAGCGGCGGAGCTCAGGCAGGATACCGTCGGCGAGCTCGCGGAAGCCTGCAGACATGTTGCGAATCTGTGTCTCGCGCTCCTGCGGATCCTGGTACATAGAGAGTACGCGCAGGATAACGTCTTTGTCCTGAAGGTTAGAAGCTGCTACGAGTTCCTGGAATCCGTCCCAGTCCTGTGCTGTATAGCTTGCTGTAACGTCTGTGCTTACCTTAGTGTTCTTCAGAGTCTTCTTGACGTAGTTCTCTGAAACGTTCTGACGCTTGCTTGCGAGCTTGTCGTTGAACTTCACGCCTCCATCAGGAGAAGCGTAAGCCAATACCTCTACGTTCTTTATGTTCAAGCCTTCCTTGTCGGCGTTGATTTTCTTGAGCATGTCAACGAACTCCTTCACAGAGTTGTTCTTCATCTCGCTCTTGCGCAGGTTAGCCTGGTTGATGAGGAACTTCACGCGAGCCTCCTGCTTCTGTGCGTTCACGCGCTGGTAAGCGTCCTGTGCGATGCAAGCGCCGTCGCCGGCGAGAGTCTTCTTGTAGAGCTCAGAAGTTGAGATGACGCCAGTTGCAACCTTCACTGCAGGCACGTCAACCTTCTTCTTGCCGAGGTATGCGTCGAATGTCAGATAGAGGTCGCTCTTCTGCATCTCCGGCACGTAGTTGAAGCTTGTCTTCATTGTGTAGTTTCCGCCAGCCTTGTACTGTATAGTCTGGTCGTTGCCCATCACTTTCTCGCCCTGGAATGTAGCCGGCTGGCCCTGTGCCACCTGTCCGTCGCCATAGCGCAGCTCAGGAGTAACCTTGACCACAGCCTTCTTCTTCATGTATTTCTCAGGGAACTTGCCGTTGATTGTAGCTGGAACTTTTCCTGCCTCTGTTTCGAGAGGATTAGGAACTACGTTGAAATTGTCAGCAGAGAGTGCTCCCAACTTGGAGCATGATGACAGCGCTACCAACGCTGCTGCTGAAAGGAATAAGACTACTTTTTTTTGCATATTAAATAAAGGTTTTATTTGCTAAACAACTAATATACTAAAATACTAAATATTGCTAAGAAAAAATGTGCCGCGAGCGGGACTCGAACCCGCACAGCCATTACTGGCCAAGGGATTTTAAGTCCCTCGTGTCTACCAATTCCACCATTGCGGCATCATTAGAGCGGAAAACGGGACTCGGACCCGCGACCCCAACCTTGGCAAGGTTGTGCTCTACCAACTGAGCTATTTCCGCAAAAAGGTAGTGCAAATATACTGGTATTTATCGTAACGCCCAAACTTATTTAGAGATTTTAACGACAATCGTTGTTTTAACACTGAATTTCGTACATAACGTCCGCTATATAATGGTTTTCGTCGGGATTTGACAGCGTTGGGGGTACAAAAAGCTTCCCCTTCCGTATTCCCTTTGCTTGGGGGATGCGTGGAGGGGAAGCGTTGGTTTTGTGTGTATTAGATATTATACTTTGTTACCTGTAAGGAATTGACTGTGTATTCGTGCCTGTGTATGTGTCTGCGTCTTACTTGACGAGCACCTTGTGGCCCTTGCCGTCGGCTGTCTTCACGATTGTTATGCCGTTCAGCTTGTTCATCACGTCCAGTCTCTTTCCGCTCAGCGAATAGTATCCCTTCACCTTGCTGCCGTCGGCGGTCTTTGTGGTTGTGGCGTTCTTTACTGCCGATGGTGCCACTGCGCCTGGGTCCTGTGTGTCGAGGGTGTATGTGACGTAGTTGTATTCTGCATACTCGTCATCGGGGTCGGCGCCGTCTGCGAGTACGTAGGCGAAGCCTGTGATGTATCGTCCGTCAGCCGAGATTGCGCATGGCTTGTTTGTACCTTCGTATGCCAGTAGTCTTGTTGCGCCTGTGTATACTGACGACAGGTTGTGCGGTCTCTCGTCGCCTTTCTTCCAGATGAATCCGTTGCATGCCTCCATGTCTCCGGCGCATCCCACCATTGTTCCGTCGTTGGATATGGCGAATCCGTAGATTCCGTATGCGACTTCAGGCATCTCCTCGTCTTCTTCTGTGGCGAGGAACACTTCAACGGAGTCCGTTTCCGTGTTGTATCGTGCGATGCCATAGTATGATTCCCATTCGCCCACGTATTTTTCGAGGGTGATGATTAGGTATTTTCCGTTCGGGCTCATTGTCGCCTGGTCGCAGCTGAAGGATGCGTACGGCTTGCTGGAGTCCATCGCTCCGTCGAAGTACGGGCGAGAGATGGGGTATGTGGAGAATGTCTTGTTGTCTCTGTTCGGCGACCACATGATTGCCGGACGTGTTGCCATGTCGTCTACCATGAATCCGCAGATGAGCGAATCGTCGGTTGCCTGTAGCGCGGTTCCTCCGTCAATGTTGTATCCTATGAACTTGTTTGAAGGCAACGGCAGTTCGACGGGTTCTCCGTCCTTGAAGTAGCATGGTGTTCCCTGCGGACAGTTGTCCGTGTCGTCGAAGCGTGCGCCGAGTGTCAGGTTTCCCGATGGGCTGATGCCGTAGAAGAGATACTGTCCTGATTCTCCCGTCTTTGTGGCCTTTCCTGTTGTGAAATCGAATTTTGTTGCTGTGTCGTTGTCCCATCCTACAGCTACACCTGTGTTGGCCAGACCTTTCATCTGCAGGTCAGGATCGTCGTTTTCGGTTTCCACTGTAGCCGGGAATACCTTCATTTCTTTTGTTTTGCGGTCATATATGAATCCGTCGCCGGTGTTGTAGCAGCTTCCGGCGATGTATTTTCCGTTGGGCGACATGCAGGTACCTTCCAGTCCCAAGGCTTCAGGGTCTGCTATCTCCGTTATACCGTTCTGTGCCATTGCAGCACCGCCTGTTGCCATCATCGCAACCATTGCAAGTAAAGTCTTCTTCATAATCAATACCATTAATAAATTGTCAACGTTTTCACTTTCTATGCTGCAAAAGTACTAATTATAAATGATATCGGGAAACAAAATGATAATTAATTTAGCCTGACATATGCAGTTTGTGCTTTTTTCGTTTCTAAATACATATTTATGTGTATTAAATACAAGAAAAAGGGCAGAAATGAATCCATACGTCATCATTCCTGCCCTGTTTTACTGATTTTTGTTGTCTTCTGTTATGGTTTCTTTATCCATTTGCCACCTTTCATACAGTATATTCCGATGATGATGAAAGGGATGGAGAGAATCTGTCCCATGTCAATTGGGAGCGATGCCTCGAATGCTTCCTGTACCTCTTTTGTGTATTCGATGAAGAAGCGTGCGGTGAAGATGTAGGTGAGACAGAGCCCGAAGAAGAATCCCGTGCCCACCTTCTGCGGCATGCGGCGGTAGAGATACCAGCCGATGAAGAAGAGCAGAGCGTAGACTATGGCTTCGTAGAGCTGTCCCGGGTGTCGCGGCTGCATGTCCACCTGTTCGAAGACGAATGCCCACGGCACGTCGGTCACCTTGCCTATTATCTCGGAGTTCATCAGATTGCCCAGCCGGATGAAGCATGCCGTGACGGGCGTCGCTATGGCGATGTTGTCGAGCACCTGCCAGATAGGGAGCTTGGTGCGCCTTACGTAGAGCCATAGGGCTGCGATGAGTCCCAGCGTTCCACCGTGGCTTGCCAGTCCGGCGTATCCCGTGAACTTCCATCCGCCGTCGGCGAGGAATCTTATCGGCACGATCATCTCCACGATGTGTTTGCCGGACGAGAGGAAGTAGTCGGGTTCGTAGAAGATGCAGTGGCCGAGCCTTGCGCCCGCGAGTATTCCCACGAAGCAGTATACGAAGAGCGGGTCGAACAGCTCGTCCTTTATTTTCTGCTCCTTGTAGAGCTTCCTCACTATGAAGTATGCCGACAGCAGTCCGATAAGCCAGCATAGTGCATACCAGCGCATTGCGAATCCGCCTATGCTGAAGGCTTCAATGGATGGGTTCCAGTCGATGTATAGCATATTGAATTGTCGTTGCGAGGCGGGAGGGCGGTGCCTCCTGCTTCTTGGTTAAACGTTAAAGCGGAAGTGCATGATGTCTCCGTCCTGCACCACATATTCCTTGCCTTCGATGCCGAGTTTGCCTGCGTCGCGCACGGCTGCCTCCGAGCCATACTGGATGTAGTCCTCGTATTTGATCACTTCGGCGCGGATGAATCCTTTCTCGAAGTCGGTGTGGATCACTCCGGCACACTGTGGTGCCTTCCATCCCTTATGGTATGTCCAGGCCTTCACTTCCATCTCGCCTGCCGTGATGAATGTCTCGAGGTTCAGGAGCGAGTATGCTTTCTTGATGAGTCGGTTCACTCCGCTCTCTTCCAGTCCCAGTTCGTCGAGGAACATCTTCTTGTCCTCGTATGTTTCCAGTCCTGCGATGTCCTCTTCTGTCTTTCCGGCTATCACGAGTGTCTCGGCGCCTTCCTCTTTTGCTATTTCCTCGATGCGGCGTGAGTAGTCGTTTCCGGTCTTTGCGGCTGATTCATCCACGTTGCATACGTAGAGCACGGGCTTTGCCGTCAGCAGGAAGAGGTTGCGTGCGGCTTCCTGTTCTTCCTTTGATTCGAACTCCACGGTACGTGCGTTCTTTCCCTGTTCCAGTGCGGCCTTGTATGCTTCGAGCACTGCCACTTCCACCTTGGCGTCCTTGTTTCCGGCCTGTGCTATCTTCTGCTGCTTTGCCAGCCTGCCCTCGATGGTCTCCAGATCTTTCAGCTGCAGCTCAGTGTCGATGATTTCCTTGTCGCGCACGGGGTCGATCGTTCCGTCCACGTGTGTGATGTTCTCATCGTCGAAGCATCTGAGCACGTGTATGATGGCGTCGGTCTCACGGATGTTCCCGAGGAACTTGTTTCCCAGTCCTTCGCCCTTGCTGGCTCCCTTCACGAGTCCTGCGATGTCTACTATCTCGCATGTTGCGGGCACGATTCGTCCCGGGTGTACTATCTCGGCGAGCTTCGTCAGCCTTTCGTCGGGCACGGTGATTACGCCCACGTTAGGTTCTATCGTGCAGAATGGGAAGTTTGCAGCCTGTGCCTTTGCGCTCGAAAGGCAGTTGAAAAGAGTGGACTTTCCCACGTTGGGGAGTCCCACGATACCACATTTTAGTGCCATGTCTTGTTCTTTGTTTTATATTTTGTTTTTATTCTTTCTGTTGTTTCAGCCTGCGAAATTACTCATTTTATTTATAATATCCTGTATTCAAGGCTGATAAAATGAGAAAACGGCCTACTTTCGATGTCTACAAAGTATTTCAGCGGCAGCTTTCCTACCGAACTTTTGCCCATTCTCCACGCTTTTTCCACCGACCATGCATCTGTGCAGCCTGTCTGGAAAAACAGATTCGCACCCAAACGTCGCGGTCGTTCCATAAGGTAGAGCCGTTTCGTTTGGGTGCAAATCTGTAGGGGGAGTCTTATTCCTTGACCATCTTCTTGCCGTTGACGATGTATATGCCGCTTGGCAGTGTGGCGGCCTGTGTCTTGCTTTCTGCCACCTTCACTCCCTGCAGGGTGTAGATGCCGGAGGCGGACTTGTCCGCGGTGTTGTCCTTTACGGCATCGATGCCTGATGGCGTGAATTCCACTATATTCTTGAATTTGCCCCATACGGCATTGGCGCGGTAGGCTGCCATGGTGCCGGCGGGCACGTGGAGGGTGCAGATGTCTGCCCATTCCTGTGGGAACACTTCCTTGGTCTTTCTGTCTTCTTTTACCTTTACGTAGCCGAAGATATTGTCGGCAACTTCAAGCGGAGTGGTCCAATAGCAATATATGTCCTTTATCCGGGATTCCGTCTGTTTGGTGGTTGCTCTTGACATGTTTCGGACATCGTATTTCCTAAACGGGTCGATGAATTTTTCTCCGAGTGATTCTATCGTGGCCGGAAGGTGGAGTTCTGTCGGAGGGTTTACGCCGTAGAAGGCATTCTTGCCGATAACCTTTATGTTCTTGGGGAGTCTCAGGTTCTCCAGCGGGATGGGTTCAGCGAACGGGGTGGTGCCGTATCCGCTTTCATAATATACTCCTTCGATTGTTTCGATGCCGGTATCCTCCATGTTCAGTTCTTTGAGGGAGTACATCGGACCGAAGACTTCGATCTGTCGTGTATCATTCTCGTCCCGCTTATAGTTCAGGTCGAGATACTTCAGACTTTTCGGCAGTGTTATTGAAGTCAGTTTGTGGCAATTTCTGAAAGTGCCGGCTTCGAGGGTTTCCACGCCTTCGGGAATGTTCACCTTTTCAAGATTCAGACAGTAGTGGAAACCGGCGAATCGGCCGTATCCGTATCCGATTTTCCTTATAGTGGATGGCAGCTGGATTTCTGTCAGTCTGTTGCAGATGCCGAAGCTTGCGTTGGCGAGGGTTTCCACCCCTTCGGGTATCGCTATCACTCCCCTTTTGCCTCTCGGGCATGATATGAGCATCTTCATGTCCTTTGTGTAGAGCAGTCCGTCTTTCGCCGTATAGTTCATGTTGTCCTTGTCCACGATGAATTCCTCCAGGTCGAAGGCCTTGAAGTTGGCCCCGAGTTCCTGCCAGTATGGGGTTTCCACTTCGTCTTCGTGTCCGCAGTCTATAATCCCGTTGAATGCAGTGTATTCAATGGACGAAACGCTTTTGGGGATTGTCACCTTCTTGCAGTAGCACAGGTAGAACTGGCCCTTCAGTGCCTTTATCCCGTCGCTGAAGACCACGCTCTTTATGTAGGGGGTGATTTTCGTTTCTCCCCCCGCGTTTCCGCTTTTGGGGCCCTGGAGGTTATGCATGTAGATTGTCTCGCAGTGGTATTCCTTTCCTTCATAGGTTACGGTGTACGGCACGACGAGCTCCTCGCTGCTGACGCTTGTTATCCCGGTGATGGTGAATGTGCCGTCGGCATGGAGGTTACATTCGAAGCCGTTGATTTCCACGCCTTCCACGTCGGCGTCTGCCTTCTGTACGGTCTTTGTGTCGGGTGTCGTGGCAGTGTCGATAGTAGTTGCGTTTGCTGCTATGCCCAATGAGGCTATTGCCGCGATAAGGTAAAGTCTTCTCATGTTTGTTTTGTTTTAGTTTGAATGAAATGTTTCCGATTGCAAATGTATAAAAAAAAGATATATCTTCCAACTGATTCATGTTTTTTCTGTATTTCTCTCTCCGAGACTCGGAAATACTCCCGCTCTCCCTTTGGATAATTGTGTCTCTTGGTTAAATCTGTTAAAGGGTGTATATACATTTTCCATCCGGAAGCGGAGCATCGCTTCTTCTGGAGCAAAGCTATGCTTTTTCTGGAATAAAGCTATGCTTCTCTCTGAGCAAAGCTATGCTTCTCTCTGAGCAAAGCTATGCTTTCTTTATAGGAGGCTGTTTGACGGAATTTTCATATTTTAAGGATTCGGAGATGCAGATTTGATAGCGGTTTCCGATGGTTTTGCGCCACGTTTGAGGTGATAGAGTGTATAAAGTGTACCAAGGGGATGGAAATCCGTCAAATCTTCGTAAAAAATCACTTAATTTCATGTTTTATACATTATTTATTATCTATGTAATTCGTATAACGATAAAATTTTATACTTTTGCACCGATATGTCACAGAAGTTAATCCAAAGTCAGGAACAAAAGGCCGTACAGGGGTTACGCCTCACGCAGCAGCAGATGCTCGCAGTGAAGCTCCTCGAGATGCCGCTCACCGAACTGGAACAGAACATCCAGGCAGAGATTGACGACAATCCTGCGATGGAGAGCGGTGGGGGAGAGGCCGGACTGGAGGCTGGGGACGGCTTTGACAGCCCGGATTTCTCAGACCACTCGGAGATGTCCGATTCGTCCGATTGGACTGAAAATTCCGATTCGTCCGAGCTTTCCGAGAAGGAAAAATCAGACACCGCCCTCGAAGACCGCCGCAGTGCCCTCGACGAGGCACTCTCGCGCATCGGTATGGACGACCGTATGCCGGAGGCGGAGACATCATCCTTCTACGGCGGCAACACCGACAATGCCGACTATGAGGAGATGGTCTACGGCGAGCAGGCCTCATTCTATGACAGTCTGAAGAGCCAGATGGTAGACGTGGACCTGACCGACAGGCAGCAGGAGGTAATGGAATACATTATCGGGTCGCTCGACAGCGACGGATTGCTGCGCAAGTCGGCCGACAGCATCTGTGACGAACTGGCCATATACCACAACATCGACTGTACGGAAGACGATATCCGGAGGCTGATAAAGATTCTGCAGAGCTTCGACCCTGCCGGCATCGGAGCCGCAAACCTGCAGGAATGTCTGTTGCTGCAGATCGGTCGCAGACAGCCGTCGCGCATCCGCGACCTCATGCACGACATCATTGCCCACCACTTCGAGGAGTTCATGAACAAGCGGTGGGACAGAATCGTGAAGCAGACAGGCATGAACGAAAGCACGGCAGAGACCGTCTACGCCGAACTGCTCCGCCTGAACCCGAAGCCGGGAGCCTCGCTCGGCGAGACCGAAGGCAGGAACATGCAGCAGATCACGCCCGACTTCATCGTGGACACGGCTGATGACGGCACCGTGAGTTTCTATATCAACAACGGACACATTCCGGAGCTGCACGTTTCACCCTCGTTCAGCGAGATAATAAAGGGATACAGGGAAAACAAGAATTCCATGTCGAGGCGCGACAAAGAGGCGCTGCTCTATGCCAAGGAGAAAGTGGAGCGCGCACAGGGGTTCATCGACGCCGTGAAGCAGCGGCAGCATACGCTCTATGCCACGATGAAGGCCATAATCGACATACAGCGCAAGTTCTTCCAAGACGGTGATGAGAGCGACATCAGGCCGATGATACTCAAGGACGTGGCCGACCGCACGGGGCTCGACATATCGACAATCTCGAGGGTGAGCAACATGAAATACGCCCAGACCAGATGGGGCACGTTCAAGCTGCGACACTTCTTCAGCGACAGCGTGAAGACCGACAGCGGCGAGGAGATGTCCACACGAAAGATAAAGCTCGCCATGAAGGAACTCATCGAAGGCGAGGACAAGAGAAAACCGCTCAGCGACGACACGCTGACCAAAATACTGATAAGCAAGGGTTATCCAATAGCAAGACGAACGATAGCAAAATACAGGGAGCAGCTGGGAATACCGGTGGCTCGGCTAAGAAAGAAATGAAAATCAGGAATATCATTACATTGGCAAAGGCGGTGAGCCTGATATCCTCACCGTTCTATCTGCCTATTATCGGACTGACGGCGCTGTTCTTGTTCACGTACCTCAGCCTGCTGCCTTTCTTCTATAAGGTTGTGGCGCTGCTCATGGTATATGTGTTTACCATCTTCATGCCCACCACGCTCATCAGACTCTACAACAGCTACCACGGCTGGACGCCGTTCGAGCTCGGGTCGAGGGAGAGGCGCATCATACCCTACGTGGTGTCCATCCTCTGCTATTTCCTCTGCTATTACCTGATGACCCTGCGCCACATGCCCCATCTCATGGGAAGCATCGTGGTGACGGCACTCGCCACCCAGGTGATGTGTGCCATGATAAACATGTGGTGGAAGATATCGGTCCACATGGCGGCGATAGGCGCCATGGCGGGTTCGTTGGTATCATTTGCCGTCATATTCATGTTCAACCCCGTGGTATGGCTCTGCGTCATCATCCTGCTTGCCGGACTCATCGGCAGCGCCCGCATGATTCTGCGTCAGCACACGCTCCCGCAAATCTACGTAGGTTTCATCATAGGAGTCATCATCGGCTTCATCACGGTGATGGTGGTGTAGACCTCCAGGAAAAGTCCCTCTCAAAGAAGAAACGAAAAAATAACAAAACCCAATATAAAATGAAACCATTAGTAAGCATAATAATGGGCAGCACAAGCGACCTGCCCGTAATGGAGAAAGCAATGAAGTTCCTCGACGAAATGGAAGTTCCGTTCGAGGTCAACGCCCTGTCAGCCCATCGCACACCGGATGCTGTGGAGAAATTCGCCAAGGAGGCAGCCGGCAGAGGACTCAAGGTAATCATAGCAGGAGCCGGAATGGCTGCCGCACTGCCTGGTGTCATTGCTGCATCGACAAACCTCCCCGTCATCGGAGTGCCAATCAAGGGCAGTTCGCTCGACGGAATGGATGCCATGCTCAGCATCATACAGATGCCCCCGGGCATCCCAGTGGCAACGGTAGGAGTTAACGGTGCCATGAACGCCGCCATCCTCGCTGTGGAGATCATGGCTCTCGCCGATGAGACCCTCTGCGCCCGCATGACAGCCTACAAGGCCGGTCTCGGTGCCAAGATAGAAAAGGCAAACAAGGACCTCGCCGAACTGAAGTATAACTTCAAGACAAATTGATAGAGTCTCCAGAACTTCTGGGTTTTCTAGAATCTCTAGAATTTCTAGAATCTCTAGAACGTCTAGAATCTCTAGAAATCATAGAAACCCTAAAACGCCTAGAGCCGCTATCCCCTGATTACCCCAATAACAACAAACAATGACCTACGATATAAACCTCTTCAATTACTCCCGCCGCCCCACCCATCAGGTAAACGTGGGCGCCACACCGCTGGGAGCCGACAACCCGATACGGGTGCAGTCGATGACAACCACGCCCACAACCGACACCGAAGCGTGCGTGGCACAGGCGGAGCGCATCATCAAGGCCGGCGGAGAATACGTGCGCCTCACCACGCAAGGAGTGCGCGAGGCGGAGAACCTGAAGAATATCAACACCGGTCTGCGCAGCGACGGATACGACACGCCGCTCGTTGCCGATGTGCATTTCAATCCCCACGTTGCCGATGTGGCAGCGCTATATGCCGAGAAGGTGAGGATAAACCCAGGAAACTACGTTGACCCGGCACGAACCTTCAAGAAACTGGAATACACCGACGAGGAATACGCCGACGAACTGAAGAAGATAGAGAAGCAGTTCGTGCCCTTCCTCAACATCTGCCGTGAGAACCATACGGCAGTGCGCATCGGAGTGAACCACGGGTCGCTGTCAGACCGCATCATGTCGCGCTACGGCGATACGCCGGCAGGCATCGTGGAGAGCTGCATGGAATTCCTCAGAATCTGCAAGAGGGAGAACTTCGCCGACGTGGCAATCTCCATCAAGGCAAGCAATACGGTGGTCATGGTGCAGTCGGTAAGACTCCTCGTGGACACCATGGCAAAGGAGCAGATGGACTATCCACTCCACCTGGGAGTGACCGAGGCCGGTGAGGGAGAAGACGGAAGGATAAAGAGCGCCGTGGGCATAGGAGCACTGCTCGCCGACGGCATCGGCGACACCATACGCGTATCGCTCAGCGAAGAGCCTGAGGCTGAAATCCCCGTGGCAAAGCATCTCGTGGACTATATCACGAAGCGCAAGGGGCACACCTTCGTGCCGGGAGAAGCTGCCGACAGCTTCAACTGGGTATCGCCCGAACGCCGCCACACCAAGGCTGTGGACAGCATCGGAGGCAGCAATGTGCCGGTGGTGATAAGCAGCAGGATAGGAGGCAACACAAGCGGCAATGACAATCCATCCGCCGACGGCAATGTTTCGCCGACATTAGACTCTGACCTCAGGCCAGACTACATCTATCTCGGTTCGCAGCTGCCCGACCGGCTTGACCCCGACCAGAAATATATCATCGATTTCAACGTATATGCCCGCATCATCGGCTCTCCGGCGGCTGACTTCATGGGCGGCGGAGATTCCGCCAGGCAACTTGCAGGCATAGACAGACATAACTTGTATCCCGTGTTCCCGTATAATGCCATCCCGTTCCTCAAGGGCGTTGAGGCAAAGGCCAAGTTCCTCGTGTTGCCATACGGTGCACCGAGTGAGGAATACCTCCCGTGCCTGAAGGCGAATCCCGACGTAGTGGTAGTCTCCGTTAGCAACAATGCCAACCGCCTCGGCGAGCAGCGCGCCTTCGTCCACGAACTGATGAGGGAGGGCATCACGAATCCCGTGGTCTTCTGTCAGGCATACGCCCACAGCCAGGAGGAGAAAGGCGACTTCCAGCTTGAGGCAGCAGCCGATATGGGAGCATTGCTCTTCGACGGACTGACCGACGGTATCTGGCTGATGAACAACGGCACACTCTCTGCCGCCGACATCGAGGCAACAGCCTTCGGCATACTCCAGGCAGCGCGTCTGCGCACCACGAAGACCGAATACATCAGTTGTCCAGGCTGCGGAAGAACGCTCTACGACCTGCGTACCACAATCGCCCGCATAAAGGAAGCCACAAAAGACATGAAGGGCCTGAAGATAGGCATCATGGGCTGTATAGTGAACGGCCCTGGTGAGATGGCAGACGCTGATTACGGATACGTAGGCGCCGGAAGAGGGAAAGTCTCCCTGTACCGCCGCAAGGAATGTGTGGAAAAGAATATACCCGAGGAAGAAGCCGTAGAGAAACTTCTGCAGCTTATAAAAGAAAGTGAGGGAAATCTTCAAAAATACGAATCATGACATTAACACAAATAGTTAGAAACGCCTTCACTTCCCGTCAGAAGGAAATCGAGCGATACGACAATGAGGCAGAGGCCCTGCAGATGCACACTCTGGAATATCTCGCTACAACGGCAAAAGACACCGAATACGGAAGGAAACACACCTTCTGCGCCGTGAAGTCATACGAAAGCTTTGCCGAGAACGTACCCGTAAACACATACGAGGAGCTCAAGGCTGACATCGACCGCATGCGCCACGGGGAGCGCGACGTGCTGTGGCGGGGAAAAGTGAGATGGTATGCCAAGTCGTCGGGCACGACAAACGACAAGAGCAAGTTCATACCCGTGAGCCGCGAAGGACTGCAGCATGTCCACTATGCCGGAGGAAAGGATGCCGTGGCGCTGTATCTGCGCAACAACCCGAAAAGCAGGATATTCGACGGAAGAAGCCTTATCCTCGGCGGCAGCCATTCGCCGAACTATGATGTGGAAGACTCGCTGGTGGGCGACCTCAGTGCCATCCTCATCGAAAACATCAACCCGCTGGCAAACCTCGTCAGGGTGCCGAAGAAGGCCACCGCATTGCTCTCCGACTTCGAGATAAAGCGCGAGCGCATAGCGAGGGAGACCATGAACAAGAATGTGACCAACATCAGCGGAGTGCCCTCGTGGATGCTCTCCGTGCTCACAAGGGTTATGGAGCTCACCGGCAAGACACATCTCGAAGAAGTATGGCCGAACCTTGAGGTCTTCTTCCACGGAGGCGTAGCGTTCACGCCATACCGCAAGCAGTATGAACAGCTCATCACCTCGCCGAACATGCACTATATGGAGACCTACAATGCCAGCGAGGGATTCTTCGGACTGCAGGACGACCCTGCCGACAAGTCGATGCTGCTGATGATAGACTACGGCGTGTTCTATGAATTCATCCCGATGGACGAGTTCGATAAGGAGAACCCCACCGTGGTGCCGCTCTGGGGAGTGGAGAAGGACAAGAACTACGCCATGCTCATATCCACATCATGCGGACTGTGGAGATACGTCATAGGCGACACTGTGATGTTCACATCCACCAATCCGTACAAATTCGTTATCACCGGCAGGACAAAGCATTTCATCAATGCCTTCGGCGAGGAACTCATCGTGGACAATGCCGAGAAGGGACTTGCCTACGCCTGTGAGCAGACCGGAGCCGAAGTGCTCGAATACACTGCAGCGCCCGTATTCATGGACGGCAACGCCAAATGCCGCCACCAGTGGCTGATAGAATTCTCCAAGGAGCCCGAAGACCTCAACCGCTTCACGTCGCTGCTCGACTGGAAGCTGCAGGAGATAAACAGCGACTACGAGGCGAAGCGATACAAGAACATCACACTGCAGCATCTGGAAATCGTGAAGGCCCGCAGGGGACTCTTCAACGACTGGCTGAAGGCGAAGGGAAAGCTCGGCGGACAGCACAAGGTGCCGCGGCTCAGCAACAGTCGCAAGCACATCGAGGAACTGCTGGAGATGAACAAACAGTAATATATGAATAAGGAAACAAAGAAATACTTGTGGCTTCTGGTTGTACTCTGCACCGTTGTCCTCCTCGCATCATGCGCCAAGATGGGACAACCCGACGGCGGATGGTACGACGAGACACCGCCGCGCATCATCGCCTGTTCGCCTGCCGACAAGGGAGTGAACGTCAAGTCGAAGAAGATACAGATCTACTTCGACGAGTTCATCAAGGTGGACAACCCGACGGAGAAAGTCGTGGTGTCGCCGCCGCAGCTGGAGACACCCGAAATAAAAGGCGCAGGAAAGAAGATAGTGGTGGAGCTGAAGGACTCGCTCAAGGAGAACACCACATACACCGTGGACTTCTCCGACGCCATATCCGACAACAACGAGGACAACCCGCTCGGCAACTTCACCTACAGCTTCTCCACGAGCAACCATATTGACACGCTGGAGATATCGGGCAATGTGGTGAACGCCGAGAACCTCGAACCCATAAAGGGAATACTCGTGGGACTCTATCCGCTCGACAATAACTTCTCCGTCAACGGGACTGCGTGGGCGCTGAGTGCAAAGGACGACAAGGGCAACTTCATAGACCCGTTCCTCACAACGCCGCTGCTCCGCGTATCGCGCACCGACAGCCGAGGACGCTTCGTCGTGCGGGGCATCGCCCCAGGCAAATACCGCGTTGTGGCGCTGCAGGATGCCGACGGAAACTACTGCTTCAGCCAGAAGAGCGAGATGATAGCCTATAGCCACGACATCATCGAACCGCGCGTCACGGATGCCGTAAGGCAGGATACTATTTGGCGCGACTCGCTCCACATCGACTCAATACGCTCCGTTGACTACAAGCGCTTCATGCCCGACGACATCGTGCTGAGGGCTTTCACCGAAGTGCAGACCGACCGTTTCTTCCTCAAGACGGAGAGGAAAGACCCGAGAGTATTCACCTTCTTCTTCAGCGGCGGCGACGAGAAGTTGCCGGAGGTGAAGGGACTCAACTTCAACAGCGACGGTGCCTTCGTGGTGGAGCATACGCAGAAGAACGACACCGTGAGCTATTGGCTGCGCGACACGATGCTCGTGAACAAGGACACACTGTCGCTGCAGTTGACATACATGGCAACCGACACGCTCGGCAACCTCGTGAGCAACACCGACACCATCGACGTGCTCTCAAAGGTTTCCTACGAGAAGCGCATGAAGGACAAGGCAAGGAAATACGAGGAATGGAAGAAGAAGCAGGACAAAGCGAAGAGGCGCGGCAAGGAATACGAGGAAACGATGCCCGCAGAACTGCTTGAGCCCAAATACGGCATCACTTCGCAGCCCGACCCCGACCGCAACATCTTCATCACAATCCCCACGCCCGTGGCAAGGATAGACACCTCGAGAATCCATCTCTATGCCAAACACGACACGCTGTGGTACAAGTCCAGATTCCTGTTCCGTGAAGTCAAGGACGTCCCGCGCCGCTATGAGGTGCTCGGCGAGTGGAGACCGGGAGTGGAATACAGCTTCGAGGTGGATTCCATGGCATTCACCGATATCTATGGAAAGGTGAACGCCGCATACAAGCAGGGCTTGAAGGTGAGGGAAGAGGATGAATACAGCACACTGATAGCCACCATAAGCGGTATGCAGGACACGTCCGTCGTGGTGCAGCTGCTCGACCAGGGCGACAAGGTGGTGAAGCAGGTAGCCACGCGCAGCGGCAATGCGGAGTTTTTCTATATCAATCCCGGAACATACTATCTGCGTATGTTCGTTGACAGCAACAGGAACAACATCTGGGACACCGGCGACTATGCCGCCGACCGCCAGGCGGAAACCGTATATTATTACCCCGACGCAATAGAATGCAAGGCAAAATGGGACATGACAATCAGTTGGGACCCCATGCGCCTCGATGCCGCACACCAGAAGCCGGGGGCGATAACGAAGCAGAAACCGGAGAAGGACAAGACCATTAAGCGGCGCAACGCCGAGAGGGCAAGGAAAATGGGAATACCATACAATCCATGAAACGCCCATGCCTTGAGCCTTTTGAGATAACCCCAAAAATAACAAAACGACAATGAAACGAAGAAGAATACTATTTGCCCTGCTGCTCATGGTGAGCATAGCGGCAAGCGCACAGTGCTCGTTCCGCAACACGGCTTTCAAGTCGGGCGAGTTCCTCTCATACAACCTCTATTACAACTGGAAGTTCGTATGGGTGAAGGCCGGAACTGCAAGCATGTATACCGTGGGGAGCACGTACAAGGGAAAGCCAGCCTACCGCTCGAGTCTGACAACCCGCGGCAACAACAAGGTGGACAACATGTTCGTGCTACGCGACACGCTGCTTTGCTATTCATCCACCGACCTCGAACCCCTCTACTTCCGCAAGGGGGCGAGAGAGGGGAAGCGCTACACCGTTGACGAGGTGTTCTATACCTATCCTGGCGGCAAGCCCCACCTGCGCCTGCACAGACAGAAGAACGACGGCTCGCACACGTGGAAGAACGTGAACCCGCAAAGCTGCGTGTTCGATATGATGAACATCTTCCTCCGTGCCCGCTCCTTCAGTTCGGCAAACTGGAAGAAGGGACACACCGTTGACTTCCCCATCGCCGACGGAAAGGAGACCAGTCCTGCACGCCTGCGCTTCAACGGCACGACGAAGATAAAGGCAGACAACGGCAAGAAATACCGCTGCGCCGAACTGTCGTATCTGGAATACGAAGACAGGAAATGGAAGGAAATCGTGCGCTTCTATGTCACCGACGACCATAACCACATCCCCATCCGCCTCGACATGTTCCTCAAGTTCGGCAGCGCCAAGGCATTCCTCACCAGCATGCGCGGCATGAGAAACCCTGTCACTTCGCTCGTGAAGTGATACGGAATGTGGAAGTAATAAGAAATATTTTTTTTCTTTCTTTACCCTCACACCCTCACATTTTACCATAAATCTCCATATATCAACATCTTATATGGTGAGGGTAAGTGTGAGGGTGTGAGGGTAAACTGATGCCGGCAGATGGTAAGTCGTTTCTCCAGCTCCATAAAGGAAGTAAAGCACCGCTTCACTGACACCCATACAATGCCGGCATTGAAAAAGAGCAAGATTTAAAGGAAAAAATTGCAGTATAAGATTTTAAGTGTTACCTTTGCAAATTCATAATTCCATTACGGTAAAAAAACAATAAGAACAATAAAAACAGGAATAATATATGTCATATCTTTTCACATCAGAATCAGTTTCTGAAGGACATCCGGACAAGGTGTCCGACCAGATATCAGACGCATTGCTCGACCAGTTCCTTGCCTACGACGACACGGCCCACTGCGCCATCGAGACCTTCTGCACTACGGGTCAGGTGGTAATCATGGGTGAGGTGCGCTCAAGCGAATACGTTGACCTGCAGACAATTGCAAGAAAGACAATCAAGAAGATAGGATACACCAAATCGGAATACCAGTTTGACGGCGACTCATGCGGTGTGCTCACCGCCATCCATGAGCAGAGCGACGACATCAACCGTGGCGTGAGCCGCGAGGAAGACCTCGGTCAGGGCGCCGGCGACCAGGGTATGATGTTCGGCTACGCCACGAACGAGACCGACGACTACATGCCCGTATCGCTCGACCTCGCACATCTCATCATGCACACGCTTGCCGACATTCGCAAGGAGGGCAAGCAGATGACCTACCTGCGTCCGGACTCAAAGAGCCAGGTGACGGTGGAGTATTCCGACGACAACATCCCACAGCGCATCGACACCATCGTGGTTTCCACCCAGCACGACGACTTCATCAAGAAGGCCGACGGCACCGACGACGATGAGGCTATGCTCAAGCAGATACGCGAGGACGTGATAAACATCCTCATACCGAGGGTCAAGGCTCTGGTGGGCGACAAGGTACTCGCCCTCTTCAACGACGACATCAAGTATTTCGTCAACCCGACGGGCAAGTTCGTCATCGGAGGCCCTCACGGCGACACAGGCCTCACCGGCAGGAAAATCATCGTTGACACCTACGGAGGCAAGGGAGCCCACGGCGGCGGCGCCTTCTCCGGCAAGGATCCGAGCAAGGTGGACCGCTCCGCAGCTTATGCCTCACGCCACATCGCCAAGAACATGGTTGCCGCTGGCGTGGCAGACGAGATGCTCGTGCAGGTGAGCTATGCCATCGGTGTGGCAGAGCCGGTGAGCATCTACGTGAACACCTACGGCAGGAAGCACGTGGACATGACCGACGGCGAGATTGCCGACAGGATAAAGAAGCTCTTCGACCTCCGACCCAAGGCAATCGAGAAGGAACTGAAGCTGCGCCAGCCGATGTATCTCGAGACAGCCGCCTACGGCCACATGGGCAGAAAGCCCGTCACTGTGAAGAAGACCTTCACGAGCCGCTACCATGAGACGAAGGAGATGGACATCGAACTCTTCACATGGGAGAAGCTTGACCTGGTGGAGAAGATAAAGAAGGAGTTCGGACTCTGATGACCGTCCCGCTTCCGGCTTTTCCCCTGATGTTATAAAGGAAATGGATTCGGAGTTCCCCGAGTCTGCGGCATGGACCTGCGGACTCGGAGTTCTCCGATTTGTCTTAAAAAAGAAAACTGCTTATGCTACAGTCTGACTCAACAGAAGTGAAGCACCAGTCTTCACACAACATCCCGATAATAGAAGACCACAAGGAGGAACAGCCCCGCCACCCCTACCAGGTGTTGCACGAGCTGCCCAAGGACGCCACGCCGGCCCAGCAGGACTCGGCGCTGCAGTCCGTATATACCGGTGCGGAATTCCGCCGCCCGGCAGTACCCCTCGACTCCACGAGCATGCTCAACCGCAGCAACGTCAGCAACAAGCTGGAGAAGGTGGACCTGCCGCAGTACTACCGGCAGAACTTCTTCTCCACCGACTCGCTCTGGCATCCCGAGCTCAACGGAGGACGCTATGGCATAGCCGGCGACCCCGTGCCGTATACCATCAAGAGCGACAACATGATCACCGGTCTGCTCCTCGGCTGCTTCATCCTGGCGCTTATCGCCTTCTCCAAGTCGCGCTGGTTCATCATGCGTCAGGCCAAGACCTTCTTTCGCGTGCAGCGCAGCGGCACCACGGTGATGACGGAGACCACCAACGAGTTCCGTTTCCAGTTCTTCCTCGCCGCCCAGACCTGCCTCTCGCTTTCGCTCGTGGCATTCTTCTATGCTCAGGAATACAATTCCGACACGTTCCTCGTGTCCTCCCAATACCAGCTCATCGCCATGTTCTTCGGCATCTTCGTGGGCTATTTCTCATTGAAGTCGCTGCTGTATTCGTTTGTCAACTGGACGTTCTTCGACAAGCGGCAGAACGAGCAGTGGATGAAGGCATATCTCTTCATCACATCCGTCGAGGGAGTGGTCATGTTCCCCTTCGTTCTTTCGCAGGCATATTTCGGACTATCTGTTAAAGACACAATACTTTACGTGGCATCGATAGTTATATTGTCACGATTGTTGTCATTATACAAGTGCTTTTTAATCTTTTTCCGACAGAAAGGCGTTTATGTGCAAATAATTTTGTACTTTTGCGCCCTTGAAATAGTGCCGTTGCTCGCTCTCGGCTGCGTGCTCCAGGCATTGATAAGTTATTTGAATATAAATTTTTAGGTCATCGATGATTAAGAAAATACTAATTTCCCAGCCAAAACCGACAAGTGACAAGTCACCATACTACAGTATTGCCGAAGACTTTGGAGTAGAGTTTGTGTTCAGACCGTTCATCAAGGTCGAAGGATTGTCTTCGAAAGAATTCCGCCAGCAGAAAATCAGCATCACGAGTTTCACAGCAGTGGTATTCACCTCGCGCCACGCCATCGACAACTTCTTCAAGATTGCCCAGGAGATGCGCTTCGAGATACCCGACACGATGAAGTATTTCTGCGTTACGGAGACGATTTCGCTCTATATCCAGAAATACGTGCAATACCGCAAGCGTAAGGTGTTCTTCGGTACGACAGGAAAGATTGATGACCTCGTGCCCCTCATGGCAAAGCACAAGAACGAGACATACCTCGTGCCGCTGAGCGACGTACACGACGACAGCGTGAAGAAGATGCTCGACGCCAAGGGGCTGAACCACTCCGAGTGCGTGATGTACCGCACGGTATGCAATGACCTGACCGAGGAGGAGATAAAGAACTTCGACTACGACATGTGCGTGTTCTTCAGTCCGTCGGGAGTGGCAGCCTACAAGAAGGCATTCCCCGAAGGCACCAACCCGCCGATGAAGGCAGCCACATTCGGCCCGTCCACATCCAAGGCGGCACACGATGCCGGACTCGATGTGCAGGTTGAGGCTCCGTCGCCGAAATACCCTTCAATGACAAGCGCCCTGCGCCGCTTCCTCATCGACAACGAGGAGGAATAATACAAGGAACAAGAATCCAGTCCGCAAGCGTCAGTCTTGCGGAAACCCAGATACAGAAATAATGATATCCACAAGGAACACTCTTTGCAAGGAAGAACGCCTTCACGGCAGGGACGCCGTGGAGAGCCTCTTCAAGAAAGCGGGAAGCCGCTCCATGGTAGCCTTTCCGCTCAGAGTGGTGTATGCCTTGACGGACCACAAGGAGGGGAGCGACATCCGCGTCAGGATGCTCGTCAGCGTGCCCAAGCGGCATTTCAAACGTGCCGTGAAGCGTAACCGCGTGAAGCGCCAGGTGCGTGAGGCATACCGCTGCAACAAGCACTCCCTCGCCGCAGCCGTGGCGGCAATGGAAGGCAACAAGGACCTCTCGCTTGCTTTCGTATGGCTCGATGACAACCTTCACCCCTCGGCAGAAGTGGAGAAGCGCGTGCAGCGCCTGCTCCAGAGACTGGAGGAGAAGCTATGAACAGGGCGTTGAAGCTCGTATCCCGGGCCTTCGTTTGGCTGCTCTGCATCCCGATACTGTTCTATCAGCGGTGCATCTCGCCCTTCACGCCGCCCTCATGCCGCTTCACACCCACATGCTCCGAATATGCCAGACAGGCAATCATAAAACACGGACCGATAAAAGGACTTTATCTCGCAATCCGGCGGATACTCCGCTGCCACCCCTGGGGAGGGAGCGGATACGACCCAGTGCCGTAGGAATGGAGAATGGAAAATAAAAATCATACAAATATGAAGAAAAACTTTGTAGAAGAACTGAAATGGCGCGGCATGCTGGCACAGATCATGCCGGGCACCGAGGAGCTGCTGCAGAAGGAGATGGTAACCGCATATCTCGGAACCGACCCCACTGCCGACTCTCTCCATATAGGACACCTTTGCGGAATAATGATGCTCCGCCATCTGCAGCGCTGCGGACACAAGCCTATCATTCTGGTGGGCGGCGCAACGGGAATGATCGGAGACCCTTCCGGCAAGAGCCAGGAGCGCAACCTGCTCGACGACAGCACCCTCTACCACAACCAGGAGGCGATAAAGAAGCAGGTGAGCAAGTTCCTCGACTTCGACGGAACGGAGCCCAACAAGGCAGAAATGGTGAACAACTACGACTGGATGAAGGACTTCACCTTCCTCGACTTCGCACGCGAGGTGGGCAAGCACATCACCGTGAACTACATGATGGCAAAGGAGAGTGTGCAGCAGCGTCTGAACGGAACAGCCCGCGACGGACTCTCGTTCACCGAGTTCACATACCAGCTCCTCCAGGGATACGACTTCCTCTATCTCTACCAGCACTACAACTGCAAGATGCAGCTCGGAGGCAACGACCAGTGGGGCAACATGACCACCGGAACGGAGCTTATCCGCCGCACGCTGGGCAACGACGTGGAGACCTACGCCCTCACCTGTCCGCTCATCACCAAGGCCGACGGCAAGAAGTTCGGCAAGACAGAGAGCGGAAACATCTGGCTCGACCCGAAGCGCACATCACCTTACAAGTTCTACCAGTTCTGGCTCAACGTGAGCGATGACGACGCCGAGCGCTACATCAAGATATTCACAAGTCTCGAAAAGGAGGCCATCGACGCCCTCGTGGAAGAGCACAAGCAGGACCCGGGACGCCGTCTTCTGCAGAAGCGCCTCGCCGAGGAAACCACCGTCATGGTGCACTCACAGGAAGCCCTCGACGCAGCAATCGAGGCATCGAGCATCCTCTTCGGCAAGTCAACCAAGGACTCGCTGCTGAAGCTCGACGAGCAGACATTCCTCGATATCTTCGAGGGTGTGCCGCAGTATGAGGTGGGCAAGGATGTGCTCGGACAGCCTGCAGTGGAAATCTTCACCCAGGCAGCACCGGTATTCGCCAGCAAGGGCGAGATGCGCAAGCTCGTGCAGGGCGGCGGCGTATCGCTCAACAAGGAGAAACTTGCAGCCTTCGACCGCGAGATAACCTCCGAGGACCTCATCGACGGCAAGTACCTGCTCGTGCAGCGCGGCAAGAAGAACTACTATCTCGTAATCGTGAAGTAATCCCACATACACCAGCCCCCTCTCTGCGGGTACACCGCGGGGCAACAGAGGCTTTTGCATGAAATATATAGGCAGCAACAAGGATTCCGGTCCCTGTTGCTGCCGTTATTTTATCCTGCAGGCAAGAAAAAAAACAGCCTGCGTGCAGGATTTTGCCACATAAAGTTTGGCAATCGGAAAAAAACCATTATCTTTGCATCGCCTTAATAATTGCGGAACTATATGTTCCGAAGTTAATCAATAATTGTCCTATGGTGTAATGGTAGCACTACAGTTTTTGGTTCTGTCAGTGGTGGTTCGAGTCCGCCTGGGACAACAAGGGCGGCAGGCGAAGTGATTCGGTTGCCGCCTTTGCTGTATATATCCCCCAGTAACATCCCCGTCATTATATTCCCATTATTCTTCCGCATGATATATATTATGGTATAGTAATAAGGCATCCAAAATTTTTAATCCCCAATCGTTCATCAGGATATTTGTTGTGTCTTTCTTATAATTCTTCATTCTTCATTCAAATAGATTCTTCATTCTTCATTCTTCATTCAAATAGATTCTTCATTCTTCATTCTTCATTCTTCATTTAAATAGATTCTTCATTGGCTTTCCCTTCGGCCGCCGAACTTCGTTTCTTCATTCAAATAGATTCTTCATTCTTAATTCTTAATTCTTCATTTAAATAGATTCTTAATTCTTAATTCTTAATTCTTAATTCTTAAAAATGGCGGGAAGAAGAAAATTAAGAGAGAAAAATGATAGATTAAGAAAAAAATAAGTTACCTTTGCATCCGTCAACGTGAAAACATGCTGACAGACGGGGTCTCATAGTTCAATGGATAGAACAAGTCTCTCCTAAAGATTAGATCCGAGTTCGATTCTCGGTGAGACCACCTCAGATAATAATACTTAAGAACCGAAAAACTTTGAAACTTATGGAAAATAATAAAGAAAAACAGGAAGGACAGTTCCAGCTCGAACTCCCACAGGCAGTAGCCCAGGGCGAATACGCAAACTTCGCTCTCATCACACACTCTCGTTCAGAATTCATCGCTGACTTCGCACGCGTGTTGCCAGGTCTGCCAAAGGCAGTCATCAACTCCCGCGTAATCCTCGCACCGGAGCACGCAAAGCGTCTGCTTATGGCTCTGCAGGAGAATGTGGCAAAGTATGAGCACGAGTTCGGAAAGATTACTCTGCCAGAGCAGCAGGGCAAAACCATCGCTCCGTTCAACATCAACAAGGGCGAGGCTTAATCCCTCGGACAAAGATAACTTATTTGATTTATAGATAACGCAGCCTGTGGCGGGGGAATGAAAATACTCCCTGCCACAGGTTTTCTTTTTTACATACATATCATCATCATGCAGGAAAAGGACTCACGCAGCAGCATCGCCACGCCCATCGCCGCACTGTTAAGGCAGAAGGCTCTGCTCCAGACGGAATACGAGGAGGAGAAGGAGAACTACGGCCGACAGATGCAGGCTACAGGACTGCAGCGGCGCATCAAGAGGGGCGACGCTTGGCATCCCGTGCGCATAGGCAGGTGTTACTACAACTCGCTGAACCAGTTTGCCGTGGAGGTGTTCCGCACAGCCGACGAGGACATAGAGCACAACTTCGAATACGGCAGACCCGTATGCTTCTTCTCCCTGCCGGCAGACAAGGCGGAGGCAGCAGACGGGGGCGCAAAGGCCCCGTTCAACATCATCACCACGGGCATCGTGAGCTATGCAGACAGCGGACGCATGGTGGTGACGGTGCCCGAGAAGACCGGCATCGCCGCGACGCTGCAGAACGGCGAAGGTATAGGAGTGCAGATGTTCTTCGACGAGACGAGCTACAGACTGATGTTTGAGGCCCTCGACCGAACCATCCGCGCCAAGGGCAACCGCATGGCATACCTGCGCGACCTGTTCTATTCCAGAAGCCAGCGGGCGCAGACGTTCTCGTTCGACGCCATCCGCTTCCCCTGGCTCAACGCCACACAGGACCTCGCCGTGAACAACGTGCTGAGGGCGAAGGACGTGGCTGTGGTCCACGGACCGCCGGGCACGGGCAAGACCACCACCTTGGTGGAGGCGATATACGAGACGCTCAAGCGCGAAAGCCAGGTGATGGTGTGCGCACAGAGCAATATGGCGGTGGACTGGATATGCGAGAAGCTTGCCGACAGAGGTGTTTCGGTGTTGCGCATCGGCAACCCCACGCGGGTGACCGACAAGATGCTCTCCTACACCTACGAGAGGCGGTTCGAGTCGCATCCCGACTATCCTGAACTGTGGAGCATACGCAAGGCGATACGCGAGCTGAGGGCAGGACGGAAGCGCAACACAGACAACTTCCACCAGAAGCTCGACCGCCTGAAGAGCCGTGCCACGGAGATAGAATGTCGCATCAATGCACAGCTCTTCGGCGAGGCAAAGGTGATAGCATCCACGCTGACGGGCAGCGCCAACAGGGTGATGACGGGACAGAAATTCACCACGCTCTTCATCGACGAGGCGGCACAGGCACTCGAAGCCGCCTGTTGGATAGCCATAAGACGTGCGTCGAGGGTGGTGTTCGCCGGAGACCACTGTCAGCTGCCGCCCACAGTGAAGAGTCTGGAGGCGATGCGCGGCGGATTGGCCAAGACGCTCATGGAGCGCATCGTGGAGAACAAGCCCGAAGTGGTGACACTGCTCACCGTGCAATACCGTATGAACAGGAGGATAATGAAGTTCTCGAGCGACTGGTTCTACGGCGGCAAGGTGGTGGCAGCAAAGGAGGTGGAACACAGAGGGATATTGGATTTCGACGAACCGATGGTATGGACAGACACATCGGAGACCGAGGCATACGAGCAGTTCGTGGGCGAAAGCTTCGGCAGGATAAACCGCAAGGAGGCAGAGCTGACACTTCTCACCATGCAGGAATACTTCGAGAAGATAGGCCGCGGCAGGATTCTTGAGGAGAGCATCGACGTGGGCATCATCTCGCCATACCGTGCACAGGTGCAGCTGCTGCGCCAGATGATAAAGAGGAGCGACTTCTTCCGTCCATACCGCCGGCTGATTACGGTGAACACGGTGGACGGATTCCAGGGGCAGGAGCGCGACATCATCATCGTATCGCTCGTGCGCTCCAACAAGGAGGGGCAGATAGGATTCCTCGGCGACCTGAGGCGCATGAACGTGGCAATCACACGGGCAAGGATGAAGCTCATCATCATGGGCAACGCTGAAACGCTCTCACACACAAAATTCTACAAGGAACTGTATGATTATATCAGCCACCCCGACGAATAGGGTGGGCGCTGGAGCCGGGCAGCAATCCTGCCGGCAGGAGACAAAAAAAGAAGAGGCCTCTGCAAGGGAGATTAAGCTCCCCACATTGGCCTCTTCCTTACATGTGTAAGTGTTGCATTCCTGTTATAACCTTTAATTTTCTAAAAACCTTATTTTCATTCAATATCCTTTAAATAGAATCGAGTATATATGTCTCTGATGTCGTTTGTTTTTAAATCCACTTAACAATCTTTCGAGTGCAAATATAACACTTTAATCCGTAACAGAAAAATATTTTGTTCTGAAATTATAATTTTTTTCATGTTTTTCTTTCATTTTATCGCTAAACCTGCCGTATAACATGTATTATATAAGATAATCCGCTTGTAGGGCTTACGTTTAGAAAGACCGTGAAAAAGCGTTTTAGGGAATTCCCTACTGAATAATATGGTTTTTATATTTGCAATTTTATCGCTGAAATAGTAAATTTGCATCGTGAACAGATATAATAACTCTCTAACGGAACAAGAATTATGAAAAAGTTTTATTCCATAATAACATTCGTCTTCATGGCAATGGCAGCCGCCACACTGACGGGCTGCGACGAGGACAGCAACATAGCATACACAATCGAAGGAGTATGGGAGGGAAACATGTACAAGCAGGGCTACTATGACGGCAGATACTACCAGTCGAGCCGCACAGTGATGCAGTTCGACCGCGACCCCTACCGCTACACGTCGGGCGCAGGCAGATGGATAGACTACTACAGCGACGCCCCATGGGACTACTTCGCGAGCTACATCACATGGAGAGTCTCCGGCGGAACCATCACCATATACTCACAGAAGGAAGGACAGACATACTACATCGATGACTTCTCGCTCAGCGACAACTACTTCGAGGGCTACATCTCCGACGGCAACGGCAACGGACAGTATTTCAGGATGAGGAAGACCTACTCGCCAAACTGGGGCGACTACGAATGGGACGGATACTACTGGGATGAATACTACTATGCACCGTCTGCGAAATCAGCCGAATCAGCCAAGCAGAAGCCAGCCCCGCCGGTAACCTCAATCAAGCCCAAAGAGGCAGTAGCAGATTAGTCCGGTTTTGGTCTTATTGGTCTTATAGGTCTTATAGGTCTTATAGGACTTATAGGACTTATAGGACCGAACCTTCCACCAAATAATAACTAAAAATAAAAATATGAAAGCAAAAAAGATTATCACAATGATTGCCATGCTGCTGACCACCATCGGCGCAATGGCAGGAACAGACAAGTTCACCCTCACAGACGTGACCTATCCATACGTGCAGCAGAGCAATACCAATTACTGCAAGGTGGCATCGGTGACCTACGGTAGTACGATAACAATGGTGAAGCTCGTGTATAACACGGCTAAGATAACATTCCAGGACACGAAGAACATCGTGCTTGTGGACCCGGCGAACGACAGGACATACAATCTGAAGTTCATCAAGGGACTCGCCGAGAAGGAGAAGATGGAAATCGACGGACAGCGCTTCGTCACCCTCGTGTTCCCCAAGCTGAAGAAGAACCCTAACACCGTGAGTCTCATCGAGAACGACGGCAACGGACTGATGTTCGAGGGCATCGACCTGACGCAGAGCGGTCCTATGCAGAGCGTGTTCGACAAGGATGCCCTGGAGAACGAGCTCAACAAGAACTACGGCAACGGAATGAATTTCCAGCAGATAGGAGAATGAGCTTCTCCGTCAGAACATATACGCATCATCGCCCCGGCCCAAACGAGTCGGGGCTTTTTCGTGTCTTGCATCAACCAGCAACGGTAAACCGGGAGTTTGAGCATAGGTATACTGCGAGTATATCTATGCGATACTATCGGTACCAGGCTGCGATACTATCGGTACCAGGCTGCGATACTTTTCTGGTACCATCAATCAATTGTTTGAAAAAGCTGTCTCTCTGTGACAGTCGCAACACTACAAGAGGAATGTAGCGACAAGAGTTCATGATGTGCAGGCGTCCCGCTTTGCGGGATTCCGTATTAAAGAATTATGAATTATGATTAAAAATCGGGAGGTTGTGGGGCGGAATGGGAAATTTTTCTTATCTTCGCATTGAAAAACGGATAATAACCTAAGGTTTGCTCCGGTTGGGCAAACCGCTAAAACAGAATACTACTATGGCAAAAGGTGGAAAGAAAAGAAGACTCAACAAAAAACAGATTGCCGAGAAACTGCAGGATTTCTTCATGGAGAATCCCGACAAGCAGCATAGTTTCAAGGAGATATTCAGAGCCCTGAGGCTCGACACCCATCCCGCCAAGATGCTCGCCGTGGACGTGATGGAAGAGATGGCATGGGACGATTTCCTCGTGCGCAAGGGCGAGAGCGCCTATCAGCTCAACATGAACGGACAGGTTCAGGAGGGTACCTTCCAGCGCAAGCCGAACGGCAAGAACACCGTGGTGCCCGACGACGGTGCCGCCCCGATTTTCGTGGCCGAGCGCAACTCGATGTTCGCCCTCACCGGCGACAAGGTGCAGTTTACGCTTATGGCGCGCCGCAAGAACCATATCCGCGAGGCTATGGTGACGAGCATCATCAAGAGGGCGAAGGACACGTTTGTGGGCAAGCTGCGGGTGGAGAAGGATTTCGCCTTCCTCGTGTCGGACGGCAATATCTTCGTGCACGACGTGATTATCCCGAAGCGCAAGCTGAAGGGCGGCAAGACGAACGAGAAGGCCGTGGTGAAGATCACGCAGTGGCCGTCGAAGGACAACAAGCATTTGGTGGGCGAGGTTATCGACGTGCTCGGCGAGTCGGGCGACAACGATGTGGAGATGAACTCCATCCTGGCACAGTACAACCTGCCGTACAAGTATCCGAAACACGTGGAGGAGGCTGCCGAGAAGATCGACCCCACCATCACGGAGGAGGACTACAAGGAGAGGGAGGATTTCCGCGACGTTACCACGTTCACCATCGACCCGCGCGATGCGAAGGACTTCGACGATGCGCTCTCCATCCGCGAGCTCTCTAAGGGACTGTGGGAGGTTGGTGTGCATATCGCCGACGTTTCGCATTATGTCACCGAGGGTTCGGTGATTGACAAGGAGGCCGTGAAGCGCGCCACGAGCGTGTATCTGGTTGACCGCACCATTCCGATGCTGCCCGAGAGGCTGTGCAACTTCATCTGTTCGCTGCGCCCCGACGAGGAGAAGCTGACCTACAGCGTCATCTTCGACATGAACGAGGACGGCGAGGTGCTGCGCTGGCGTCTGCGCCACTGCGTGATAAAGAGCAACCGCAGGTTTGCCTACGAGGAGGTGCAGAGCATCCTTGAGGACAACGGTGTGGTGGACGGTTCGGGCGAACCGGCTCCGAAGCTTCCGGCGGGCATGGAATACAAGGGAGAGTATGCCAGGGAACTGGTGATGCTCGACCGTCTTGCCAAGAAGCTGCGCGCGGCGAGGTTCAAGCACGGTTCGGTGAAGTTCGACCGTGAGGAGCTGCACTTCGACGTGGACGAGAAGGGCAAGCCCGTGCGCTGTTATTTCAAGGTGGCGAAGGATGCCAACAAGCTGGTGGAGGAATTCATGCTGCTCGCCAACCGCACAGTGGCGGAGAGCATCGGCAAGGTGGCGAAGGGCAAGAAGCCTAAGACGCTGCCGTATCGTATCCACGACGTGCCGGACCCGACGAAGCTCGAGACGCTGCGCCAGTTTGTGGTGAAGTTCGGCTACAAGATGAAGACCGACGGCACGAAGGGGGCGATAACGAAGAGCCTGAACACGCTGCTCGACGAATGTGCTGGCAAGAAGGAACAGAAGGTGATAGAGACCGTGGCGCTGAGGGCCATGATGAAGGCGAAATACAGCATTCACAATATCGGGCATTACGGTCTGGCGTTCGACTACTACACTCACTTCACGAGTCCTATCCGCCGCTACCCCGACACGATGGTACACCGTCTGCTGACGCGCTATCAGGCAGGCGGACGTTCTGCCAATAAGGAGCATTACGAGGAACTGTGTGAGCAGTCGAGCAACATGGAGCAGATTGCACAGAACGCGGAGCGCGACAGTATAAAATACAAGATGGTGGAGTTCATGGCGGATAAGGTAGGCAACACATACGATGCGCATATCAGCGGCATCACGTCGTTCGGCATCTACTGCGAGATTGACGAGAACCACTGCGAGGGCATGGTGCCGCTGCGCGACCTGAAGGGTGACTACTATGACTTCGACGAGCGCAACTACTGTCTCGTGGGCCGTCGCCATCACAGCAAATACCAGCTTGGCGACCCGATACGCATCCAGGTGGCGAAGGCTAACATGGAGAAGAAGCAGCTCGACTTCAGCGTGGCTGAATAAGGGCGCATCGATATGCCGACAAGAAAGGGTATATGGATAGTATGCCGACGAGAAAAGGTATATGGATAATAACATCAAAGCCCCGGACCGGAATGCGGTTCGGGGCTTTGATATTAATCTGGGGTGCAGGCCGCGTCAGACTTCAGCAGTCCGGCTGACCTGTTCCCTTTTTGGTCTGATTACTTGAAGTATCTCTTGTAGAGGCCCATGAAGCCAGCGCAGTGGCGAGCTTCGTCCTTTGCCATCTCGTGCACAGTGTCGTGTGTGGCGTCCATGCCGGCAGCCTTGGCGTTGCGTGCGATGCGGAACTTATCCTCGCATGCACCGCGCTCAGCAGCGATACGTGCCTCGAGGTTGCTCTTGGTGTCCTTCAATACGTCGCCCAGAAGCTCAGCGAACTTGGAAGCGTGCTCTGCCTCCTCGAAAGCGTAGCGCTTGAAAGCCTCGGCAATCTCTGGATAACCCTCGCGGTCGGCCTGACGGCTCATTGCGAGATACATACCTACTTCGCCGCACTCACCGTTGAAGTGGGTCTCGAGGTCCTTTATCATCTCGGCGTTGGCGTCTTCCTTGCGTGCTGCGCCAAGCTCGTGTACTGTGGCGAAAGCCTCTTCGTCATCCTCTTTCAGTTCCTTGAACTTTGATGCCGGAGCCTTGCAAACCGGGCACTGCTCTGGAGCAGCGTCACCCTCATAAACGTAACCGCAAACGGTGCAAATAAACTTCTTCTTCATAATGTCTTTGTTTTTATAATGTTTTGTAATAATCTTGGAAGAATTCCATTTCCTCTTGTCTCTTCGGAGAGAATGCTTCCTCCTTTTCATTTGCAAAGATATGAAAAAAACGATTTGCCTCAAAGTTATAGCAAATCTTTTTTCTCTATCATGAAATAAATATTATTAATTGTGATAACGAATGTTATCAGTTGACAAGTTGTCAACTCATAACCTCTCGTCGGTGAATTCCATACGCCGGCCTGTGGTGGGATGGCGGAAGGCGATATGCTCGGCATGGAGCATCAGACGGCTGGCGGAGGGGTGCCCGTAGAGATTGTCGCCCACGATAGGCGTGGCGAGGCCTTCGGCATGGGCGCAATGCACGCGCAGCTGGTGGGTTCTGCCGGTATGGGGATAGAGGCGGATGCGGGTCTTGCCGTCTGTTGTGCCTGTTATCTCGTATTCGGTGATGGCGGGCTTGCCGTTCTCGTGGTCCACTATCTGTTGCGGACGGTGGGTGGTGCTCGGGGCGAGTGGCAGACGGATGAAGCCGTGGCGTGGGGCATGTGGCGTACCGTCGAGCATGGCCGTATAGCGCTTGCTTACCGTCCTGTCGGCAAACTGCCGGTGGAGGAGGCGCAGGGCTTCTTCCGTGCGCGCCACGACGAGAATGCCGCTTGTGTCCATATCGAGTCGGTGGGCTGGCATATACCATCCCTCGCCCAATTCTTCGCGCAGGGCATCGGCCACGCAACAGCGGTCTACGAGCCCCGGCATGGAGAGCATTCCCGAGGGTTTGCTTACCACGATGATGTCGGCATCGAGATACAGGATGCGGAGCTTTTCGTCCTCAAGGCGTTTGTTGTGTGGGTCCGGGTCTACGTCGAGACCCTGGAGCATGAATCCGAGGATGGGCTTGCATTTGCTCTGACAGGCAGGATAATAGTGCAGGTGGTGGCGGATTTCGGTCTTGGGCGACTTGCCCCACCAGAATTCTGCCATGCAGAGGGGGTGCAGATGGTGGTTGTAGGCGTATTGCAGGAGCTTTGGGGCACAGCAGTCGCCGGCTCCGGATGGCGGTACGCCTTGCGGCGTATTGCTGAAGATGTCGCAGAGGTTGCAGGTTTCGCCCTTTGCGTTGAGGATATTGTACTGGGAGAAAAGCCAGTGTTGCAGGTCGTCCGACATTTGTTTGCGCTTCTGCTTCAGTCGGGCGATGGGCGCTTCCAGTGCGTCGAGCGACTGCCTCAAATTGCTTATGGCTTCGTCGTGGCGCTTCTTGATGCGGCGCAGTTCGGCTTTCTGAAACTGGCTTTCGCGTTTCATGGCGGCGTCCTCGTCGGCCGTTGGCGGTATGGGCCCGCTTCTCCGGCGGTCGCGCTCCGCCTTGGCATCCTTCATCAGCTGCCGGTATGCCTCGGCTTCGGCGTCGGCACGCTTCCTTGCATCAGCAAGGTTGGAGCGCAGGGCGCACAGTTCGGGGGCTTTCTGCATCTGGCTTATCCGGGCGTTGATGGCGGAAATCTCGCGCTCGTGGGTCTTGAAATATCCGTCAGGCTGCTGACTGTCGAATACTGAAGGGACGAAATACTGCCAGTCGTTCCGTCCCGCCAGCAGACCCGAATAGGCGGCGAGGAAACCAAGGTGGCCGCTCTGCTCATCCTTTACGACGAGCACTCCGAACATCTTTCCTCCGTCTGTCTCCTCCTTCCATTCCGTCCGGGCGGCGAGGTATTGCTGCAGCTCGGCGGCGGCTGCCACACAGAGCGGATGCGGAGTGTAGTTGAAGGGGAAGGTGAAGCGTGCGGGGGCTTCATGTATAGGGGCTATGGGGTGGAGTCTGTCGTCCATAATATTCGCTTTGAGGGGTTGATAAAAAAAACATGCGCGACTTTCCCCAAGCCACGCATGCTGTTTTCTGCTCAATTAAATACTAACTAACAATTTATATTTGCTTTTACCTTGTGCAATCTTGAATAATGAGCATTGAACGAGTCAATTTTTCTTTTCTCTGTTGCAAAGTTATCAATGAAACAGGCTTTCAGGCTGTATTTACTGATAAAAAAATATGACTTTTTGATAAAAGCCATTGAATGGAACTGTCAGTTATGGCATTAATCGGTGTTGTTGTCAGGTTGAGTTGTCAAATCAGCTGTATGTCTGATGGGGCGGTGCGGTTTGTCCATGCCGGCAATTGGGGTATTTTTCATGCCTGCAATGGGGTGTCATTCAAGCGTGACCTTCTCCACATCGATGTTCTCATGCAGAAACAGCTGGGCTGACTCCTGGAACTTGTCGGCACATTCGGTGGTAAGATAATGGCAGGTGCCTCCCTTGGAGCATTTGGAGTCTATCTCGGGATGGCGGTGCAGGTAGTCTTTCAGGCTGCTTGCCACGTATTCGCCCTGCGGGATTATCCTCACGCCGCGCGGCACGTATTTCAGAATCTTGTTTATCAGCAGCGGATAATGCGTGCAGCCCAGTATGATGGAGTCTATCTTGGGGTCGCGGCGCATCAGGTTGCCGATACGTTTTTCCACGAAGTAGTCAGCTCCGGGACTGTCGTATTCATTGTTCTCTATCAGCGGAACCCACATAGGGCAGGGTTCTCCCGTGACGTGGATGTCGGGATAGAGCTTCTGGATTTCCATCACGTAGCTTTCGCTCTTTATCGTTCCCGTGGTGGCTACGATGCCCACGTGGCGCGACTGCGTCAGGTGGCCGATACATTCTGCCGTGGGACGAATTACGCCGAGCACGCGTCTCGCGGGGTCAATCCTCGGCAGGTCGTTCTGCTGGATGGAGCGCAGCGCCTTGGCCGACGCCGTGTTGCAGGCGATGATGACGAGCCGGCAGCCCATGCTGAAGAGTTTCTGCACGGCTTCGAGCGTGAACTGGTACACGATGTCGAACGACCGCGGGCCGTAGGGCGCACGGGCGTTGTCACCGAGATACAGGTAGTCGTATTGCGGCAGCGTCTGTCTCATCTGATGGAGGATGGTCAGTCCGCCGTAGCCGGAATCGAAGACTCCGATGGGGCCTGGCTTTACTGCTTCTGTCTCCATGATGCCTGTGTTCTCTGCCTTGTCCCTGTTCTCTGCCTTATTATTGTTCCCTGTTTTATCCGTGATATTCATTCTCTTTACCTCCTTGTTCTTTTCTTTTTTATATCCCTTGCGGGTGGGGCTTTCGCCTGTTGCGTATGGGCGCTTGTCCGGTTGCGTATGTATGCTTGCCCGATTATGTCCGGGGTATTGTTACCTCAGTGCGTCGGAAATCAGCATGTTGATGTCGTCGCCCTTCGTGCTGTCTACATACGGACATGCGTCGCCGTCGGTGTTGAGGATGAAGGCGTAGCCGCGCTCGGCGCCGATCTTCTTGATTGCGGCGTTGAGCTTTGCCTTCAGCGGGGCGTAGGCATCATTCTCTGCCTGCTGGAGCAGGCGCTTTGCCTCTTCCTTGAATTTCAGGTTCTTCTGCAGCAGTTCCTGCAGCTCTGCCTGGCGCTTGTCGAGGATGGCAGGTGCCATGGTGCGCTGGTTCTCGAGAAAGTCCTCGTATTTGGCGTTGAATTCCTTCTCGGCACGCATTATTTCGTTGTCGTATTGCGTGCGCAGCTTGTCCACGTTGCTCAGTGCCTGTCCGTATTCAGCCATTGCCTTGAGGGCAGCGTCGTAGCTGAAGTAAGCGAACTTGAAATCCTGTGCCGATGCAGAAAGCGTTGCCATAACGACAAAGATCATCAATATAATTCTTTTCATGTCTGGATGGGGTTGTTTGTTAATAGAACAAAATGTGTCAAAAGCAGGGAGCAATCATCATGAATCCTCTACTTTTGACACACTCCTTACGTCATATATACGTTGGTCGGTATGTTTCGGGTATACCTTATTTCAGCTTGTTCATTTCAGCCTTTACTTCGGCTGTAACGTCCTTGCTCAGAGAGTCGCTGATATAAGGGATGCCGCTTGATACGTCCATGATGTAGACATATCCGCCTGCCTTGCCTACGCTCTTGATTGCGTTCTGCAGCTTGGAGATGATAGGCTGCATCTTCTCCTGCTGGAGCTTCTGCAGTGCCTGGCTGTTGTCCTGCTGTGCCTGCTGGAACTTCTGGTAGAGGTTCTGCAGCTCGGCCTCTGTCTCCTTGCGCTTTGTCTCGTTCATTGTGGACTGGTTCTTGTCATAAGCCTCTGCCTTGGTCTGGATCTCCTTCTGCATTGCCTGCAGGTCGTTGTCGTAGGCTTTTGCCTGTCCTTCAACCTCTGCACGGGCCTTTACATACTCAGGGAGACTCTCGATGACGGTCTGCGAGTTGATGTGTCCGAACTTCTGTGCGAATGTAGCGATTGGTGCGAACAGCATCAACATTAAAATAAGCTTTTTCATTTCTTGTTTTATTTTTTTTGTTATTAATTATCTATAAGGACTGCAAATGTAATATCTTTTTTATTCTCCACCAAATTAATTTGCAGAATAGCCGAGCTTTGTGAGCACTTCATTGCTTATGTCCACCTTGGGGGATGCAAAGATGATGCCTGTGTCGGATGCACGGTCGAGCACGAGCGAATAGCCGCGCAGGTCGCTGATGTCCTTCACTGCATTGTATATCTCCTCCTGGATAGGTGTCATCAGACTGGTGCGCTTCTTGTAGAGTTCGCCTTCCGGTCCGAAGTATTTCTTTTTCAGTTCGCTGGCTTCCTTTTCCTTTGTGAGGATGGCTTCCTGACGGGCCTTCTTCTGTTCCTGCGAGAGGAAGACAGACTCGTTCTGGTAGTTCTTGTACATGGTCTGCACTTCCGTGCCGATGGCGTCCACCTCGGCCTGCCATTTCTTTGCCACCTGTGAGAGCTGCTCGTTGGCCCGCTCATAGGCTGGTATGTTCTTCAGAATGTATTCCATGTCGACAAGAGCGAACTTCTGTGCGCTCATTCCCATTGCTGACACCAGCATTACTGCGATAAACAATAATTTCTTCATTGCCTTTATGATTTTATTCTTTTTTTATAGAACTTCACACTCCACACTCTACACTTCACACTTCACACTTCACACTCCACACTTCACACTCACTAGAACTCCTGTCCCAGGATGAAGTGGAACTGCGAACCGCCCTTCTTGTAAGTGCTGCCGTTGAGTACTTTGTCGAATCCGTATGCCCAGTCGATACCCATGAGTCCGACCATCGGGAGATAGATGCGGATACCTACACCGGCAGAGCGCTTCATGTCGAACGGATTGAATTTCTTTGTATCGCTCCATGCGTTACCTGCCTCAAGGAAGGTGAGTCCGTAGATAGTGGTGTTGCCGAGCATGAACGGATAGCGAAGCTCCATCGTGAAGCGGTCGTAGGCATAGCTGTTGTAGCCCACCGTACCGTTCTCGTAACCGCGCAGACCGATAGTTTCCTCTGCATAGCCCGATGAGTATCCGCTCATACCGTCACCTCCCACGTAGTAGGTTTCAAACGGCGACTTCTTGTGCTTGTTGTATGAACCCAGGAGTCCCATCTCGGCGCGTGTCATGAGCACAAGACATTTCTGTCCGTTTGTGAGCGCAGTATATGTGCGTGCCTTGAACTTCCACTTGTGGTATTCCACCCAACGGTATTTCTCCTGCTGCTCATCCTTGTAGTTAGGTGAGTTGCGGTCGGTGGCGAGGTGTGCGTAGTCCTTCTTCTGGAACTTCGACCATGGTGGAGTTACCGTAACAGAAGCGAGGAATTCGGAACCGCGACGTGGGAAGAGCTGGTTGTCGGTAGAGGTACGCGACAGGGAGAGACTGATGTTGAGGTTGTTGCAGTTACCGTCGCTGACGATGAAATACTGCCAGTTCTTCAGCATATATCTCTGGTAAGAGAGTTCTGCCGACAGCTGGAAGTAGTCGTCAGGCCAGCGCAGACGCTTGCCCCATCCCACGGAAACTCCGAAGAGCTCCACATACTTGTCTGGGTCGAGATAGTTCTCGTAGTTATAGTTGTATGAACTTCCGTAACCATAGTAGTTATAGTAATAGTTGTTCATCAATGCCGAGTTGTAGTAGTTGCTGTTCACGTCGGTCTGCTTTGAGAAGTAGGCACCCACGGTGAACTGTATCGGTCGCTTGCCTCCGAACCAGTTTGTGGAGTATGAAGCGTTGTACGACTGATAGTATGAACCGTTGGTCTGCGCTCCGAGCGAGAGTGTCTCGCCGTCGCCGATAGGCATGATGCCGCGGTGCTCACGGTTCTTGTTGAAGAGGTTGCGCATGGAGAAATTGTTGAGCTTCAGTCCCACGCGTCCGATGACACCCGTCTGTCCCCAACCGAGCGTGAATTCCACCTGGTCGTTAGACTTCTGCACGAGGTCCCAGTTGATGTCCACCGTACCGTCCTCATAGTTCGGCTGCACGTCAGGGTTCACCTGCTCCGGGTCGAAGTGTCCCATTGACGCAAGCTCACGTGCCGAACGCTGCAGGGCATCCTTCGAGAAGAGGTCGCCCGGCTTTGTGCGCAGCTCTCGGCGGATTACGTTCTCATAGAGACGTGTGTTACCGTTGATGCGCACGTGGTTGATATGCGCCTGCTGTCCCTCGTATATACGCATCTCCAGGTCGATGGAGTCTCCCACGATGTTCACTTCCGTAGGCTGCAGGTTATAGAAGAGGTAACCGTCGTTCCAGTAGTTGTTTCCCACGGCATCCTCGTCTTCGCTCAGTCGCTTGTTGAGCAGCTTCTGGTTGTAGACGTCGCCCTTCTTCATGCCGAGCACACGGCTGAGGTAGTCTGTGGAGAACACGGTGTTTCCCACCCACGTGATGTTGCGGATATAGTATTTCTTTCCTTCGTTTACCTTGATATATACGTTCACGTGCTTCGGGTCGTTTGTCCACACGCTGTCGTCGAGAATCTCGGCGTCGCGGTAGCCCAGCTCATAGTATTTGTCGATGAGCTTCTGCTTGCCTTCCTTGTAGCGCTCCGGTGTGAACTTGGTGGCCTTCATGAAGCTTGAGAGCTTGCCTGCCTCACGTATCTTGCCGAGTGCGCCTTTACTGAACAGTCCGCCCTTTATCTTCTTGTCTGTCAGTTCCTTGTTGCCTTCCAGTATAATATGGCGAATCTTGATTTTCTCCTTCTTGTCCACGTCCACGTTGAGTATCACGTGGTTCTTGTTCGAGAGGTCGTCAATCTGCGAGATATTGATTTCGGCGTTGTTGAAGCCCTTGTCCTTGAAGTATTTTGCGGCGAGCGTCTTTGCCCTGTCAATCATGTTCGGCGTAATCTGACTGCCCTTGAGCAGTCCGAGCTTCGCCTCAAGGTCGCTCTTTTCCGACTTCTTCACTCCCGTGTAGTTGATTACCGACACACGCGGACGTGTGGCGAGATAGAAGTGCAGATAAAGCTTGTCGCCCACGATGGAGTCTGCCGCCACCGTAACCTTGGAGAACAGTCCGTGGCGCCAATAGCGCTTCACGGCATCCGTTATCTCCTGTCCGGGCAGCGAAACCTCCTGTCCTACAGTGAGTCCGGAGATACCGGCAAGCATGTAGTCCTCATATCCCTCCACGCCCGACACGGCGATGCCGGCTATTACGCATTCCCTTGGCGATCCGGCGTAGGTTATATCTGGATTTACGATTTTCTCCTGTGCCATGGCTTCGGCCGAAAGGCATACGGCAGCCACGAACAGCAGCACTCTCTTTACAATCTTATTCATCGTTTGTCTTTGATAATATATAAGTGATTCCCCTCGTCGTATATAATATATATATAATAAGGTAAGGGAACGGTTCCTTCAATCTCTTTTTACTTCACTTCCTCCTCCACTTGAGCCTCGGTCTTGCCGAAGCGCCTTTGTCTGTTCTGATAGCTCCAGATAGCCTTGTGCAGGTCATCCTCCCTGAAGTCGGGCCAGTAGGTGTCACAGAAATAGAGTTCGGAGTATGCAATCTGCCACAACAGATAGTTTGATATCCTCAGTTCGCCTCCGGTCCTGATAAGCAGGTCGGGGTCGGGCATGAAATGGGTGGTGAGGTTCTTGCTGATGAGTTCCTCGGTTATGTCCTCCTGCCGTATCTTCCCGTCGGCAAGCATACCGGCGATGTTCTTCACCGCCCTTGTGATTTCCCATCTTGCGGAGTAGCTCAGTGCGATGGTCATCGTCATGGCGGAGTTTGCCGCGGTGTGGTCGATGGTCTCCTGCAACTTCTGCTGCACCGCTTCGGGCAGACGGTCGATGTCGCCGATAACCTGGAATCTCACGTTGTTCTTCATGAACAGCTCGTCTTCGAGAGCCGTGAGCACGAGTCCCATGAGTGCCGCCACCTCGTCGGCGGGGCGGTTCCAGTTTTCTGTGGAGAAGGTGTATAGCGTGAGATATTTCACTCCGAGCCTTGTACACTCCGATGTGATTCTCCTCACGGTTTCCACTCCGGCCTGGTGTCCGTAGCTTCTTTCCTTTCCGCGTTCTGTCGCCCATCTTCCGTTGCCGTCCATAATCACGGCGATGTGTTCCGGGATGCGCGTCATATCCAGGTTTGCTGTTGAATTGTCAGTCATATTTGTCACTGTTGCATGTTCTACATTTCTGCATGAAGCTGTATGTGAGCGTCAGCTGCAGGGTTGAGTAGCAGTCGGTGTTCTTGAAGAGTCCGCTGCTTTTTATCATGTAGGGGTCTTTCACCCCGTCGAGTTCGTCGCTTAGCGAGAAGTGCATAGCCCATTCCAGTGCGAGGTTCACCCTCTTTCCGAGTTTGTATTTCACTCCCAGTCCCAACGGGAAGTTTCCCGTGAACACGCCCTTTTCTTCCGTCTTGGCGTATGTCGCCCCGATGCCGAGGAACACGAACGGCGTGAGCCTTTTCGCCCCGCGGTAGTCGCGCCCCGTGCCATACGGCCAGAAGTTGTATTCATAGAGCAGCGAGAGGTCCACTGCAGTATTGTTGAAGCTGTATGGCTCCTGCTGATAGTCGGGATAGTATGTGTCGAGCTTCTTCGAGTCGCCCTTCAGCTTGGCGTACATCAGGTTGAGCCTCAGGTCCATATACGGGTTGAACACCCTTCTGAGCACTACCGCCGCACTTGGCTGCATGTTCTTCGTGATGCTCCCGTTGAAGTCGCCCTCGTATGCCGTCAGCCCCAGTCCGGCTCCAATCTCCATCTTGTATATCTCGTCTTCCTGGGCGGAGACGGGTAGGGAGACGAGCAGGAAAGCAATGACCCATCCTGCCCCTCCCATGGGGAGGAAACGCAGAAGTCTCGTGATATGTGGGGATGTTATGGGCATATTGTTTCTACCTTATTATATTATGGGGACAGATTCGGATTATATTATGGGGACGGATGGGGCAGCCCGGACAAACCCTGCTGAACCTACCGACCCGATCAGAACCTGACCAACCGGCACCTGCCTATTCGTTAAAAGCCTTCTGCTCCTGTTTCCAGCCGAGGCGGTTGATGCGCATCTTCCATGCCGTGCCGGTCTTTGCGCTTACTATCCATACGTGGTTTTCCTTGTCGGCCAGCATGGTGAGCGTGGCGGGGTCGATATCCTTAGGCATGTCGGCAGGCAGTGTGAACAGAGTGCTCTCCTTCCATGTCAGACCCTGGTCGCCGCTGCAGTAGAGCTTGGCGTAAGGACTGGCGGTGCTGCCGTTCTGTCCTTCTCCGCCGATGGCGTAGAGCTTGCCGTCGAAATACATCACGGAGAGTCCTTTCATGTCGGGTAGTGCATACTGGCTTTCGCCGTCGTAGCTGTTCCATTTATATGAGTCCGTGGTCTCCGATGAGTCTTCTATCTTGCCCCATACGGCAGTCTTGCCGGTACTTCCGCTTCCCATGATAATCACGCGCTCCACGTCCTTGTTCGATTTCAGCGGCAGTGCGCATAGCGAGATGTCCGTTGCCGGCAGATTCTCCTTTGCGTCCTCGAGCGCTTCCTCTGTCCAGGTCTTGCCGTCGGCGGACGAAGCGATGCCGTTGTCGGTCAGTGCATAGAGCTTTCTGCTGCTTGCGCCGGCGAGCTGCTTTATGTTGTTGAGCCCTGTTGCCACCTGCTGCCAGTTCTGTGCGTCCTGTGCCTTGAAGAGCGTGCCCTGGTGGAGCAGATACATCCAACCGTTGAGTATGGCGATGTTCTTGTATGATTCGGGGGAGAACACCATGTTCATGTTCGAGCCTGTGACAACCCACTGTGCGTTGTTGTCGTTGATGTTCTTCTTCCAGATTGTCGTCAGCGTTGTTCCGTCAGAGGCGGCAGTGTATACGTTGTCGCCCATTGTGTATGTCCTGGCGGCTGTGAATGTTGTATGCTGTGCAGGGTCAAACATCTGCTGTCTGTGCCATACGAACGAGTCGGGCAGCTGCTTGTGCACGTTTATCTTCACCTGGTAGCGGCGGTAGTATGTGCCGTCGGTGGAGAAGATGCGGAACTCCCTTGGCGTGGAGAAGTCGATGGAGTCAGCCGAGTTGTAGTAGTCGAGCGTGTCCTTGTCCGTCGGCTTCTTCTTCAGTCGGAGCAGAGTGATGATGCCCGAGTTCTTGCTGCTTATCGTGGTCACGGTCTTGCGGATGTCTGTTCCTGCGGGCAGCGAGTCGGTGTTCCAGATGGGGTGCATCTTCGTGGGGTTGCCGTTTTCGTCGGTGGCGTAAGCCAGTTGGTCGATGGTCATCTTGTATCCGCTGCATGCCACGGTGGTCACGCTGTCCGTGCCATCGGTGGTCTTCTTTATTGTGTCGCCGTTGTTGTAGAGGTAATACCTGTTGAGTTTTCCGAGCGAGAATGATGTTATCGCTCCGTCGCCGTAATATACGATATCTGAAGAACTGTCGTTATCGCTCAGACATGATGCTATAGTCATCGCTCCTGCGAGAGCCAGTGCGACAGATAGGATTTTTATTTTCATATTCTACGTGTATGTGATTTTAGCTGCAAATTTACTTAGAATATTCCGAAAATCCACCTTATAATATACTTTATTATCTTAAATAATATGTTTATTGGGATTTTTTTAGACGAATGATGCTTTCTTGCGGCGGAATTTTCACTTACCCCATCGTTTTTCAGATTTTTTATAGTTGGCTGATACAGAGGGCGTGTGCATGGTGAAATTAAGAATTAAGAATTAAGAAACAACGTTCGGCGGCCGAAGGGAAAGCCAATGAAGAATTAAGAAACGAACTCTCCTTGTCTTCTCGTATCTTGTCATCTCGTCTGCTTCTAAAAAAATAAAAAAACTTTTTTTCTTTTCTTACCCTCACACCCTCACAATCCGGCTGGAAGCCCTGTGTTTATCGGGGTTTCAATGGTGAGGGTAAGTGTGAGGGTAAATCGAATGAAGAATTGTCGGCTTTGCCGATTAAATCTTCATTCGTTGTACCTTGACAGGACAAATGGGATTTAAGACGGACTCGTTTTTTGATTCTGTCTGCATATTAAATGATTCGTTAGAGGGAGATTAGTGTATCAACTTAATATACGCAAATGTTTTTTTTTCGAACACTAATCGCGAATCTGACAAATCTTTTAGGTCGCGACATGGTATATATTTGTTTGATTCGAGAGATTTGTGGTCAACTTAATATAGGGATGCTCGTAAATCAGTCAAAAACAACCTAACGATCTAATTGTCAGTGTTATAAGAATTTTGTATCTTTGCATAAAATAATAAAAAATCCCCCAAACTGCTTTGACTGGCCTGTTTTGGGGGAAACGAAAAATAATCGTCATGGCAAAGGTACTACAATTTT
>OLSD01000199.1_pt1 | contig 67699 bp, 68 predicted proteins | sample 1672211 | NCBI WGS metagenome assembly OLSD01 (sample SAMEA3136659, study PRJEB25190) | human gut metagenome | reverse complement strand
ACCCAGGTGAAAGCAAGGTGAACTGCAAAACCGCAAGTAACCCCTTGAGTAATCCTACAGCCGGGATCCGTTTTGTTTCGGCAAAACCTTCCGGCTGTGCATGAAAGAGGCCTCTCAGAGGCCCCCATTGATTTCTGTTCGCAGAAATCAGTGGCGGGAAGTTCACTGGTGTGACAAGCAAGAAAAGAAGACGGGAAGGAAAGAAAGAAGTCAGGGACTATGATTAAGTCTCTGGCTTTTTTATTCCTACAGCAATCCTTCATACTTCATGTAAATCTTTAAAACGAGAGGAGACAGATCATGGATGAAATAAAAAAATACGACGGATCAGTCTGCAAGGAAGGATACTACAGGTTCCAGACACGCAACTGGTTCGATCTGGACCGGATGAGAACAGCCGACAATGCAGAACAATGTTTTGCACTGGTGGAGGAGCTGCGTACCAGCGGAAAACATGTGTTAGACGATAGTTTTGTCTGTTCAAAGCTGGATAAGCTGCGTATACTGGGCGGGGATGACTTTGTCCAGATGGGCATGTGGTACGTTAACAGCGCAAGACATGCTCTTGTCAAAGCACAGTCCGTTTAAAATTGTGTCCAAACTTGAAGAAGCCCAAAAGGGCTTCTTTTTTAATTACATCGAAGCCGGATACCTACCCAGTTCTCTCAAGAGCTGATGAAATCTGGCTTTTTTCTGTATGCTGCAGTTATGTTTATAATGAAAACTCTCCTTTATGTTTTTTTCATAATATTCTCTGGCACGTTTAAGCTGTTTTTTATCTTAAGGTTGTTTTTTCATATTCGAATCATAATTAAAAAACGAGAGGAGAAAAAACATGTTTAATTTTTGTGATGAATATTTGTTTACCAAAGGTGCCGTTGTCAAAAATATCATCAACGGGAGATTGTATCTGGTCATATCAAGGAAGGAGAAAGGAGAAACGTGGACCTGTTCTTTAAGGGAGATCAATGCCTCAGAAACCGAAATCCTCTACAACAAGACGATAGTTTTAAATTTTAAAGAGGATCATGCAAAGATGACAAGAATGAACAATTCTATTTACCACCTTGTCCGCCCCGCTTTTCCTAAACTTAAAGATGAATATTCTGTAGAAAACGGGATTCTTATGAAAAATAATGAGCCTGTATCAGATTATTCCGATCTGCTGGCAGAGTATGGAAAAACAGCAGAGTCCGTTAGTCTTCGTATACTTGGAGTTACGGATATTTCCGTTATTCTGGATATGACGGATGGAGGAGAATATCGAAACGTCGTTGGTTACCATCCAAATGCGCCAGAAGATCGTTTTGTTTCTCTTGAAGAAGACGGGTACGAGAATCTGTATGGAATCTGTCTTGAATCTGACAAAAGATATCTGTGTATTACAGCAGAGCATCCGGAACAGATTGTCTCACGAAATATTGATAACTATGAAGAAGAGGTAAAAATGCTGGATTATGACAGAACGGATCTTGTCGTGTTCGATTCATTTGAGTGCAGAGTATACCGTCATACTTATGATTACCTTTTGGGAAAGCCCGTTTTCTTCAAGGGCTGTTTTATTGTATATCAGGACGAGGAAAATACCAGCTTGTATCGTGTCTTTTCATTTAAGAATAGGTATCCAAAAATGACCGAAATCCTGGTAACGGGAGACATAGAAGTAATTTCCGTGGATGCAGACAATAATGGGATCTTTATCCGTTCCGCGGAAAGCCTGTTTTTTATTACTTCTAATTATGAGAAAAATCTGATTCTTTCTTCCCCGAGCAGGGAACTCCACAAAGTAATCTCTCAGCTTAAAGGATACGACCATGTTGTTGATTTCAGTGTATTAACCGTTACGTCTAAAGATTGCTACAGTTTGGAAGCAGCTACGAGTAATGGTAAAACAAAAAATCTTGATGTATATCTTTCATATGGGATTTATACATTTAATCTTTGGTAACATATTCCGGATCCGGGCTTATGCCCGGTTCCCATATCATAAAGTCGGGGTAATCCGGCTTTTTTGTCATTTTCACATATACAGAATACAGAATCCGGTAATGACCGGATCAGGAGGTAGGATCATGACAAAAGAACTTATAGTAGCAGCAGTCTTAGGGACTGCTCTGACTGCCGGATGGTTTGTCCCGGTAGGGATTGAGGCTTCTTATACCGGTGACAGAGTGTATCAAAGCGAAATGATAAGCAAAAATGATGTGGATATCCATTCTTTTAGTCTTTTGGGGAGAAAAAAGGAGATCGAGGTATTTGACATGAGACCGGCGTCCTTAAATGGAGAAGATCTGGAATTTGACATTTCTGCCAGCAACATGACCACAACGCTGGATGTGGATGTTATCCCCGTTGATAAATGTATCTGGGAATACAACGGGACTGTCTATGAGGGGGACAGATTCAATCGGGACAAGCTTTCCGGATATGTCGCATACGAGGACGGGAGAAGAGAAGCACTTAAGGATTTTACCCTTAAATATGCCCCACTGGTCTTTGGAGGGGGATCCAGTGAGATTTCCGTAGAGACCCCGTTTGGGACAGATACTATTTCCGTGGAGGCTGTCCGGGTAACAGGGATACGAATGGATGGGAAAAAGACCATATATGAAGGGAAACATAAAGGAAAAGATTTTCTGTTTACCCTGCTGTACAGTGATGGCACCACACGTTCTATTCCGTCATCAGACGTCTATCTGCCAAAGTTTAAACTGGTTTCCGGTAAAAACCATGTTACCGTATCCTATAATGACAGACCATATATCGTCACTGTGGAGGCAAAATCACGCAGGCAATAGTCTCTTCAGCTGGACTTATATCCGTTTTTTCGCTTCTTCCTCTTTGTTGTCATATTGAGATTACAATAAAAGAAAAAGGAGATGCGTGTATGGTAAACGTAACGAAACATGCGTATAAGCGCATGAAAGAAAGGTGTGGTTACAGCAAGTCAACTTGCCAGAGAATGGCAGAAAAAGCTTTTGCGGAAGGTGTCAGTCATGCAGATGTATCAGGAAGACTGGATAAGTATTTTTATCAATTATATTGTTATGATTACTCGGCAAATAATCTGCGGATCTATGGAGAATTTGTCTATGTCTTTTCTGACCACAATCTCGTAACGGTCATGCTGTTACCCAACGACCTGAAGAACAGTGTTAAAAAGACCATGAATATCAAAAGAAAAGTTTCTACGTAATGAAGAGTTTCATCGCAGAAATGTTTTTGCATATTTGAGTCAGACCAAAAACGAAAGGAGAAATATTTAACATGACAATTGCTCAATGGTTTGATGAAAACGGGATTGAAAACCTGCCGATTTTAAACATCTGTGTCTGCAGGGCGATGAAAAAATGGGACTCCATTGTGGAAGAATACGGCCGTTTCTCGAAAGGTGGTGACTGATATGGAAAGAAGGATCATCATTGCCGGTACCAGAACGTTTTCCGATTATGAACTACTGCGGAAGGTAATGTCCCAGACATTTGGTTCTCTTTCCATGCAGGAGATCCAGGAAATGAAGATCGTCAGCGGAGGATGTCAGGGTGCGGATATGATCGGAGAAACATTCGCCCACAACAACGGTCTGATCTGCGTTCGTTTTCCCGCAAACTGGAATCTGTACGGAAAAAAAGCCGGTCCTATAAGAAATGAGGAAATGGCAAAATATGCTTCCGAGACATACGGTATTCTGATTGCTTTCTGGGACGGGAAGTCCCGCGGAACGAAGAATATGATCGATACTGCAAAGAAACATGGCCTGGAAATCCATATTGTTCAAATTTAAGCTGTCCCCTTTTGGGCAGCTTTTTTTATTGTAACAAATATTTTTCATCTTTTTTGTGTATTCAAAAAACGAAGGGAGAAAAAAATTATGAAGAATCTTGGAGCAAAAGTAACAAACTATATGGATCAGGCTATAAACAAGCTTGAGACTGTATTAGAACAGGTGGATAAAGGCATTGGAAGAACAGCTAATGCTCTTGATCTGGTTGAACAGGACATATCCACCACCGTAAAAAAAGACCTGCGTACATTCAGGAAGGGCATCAAGCTTTTCGCCAGACTGTTGAATGTCGTATTTACGGCGACGTTTCTGTTTGTTCTGTATCTAAAATTTACACAGCCGGATATCTATGCTGATCTAGTCAGGGTAATGCCGGCTGTGCTGGACACCTATGTTTCCCAGCTTCCACCGTGGGCCGGGGATGCGATAGACAGCCTTCTTGATATCGTCAAGAAAATGCTGTTCTGGATGCAGATTTATCTGCAGCCAGTTATCCGTGTGTAAACTCCAAAGGTCGGCTGGTGTCTGCCAGTCGGCCATCATAAGAAACAGGAAAAACCCTGTTTTTTTTCTGAAAAAAATAGAATCCATTTCTCATTCATATCAAAAAAAAGGCCGCAGATGTACTGCGACCTTACCGGATTAATCTTAACTCTCAAAGTCCATAATGCTTGAACATTTCCTGCAGATAATTATTATCTCTGGAAATCTTATCGAAAGCAGTAAAATTATTGTCTCGAACAAGAAATGCGATCAGTTTATCATAGCGTTCGCTTTCCTTCCTGCGACCTTCTACGAGACCTTCTTCTCGGCCTTTATCCATATAATCATTTACTGTCATGTTGTTTTTCCTCCATTGATTCATTTGTCAGACATGTATTTTCCTGCCATCATTGTACAGCATTAATATGACCTGTTGCCAGAAAAAACATCTCTCAAGATATTTCCGCGGATGTCTCCATAATCCACCTTTCTTTATCATTTCTCTCATTAAGACAGAAAAAAAAGTGAATTCGAATTCAAAATCTGCGTCCGGAACGGAGTATTTTCACAGGCCTTATTTTTATTCATTTTATCTCTGTATCAAAAAAACGAAAGGAGAAAAACAATGTATAAGTATTATTTTTAATTGCGTCCCATTTCCTTGGGTACAATACCAGACTGTTCAGTTAATGAAGCCGTAAAAAACTAATAGAAGGGAGTTTATAAAACTAATGCGAAAAGAATTCATAACAGCTACAGAAGTAAGAGGTACCGAAACGTACTCAACGATCTACGCTTTTAACATTTATGATGAGTCCATTGATTTGCAGGAAGCTGTCAAAAAAGCTGCTGCCGCATATATCAACACCGATGCTGGTTATAAAGTGTATCAGCATAACTGTCAATGTTTTAACTGGGGAGATTTTTTCTTATATGTTCCCAACAGTTTTTTAAAGCTGTTCGGATTTGAAAAAGAATTTTCCGATATAACACAGGCTGATGTTAATTTTGATGAGCAGTTGGCCTCTGAGCAGGATCTTAAATTTTCTGATGAAAAATGGGCTATTCTAAAAAAAGAACTGTTCATGAATGGAACAGAGAGTCTTACAGATTTTATCGGAGATAAGGTTCCTGATGACAATGATACTGTCGATAACCTGCTTGACCAGATTGCTGAGCAGATGCCAGATGAAGAACTTTATAAGTTCTACGAAAAATACTGTCTTGAACAACAGCTTACTTCTAAATGGAAAACTCAGCAACTTATCAGGAGGATAAATGATGTAGCCGCGTTCATCCCCAGTTCTGAGGAACTGGAGCTAGATCATTTTGACGACATCGAAATAAATGGAGAAAACGTCAGCGGATGGTTTGCCCTAAGTTGCAATGGCAGCTGTACCCATACCATAAATGAATTTTTAAAACCAATAATCACAGATGATGAAATTGAAAAATACGATATTGATGTTCGTAAAATTTTTGATGACCTTCATGTGGTCTATTGTGGTTAAAGTACAAAGAAGTCGTCAATTTGGGATTAGGAAAATATATAAGTACATTGGGACAGCTGCGGCTGTCCTTTTTTTTAAAAGGAAAGAAGAATTAAGTTTTCCATTTCAAAATCTACGTACGGGACGGAATATTTTCACGGTCTTTATCTTTATTCATTTTATCTCTGTATCAAAAAAACGAAAGGAGAAAAAAATGTATAAATATTATTCAGTAATACGCCCGATTTCCATAGGCACCATACCTGACTGTACGATTCGGGAAGTGGTTAATTTCAACCAGCGTCAGTACGTGGAGGAGATCATGAGACAGGCCTGGGGGTATTTCCTTACCCCAGATGAGATCCCGGAAGAAAAACTTCAGGCGTATAGTCTTGTCTCCGCGGATGCTGCCGTATCCAAATGGCAGCCTGTCGCAGAAAAGATCTCTGAGTTTTCAAAGAAAGCCGGGGATGATATGGAACCTGAAGATATCCTGTCCGCAGTAACCTCCGGAAACCTTGAGGAAATCACCGGGTATCTGGTCGGATTTTCCAGATCAGAGTATAAGAAGGAAGCCCTGGTGCTTTTCAGAGAAGTCAATTCTTTGAGGAGCTATTCATGAACCAGTATCTCGACTGGAAGCTCTCAGAGATCCAGACGATGGTTTTGGAAAAGAAGCCATCCGCGGATATCATCCATGAGCTCCAGCAGGTACGGGAAACACTGGTAAAAAAAGAAATCATAGTGGATTCTGTTGCTGCGGAGACAATTGATCGCAGAATATTGATCACAAAGGAGGAAGATTAAATGCTGATTTACGGGATTTGTATGAGCGAAATTAAGGATTCTGAAATAGACTGGGATAAGGTAGAAAAGCTATTGGAGTCATATGATTCTTCTTTGCATGGAGATTTCAAGGAATACGTTAATTATGACGATTCTGAGACTCCGGAAGAACAGGAGTACTGGAAAAAGGAATGGTTCCTTGCGTATGACTCAATGGGATATCATGGGCTGGGAGCTTTTCTTCATGATGTAATTAAAAAGGAAGAAGACATTGACCTTGATATGGGAGATAGCAATGGTTTTATCCTTGGTATTGCCCCGGACCTGCCATGGTATTATTCGGAAAACATAAGAAATCTGACCAATGATATGTTTTGCGCTCTGATAGCAAAATATGTCAAAAAGATTTCTAATCATGTACCTGCCGTCCAGATGTGGGACTGCTCGGATGATTAAACTGTATTTTTCTCTTAAATACAGCGGAACCTGTTATGAACTCATTTGTTAAGGAGGAACTTATGAAATACGTATATATTTGCTCTCCGTATCGTCCTGTTGGAGAGGATCCGGAGACAGAGCTAAGGAAAAATATTGACCAGGCAAAGAGAGCCTGCAGGCTGGCAGTATCCAGGGGACTCATTCCTTTGGCACCACACCTGTATTTTACACAGTTTCTGGATGACAATGATCCGCAGGAGCGGAGGATTGGACAACAAGCCGGAAAAGAATGGATGAGGTGTGTATCCGAAGTATGGGTCGTTGGAGACAGAATCTCTTCCGGAATGGAGGAAGAACTAAAACTTGCCAGGTTGTGGAGCATCCCGATCAAAAAGGTCAAATTCCATAACGAACAGGAAAAAACGTATCCAGACAAAAATACAGTAGAACAGCTCCGTAAAGAGTACCCGGCAGGATGCAGGGTGAAGCTTCTGGAAATGGATGATGTCCAGGCTCCGCCGATTGGTACAGAAGGAACGGTAGTCCATGTGGACGATACCGGTTCCATCTGTGTCCGGTGGGACACCGGCAGCGGGCTGAATGTCATCTACGGTGTGGATCGGTGCGTAAAGATCTGAGGCGGCTTTGGCTGCCTCTTTTTTCGTATGAAAAGACAGCACTATGTTTTTCTTATATCTTTCTATTTTAAAGTGGCTTGTTTTATAAACTGCTTTTTTCTATTTCTTTCAGCCATTTTTCATGTTTATCAATGTAAATGTAAAACGAAAGGAGAGTGAAAAGAATATGGAAGATTGGATGGATGTATGTTAGTAACAAAAAAAGCACGTCCAATGGTAACTTATACACAGGGATATTCTACATTAAACAAAGGAGAAGTATATTATGAGTGTTAATGAAATGAACAAACCAGAACTGATTGGAAATATCATTGATATTTTCGAGGACTTTCTTGATGAAAAGGGGATTATTGTTCCTAATCCGGAAAGAGACGAAGATCCTGAGTTAGACGCAGAATCCTCTGCGAATATCTACGGAGAAGATTACGATTCTTTATCAGCTTCATTGGAGAACCTGCTTCGAAGCTGGAACATCACTGAACCTTCTGAACCTGTCAGTAACTTAGAGGTTCTGTTGTGGTGGTACTATATGTGCCGAATACTGTAATAATTGAGAAAATATCAAAGGAGAAATAATGTATTCGCTGGAAACATAAACAGAATGATACTCTTTTTTCATATCTTTGAACTACCCCACCCGACTGACGTCGGATGGGGTTTTCTGCTATATCTAAGATAAATAAGTATAACCGTGGACAACAGAAATGCTATATCCACAATCCTTTCGTTTTTTTGACACCTGTAGAGTTCGAGATTAGCCACAGGTGTCTTTTTTTCTACTATTTCTCATATTATATCCGAACTTAAACGAAAGGAGAAAATTAAAATGAACGAAACTGCAATAAATAACGCTATCAGAGAACTGAAAGAGATGACTAATCTTCTACGAAAAATTTTAGAAAGGAAAATTACCCAGAAACAGGCTGCTGACAAACTAGGAATTACTCCTCAGGCTTTCCAGACAGAATTAAAGAACAGTTTTTCCAATTATATCAAGAAAAGAAATATTATCACAGAAGATCTTCTACTCAAATGTCTGGAAGAAATAGAGACTCCATGTGAAAGAATCGCCAAAGATATCTTTGGAATTGCAGAGTATGAAAAACTGGTAATCATCGATACAGAAAACCAGGAATTGTTCCTGCAGCGTATGAAGGATATCCTGTCAGAAAGAGAAATGAGTATAATGAGCCTTCGATATGGCATTAATACCGATGAGCCAATGACTCTACGCAAAATCGGTGAACAGTTTGGGGTAGAACAGCAACGTATCCGGCAGATTCTTGATAAGTGTCTGCATAAATTACGTAATCCTGCTAACAGCCGGCTTCTACTACCAAATTACCAGCGTTACGCAAAGGCCTTACAGTCCTGTCAGGAGGTCCAGGCTGTATCCGACAATCTGGAGAAAGCTTATGAACGTACAGTCGAAAAATACACCTGGCTACTCCACAAAAAAGAGTTGGTTGATAAAACTCCGGAAATTCGTAGACAACTGGAGAATATGATACAGATTTCTGATATGGTAATTCCAGAAAATTGGAAAGAAATACTGAAATCAAAAGGTATTATAACCGTTTTCGACTATATAGAAGCGGACCATGCAGAACTGGAAAAAACAAAAGAGTTCTGTCCGGATTTCTCCTGTTCAGTCCTGGATACTATGTTTGGCATTCCTACACAAGAAGTAAATAGTATTGCTGCGTCTGCTATTCAGATTTCCACCCTGAACCTGTCGACGCGAACATTTAATGCTTTATACCGTGCGGGTATCAGAACTCTTGGAGATTTGACAAAGAAGTCCAGGGAAGAAATCATGGAACTCCGGAATTTTGGAAAAAGCTGCTACGAAGAACTCGAAACAATTCTGAGTAAGTATAATATATCTCTGATGGAAGATTAAAGCTCTCATGTTTAAAGACCCGAGCATTCTGAACGAACAATGTTAAAGAATTCGAAAACTGTCTCCTGGTTTGACTGGAAGACAGTTTTTATTGTTTATGAATTTTTTCGTCTCGAATGAAATACTCTCCTGAAGGACGTTTTTTCGTATCAAAACAAAATTTTGTCATTTTGTGTTTAAATAAAATCATCGGATAAGACTATGGATGGCCAGAATGAGCTATTTGCTTTATGCAAAAAATAGGAGGGACTTATATGGCATACGAACTGCGTCCTTACCAGAAAGAGTGTAAGGATATTTTAGATAAAACACCTACCGGGAACCACCTGGTGGTCATGGCAACAGGACTGGGAAAAACAGTCGTTATGACACATCTTAAAAGAAACGGAAGAGTACTGCTGCTGTCGCACAGGGATGAGCTGGTGAGGCAGCCGGAAAAGTATTTTGACTGCTCTTTCGGAATAGAAAAGGCAGAGGAGCATGCGGGGGATGAAGAGGTGGTTTCCGCCAGTGTGCAGAGCCTTTCCCGTCCGGATAGGATGAAACGCTTTGCCCCGGATGCTTTTGATACCATCATCATTGATGAAGCGCACCACAGTGCAGCCAAAAGCTACCGTGCGGTTCTGGATTACTTTTCCGGGGCAAAAAGGCGTATCGGCTTCACCGCCACTCCGCAGCGCGGGGATAACGTCCGTTTGACCGATGTTTTTGACGACATCATCTTTAACCGCGACCTGCGCTGGGGGATCCAGAACAATTACCTGTCCCGTATCCGCTGTGAACAGGTTTTTGGAAAATTTAAACTGAAAAATGTAAAGAAGCATCTGGGGGATTATTCCGATTCAGACCTTGAAAAGGTTATGCTCGATGGAGGTGCAATCGTCACTGCTGCAAAGGCGTACGTAGAGAAGTGCCTGGACAGACACACACTGATCTACTGTGTCACCAAGCGTCTCTGCTATCTGCTCAGGGAAACGATCTGTTCCCTGATCCCGGATAAGAAAGATACCGTATGTATTGTTACCGGCGAAACACCTGCGGAGGAGCGCAGGCAGATCCTTAAGGATTTTGCAGATGGGAAGATCCGCGGCATCATCAACTGTATGGTACTCACTGAGGGCACAGACCTCCCGATCTGTGACACGATCATGAATCTGCGCCCGACCTGCAATCCGACCCTGTACCAGCAGATGGCGGGAAGGGGTACAAGGCTGTATGAAGGAAAGGAATTCTGTCTTCTCATTGACATTGTCCCGGCAGATTCCAAAAAAGTCCAGAACCTCTGCACTGCGCCTACCTTATTCGGAGTGGATCCGGCCCTGCTTGACAAGGAACAGAAAAAGAAACTGAATCCCGACACCGATCTTTTGACTTTGTGCGACTCCCTCCGCGGATATTTCACAACGGAAGCGCAGCGCATGGAAATCGAGACACGAAGGGTGGATCTGTTCCTGGATTCCTGTAATGAAGCACTGGCTGCATGCAGGGATAAGACGATCAAAGATCTGGCTGCTTATTATACTGAAAAACGCCAGTCTGCGGAACCGGAATATGACTTTGGAAATCTGGATGTGGAGATCTGTCCGGATGATGAGAAGCACTATATGATCAACCCGTCCTGGGATGAAGTGATCTACATTTCCAAACCGGATGTTCTGGACAATGTCAACGTGGAATTCCATACCTCTGATTCATCCATTATCTCCGGAACCTTAAAGATGGACAAAGCGGTTGAACTGGTAAAGGCTTACTGCGAATCCCTTCCCGGTTTCTATTCGTACTGCTGGAATAAGGATTCTCAAGAAAACTGGAGTACCATGAACGCAACGGAAAAGCAGGTAGCCAAAGTAAAGAAGGATTATCTCCATAAGGGGATTTACCTGAATACTGCGGACAAATTAAACAAGCTGGAAGCTTCGCGTCTGATCGACCTGTCCGTGCGGATGAAAGAAGCCGAGAAACAGAAAACACTCCTGACGAAGGCACAATCTGAAAAGCCTTCCAAGTCAGCATCTGAGTATTTTCAGCTAAAAATGAAAGAAGAGGATAAGATCAGGGAAAGAGGCAAAAAGCAGTTCCCCGTATTCTGTGATAAGATAACTGCCAAAAAGAAAGCGGAAGAAAAATACCGGCAGCAGATGCGACGTGAGTATGTACCTGAGAAAGGAGAACGGAAAAAGCTTACTATTTCAAAACTCATAATCCCGTCTCCCGAAAAACCTGCTTCTATTAAACAGTTAGGATACCTTTCCTCACTGATCGCTAAAGCGGAGAAATATGTAAGCCTTCCGGAGATCTCCCTTCAAAACCTGACCACCCGTCAGGCAGCTGCTCTGATCGAACTTATAAAAACAGCCACAGATACCTTCTCTTGCTTAAACGCTGGCATCCAGATGGAGTTCTGTGACCTGCCGCAGTTTATCTGCTCCGCGGAGAAATGCGAGAACGGAAGGTTTGCCATCGAATATAAGAGAAAGGAATGAACAAAAGCCCCGCAGCATATGGGGCTTTTTTTGTACCGGTTTTCGTCTCCTCGTCTGATACTCTGATCCGGCTCTGCTATATTGTACTTGCAAAGATCAATATCCTAAGGAAAAAATCCAGAAGAAACATAGAATTCTTTCCAAATGCCAAGCAGGAAAATATGTTTATTGATATGGTTCATGCGAAAAAGAGTATAATATAAGTACAAGAATAGGAGGCGATTATATGCTGGACGTAAATATGATAATTGCAAACAACATTCAGGTTGATCTGGAAAAAGAAAACAAAAAGCAGGTTGATCTGGCAGAAGGAATTGGAGTCTCCAAGCAGACAATGAGCAAAATCATGAATGGTGCGAGAGCAATCAACGCGATTGAACTTCATAAAATTTCTGAATACCTACATGTGTCGATGGATTCTCTGATGAAGCTGCCAGAAAAGCCGATGGACACGAATGTGATGCATGCGTTTACGGGGCGTGTTAAAACTGAGGAAGCAAGAAAGGGAATCCAGCTTGCGGATAAACTGTCCGATATGATTCTGTTCCATAGCAGGGTATGTGAGAATGGTAAAAAGATGGATCAGCCCTGGGAGGATAAGTGATGAATAATGTTCTGGAAGATAGCCTCTTTGTAAGCCAAAACAGGAAATTTGATGGAATGCAATCCATCGTCAGGCAGTTTTCAGCAGAGTATGTCGGCAATTCTATTGTCTCTCAGATAAATAGTTAAGGAGTAATATATAAGATGCAAACCAAAAGAAAGAATGGAGATTTGAACAAAGTGTTGAATGAAATTTCAGCATATTTATCCGATATTTCAAACATAGGAAACATTACTCATTATTACTGGAAGACAGGAATTTATGCTGAAAAACTGTTAAAATTATGCTATGGAAAAGAAGCAATTGTGTTTCCTGTTGATATTAAGAAAATTACAGATAAACTGGGAATATGGATTGAAGATGTAGATATAAATGATTTTTCTAATGAACATATTAAAAGACCAAATCATAAAATCGCTCAGTTATCTGTACAGGAAAGTTTTTTCTCAAATGAAAGAGAAGCAGTTATTTATACGGATAAATATGTACCTGCAGCTTCAAAAAGATATGCAATCGCAAATGAAATCGCACAATATATTTTTCACAAAGAGGATAAAAAAATATACAAGAATTACTTTGTAATGCCAATGTGTCCGACAAAGTCAGATGCATTAGTTGCTGAAATTTTTTCTATTTTTCTGTTGATCCCAATGAGAAATTTCCTGCAGGAGTTATATGACTATGTCAAGTATAGGATTAAGGAGCAGAGTATTCCTATAAGCACCGAGGAGTGGATTAAGTATCTGTCAGAAAAAACAGGAGTTTCGGAATATTATGTTGCAAATGGATATCAATATTTAAGAAGTGTTGCATATTGGATATATCAGGCTTGGGAATTAAAAAATACGCCGGAAAAGCTGGCGGAAATTAATATGACGGAAGAAAATCAACAGGAAATATGTAAGTGGATATCAGAAAAAGATTTTTCTAAATTGAAAGATTTGATATTCCAAAATGAATAAACAAAATCCCCATAGCGCATGGGGATTTTTTGTACCGGTTTTTCGTCTCATCTGATACCATACTTCAGCTCTGCTATATTGTACTTACAAAGATCATTACACCAAAGATAAACATCCAGAAAGGAGCATGGATCATGAAGTACATTTTGATGAGAACGGTTTCAGGAAAAACATACTATGCAAGAACAGAGGAAAATAATGCGATCAAAAAAACAGAGGATATCGCTTTGGCACAGAGATTTGCATCAGAGAAGGATGCGAAAAAAATGCGGGACCGGGCAAGCAGGAAACTTAACGGATACAAGATCCATCCGGTTTCAGACGAAAGCCAGAAAGCCCTGCGGGACTCAAAAATTCAAATGACAGACGTAACGCCATCCGTCAGTAATCCTCCGGCTGGCATTTCCAGCAGCTCCCACAGAAAATGTTTCACTGCACAGGAGCGGGCCGCGGTATACAACAAAACAGAAGGTCATTGTGCCATCTGCGGAGAATTTGTCCCATATACCGATTTCACCGTGGATCACATCATCCCGCTTGCAAAAGGTGGCAACAATGATCTGTCAAACCTTCAATGTGCCTGCAGCGTCTGTAACCGTATCAAGCAGGACATACTTCCGGAAGACCTGATGAAGAAGCTGACCAGGATCATGGTATATCAGGTAGGACAAAAAGAAAACAAAAAATATAAAAAAATACTTCGCAAGGCATGCAGATGATCTCTCTGTCCGGATATCCGGGCAGAGCATTTTTGTTGTGTCTTGTATTTTTTCATTTTGCAGGAAATGAAAAAGAAAGGAGAAATTTTTATGAGCAACACAAAAAGTGGGTTTGTCCACTTACACGTCCACGGAGAATACAGTCTTTTGGATGGGATGAGCAAGATTCCTGATCTTGTAAAGAAGATAAAAGACTCCGGGATGACTGCATGTGCCCTGACGGACCATGGTGTCATGAACGGCGTGGTGGACTTTTACAACGAATGTCAGAAACAGGGGATCAAACCTATCCTTGGTTGTGAGTGCTATGAAGCACCCGAAAGCAGGCTGGATAAAAATTCCCATGCAGGAGAGGAAAGGTATCATCACCTGATCCTGTTAGTAAAAAACGAAACCGGATACAAAAACCTCTGCCACCTGGTCTCAAGGTCCAATATCGACGGCTTCTATTACAAGCCGCGGATCGATTTTGAACTGTTAGAGCAGTACCACGAGGGACTTATCTGCCTGAGTGCATGTCTGGCCGGACGTGTTCCGCGTGAGATCCTCCGCGGGATCAGCTGCGGAGATATGGAACCGGCAAAAAAAGCAATCCTAAGATACAGGGAATTGTTTGGGGATGACTATTATCTTGAGATCCAGAACCATGGGATCCGGGAAGAGCAGATAGTCGCTAACGAACTGGTCAGGTTTTCGGACGAACTGGGTATCAAGCTGGTATGTACCAATGACTGTCATTATACCAATTCCGAGGATAAGGAAGCCCATGAGTATCTTCTCTGCCTCCAGACAAAGAAAACGCTGGACAGTCCGGACAGGCTTGTTTACGAAGGTGATTATTCCGTAAAAACGGAAGAGGAGATGCGGCAGTTATTCCCGTCATTGCCACAGGCTTTTGACAATACCCTTGAGGTCGCAGACAAATGCAATTTTGACTTTAAATTTGGCGATTACAGGATGCCAAAAGTCGTTATCCCAAAAGAGTATGGAAATGATTATTTCCGTTACCTGGAGGATGAATCCTGGAAAGGATGGGAAAAACGTTACCCTGTAGGTAACAGGGAACGTGAGACGGCAAAGAAAGATCTGGAGTACGAGCTTGGGATCGTAAAGCAGATGGGATTTGCCGAGTATTTCCTGGATACCCGTAAAACTATCCGATGGTCAAGGGAACATGGGATATTAGTAGGACCGGGACGTGGCTCCGCAGCCGGAAGCCGGATGTGCTACTGTCTGGGGATCACGGATATCGACCCTATCCCATATAACCTGCTGTTTGAGAGGTTCCTCAATCCTGAACGAATATCCATGCCGGATATTGATGTCGACTATAATTATTCTTATAAGGATGATGTGATCGCATTTGAAGCGGAAAGCAACGGCTGGGATCATTTTGCCAAGATCCGTACCTTTACGGCCATGAATGCAAAAGGGATCGTGCGTGATATTGCCAGGGTAGCCGGGTATCCGGTAGCAGTAGGAGACAGGATCGCAGGTCTGATCCCAAAAGATCCTAAAATGACACTGGATAAGGCATGGGATTCCAACCCTGACCTTCAGAATTTTATCAACTCAGATCCCGGATACCAGAAGCTGTGGAAGATCGCCAGAAGGCTGGAGGGCACCAAAAAGGCCGCCTCCACACACGCCTGCGGACATATCCCGACTCCGGTACCATGTGAGGATCTGTTCCCGGTATCCGTCGATCCGGAAACCGGATATCTGGTCTGCCAGTACAACATGACCGATGCAGAGCATCTGGGGAACCTGAAAAAGGATCTTCTGATGCTGCGTAACCTGACTATCATCGATACAGCACAGAAATCCGTAAAAGAGAAATACGGGGTTGAGATCCCGCTGTGGACGGAAGAAATATTAAACGATAAAGAAGCATTGAAACTTATTTCTTCCGGAGACACAAACGGGGTATTCCAGCTGGAATCCGAAGGAATGAAAGGGTTCATGAAGAAGCTGCAGCCAACCTGTTTTGAAGATATCATTGCAGGGGTGGCTTTATACCGTCCGGGGCCAATGGAGTATATCGACGATTATATCCGCGGAAAACATGATCCGGGATCCATAAAATATCTGACCCCTGAACTGGAAAGCATTTTAAGTTCCACTTATGGGGTGATCGTTTATCAGGAACAGGTCATGCAAATTGTACAAAAGTTAGCCGGTTTTTCCATGGGAAGGGCCGATCTGATTCGTAAAGCTATGGGTAAAAAGAAACAAGATATTATGGATCAGGAAGCTCCAAGGTTTATCTACGGAGATAAAGAACTGAAGATTGACGGCTGTGTCAACCGCGGGATCCCAGAAGAGACTGCAAAGCAGATCTGGGAACAGATGGTTGATTTTGCCAAATATGCGTTTAATAAGAGCCATGCTGCGGCTTATGCTGCCATTGCAATGCAGACGGCATATCTGAAAGCCCATTATGCACTGGAATTTGCAGCCGGACTGTTGACATCCGTTATGGATAAAACAGATAAGCTTGCGGTTTATATCGCTGAATACAGGAAAAATGGTATCAGGATCCTTTCACCGGATATCAACCTGTGCCATGAGGATTTCACTGTTGTTGGAGATTCCATTTATTATGGCCTTGCTGCACTCAAAAACGTTGGCAAGGAAGCAATTGGAAAAGTCATAGATGAAAGAAAAACAAACGGTCAGTATGTATCATTTTACGACCTGGTAAAGCGAAATCCGGAGATCGATAAAAAGATGCTGGAAGCACTTGCAAAAACAGGTGCACTGGATTTTACCGGATATACCAGACATACACTGATGATCTCCGGCGTGGAATATCTGTCCGCCCAAAAACGTGCATCCAAAAAACAGATCGAAGGGCAGTTATCCCTGATGGATCTGTTTGGAAGCAGTTCGGATATGACAGATACTCTTTCTGAGTTACCGGAATATTCCGAGGAAGAACTTCTGTTTTATGAAAAAGAAGGAGCAGGTGTGTATATCTCAAAACATCCGATCGATGTATACGCTGAGGTCCTTTCCAAAAATCCGGTCAAGTACAGCAGCTATCTGTATGCGGATGAGGAGACAGGAGCTATCCCTGCAAAGGAAAAGGAAGAGGTTTCCATTGCCGGGATCATCAGGTCCTATAAAGTCATCTATACCAAGAAGAACAATGAGCCGATGGTGTTCCTTGATGTAGAAGATTCCATCGGTGTTACCAAAGTGGTCGTTTTCCATTCCCTGTATGAGTTGATAAATGAAAAGATCAGGGAGGACAGACCTGTTTTTATCAGAGGAAAGGTAAGTATCCGGGAAGAGGAAGCAAGCCTGATCGCTGACAGTGTTTTCTTCCTTGATGAGCCAAACTACAGGATATGGATCCGGTTTGACAGTATCCGCGAATTCAGGAACAATGAAAGTGTATTGGAAAAGATCTCATCCTGGAACAGGGGAATGTCCCTGGTCAGTGTTCTTTTGAATGATAAAAGAATCACCATGGCATTGAAGATCCATATGTCATCCGATCAGAAAGCAATCAATGAGCTGAAAGAGGCATTTGGGGAAATGAATGTACTGGTAAAGGAAACCCAGTATCTGTAGTGTTCAGGAGCTGTATCTTACAGCTCCTTTTTTTCGTACCAGAAGTTACCTTTTCGATTTTCTCATATTATGTACAGGTAAGCAGAAAAAACGCTGCTTCATAACAATCAGATATTTGCTTCATTACAGGAATGAGCAACGATCAACAGAGAGGAGATAAAACATTGTACGACACAACAGAACGCATTATTGAAAACAACCAGGTACATTTAAGAGGAAAAATGGTAACAGGTTTTTCCTTTAGTCACGAACTTTTGGGAGAAGGGTTTTACACCGCACAGGTAACCGTAGACAGACTCAGCGAAGTGACAGATACCATTCCCATCATGGTATCCGAACGGCTGATAGACGTAACACAGGATTATATTGGAAAATATGTGGAGATCCGCGGACAGTTCCGTTCCTACAATCAGTATAATGAAGAACATAACCGCCTTATCCTCCATGTATTTGCAACAAAAATGGAGATTTTGGAAGAGGAGGATTATCCGATAAATAAGATCTATCTGGATGGATATATCTGTAAGCCAACTGTATACCGTAAAACTCCGCTTGGAAGAGAAATTTCAGATGTGTTATTGGCAGTTAACCGTTCATACCATAAATCAGACTATATTCCGTGTATCTGCTGGGGCAGAAATGCCCGTTACGCTTCTTCTCTTGAAGTTAGCAGTCATCTTCAGATGGAAGGCCGTATCCAGAGAAGAGAATACTCTAAACGGATCAGCGAAACAGAAACGGAAAGCCGCACTGCATATGAGGTTTCAGTAGGCAGTATGAAGCTGCTGGAAGAATGACTCTTCTACATACAGGTACTTCCACAAAAAGAGAGGTTTTCCTCTCTTTTTTGATATAAGGATATTTTTGTACAGTTAAAAACATAAGAACAACAAAAATCATTGCGAACATCAGAAAAAACAGGTACTATATTAACATATACTACTACATGTACAACCCGGGATCGTGGTCGATTATGCTACCGGCGACAGCTGGCTGGAAGGAGAAGAGAGCAGACAGGTGGCAGATGGTTGCTCACTGTCTGATAAGGTTTCAGATCTGTTCTTCAATTTGATCCCATTCCTGTCGGGTATGAATTAAAAAACTAAGGAAAGGACAAAAAACATGGAGATCAATTTGACTGCTGATGAGCGAGAAATGTTATATAACTTACAAACTATGAGATGGTCCAGTTTTCAAGGAAAACCACTTTCTAAAATTGATGGGGAATACCAGAAGATGGTCGCTGATGATCTTAAACAGATGATGAAGTCTCCACCCCCATGCGGGGACATAACTCCTATGGAGGTGGTATCTAACAGCAGGGCGGAGCCCCAGAGTTAAATGTCTCCACAGTCATCATGGCGCAAGAAAGCTTTGTTCCCGCTGCCGTGCCGCTTACGTCTTTCGAACAGACGACGGATGAGCCGGTGCCGGCCGTGCAAACGGAGGGCTGTTCACGAAGCCCCCTATCCATTGGCGGATGAAGCCTCTGGAATACTTTGGTCCATGCTTTTACCCGGTATCCCGGGGCGTACATGGATACGCTTTTATACAGCCGGGGACAGGATCTTCCAGTCCGGGTGCTGTTTATGGCTGTTATTCCTTCCGGCAGGGTTCAGCTGATGGAACCCCCTGCTGGCAGGCGTGGCCAGGAAATGGAAGTCCTTAAATCCCTTCCATGCATCCGGGACGGCCTTGCGCAGGATGTTTGCCGCACCGTTGCAGTCCGCATTGATGCAGTACCCGTCCCTGCACAGGTACATCCCACGCTCGATGCGTCTCCCGGAAAATACCGGACGTGCCTTTACCTTTCCGTATACAGGCATAAAGTCAGAAGCAGTCACATCCGCCTTGGATGTATAACTTTCCTCCTGTTCGACCACATCGATCCCTGCGCGGAGCGCCTTGTATTCGATCATCTGGCGCAGCCTGTAATGCGGGATGGACACAAACTTCTGGTTGTTCTTCTTTCCCATGTTCGTATTCTGTTTCCAGAGCTTATTGACACCGATCACAAGGATCCCCACGCGGTGGTCCACACAGTAACGGATGATGTCCGTACTGATCTTGTGCATCTGGTCTTTGAGGAAACAGTCATGCTCACGTGAAAGGGCTTCCAGATATGCGGAGTCCGCATGCTTATGCTCATGCCCCCTTGTGATGATGGATACCGCCTGAGCCCTCTGTTTAGCAAAGAACTGGTTCTCTGACAGGACCGCACCGCCCTTGTATACGACGGACGTTCCGTCCGTGCATGCGATAGCTGCGATGTTGTCCGTCCCGAGATCGAGTCCTGCCATGTAAGGCATATCGGGGTAAAAAGGTGCGGCCATATCCTCGATAACGAAGGACATGATATATTTGTCATAATAAGGTTTGAAGGTGATCTCCCGCAGATTGGATCCTTGATCTATATAATTCAGGGGGATACGTTCCTTTTTCTTAAAACCGGGAAGTTTCAGACTGCAGCCTTCGGTGCCGCCGTCAGCTTTTGGATAAAGAACGGCATCCTGGTTGGTAACCTTAAATGTTCTGTGTGTAGATCTGCAGTATTTTGGCATCCTTGGTTTTCCAGTAAACAGGGATGGATCCTGTTTATACAGCTTCAGGTTATCCAGCCATTTGCGGAAATTCTTGACGGCTTCTTTGACGGTATCCTCTGCTGTCTGCATGGGAAGTCCGGCAAAATAATCCGGGTTACTGGTAGCCCTCAGGATCTTAAGAAGGGCCTGGTAGGACAGTACCCGTCTGGGAGTAAATCCTTCGTAGACTGCTTTTGTCTGCTCCAGCTCATCAAAAACAAGTTTCTGCAGATCTGTCAGTTTTTCCTTTCCCCATCCGGTAAATACCTGCCGGATCCGGAAAAGGGCAGCATTATACAGGTTCTTTGCAAGGGCAGAATTATCTTCCGCAAAGGAAAAGACTTCCCTGAATGACTTTTCTGACACTACCATCGGGACCGTGTTTTTCATAATGGCTGTACCCCCTTTCCAAACCTTAAATTCTATGGTATTATTATATCATAATCACAAATGGATGTCAATTTTTCGGACAGTCATTGGAACAGGAGGGATCCCTATGTATAAGAAAAAGAGAGGACAGGATTACTATACGAACAGGCACAGCTGTTTCCTGCTGCAGTACCATCTGGTGCTGGTGACAAAATACCGGAAACCGGTCCTTAAGGGAGAGGTAAAGGAGCTGGTCTATCAGATCATCCGGGATATTTTTAAGGAGAAAGGGCTTGTGATCCTGGAACTGAACGGGGAGAGCGACCATATCCATATCCTGTATGAGGCAGATCCGTTCACTGCCCCCGGGACGCTTGCTAATGTGGTCAAGACCAAGACCAGCAGGTTTGCAAGGAAGAAATATGGGGATACTGTTTTAAAGGACTATTACTGGAAGCCATTGTTCTGGAGTGACAGCTATTTTGTGGCAACGGTAAGCGAAAACAGTCTGGACAATGTCCGGGCCTATATCAAAAACCAGTAGGCATTCACCCACGCCCATGCGGTATAACAGGATTATATCCTATGGACGTGGTACTCTGCCACAACTGATAGAATGTTTTGACTCTTCAAATGATGAATGCATGGAGTTTTCCAGACAGCAGCTGCATATTAATATTACGCTTCTGGATGTCCTTATTTTTTCGATGGATTTCTTTATTCGAAACGACATTGAAGCAAAAAAAACTGCGAAGGATATCGAGAAAAAAAAACAGACAGTGGAAGTCGCAAAAACGCTGCGTCAGAAGATAGTTTCTATGTTACTGCCAGATCCATGGTTTGGTGAGTCCGCGGATATACAACGTGCTACCTACAGCTGCTATGAAATGATCAATGGATGGGGGTGATGCAGATTAAATATGTTTGTACCAGGAAAAACATTATTCTAAAAAACAGATAGCGAAAGCCAGTATGCTTCATAGTACACTGATGCCTTTCGCGGAAAGGCGAAAATATGAGAAAAAGAATCTTATTTATATTCCTGTTGGTCCTCTGCCTGTGTGCAGTCCCTGTCAGCGCAGCGGCTCTGGGAAAGGTTTCCGGCGTCAAGGCGAAACAGTCCGGTGAAAAGGTAAAAGTGACATGGAATACAGCAGCAGGAGCCAAGGGATATCAGGTATACCAGAAAACTGGCTCAGAAAAATTCCACAGGATCAAGACCACTGGAAAGAAGAGCTATACGGTAAGAGGGCTTACACCAGGGAATACCTATTATTTCCGCGTCAGGGCTTATGCGGATTCTTCTGGTAAAAAGAAATACGGAAAATACTCTTCTTCCGTAAAGATCACGATCAAAAACAGCTCTGCAGCAGAAAGCAAAGTGATCACTGTATCCCCGAAATCCGATACTTATAAGAAAAAATACATGAACACATCCTGGTTCACGGAACAGACACGCTCTTATTATGTTCTCCGTTCTTATCTGGAATACTTTTCAAATATCGGAGGCGGAGAGTTGCACCTTAAAAAAGGAACCTATAACCTGCAGTTTCCTCTGTATATTCCTTCCAATACCACTGTTATATTTGAGGACGGTGTCACGATCAAACGGCAGGACAAGGGAACTCTTTTCATCCTTTGCAGTTACAATGACGTAAATACCGGAAAAAAATTCTACGGATACAATGGTGTCCATGACATCAAGATAATCGGCAGGGGAAAGGTTGTCTTTGATAAGGAATTTGGAGGAAATGCCGCGATCCTGATGGGACATACGAAGAACATCCTGATCGAAGGGATCACATTTGCCCGTATGTCCGATACATCTGCACATTTCATTGAGATGGATGCTTCCAATAATGTAGAGATCCGTAACTGTACCTTTGAGGGTTCCACTTCCGGAGGAAAGAAAGAAGCAATCAACTTAGACGTCCCGGATCCTGCAACCGGAGGATTTACATGGGAAGGAAGTGGCCAGGACAAGACTGCCAACGATACTGTGTATATCCACAACAATGTATTCAAGAATCTCACCGCTGGAGTTGGTACACATATGTATACACCGGGACACCCGCATAAAAATATCCGCATTGAAAACAACAGTTTCAGTTCCTGCCGGACATTTGCAATACGGGCGCAGAACTGGGAAGATTCCAGTATACTTAACAATACCTTTACCAACATCACCGCTCCTGACGGTTCCGCACTTGCCATTGATGCAAGAGGTATCAGCAATGTAGTCGTAAAAGGCAACAGCATAACAAATTCCGATGCTTTCATGAAGATCATCGTCAGCCGGTATTCTGACGGTACGATCTCCTCCAGACCGGGACTGGCAAACTACGATCCGGTGTTTAATTCCGTCAAAGAAGAGGATGTCGTATATAATACTGTATCCGGTCTGAAAACGGATTATGCAGTTTCCTATGTCAACACTACCACGCATCAGGGAACAAATACAAAGTACTGGAAAGCCAGAAATTAGTTGATATTTTGGTACCATTGCGTTAAAATAATAATAAAAAAGGGAGAAATAGAAAAAATGGATACAATGGATTTGCTTCAATTGCTGCCACAAACCATACAGCACGATATCATTGACTTTCATGACTGTAAACTAAAAGACGGGAGAGATGCAACAAGGATAACTCTGTCCAGAATGTTAACTGCAGAAGAGAAATCCCAGATGAGTGGAGAGCATTTTGTAGGAATCAACTGTATTGCTCATTACAGATACGCTCCGGAAATAGAAAAATCCTATTTTTATGTTGTATAGTCAAGTATCTCACGACTAAAGTCACGAGTCTTGGATGCGCAGATTAATAAAATGTCTTCATATGACAGTATCAGAAAATATCTGATACTGTCTTTTTTTGCATTTTAAAGAAAAAACAGGAGGGATTTTAAATGGATACACCTGAAATCTTTTATGAAAGCCTGTCTAAAGGGATCATAACATACGAAATGCTTGATTTGGCTCTGTTCTCCCTGAATAAAAGGGCCAAAAACTACAGGGATCAGAAAAGGAAAGCAAAAAAGAGTCTGTATGCACAGGCGCAGCTGTTTGGTTTTAGTAATCCGGATAATCCGGAAGAAGCCGAAAGAATGGAGAAAGAATTTTATGCAAAAAAGGAACGGCTGCTACAGATCGTAAAGCCGGCCTGTGTCCATCAAGAGCTGGCAGGTTACAAGAAAGATTACGTTTACGATAAGGATGGGATTGATTATGCGGATGTTTTTATAGATTCCATTTTTCATAACCGGGTTCTGGATAGAGGAATCTGCCGGAAAGAAGGAAAGGACATCCGGTTCTTTGTCCGAAAAGGAGAACCATATTACAGGTATTATTTTTTCCGATGTATTGGAACTCATACCTACCATTCACCTATAAACAAAGAAACGGCTTTAAGCAGCGGTTTGCCCATCCATATAATAAATGAAATCAAAACAGAAGGAGAGCGCAATGAGAATCTGCTTCCTGAAGATTTTGTAGATCAAATGCTTGCTCTCGTAGACAGTGGAACGTACACATATGTCCCATCCAACACTATTCGTTCCCCAAGGGAGAGTATCCTTCCACCTGTTACTTATGTCATCCCGCAGAAATACGAATGGGAGGAAGTACTGGATCTGCTTAAGGAAAAATATCCAGAAAAACCGGGACTGATGAAAGTTGACTTATCCATCCGGCTTTGGAGAAAGATTATGAAACTGAGAGCTTTTTCTGCGGAGAGCTGTATGAGGTGTATTTGGGAGGAAAGAAGAAGACGGTAGTGGTCCTTTTTTTGAGTTTCCTTTTATCATATTACCTCAAAAATAATACTTAACAGGAGGTATATGTGCAATGAAATTTAAGAAATGGATTCCGGGAATAATGCTCGGGACAATGATGGCTGTTATGGTGACGGTACCGGTAATGGCAGATAATATTAATTCTGGTAGTACCCCCCCCCGATAGAATTCACGAAAACAAGTAGTACAAATGATGTAGTTGCGGATTCCAAGAACAACGATGATTCCGGAAACGTATATGACTTCAAGGATTCCAAGACATCCGGGGTGGTTACTGTTACAAAGACCTGGGAGGATAATCTGTCCAATGACGAACGGTCGGTACCGGATGTTTCTATCAGTACGGAGAAACCAAGTAAGAATCCTCTTGGATACACTATCACTTATCATGGAAACGGGCTGACTTTTGCGGATGGAACTACAGAGAATGAAATTATCGTAAACAGTTCCGGAAAGATTGTTTCAGGACAGTATAAGGAATTATCAGGCTTTTTGGGATGGTATTCTGATAAGGCTTGCACACAGAAAATAAAAGTTGATTCTGCCGGACTGCCAGTAAATGGAATTAATACTGATCTTGACCTGTATGCAAAACAGAAAACGTTTGTTTTAAAAACAGGATCTGGATTTAATAAGTTGATTCCCTCCACGGCAACATCCGTCGTTTTTACAGATGAAATCATGCCTATATCTGCAACCTTAATTGATGTGGACGAAGACGGAGATAGGGGAGTCGTAGCATGGATGGATGGAACTGTTATGAAAGTATCTACTCAAACACCAAGAAAGCAAGTTATTGCAGCTACAGACTGTCAAGCAATGTTTAAGAATAAATCAAATCTCATTTCAATAGATTTCAGTAATCTGGACACCGGTAACGTTACCGATATGCACTCCATGTTCGCCAGTTGCAGTGGTCTTACTAACCTCGATCTGACTCACCTGGACACTAGCAACGTAACGGATATGTTCTCTATGTTCCGCGGTTGCAGCGGGCTTACCAACCTCGACCTGACTCATCTGGACACTAGCAACGTTACCTATATGGACACCATGTTCTCCGGCTGTAGTGGTCTTACTGACCTCGATCTGACTCACCTGAACACAAGTAACGTTACCGATATGAATTCTATGTTCAGCGGCTGCAGTGGGTTAACTAACCTCGATCTGACTCATCTGAACACAAGCAACGTTACCGATATGAGCTACATGTTCGACGGTTGCAGCGGGCTTACTAACCTCGATCTGACTTCTCTGGACACACAGAACGTAACGAATATGAGCTCTATGTTCTACGACTGCACCGTACTTACAACCCTGTCTATTGGAGAGAAATTTGCCTTTGTCGGCTCAGAATACAATCTCCCATCCGGCACCTGGTACTCCTCCGACGGTACTGCCTACACATCCAACGGAAAATCCTGTACGATACCAAACAATAAAGCCGACACCTACACCAGAAGATAAATCATATACATCTCCTCTGATTTTTCGTACCAGAAAAGCAGTCTGCCAATATCAGTTATACTAAAACCATGAACAGCAAAGATGTTCAGAATTCACCTTTCGTTTTTGGGCACTCACAGAGTTCGGAAAATGCTGTGAGTGTCTTTTTTATGCGAAATTTTGAGTTTGACCTTAAATCTGAGAAAAGAGGAATAACATGAGAAGAATAATGATTGCAGGATGTATAGTGCTCTCACTGGTTGAAGCAGCGAACGTGCAGGCAGCAGAAGGGGAGTCGTATGTGACAGTTGCACAGGCGGACGGAAACGTAAGCCAGACATCAGTAGACCGAGCAAATGATCTGCTCAATGTCATGGAAAACCTGCTGGGCAGGTTTCTGGATAATGAAGACAATTTAAGAGGTAAACGCTATGAAAAGAGAAGAGTTTGTTTCAAAAATTAATGAAGCTGGATTAGGGGGAAAAGTATTTGTAAACCCAAATAATTATGCAGGAGGTCCATATTTTTTGGGTTGCTTCTTTGATGGTAATCAATGGGTTGCATATGAAAATGATGAAAGAGGAAAGCATGAAGACCTAATCAGAACTATATATGAAGAAGAAGCTTTTCAGTATTTGTATGAGTATATGATTGGGAAGTAAATGAATTGGCCTGCGTAAATTTAATTCCACCCCCGAGGAGTCGGGCGTGGGTGGGGTTTGGAATGAATGTGGGTGCTGAAGCTAGTCTGATTGTTTTTATATGATGCATACAAAAAAGCAAAAGAATTTTTAAAAAACATATTGAGGCATTCGGTCAGATGGAAGATAACAGAGGATGTCGCATCGTATATGCAGTATCCTTTTTTTCGTGTCAGAAAATCCTGCTGTCAAAATCAGCTACAATACACCCATGAACAGTGTATGAGACTTATGCTCCATATGTTGTTCAGAATCCTTTTCTTTGTTTTTGGACATCCGCGGAAGATCGAAATTAACCGCGGATGTCTTTGTATAAAAAAGTGAATTCGAATTCATTTTTTTGAGAGAGGTTCCCATATTTTTCTGAATCAATCTCCATCATCCAACAAATTTTAATCAAAAAAAATATTATTCATCATATTACTTTTAACTTAAAAACTACAGGATCAAAAATGGTCTGCAAAAATTAAAAAGGAGATTATTATGGCTAAGAAATACGTATACTCATGTATCGACAGAGCGAATATAACAGGTACCGTTGACGCAGTAGAAGAGAATACCCCGTTTATTACAGACAAATTTGTAAACCTTATCGTTTACACCTCCAGGAAAGAACCGTCTACAGTCAAAGACCGTATCAATGTAGTTGTAAACAAAAAGTTATTGGGAAATATCACAGAAGGCTCATGTGTAAAAATTGCCGGAGCAATCCAGACAAAAACTGTAAATGGGCACTTGTATATTTATATCTTTGCTTATGATATTACAGAAGTTGAAGCAGGAACTGCTATGGATACCGACCAGCTGAAATTCGAAGGATATCTCTGTAAGAAGCCGGTGCTGCGGAAAACTCCTTTCTCAAATCGTACAGTCTGTGACTGTGTCCTGGCGATCAATGACAGAGGTATGTCTTATTATGTACCTTGCATCTGCTGGAGTAAAAACGCAAAAAAGATGGCACAGAGTGCCGTAGGAGATAAGTTCTATGTTTCCGGAAGACTTCAGAGCAGAGAATATGTGAAGAATGAAAAAACCTATGTGATCAATGAGGTATCCATTTATCATATTGATGAATTCTCATTTAATTCCGAAGATGATTAAAAAAAGGGACTGCCATCTGGCAGTCCTTTGTATATGTGATAATCTTATAGGTTCTGGATGTAAGAGGATAACTCTGTTTTCTCTGTGTCATCTAATTTGTGTCCGGCTGTATATGCACGTACAAATTCCAAGATGGAATTGTCATAGTAATCTTCTACTATGTCTTTTGCATATTTTTCATGAAATTCTTTTTTGGTAAACACTGGAGAATATACAGCTCTCGGACCTTTTGTTTTATCTGATTTTAAATATCCTTTTTGGATCATACGGGAGAGGAACGTGTTCACAGTCTGCTTTTTCCAGGTCTTTCCTTCTTCCGTAAAATGGACCATGATCTCTGCAAAAGTTGTAGGCGTTTCTAATGACCATAAATACTGTAAAATATAAAATTCTGTGTTGCTTAATACGTTTCGCATTTTTATAGCCTCCTTGTTTTTCTATATTTTTGGACCGTACCTCAAAAATCTTAATAAGCTACCGTCAATAACGTGTCTGAAAATCTTTCTTTTCTAGGACAATTGTATTACAGATACAAAAATAAAACAAGGAGAAGTTTTTTCGTGTCAGAATTATATTTTTCCGACATAGGATAAGATTTGATCATAAGTTAGTCAGGTAACGGAAAGGAGAAAATGCATGTTATCTTTAGTAGTTAATGTATGGTAAGTTAAATAATAAATATATCCTAATAAATTCAGTAAATATAAGGGGTTGTTAGGATATATCATTGTAAAGTATGTGTACCTTAAAAATTGAATATTAAATAATTATTATACAGTAGAATATGAATTGATTAAGTTAGGTGTATTCATCTCAATGACCTGCCAAGAGTTATTGGATGAAGAATAATTTTAGGAAAGGAGAACGTAGTAGACAGTATTTTATGTAAAGGAAGTGATAAATGCTTATTTTACAATACTTTCACACATACGATACAGTCTGCTACTAAAAATAATGCATGACAGAGTACAATGATTATGCGGAATGCTGCGGAACCTGCAGATACCACAAGAAAGATACTTCTGATGACTGGATCTGCACATGTCCGTATAGCGAATATATGAGCGACTGGACAGAGTATGGCGATTCCTGTGACAGCTGGGAAGGAAGGTGAAAGATATGTCCGAAACAAAGAAGAGAAATGTGAAAGTAGTAGAATCAAAAACGCTTTCTAGTCGATATGACAGGAGATTTGTAATTGTCGATGAGGAAACAGAAAATGTTTTGGACGATGCTCAAGGCTACGGCTACAAAAGTAAACAGAAAGCTATGGCAGCATGGAGCTATAAAAACCGGGATAAGAGCAAAGATGCGGAAAAGCGCAAAAAACAGAGAATAATCAAGGATTGGCTGAAAGAGCATCCTGTGGTTGGCGACGCTCTGGAAGAAGCGGCATGGAACATTGTGAAAAGAAATGTACCTCCAGAGACAAAAATCGACACAAAGCTTATAAAAAGCATCCTTAAGGAAAATAATCTGGAATTGGAAGGATTCTCAGCCAGAGATCTTTTAAGTGTCTGGAAAAAGAATTAATGAAAAAAGCAGACCTCAAAGTCTGCTTTTTTATGTGGGAGAGAAGGAGACAACAATCTCCTTAAATACCATATTCTTTGTACATTTTTTCCAGATACTCATCGTCCTTGGCGATTCTTATAATATCTTCGCTTTTGTTGTCTGCTGCCAAACTTAAGATAAGCTTCTGCATGCGGGCTTGAGAAAGCTGTTTTCCAAGTCTTTCTCCGCGTTTTTCTCCACGCTTTTCGATACAATCAACCATTGTCAACATATCCACGACCTCCTTTTCGTCTGCTGTATTATCAGGTAAATAAGAAAATACTTTTTCCTGGTCTCCAGAAAAAACTCCCTGAAGAAAATCAAGTACGCCTCTTTCTTCTTTGTTTTTTCCAAGACGAACGATGACAATTTCCACAAGGTCGATATCTTTCTGCGATTTCTTGAGGAAATTTTCTTTGTTTTTTCCATCTGTCATCCCAGTGTTCTTATAGTTGACCATTTTGTGATAAGAGATTGATCCCTGAAGGTATTTGGGGATGTTCTCCATACAGATCCAGATACTGTATACCTTCTCCAGGTTTTTATATCCGGCTCCATTTTTTCCAACTTTGGGGAGTTGGGCAGATATTCTGCGTGTGGCGTAAAAGAACGCTCTTTTCTCTACCGGATATGGAACAGCATAATCCTGTTGAAATTCGAGATCAACATGAAGGTTGATCTTAATGGTCTCATCAAGAGATGGAACCAGGGAACGAAAGATGAGATCCATGATTGCCGGAGCCTCGCCTATCGCTGTAAACTGAGGGTTTTCTCCGCGGATGGTATTTGCCGCATCCTCAGAAACCAATGCAGTTCCTGTCTGAATGGTATCTCCCTCAATGCAGTCCATAATTTCCTCAATGGAAAGATCCGCATATTCTGCGATAGTTCCTTTCATAATATTTGCCAGAAAATCCTTTCTGGAAAACAGACGTTTTACGGCTTGGTCTTCCCTCTCTCTTCCGACACAGGAATCCATTGTTAGCCTCGCTGAATCTTTTGTGCTCACCGAGCATCTCCTCCTATTTTTTGTATTCAGAGATACCGGAGCTTATGTGTATTGTATACTTTCTCGTAAAATGCGTCAAATGTACAAACAATTACATATTCTCCTGTCGTATTCTCTGTATTGGCAATATGCAGGAGAGAAGTGGTTGATAAAAAATCGTGGTTTTGAGGATGATAGATTCGAAAGAAGAACTTCCGCGGAATCCTCCGTCCGGTCATTTTTTTAATCCATGATAATGTTCTATCCGCGGATAATCTCTATTTTTTCTTAACTACTTCGGCTCAATTGCAGACTGAAAAACGAGAAAAACACAGTTCTGGAAAATCATTTTGATTAGAAACGATTATTAGAAGTTTTCCGCGGAGGATATTTTTTTTAACCATTTCCTTCTTCATATGGATATGCTTTCTGTCTTGTGCTATTATCAGATAAAGAATAAAGTGCGGAGGAGCAGACTATGGCAAAAGAATATCCGGTCATCGCAGTCATCGGAACAGAAGAATGCAAAAAGGAAATGGAACAGATACAGGAAAAACTGACAAAGCAGAGACACATTGTTGTTCCGATTGGTATGTGTGGCAAAGAAGATCTTGATATGAGATTGGATAAAATCGACCTGGCAGAGGAGCTGTTTGTTGTTAATCCGGCAGGAAAGATAGAAATGAACATTTGGACAGATATCTGCTATGCATATCTGACGGGAAAGGATATAAGTTCTCTGGAGTCCATGTCTTACCGGGAAATACAGGAAAAGGCAAATGACCTTATTTATGGCTCGGAAATGCTGGCTCAGAGACAGTTGGAAATGGTACAGCATAATTCATATCTGGATAAGGATGTTGTTTCTTTTTCTTATAAGCAACATACAATATATGACCCCTGGATCCGAGAGGATATGCAGGAAGAACCGTTTGCCTGGAGTATGCATGAAAATATAAAAGCAGCAGTCAATCCGTTTGAGCATTACGGGAAGAAAAACGCATCAAGGTTCGTAGTAAGAATTGTGGAGAAAAATCAATGAGTATCAGATGTGGCTGACTGTCTTTCCTGTGGTTGGGGCAGTGTGATGAATACTATACAGAAATGGAGTTTGCTTCCTTATATCCTTTTCAGACAGGCAAATAATCTGAAAAAATACATCTGATCAGGCTTAATACAGACCTGGTCAGACTAAGAAAAAACAGATATCAACAAGACTAAGCCGGAGATATTCCCCGGTTTTTCTTTCAGTTTCCGCGGTATATGGGATTTTCTTCCGAGTCTATAATCAACCCTTCTCCTCGCAGTACCTCCTCGGCTTCTTCCGCGGATATCCCTTCCTCTACCAGTTCCGCCAGTCTTTTCGCCCCTTTGCATACTCTCAGGTCTTTGTCCTGTGACGTATTGGAGTACAGCTTACCTGACATTTCTTCGATTTCTCTTAATAATCTGACCAGTTCTTTGCTCATGGATATGAACCTCCTTTCTCTCTACTTTCCTAAGCGCAGAAAACTGATGTTTTTCCGGTGTCTTTTTCATTTCAGTAATATGCATAAAATACCTATGTCCGTTTTTTGTGCATATTGTAATTTAAAAAGTGAATTCGAATTCACTTTTTTCATGCTGCATTTGGTTCTTCATATTGTCTGCGACCAAATGACGAAAGGAGAACATATTATGAGTGAAAACAGTCAGGAAATTTTTGGACAGGGAGGTTGTTTCGCTTTCCATCCGGTATATTCGGGGGACTGCAAATATACAACAGGAATCTTCAAATTCATGAAAAATAAGCCGACAGGTACAAATCCGGAGAGTATCTGGGAGGAAAGCAGTTCTATCGATGACTGCATCCAGATAGCGATCTGGAGGATCATACCATTCTGTGAGGTCCGCAATATATTCGTGGTCATCTACGACCAGAACAGTAAGTCTGTAAAAACCTATACGGATACAGATGATCTGATCAAGGATCTCTGGAAGAGTTTTTCCAACATACCGTTTGATGACGGAGAAAAAGATCTGGTACTTGGACAGGACTGGTTCATCTTCGAAAAAGGAACGGAAAGAAAAGATATCTGGAAATGGTTTGATTCTCATTATTCCAAAGGCGCGGTTTCATTACTGTATCCAGAAGCATGTACCAAAATCTGAAATTGTTGCCACCTTCATTATGAAGAGAACCGAAAAGGTTCTCTTTTTTTGTTTTACCGTTATTTTATTCATCTTACTTTCGCAAATAAAAAAACGAAAGGAGAAACTTAAAAATGAAAAACAAAGAATTTACAAAGGTGTACGAAGGGTTACAATCCCTGATCAGAGTAGCCATGGGAGACTCTGTATCCAATGATACGTATTTTGAGTTCAAAAAGTATTTCCGTTATCCAGGAGAGCTTTTAGAGCGAATGGAACAGTATGGGTATGGAAGTGCCGACGATTACCTGTCGGCAATAGCGGCATTGAGATGGGCAAAAAACCGTAAATTGGATATTTCAGAGATGTGCGTAGGTACACAGCTGGAAGATTTCCTGAAAAAAGCAGAAGAGAAGGGAAAAGAGGAAAATGATCTCTTATTGCTCTATTCTGTCATCTGCTATGAAAATGATGCTACTGAGATTACTGGAGACGATTTAGCAACATTACTTGATGCTGCGAAAGAAAATACTCAAGAGTCAGTTGTTTATTTTCTTAAGAAAATCCTTGATGATAGGATACACCATTGGAATTTACAGGGCTATGTTGACAAATTTTTGTTAGCTTCAAAAATTCTGGTTCTTAAGATGGATTCTATATCATCACTAGCTCAGGAAGATGTGTGCGAATGCGCAGATTTCTTTATGGATCTTATGGAAGTGTCATACGCACTGAAACATATCTCTGAGCAATTTTCTTTATCTATTAAGGAAAATATGGGAGCTGCATCCGATATTATACTTGTTTTTTCGGACTTGTATAAAGAACCGGTCAAGAAGTCGTATGAGAAAAAACTGTTAGAGGCAGGATTTTCCAATATGGACATATTGAATCTAAATATGGGTATCTGGTATGTCTATGAAAGAACAACAGAACTTTATGTATCTTCCGAAATCAAATGGTGGCGTCTTGCCAAGAGATGGTTCCAGTCTTTATTTTTGCAGGATAAAGAAGTTCCTTTTGACGGGAACAGACTTATGAACCTTTTCGATAAGAAAATGCCAAGAAAAATTGATGGAGAAGATCTGGCTCCTAAATTTTTACTTGCTGGATTTGCACATGGTATTCCTTGTGTAAACAATTCGTATCTTTTATTTTATATTCTCACAATGTATGGCTCTTACAGGCATTCCTCCGAAAGAGTAAACCAACTTAGTCTCTGGGAGTCTATATGTACAAATCATCCATTTAGAATCGATTCGGAAGATGAGCTTGAATGGATGAGAGGGTTGTTAGGATATGAATGGAACAGTCGGGATAAATATTTCATGCAGCGTATTTACGTATTACTATTACGTAAATATGTCAATGAGCAGAAGCGGCTGGAAGAAAAGGAGTCTATCCTCAAAGAAATGTTCGGATATGAAGTAAAAGAAATCATATACAAAAACATGGTTATGTTTTCCAGAGAAGCAATGGATAAGCTATTCGAATCCGGATATCTGTCTTTTGATGATTTTGTTAAAAAAGGCTCCCGCGGAAGTATCGAAAAATATCTGTCATCTTTGAATAAAAGATATATTTTAATCTGGCTGTCGGACTTCTGTAAAAAAAACAATTGTATTTTTAACGATACATGGATCACATATTTCAAAGAGTCCTTCAATAACAGTTGGATGATATCTTTTGCATATGGAAAAGTCAATCATGCAGATGCTGAAGAGATTCTTTCATCCTATACTGCTGAAGAACAGGGCTTGCTTCTGGGACTTGTATGTGAAATCTGCGCAAGGATTCCTGGTATTTGTGACCTTGATGATCTGATGGCAGGCTTTATTTCAAATCCAATGATACGCTCTATTATTGGCGAGGATCTTTCTGAACAGTGGCATCAGGAACTGTTGAAAAGAAATTATCGTTGGATAGATGCAGTTCAAAAAGACTATCTTCCTGCAGAAGAGTATAATGCTTGGATCCTGGAAAAGGAGCAAAAGAAAAAACAAGAAAAAATTGAGAGAGTTCACGCAGCTATTAATGAATTAAAGGAAGATACCTTGGCTGAACTGGGAGATATTACTTCAAACGATAAATTCCTTGTTGCCATTCTGGAAAAAGCAAAATACTGCGCAGATAATACGGAGCTTAAAGCTTATATTGGATTAATCTATGAACATTGTCCAGGAAAAGTGTTCTTGAATAAGGATGATGTTTTATTAGCCCTGTATTTTATTAAAGGCTGTTATAGCGCAGGTGTAGTAACCTATCTGGAACTTGTAAACTTTATAAAAAACATAAGGGAGAAAACAAATGAATAACTACTTGAATAATACACTCACAAATCTGCATCTGCAGGATTTTCTTAAAGAAAAAGGATTAGATGTATCTCATATGAGATACATCTCTGACAGGCAACTGGCTGTTGATAACCTTCATATGGTTCCAAATATGAAAGATTATCTTAAATCTGGATACTTTATACTGGATGGTCTCGCAAAAGCAATTTTATCCAGTAAAGAAACTGCGGAAATAATTTCCAAGTTGCATACAGATGGACAGCTATCAAGGTTATCATGCTCTTTGCTGAATCAGTATATTAATGTATTTGGAGCAGATTATCCAGATGCAGAATCATTTGCAGAAAATCTTGTAAATTACGAGGATGTTTTGCATTCCGTTCTGGAAAAAGAACGTCCGGGAACAGCAGCTGCTTATGATCTGAAATTTTACACTTTTCTTAAAGAAGGGAAACATGAGCGGTTGATTCATCTTTTTTATGAATTATCCTTTTCAGACAGGAATGACTTCCTAATCCAGTTATTCATGAAAGAAAACTGGCAGGAAGAACTTATAAAGTTTTATCTCATAGAAGACCTGCCGGAAGAATTTTCGTTCCGAAGTTCTGTATTCATTTTGCAAAACTCAGTTCCTGAAAGTTATTTCAGGTTAGCAAAAGTCCTGACATATCCAGGAACTTTAGATATTTACAAGATGGCTGGTGATTGCGTGAATAAAGTATATCTTCATGAAAAAGGGTATGCAAAACAGGCAGAAGACATTGCTGCTATTCTGAGTAAATTCAAAGGGTTATTTGATTCTGAAGAATTTGAAGAAGACATTAAGCAAGATTTCTTCCGAAGATTATATGATATTGATTATCAGGAAAAAACATTATCCGAATACAAGCGATATATTATGAAACATCTTGACAAAGATGCTGTAAAAAATAGTCTTTGGGGAATTAACAGCTTTCTATCTGCCTGCACAGGCAATAAATACGAAAAACTGATGAAAGAGATTGATTCAGGCTCCTATTCTCATATAGAGGCTTTCGCCAGAAAGTGCCTGATCAACAATAAAACTGCATGCTTAAGGCTGATGCAGGATAACCTGAAGGAATTTGCAAAATTACCAATAAACAGTATCCTGTTTTCAAATGAGTTTTGGCAGTTATGCAACATGAATACCTTAACTATTAAGGATTTACAGAAACTGCAGAAGTATAAATATCTTTATACAACCAATAATATTGATCTATCTCTTTTCTATAATCATACATATACTTTCCCGGAATTTTTATCAATTTCCCTAAAGAATAGAAAGCTGATTGAAATCTATAATTCACTGGATCCGTCTATGAGGGTAGATGAAAAACTCCGCCGTATCCGACAGTTATTCCATGAATCCATCCGTATGGACAATTTTCCGGAAGATCTGATTTCCGCTGTAGCAAAAACTCTATCTAAAGAACCTCTGTCTGATTATATCAACAGGCATTCCTACCTTAAAGAAACAGCTAGTATTTCGGATTTTCTTTATCTGGAATCCATTGAGTCTTATAATCCAGGGTTAAAAGAGGTTATTAACGAAATAACTGGCAGAATTGATATTCTGGCTGTAGTGAACAACTACAATAACCCGAAATTAAAGGAACTTGGATTGAAAGATTTTAAAAATGCATATGTCTCTCTGGATGAGGACAGCGCATGGCTGAAAGAAGAATTACCGATTCCTGAAGAACATCAGAAATCATTTTTAGAATTCTGCTTACAGGGAAATGCTTCAGTTACGAAGTCCTATTACGATGATCAGTATGAGAAAGGTCAGAAAAACGTATTACTGCTTGCAAAAGCAGCTGTATACGGAAAACTGGATGAAGTAAAATATGAAAACTTCAATGCTGAGATTGGATTCACTCTTACAGGTGACCAGAAAGAAGTCTGGAAAGAAAATTCGAAAAAGCAACAGTATGGCCTTAAAGCTACTGAAAATACTGATTTTGAAAGCTGTATGAAGATCGGAGCTGTTCCAACTTGGACCTGCATGAATTACAAAAGCGGACAATATAATGAATGCTTATTGTCAGTATTTGATGCCAATAAAAAAGTATTATATGTTGACAAAGGAAGTAAATGTGTTGCCCGCGCAATCATGAGGCTGACAAAAATGTCTGATACTGCTGTAAATAAAACTCTTAGTTTTAGGGATGTTGCAGAAGATGCTGCTATGGAATCTGGTTCAGACGAAAAACTTGTCATTTTCCTCGAAAGAATGTACTTTTCTCATTTAACGAATGCTGAAATCATTCAGGTAAGAAAACTTTTGTATGACCTTGCAGAAGCAAAAGCCACAGCTTTAGGTGCTAAGATTCTGGTCGCACAGGATTATGAAGATATTGCTGAAGAAAAACTTCTGAAAAAAACTTCAACAAATGTTTATATCTCCAAATCCAAAAACGGAGACCAGTATCTGGATTCTCTGGGTGGCGACTGTGAGAAAGGCGGCTACTATGTAAAAGGAAATTTCTACGCCCCTTATGAGCAGTAAATTCTATTATTTTTCAGTCGAATTACAGAAATGTAATTCGGCTTTTTTTTGATGCCTTTTTTCGTGTGAGAAAACAATACATATATTCTTTGTAATACTTAACTACGGGTAAATAGTGGATTTTTTTCATTTTCTTTCAACATTATCCATTTTGATACTACAGAAAGGAGGAAAAGGTGATCTTGACAAAGAAAAAAATGTATCCAAAAACAGACATGCTAAATATTAGCAATATCAAAAAAGGGGGTTTTCATATGAAGAAGAATAGAAAAATATTTAGTATACTACTTGTCCTTGTACTGGCGATACAGTTGACAGCAATTCCCGCAGCAGCAGCGTCCACACGTACAGTTTCAAGAACCTCGACTAAGGTAACAACGTCATATACGGAGCGTAAATTAAAACTTACAAAAAAAGCGTCTAAAACGTATTCTGTTGTTGGAAAGTCGGTTACTTATATCACATATAGTACGCAGGGAAATACTTCCATAAAAACAACAAAAAAAAGACCCCGACAATGAATTATAAGAAAAAATCAATTTATTGTACAGAAAAAATTAAAACCGTGACTACAACCCAAACTACGATTAATATAGTTCAGAATATTAATAATAACAAGAATACAGCTACTGTTATTTCAAAGCCAAATAAGAATACCAGTAATGTAAAAAAGCAGATTCCTTTAAGCAGTTATGCCCGCTCCAAAGTCGGATCTTCGATAGCCAATGCGTTTGATACTCTTGATTTTAAAATCTATATAGATCCATCTGTCAATTACTCCGGATATTATTCAACAAAGGATCAGTCCATAACTCTCAGGAAAAATGATAATGTACTGTATCATGAACTTGGACATTTTGTTTCCTTTATCAGTGGATGTTCCTGCAGCTCCGCGGAATTTAAAGACATCTATAATAAGGAAAAAAGCAAATACACAAAATATAATAAAGCGTATGTATGCCATAGTGCAGATGAGTTCTATGCAGAATGTTATTACCTGTATTTATTTGATAAATCATGGCTAAAGAAACAGCTTCCGCAGACATATCAATATATAGAAAAATCACTTGCAAAAATAACACCGGATCGGATCAATCGTATCTATAAAACCTATTCTGTTATTTGGAAATGATTTCCAAAATTCCTTTCTGTACAGAGGATTGTCTAATGACAGTCCTCTTTTTTTGTGAAAAAGTGAATTCGAATTCACTTTTTTTATGCCGCATCTGGTTCTTCATATTGTAAACGACCAAATGACGAAAGGAGAAGAACGTATTATGAGAGAAAACAATCAGGACATTTTTGGACAGGGAGGTTGTTTTGCTTTCCATCCGGTATATTCGGGAGACTGCAAGTATACAGTGGGAATCTTCAAGTATATGAGGAATAAACCGGTAGGTGTAAATCCGGATAGTATCTGGGAAGAAAGCAGTTCTATCGATGACTGCATCCAGATAGCGATCTGGAGGATCATACCATTCTGTGAGGTCCGCAATATATTCGTGGTCATCTACGACCAGAACAGTAAAATCGTAAAGACCTATGTGGATACAGATGGTCTGATACAGGATCTCTGGAAGAGTTTTTCCAACGTACCGTTTGATGACGGAGAAAAAGATCTGGTACTCGGACAGGACTGGTTCATCTTCGAGAAAGGAACCGAAAGAGAAGATATCTGGCAGTGGTTTGACGCATACTACTCCAAAGGTGTGGTTACGCTACTGTATCCGGAGAGCTGCGGAAAATAATATGGTTGTTGAGAGAGTCTTTTGACTCTCTCTTTTTTATCTGAAACTTTTTTCGTGCTAAAAAATACCCTCCTTGTATTCTGCCATACTGCTTAATAAGGAAGCATTTTTTATCTGATCAAAAGTTTTTTCATTTTTTATCAGAGAAAAGATGATCCACTGCTGCTTTTGCCGCGGAGGATGCAGAAAGGAGGAACTATCTTATGAGAGATAGAAAGAAGTTATTGAGCATTATCCTTGTATTTGCCATGGTCCTGCAGATGGCATTTCCCACTTATGCAGATACAAGGACAGTCAGAAGGACACTGACAAAGACAACCACTACCTATACGACACAGAAAATCAAATTAAAAAAGAAGGCATCCAAAACATATTCTGTTGTGGGGAAAACTGTTACATACGTTTCATACAGAACAAAAGATAGTAATCCCGTAAAAACGACAAAAAAAATCACGCCTACAACTCCGACGGCAAAACCTGTACCATACCAAATAGCAAATCCGACACCTACACCAGAAGATGATCCTATATTAGTCTCACGAATTAATTTTTGATACTTTTTTCGTATCAGAAATCAATATCCAAAATCTGCTGTATATGTATATTATAACCATGAACAGCTAAGAGGCTGCTTCACATTTGCTTATCTTATGGAAAGCTTAAGAGGTAAAGTCCATCGTCAAATATAATCGTCTTATAACCCTGCAACACGGACATTTCCGTCGGGTGCGGAGGATGAAAAACGGTGACGTATAGAGACATCTAGCCGGTTCTCTTTTGGGAACCCGCCAGATTTATCTGTGCGGAGCAGTCAGAAAAGTTTTCTTGCCGCCCAAAATTCCAGCATACTAAAAATAAACAAAAAAATACTTAAGAAAGAAAAAGGAGCATTCGTCGATGAAGGATATGAAAGATTTAGAAACATTAAAAGAAAAAGAACTGGCTGAAATAGCCGAAAGAATCCAAAACACAATATCACTGTTTAGAAAAATTGCCTGTGTTTTGGCGGTGATAATTGCCGTTGCGTTTATATTTTTTCACGTGCGGAAGGATTACAATAATTATTCCGGAAGCCAGCTTGTGATGGCTGAAGTGGTTGATATTGAAGGTACCAGTGATAAAAATATCAGCGTAACATATCGATACAACATTGCCGGTAAGGAATATGAATCGGATAAAATACAATACACAGAAAAAATCAAAAGAGGAGATAAAAAGGAAATCAGGGTTAAGAAAAGCAACCCTGAGGTGATTCTTCAGTATAATGATGTCGATTTTATTGTAATATATGATGTAGTGATTGGATTGTGCCTTGAGCTGGCAGTTTTGTGGCTGTATGCAATGGCAACTTGTATGCTTGAGGAAGATGACGCCTGGCGTAATATTTTCGTCAATCGTGGAAGAGAATAAGAAGAAAAACAAAAAAATAAATCCAGAACATAAGATTTAAATCACCCGGCAGAAATTCTGCCGGCAGGTTTTCGCAAAAACTTTTCTGCCGGAAAAAATTCCAGCATATTATAAAAAAGTAATTTCAGAAAGTGAGGAAAATTCAAATGGTAAACAAAAATACTACGAAAAAAACAAGGAAAGCAAGAAAAAACTTTCCACTTATTAAGCTTATTTGCACAATATCCTTTTTGGTCGGCGTCATACTTTTCGTAATCAATGCCGTAACTGATTATAAAACATATACAGACAGCGAAATCGTGAAAGCAGATGTCATCAATGTATCCGGTACGAAAAACGGCATGCTGGATGTTAAATATCAATACAACTATGGCGGTGAGAAGTATGAGGAAAACGTTAGACAATCCGTAGACGAAATTAAAGCAGGGGATAAAAAAGAAATCCGGATACGGAAAAGCATTCCAGAAAAAATAATTACCACGACAATAACGACTGTAATATGTTATAATATCTCTTTTGCTTTTTGCATCTTTGGGAACGATAGTTTTGTTGTTTGGTTTGGCGAAGAAAAAAGCGGAAGAAGATTCTGATATTGAAATTTAATATTGAAAACCTGCCGGCAGAAATTCTGCCGGTATTTTTTTCGCAAAAATCTTTTGGCCGGCAAAAAATCAAGCATAATAAAAATAGAAAAAATATTTAGAAAAGGAGACTTTGCTGATGGAAAAATTGTCGGTGGAAGAATTGGAAGAACTAAGAGAAAAAGAATTCGATGAAAGAGCTGAAAGAGACGAAAGAATCCAAAACACAATATCACTGTTTAGAAAAATTGCCTGCGTTTTGGCGGTGATGATTGCCGCTGCGTTTATATTTTTTCACGTGCGGAAGGATTACAATAATTATGCCGGAAGTCAGCTTGTGACGGCTGAAGTGATTAATGTTGAGGGTGCCAGTGATAAAAATATTAGTGTTACATATCGGTATAATATCGCCGGCAAGGAATATGAATCAAACAAAGTACAGTATACGGAAAAAAATAAAAAAGGAGACAAAAAAGAAATCCGGGTTAAGAAAAACAACCCAGAAGTGATTCTTGAGTACAATGATATCAATTTTGTTGTGCTCTTGGATGTAGTGATTGGATTGTGTCTTGAGTTGACGGTCTTATGTTTGTACGAGATGGCAACCAACGGATTAATCTTTCCGTTATAAATATGTTACAGTAAAAGAAACAGGTATACCTGAAAGAAAGGAGATTTCTTATGGCGAGACCACGTGCAAAAAAGAAGAAGGTTTCATCCGGCACCCATACACGCTCTGTCTTTTTATACGGAAGCCCAAACGCAGAAAAGCGCAGCACCCTTGAAAAACTGCAGGCAGATTATACGGATGCAGTAAACTTTTACATTTCCCTCCTTTCTGACAGGGAGGAATGCCTTTTACAGCTGCTGCAGAATGATAAGAAGGATCCCCTTCTCCGTAAGCTGGAGAAGGAGTCCCGCATAGAGGGTCTCAGCTCTGCATACAGCCAGAACGCTTTTGATGAGGCGGTAACAAAGCTGCATAACCGGCTGGACAACATCCGGAAAGATGTCATCGCGGCAACAGGAGGTTCTGTTTTCGCAGTATCCATCCTGCTGTTCCATGCCGTGCTCTCAGGACAGTCCAGAGAGGAGATGTGCGGCATGCTCGCGCGTATCCGTGACAGTTATAAGGCTAAGGAGAAGATCCAGTATTATGATAAACTGCATGATACCGTAAAAACAATGGAGGAGAAAGAATTCCTTGACTCTGTTTCAGAGGTCGCGATGTTTTATCATATCATCTCAGATGAATACCGTATCCCGGTGGTAAAAAAAGCCCATGTCCTTTCAGTCACGATCCCCGACAGGAAAAGGGAAAGGATGCAGGTGCCGGTACAGGCGGACCGGGATGCCCTGCGCAGGATGGAACAGTATGGGGTATCCGGTTCCATGCGCTATACCATCACTGACGGAGGATCCCTTAAGCTTACCTGTTCCTTTGAGAAGAAGACCCGGACACCGGAAGAACATTCCGCAGTCATCGGCGTGGATGTCGGCATCACGGATGCATTCCATACCTCAGAGGGACAGGCAATCGAGAGTTTCCAGCCTGTCATAGAGTTTTATCAGACGGAAGTAGAACCTGCTTTTGGAAAGCTCTCCACTCTGCGGAACCGCAAACAGCAGTTACGCCGGTTCTTAAAGAAGCATAAGGGGGTACTGCCGGAAAAGGTCATCCTTAACCTGAGGAAACGGATAGACCATTTGGAAAAAGACATCCGGCAGGCACACGCACCGTACCGGAGGAAACGGCATTACTACCAGCTTGTAGAGTATACTGTACGCAATGCCGTAAATACTTACATAGAAAGCCTGAATGGGGATAAAACGGTACTCACAGCGATGGAACTGCTGGATATCAAAGAATTTAACAAAAGCCGCAGGGTAAACGGGATGCTCTCTGACTTTTCCAGGGGAAAGCTTGCGGAGAAGCTGATGGAAGAACTGTCCTGGCATGGCTTTCCGTTTGTGCAGGTAGAGCCGGCATATACCAGCCAGATCTGCCCGGTGTGCGGATGCCTTGACAAGGCAAGCCGTAACGGGAAAGTGTTCCATTGTACCTGCTGCGGGCATACCGATGATGCAGACCACGTTGGCAGCATCAATATCAAGGCCCGCGCAGAGGATAAGGAACTGATCGGTATCTGTGAAAAGTATCCGTATTCAAAGAAGGAACGTCATGCAGCGATACAGGCACTGCAGGCAGAACGGAACATGGAGTGGAAGAAAGAACAGGCTGTGACTGCCTGAAGCAGAACAGGGCTCCGCCCCTGTCATATGGACTACCAATGGGATACTCTGCACTTGTGCAGGGCGTGTCGGTCTAAAGAGTGTGTACCATTGTCAGCCTACGCAACTGACAAAAGAGGCATTCCTCGGAGGACGACGGCTGCTGGGTAGCTGAACCATAAGAAAAGCCCCGGTTTTACCGGGGGCCAGTAAGATGCTCGATTATTCAATAGCCGTAGTAGTTCACGTCTTATGTTTGTACGAGATGGCAACCTGCACGTTGCCTTCTGCGGTGGAGGAAGTTAAAAAGGAAAGTGTTGGGCCTGAGACAAAATCAGGTGTGTAACATTTTCGTCAATCACTCCTTTCGTTTATGACACCTGCGGGGCTCGAAATTGACCGCAGGTGTCTTTTTTTGCATAATAGTTTATAGAAAGCCGGACTGTTGAACAGTCTGGATATTCCTTTTCAGACCGGTATAAGCGACAGGTTCAGGAGCATGAACAATCAGAAGCAAATAAAATATCTGGAATGGTAGTGGTTAAAAAAGATTTCTCCTTCTTTATCCATCCATTTTTCATGTTTTCTGCATATGAAAACTTACGTTCGTTTTGCTTGCTAATTTGTCCAAAATATGGCATATTAATATGGTATATAAGAAAAGGAGAGATGTGTTGTGATATTGATTACGGTTGTTGATGATCGTATGGGAATGTGCTTTAACCGGCGAAGGCTGAGTCGGGACAGAGTTCTATCTGATAAGATATTGACTTTAACTAATGGAAAAGTCCTTTGGATGAGCTCTTATTCGGAAAAACTTTTCGGTTCTGTCAAACACTCCCAGATCAATATAGATGATGATTGCCTTCGGGAGGCAGCAGCAGGTGAGTATTGCTTTGTAGAAACAGAGGATCCAGCTACAGCCAAAGACTGGATTGAGCAGATCATTCTTTTTAAATGGAATCGCAGGTATCCTGCAGATGTATTCTTTAACATTGATCTGAATGGATGGAAACTTAAATATTCCGAAGATTTTGAGGGAAATTCACATGACAAGATTACAATGGAGGTATACGATGCAAAAAAATAAAAAATTTCTTTTACCCATAATAACTGCCATAAGCATTCTGTTTTCAGGATATATTCCTGTAATGGCTGATGTTGATCTTTCTACTATTCCTGCATACACAGGAGAACCTTACGTGGAAATCAACGATAATGTTCCGGATTTTCCGGAAGATGACTTTACAACCGATTCCTTTGAGTCATACAGTGATCTGGATAACTTAGGCAGATGTGGTGTCGCATACGCCAATATAGGACAGGATCTCATACCTACCGAAAAAAGAGGTTCTATCGGTCAGGTAAAACCTTCTGGATGGCATACGCAGAAATACGATAATGTGGATGGCAAATTTGCCTACAACCGCTGCCACCTGATTGGATACCAGTTGACAGCAGAAAATGCAAATGAGAAAAATCTGATTACCGGTACAAGGTATCTGAACGTAGAAGGAATGCTGCCATTTGAAAATATGGTGGCCGACTACATTAAAGAAACTGATTACCATGTTTTATACAGGGTTACTCCAATATTTGATGGAGATAATCTTGTTGCAGACGGTGTGCAGATGGAAGCTGAGTCCGTGGAAGACAATGGAGATGGTATTCTCTTTAATGTTTTTTGCTATAATGTGCAGCCTGGCATCAATATTGATTATGCTACCGGGGACAGCTCTTTGTCTGGAGAAAGCACAGATGTTTCCGCGGATACAGCAAATACGGAATATGTGTTAAATGTGAATACAAAGAAATTCCATAAACCTACATGTTCCGCAGCCAAACAGATGAAAGAAGAAAATAAACAGGAGTATTCCGGTTTCAGGGATGATTTAATTGCCCAGGGATATGAGCCTTGCAAGAAATGCAATCCGTAAATAATATAATGTAACCGTGGACAGCTAAAGAAGCTGATTCACTCCTTTCGTTTTGACACCTGTAGGGTTTGAAATTGACCGCAGGTGTCTGTTTTTTTTGTATAACAGTTTTTTGCTAACCTTATTAATACAACGAAGTATGTTCCTCTCCGCGGATATAATACAGATTAACGTTTTGATTCAACAAAACCACCAGTCCAGTACGGCAAGGTTCTTTTAAAATTATTCGTAAAAAAAATGAAATCAGCATTGCTTTACATAATATATTTATTGTTAACTGTGTCAAGTAAAGCTGAGAATTATTCTTTCCGCGGAGCAATCCCCAAGTTACATTTTGCAAAAACTGCGGATTGTTTTCTGCGGATGTCAGAAGTATATAAGCAGCGGAGTGTGATTTCCGCGGAATATATTTATTCTATGTTTCGCAGTACCGTATGACGCCAACTTAATAGTTCTCAAAATAAAGACCATTTTTTCGCACCAGAATCACCATGATGGATTATCAACTATAATTAGCCCATGAACAGCAGAGATGCTGATTGTATTTTTTTCTCTTTTCATCTTATTTTATGGCACCTGTGGTAGAGAACACAGGTGTCTTTTAATATATGGAGGTTTCAAAGGATCTGGTTACAAAACTGAAAAAATAACCAGATTTGATGTTGTGGGATTCTGATTCATGTGAGTCGAAAAGACAGCAAAATTATAAATTTTCAGCTCTTTTGCCTTATCAGAAAAATCTAAAATAGACAGAAGTATCCAATCATGTTATAATTCAGATGAATAGAGTAGCGTCCATATTGGAATGTAAAAAGTATCATAAACTTATACATTATCAAAAGTAGATCCACAGTGAACATACTCCCACTTATAGAAGAGGGAGCTTCCTGCCTAACCGGGTGACTTATTATGCACGTCTGTAAGCGTGACCCCGTAGCTCGGACAGGCTACTCCGGCGTTCCACCGGTAAGGTTTTCAGTTACCAACAGACTGCTTACGCAATCGTAGAAATCAGGGCAGGTTTTTTATAACCCTCCACTGATGGTCTGAACATATTTTCTTCCAGGATCCGGAAGGCCTCTTCCAGGATATTGACTGCAGCATTTTTGTCGCGGTTCATCGTATGCCCGCACTCCCTGCATTCGTACACCCTGTCATTTAGCTTCAGATCCTTATCTATGCTGCCGCAGTGACTGCAGGTCTTTGAGGACGGGTACCATCTTCCCACACGTATGAGGAGTTTCCCAAATTTATTACACAGTTCCTCAAGGATCTGTGTAAATTTCCCCCAGCCGACATCGGAAACGGACTTCCCGAGCTTCAGGCCTTTTTTCATTGCGGCCATGTCAAGATCCTCGATCGCGATCAGGTCATACTTCCGTACAAGTCTTACGGCAATCTGGTGCAGGAAATCGTCCCTGCGGTGCTTGGCTTTCGCATGCAGGCGGGCGATCTTCTGGCACTGTTTTGCGTAATTGCAGGAATCTTTGACCATATGGGAGAGTCTGCGCTGCTCCTTTGCGATCCTGGATTCAAGTTTACGGTATTGTTTCATAAAACGGATCTCATTCCCGTTTATTTCATAGGAAGGTTTCTTCCCGGTGTTATCCACATACAGGAACGGTACCGACATATCAAGGCCGATGGCGGAAACGGCGTCCCGATCCCCTGCCTTAAAGAACTGCTGAAGGCCGAAAGAGGGTTCTGCCTCCTCTGCCGGATATTCGAATGTAATGGAAAAGTACCATTTTCCATCCGGTTCATGGATGACGGTCACATTTTTCAGCTGGCCACCTGGCCTGACCGGTATGTGCATGGAGAGCCGGATCGGGTCTGCAATCTTGGGCAGACGGATCCCGTCCCCTTCAAAACGGATGTTGTTTTTACAGAAGTTCGTTGTATATGTATCCCTGCAGCAGTGTTTCTTTTTATAACGGGGTTTTCCCTTGTCCCCGGAAAAATAGTCACTCCGGGCTTTTTCCAGGTTCAGCTGCACATTTAACAGGGCATAGGAATCCACGTCGCTCAGCCATTCCAGCCCGGAAGTACCCTTGTAATCCGCAGGTGTCATGGGGATCGTTTTCCACAGTTCCCTCCACATCAGTTCATAGTCGGAAAGCATCCGGTTCCACATGAACCTTGCCGCCCCGATGTTCTGTTTAAGAAAAGATTCCTGTTCCTCTGTCGGATACCCCCGGAAACGGTATGCGATAAACATGGTATCTGCGTCTGCCATACGTCTGGAAGAAGATTTCTTCCTTTTCTTCTCCTTCTGTGGTGGCACATAGTTACCGTCTATCACATCATACAGGCTGCATGATGGCACAAAGGAATCCGCAAGATGCTGCAGTCTGCAGTTTGTCTCGCATGTCTGGATAAAATCAGTGATCTTTACTTTACGTCTCGCCATACATAATCCCTCCTGTATTATTTTCGGTCTGAAATCTGATTCATATATTTCAGACATCACTAATATGATGAATTTTTAAAAAAATGAGAATTCCGCTCACCGCCTGTAGAAGGCCACTGAAAAAGTCCTTTTTGCGTATAAATTAACACAAAATAAAGTACATCAATCAACTTTGAGACACTGTATATAGTATGAAAAAACAGTTTTTCAGTGGCGTCCCTGTAGAGGCGGGAGAACCCTTCTCGAAAACTTGTTGGAACCCCTTACGGGGAATATTACCAGGAGGAGTCAATATGGATATTAATGCAGAAGCATGTATTAAGCAAGGAGAGGAACTGGGAAGGATTGCCAAAAAGAAATCCGCATTAAAATATCAAATGCAAAACATTGCAAATAATTTGATATACACACCCCTAAGGATTCTCTTGAGAAGCTATGCCAGCTTTGTTTAATATATGAAATCGATGCAATGCCGCTGATCGAAGTAATGTCAGAGAATGATGGACAAAATTGTCAGAAAGCGTGTCAATACTTCATTAGCGGGTTTACAAAAGGAAAACTAAAGTAGCTCTATCAGAAAAAGCAGGCAAAATGCCTGCTTTTTAAGCGAAAGAGAAAGTTTGTATATTTTCTTTAAATTCTTTATCTTTGGCAGAAATGTTTGAAGATGTAGCAAATCATATTTTTGCCAAACAATCCGACTTGAGAAAGGAAATAGGTGAGATTATGGGTGGAAGAATTCTTGAACTGGAATCCGAGAGATTGCTAAGAACCGGTAAAGAACAAGGTTTAATTCAAGGCGAAGAAAAAGCCAAATTGGATATTGCCAAAAAAATGCTGGAACGAGGCTTTTCTCTGGAAGATATTCAATTCTCTACCGAACTTTCAAAAAAGGAACTGGAAAAATTATAAATTGTCATTTTAAGGAGGTGGTGCTGACCATCTCCTTTTTTGTATCAAAATATTCTTCTCATATTTGCTATATAGTTGATGGATTAGTTTTTTATCAAATACAGAAAGAACAATTTTCATGTTCTTGCCCTTTCGTCATCTTACTTAAAACTCAAAAACGAAAGGAGAAAAATATGAGCAAAAAACCAGAAAACCTTAACACCATTCGCCAGTCCTGTGGCAGCAGAGTAGTAGTAGACGGGAGATCATGTATCGCCCCAATCACAGACAGAGAAATGTATGATAAATGCCTTCTCTACAGTGTTGAGAAGAATAAGCATGCAAAAGATTCTCTTATCTGGAAGCCCATGTCTGAAGACTGGAAAGAAAACTGCAGGGATCAATTTGGGTCCCAGGATACGGTCGAAGAAGCGGTCAGATTACATCCGCAGATGGACAGACGCCTGTTTGATCTTAAAGAACGCCTGCTTTCTTTTGCAGGAGAAGCGGTGTGCCTGCCAGCCTATGAGCCTGATCTGGAAAACATATTAAGTTATGGACAGTTTTGGCTTGGATACAATGCAGAAAGGATGCTGGGAGAGGATTGCCATTGTCACTCCAATTCAGCATTACTGTGGGAAGTCAACAAAGACAAGACTGTGATCTGTACCGGGTATGCGCTCTCCGCGGATGGAATGTGGAGACAACACAGCTGGCTGATACACAGAAAACCGCGATCCAACCGGGTAGTGGAGACGACAGAGCCGCGGATACTGTATTTTGGTTTTGCCATGACACTGGAACTCTGTGAGAAGTTTGTGAGTTACAACGTCTGGTAAATAAGGCAAAGAGATGTTTCAGGAATTAATTTTTGAGGCATCTCCTTTTTTACGTACAAAAAGGCCGCAGAAATACTGCGACCTTACCGGCTTGATATTAATAAATATTAAAGACCATAATGTTTAAACAGTTCCTGCTTATAAGCATCGTCTTTTGTCATTCTTTCGAAAGCATCATAATTTTGGTCTCTGACAAGGAATGAAATCAACTTATTGTAGCGTTCGCTTTCCTCCCTGCGACCTTCTTCTCGACCTTTATCCATATAATCATTTCGCATCATTTCCAGAGTCATATAGTCTTTCCTCCATTCTTCATTCGAACGAGCTTTACGCAAAGCTTCATCCATATTATTGATTAATGGGTTCATGCATTTTTCTGGAACCTTAGATGTACGAATATAAGTAAGGAGTTCTTTTATCTCAGGTGAGATATACGAATCATCGTTTCCGTTTACGTTAACGAAAACTTTGATAGCATCATCTCCAAGCCTTAATTTCGGATATTCTATGCATTGATTTTCGAAAGTGTAGATATATCCATCTCTTCCGAAGAGATCAAAAGTACAAATGAATATGACAAAACTTTTTTTGAGTTTTGAGTAATCCACTCCCTTTTTTATCAGATCCATATCAATAAAGCCCTGGTAGTAGCGGCTTCTTTTGGGGATATTTTTGAAAAAAGATGTCTGCATTTCGCAGTCATATACTGTTTTTCCATCATCCACATAAATATCCAACCTCACGCTTTTGGCGTCTACCTTAAGATCTATTGTTTTCTGAGGTTCCAAATACTCGATATGATCAATTTTAATACCAAGTATTTCTTCGAGAAAAGGTTTGCAAATATTTTTATCCTGCATGATTTTGCAGAACATAAAGTCATTTGTAAAGCCCAATTCCTCGTACTTTTGTATTTGAGTCATGTACGGATTCCTCCTAGTTATATTTTAATCTGACAACAAGTGGATGTCAAGCCGGTTTTCTCCTGTCGTTTCAGATCAATAGTAATATGAACATCAAAGACATTATTAAAAATCTTCAGTACTCTGCTCCAAGTATATCGCTCCGCGGATGGAATGTGGAGACAACACAGCTGGCTGATACACAGAAACCCGCGATCCAACCGGGTTGTTGAAATAACAAGACCAAGGGTTTTGTATTATGGTTTTGCTATGACACCGGAACTTTGTGAGAGGTTTGTGAGTTACAACGTCTGCTAAAATAATCTTATCCATTCTTTTCACCCTTCTTTTATCAAAATCTTTTTTATCTGTTCTATAATTTTCTCAGGAACACTATCATCTATATTCATAAGTTGGCTATACATTCGGACACCTTGATATGCGAATACAAATAAATCAAAAACCCCAGCAATGTCTACTTGGTTAAATTCTTTGCGAGATATGCCATATTGTATTAAGGCATCCCAAGAATTGAATGAAGCTTTATACTGTTTTATTAAGAGATTATCGTTCCCCTCTATTTTCTTTCTGCTAAAATATTCATAAATTGCTATACTTAATGAGCTTTCACTATCAATCATTTCATCTCTGTACTTTTGAAGTATTTCATCTAAAATTTGAGGCGCGGGAATTTTTGCCTCCATTTTTTCTTTAAAACTATTATTCTGGGCAACTAAAAATGTTTCTATTATCTCTGAAAAGATCTGGTCTGTACTATCATAGTGGCGATACAATCCACCTCTACTTAAGCCAGTTATTTCACAAATATCTTTCATGGTTACATCTTTAAACCCTCTAATTGCAAATAATTTATATGCCTGCTCTTTGATAAGACGCTTTGTCTCGTTTCCTTTTTTGCTCATGTTCTTTGCTCCTTTTTTGCGACACGAATGTTTCTAAACACATTATGCGACATAAGTATCGCTTTGTCAAGATGGATATAAATAGTTTGATATATGAATTGAAACCTCCACACGACTAAAGTCGCGGGATTCCCGCACTCCCCGAAGGGGAAGCACTTGAAGAGGACCCGAGCTTCACTACAGCAGGCGGACCCCTACAGGTATAGCCCCCGGGCGGCAGACGGCCGATCTTCCAGGCATGGTCTGTCCCTTAGTTTTGCATGACTCTCTTCCAGTTTACGGACTAAGCTTTCGAGGGGACACAGACCGGAGGCCTGTGTCCTGTACTTGCAACCGAAGGAGTGGTTTCTGCCCCCTGTGGCCGGATCAACATGTTTTCTGGGAAACGGTGGTTTACGGGATACTCCGGCAGGATCTGCCGTTTATCAGAATCCAAAGCATGCCGGACGTGACTGTCCGGAGGCCTTCATCTTCATGATCAGTTCCGCCTGCATCCTTACAAACTGTCCGAACAGCTGCAGGCATTTTTCCCTGTCCGGTTTTTCCGGGGTGCCCATGCAGGACTGGAGGAACGCACTGTAGAGATCCCTCTGTACGACCTGCCCTGCTACGGTCTTAAACCGTCTGGAAAGCTCCACTTTGATATACGCATCCAGGTCATGGTCATACTGGCTTGCACGGTACTTCCATTTATCAGTTTCCATATAGGCAAGTCCATACTGGACACATTTCTGTTTCAGCCTGGTCTGGAACAGGGCCGGACTGCGGTCGTTCACAGACTTTCCAAAACGTTTTTTGCGTTTATACTTACGGACTATCTTTACGGAGCCGTCCTTCTTCTTTACTTCTGACAGTTTGTCCTGCCGTTCCGTCTTCTTCGACCTCTTTGCCAGTGCGGAGAATTCCATGGGTTCGTTTACAAAAGAGGATGCGGACTGTATCATCCGGTTCAGCAGGTTTTCATGCCGGCATTTGGCGTATGCCGATTTTCTGCGGTACAGTTCCCGCAGCTTCGCCTTTTTCCTGAGACAGTTTTTGGAAAACGTCCAGTGTTTTTCCTTCCACCCGGATCTTTTCCTGCAGGTGCCGTCTTCCTTGAACTTGTCCGGGTTCGTCTTTCTGGTGGAAACATCGATCTGTCTCTGGAGCTTTGTGATCTCCTTATTGTAATCCACACACTGGGGAGCCAGCTCTTCCAGGAACACGGCATCCCCGGATACAGCAGCGACTGTGGAAGTCCCCTCGTCAATGCCCATGACGGACTTTCCGGGATCCATCTTCTTCGGAGCCTCCCCTTTCATATAAATGTCCACATAATACTTATATCCGGAACGGAACCAGATCCTTTTGATCTCGCAGTAGCAGATCTTACCGGAGGACAGGGATTCGTTGACATAGTTCCTGCCGCCCGGCAGGTCGGCCTTTGAAAGATCGTATCTTACCGGGATGGTGATGCCGTTCCAGGTGATATAGCAGTTTACCTCATGTTTTTCATCGTCCTGGTCAAAATGGAGGATCACGCCATTGGAACAGCTTTTTCCCGGGATCGTAGTGAAGTCACGCTCTTTCTTATAATGGATATCTTTGCCGTCCCCGTACAGTACTTTCTCAAGGCCTTTGAGGATATGGGCGACCTCTGCCTGCACCTGGTGGGAGGAGATATTTTTCTTATACCGTCTCTGCATGACACTGGCATATTTTTCCAGACCGCTCTTGGTCAGGCCCAGCTCTTTGATGGTCTCATCCATAAGACCGGAGATACGCGCCAGGTCCGCAGCCATCTCCTTATGATTGTCGGGATCCAGTTTTTTCAGTCGTCCGTATTCTTTTTTTAATTCCTGGTATACCCTGTCTTTCTCCAGCCTGGACAGCTGTTTTTTAACATGCTTGCGGAGCTGGTTGCTGATATGCGCCAGAATCCGGAAACGTTTTTCCACGATCGGTTCTGTACGGCATTCTTGGTTCAATTCGTAAATAAGGCAAAGAGATGTTTCAGGAATTAATTTTTGAGACATCTTTTTTTTCAAGCAGAAAAATGGCAGGGAAACTCCATATGTAGCTGATACTTTTCTTTTGAGCTTGCAGGTGAAAGTTTTTTTGTATTATAATATGAAAAGAAAGTTCTCTTATATTTGCCGAAAAACAAAATTCAGCCGGAATGCATTATTTATTAGAAAAATCACAAGAGACATTACCAGATATCATAGTAAAAAACAGCATAAGAGGAGAGTAATAATTTGAGTCAAATACCTGCAATTGTTGATTATCTGAAAGAATTAAATATATTATCTGTAATAGTCAGGATACTTCTAGCCATTATCTGCGGAGGAGTTATAGGAATTGAGAGAAGACGGGCTCACCAGTCCGCAGGAATGAGAACATATATGTTGGTATGTATGGGTGCAGCTATTGTCATGGCAACGGGACAGTATATGTACGACACTTTCAAAACCGGAGATCCTTCCAGGCTTGGAGCCCAGGTGATCAGCGGTATTGGTTTCCTGGGTGCTGGAAGTATTATCACCTCCGGAAAAACGAAAGTAAGAGGCTTGACAACCGCAGCAGGATTGTGGGTTTCGGCCTGCATTGGTCTTGCCTTGGGCATTGGATTCTACAGTGCAGGTTTGATTGCTACGCTGGTCGTTTATCTTATCATGGCGCGACTAAAAAGACTGGAGTATCGATTTCTGGTAGATGATATTTATTTGGAAATTTATTTGGAGTATGACGATGCGCTTTCTGTTTCTGATATCGCACAGCAGGCTGAAAGAAACGGCCTGAAAATCGAGGAGGTGCAACATGGAACCAAAGGAAAAGGATTTCAGAAGGCATTGATTACTTTCAGAAATACCCAAAATGAAAGCAGGGATCATGTCCTGAAAATACTTGAGCATGTGGAAGGCGTAAGGTACGTAAAATACATATATTAATTTTAATCTGCGCCCAATGCTTCTTCCTCAGATAAGACTTTTTTCGTATCAGAAACTCCATCTTATGATTTCTGCTATATTTTCCTTACCAAAGAGATTTTTCTTGCGCCATCTTGAAGATCTTTTTGGTAATGCTAACATACGGAGCTGCCAGCTACAGCTCCGCGGATTTTCTCCTTCGTGTTTCCGCGGCTCTGACCTATGGGGGTTGGGGCTGCGGATTTTGTTTGTTGAGAAGGGGAAAAAATTATGCTATGATACAAAAAATGTAGGAAAGGATGGATAACTATGGATGATAAAAGGATTGCCGCAGCAGAACATAAACACCTCATTCCTCTGGACAGGATCAACGGATATGATGTCCGTCCCGGTTTCTACGGGATCAATGGGGCAACCGCCCTCAGGGAGGGTGTAAATTTTACGGTCTGCTCCGTGGAGGCAACAGACATGGAACTACTTCTGTATCACAGAGGAGAAAAAGAGCCGTATGCGGTTCTTCCTTTTCCCAAACATTACCGGATCGGTGGAGTGTATTCCATGTTCGTTTTTGGACTGGATATCTTTGATTTCGAATATGCCTATCGGGTAGATGGTCCATATGAGCCAAAAAAAGGTCTTATTTTTGACAGATCAAAGCCGCTTCTGGATCCCTATGCAAAAGCAGTCACAGGTCAGAGTGTATGGGGCGAACAGCCTAATCAGGACCATGAGTACCGGGCAAGAGTGGTTGTCAATGATTTTGACTGGGGCGATCATGTGGATCCGGTCAGACCGATTGAGGATCTGATCATATACGAGCTTCATGTCCGCGGATTTACCAAAGACCCTTCCTCCAATGTCGCTCATCCCGGCACCTTTGAGGGAATCCGGGAAAAAATCCCCTATCTCAAGGATCTGGGGATTACCGCTGTGGAATTAATGCCTGTTTTTGAGTTCGATGAAACCATGGGAAAGAGAGAGGTTAACGGCCGGACTCTTCTGGACTACTGGGGATATAATCCGGTAAGCTTTTTTGCCCCGAACACCAGTTATACAGCCAAAAAAGAATTCAACCGGGAAGGGGATGAGCTGAAAGACCTGATCAAAGATCTGAATAGCAACGGTATCGAAGTGATCCTGGATGTTGTTTTTAACCATACGGCAGAAGGAAACGAAAATGGTCCCTTTTTCTCATTTAAAGGATTCGATAACCGCATCTATTATATTCTGACTCCGGAGGGCTGGTATTATAATTTCAGTGGATGCGGAAACACACTGAACTGTAATCATCCAGTAGTGCAGCAGATGATCCTTGAGTGCCTGCGGTATTGGACGATCGAATATCATGTGGACGGTTTCCGGTTTGATCTGGCCAGCATTTTGGGGAGAAATGAAGACGGTTCTCCTGCAAACCAGCCTCCGCTTCTGAAAAATCTTGCGGAAGATCCGATCCTTCGGAACGTAAAACTGATCGCAGAAGCCTGGGATGCCGGTGGGCTTTATCAGGTCGGCAGCTTTCCGGCTTTTTCCCGCTGGGCGGAATGGAATGGTAAATACCGGGATGACATGAGGAGTTTCCTGAAAGGAGATTACTGGTTTGCCGAAGCAGCAGCAAACAGGCTCATCGGATCTCCGGATCTGTATACAGGACAGTACAAAGGATATGCATCCTCCATTAATTTCCTTACCTGCCATGACGGATTCTCTCTTTGGGATCTCTACTCCTACAATGAAAAGCATAATGAGGACAACGGCTGGAACAACACTGATGGAAATGATGACAACCGAAGCTGGAACTGCGGAGTGGAGGGCGAGACAGAAGATCCGGAAGTCCTCAGACTTCGCTTCAGGATGATAAAAAATGCCTGTGCAGTACTGATGTGCAGTCGTGGAACTCCCATGTTTCTTGCAGGAGATGAGTTTGGCGATACCCGTTTTGGAAACAATAATCCATATTGTCAGGACAACGAGATTTCATGGCTGGACTGGAAACGGCTGAATACGAATCAGACCCTATATCAGTTTTTTAAAAAGATGATCCAGTTTCGGAGGGAGCATCCAGCAATCCGAAATAACCTGGATCCTTCAGATACCGGTTTTCCGGCAGTAAGCATCCATACAAACCAACCATGGGATACCTCTATCAATCAGGAAACAAAATGTCTGGCAGTCTGCTATGCCGGAAAGACTGAGCAGGGAGAGGATCTGGTATATGTAGCGCTGAATGTATATTGGGAAAAACAGCGATTTGAGCTTCCAAAGCTTCCGGATACCTATGAATGGAGACGTTTTGTAGATACTGCATTGGACGAAGCAGACGAAGTAACCATTACCGAATACTGGCTCCAGCCTCGTTCTGTGGCAGTATTTATCGGTACACGAAAGGAAATATAGTTTTTCGCAAATTTTCTTTTTCTTTTTTTAATCTAAAATGACTAAAGAAGAATCATTATTTGATACAGAATTTGTTTAAGAACAGCTTACTCCATAGCAGAAAAACTTTTTTTACCTCCACGGAATTTCCGCGGAGGTATTTTTTTACAAAAAAGAGCCTGCGGTACACCGTATCTTATAGTGTTTTCTTATTTTGTTGTGCTTCTGCGTAAACCAAGCACAATTATTTTGCAAGCCAAGTAATTAACATAATATTTTTACGGTAACCTTAACAGAATTTCTTGTCCTACGATATTGTCTGCGGCTCCTGCTATGCCGCGGATTTTTTTCAATTTTTAGTCAATTTTTAAACAATGACAGAGAATAATGCTGTTTTGTCTTACAAAAAAGTGAATTCGAATTCACTTTTTCAGGTGATCCAGCAGGGTACCTGTAAAACAGATTTGTCATATTGTGTTTGAACAGGAAGTTTTGTATGAAAATCCGGCTCAATAAATAAACTCTATATTAATCATGAGGAGGTCTGGTAGAAAGGAGGAGAAATAGACTGTTCTATGCCAGGCAGAGGAAAGGCCCGTACATTGACGGAAATCCTCACAAGGTAGTATAATCAATCATAACAACACGAAAGGAGAAAGTCCTTAAATGTCTAAGGCAGATTCAATAAAAGATATACGTTTTAAGCTAAGAAAATTATGTGATATAACCGATGAATTAATGGAGAATTTAACCAAACTCCATGATTCTGTACATAACGGCAGTTTTATCCCGGAGACATTGAACCAGAAGATGACAGACGGTCTCCGCAGCATCAGCCAGCTGCAGACAGAGATCTTCCAGGAATATGCTTCCCTTGAGATAGGAGATCTCCCGGACTATATCGAAGAGATGGAAACTGTTTTGTCAGAATATCAGAAAAAGCTGGAAGAACAGGAAAGATATCAGGAAGCTGTCCGTTTCTTTTTCTCCCTGCATTCTGATAACAAAGAGATTGAAGACCTTCTGGATGCAAGGAAAGAACAATTAAAACAGGTTAGTTCTATAAGAGATACAGAAAGCCTGCTGCCATATCTGCTGGTAAAACAGGTATTTGAAGAAACGGATATGCAGAAAAAATTTACCCTGATGTACCAGCTCCCGCAGTTTTTCGAAGAAGCCATTTTTACCGGGATCGGCTGTGGAAAAATCATGCCCTCCGCGGAGAAAGAGTTTGATGCGGACACTGATGTAAAGGGTGGTGAAGCAAGAATATCCGATATACCAGAAGAAACAGAAGATAACGCCCCGGATCTGATTTCAGAGGAGACAGCAGCTACGCTGGTTTCAGAGGATGAGACAGAAGATGAGTGGAACGAACTGGGGATTGAAAACCCGTCCCTTGTATGTTATAAGGAACAGCCGGAATTACTGACAAAAAAAGATTCTCCAAAGGCTAAGGATAAATTCGGAGTAAGCAGATTCAAGGGAGATATGAAAAAGCAGCTCTGTTTGCATAAATTAGACTGCCTGATCGAAGCTGTGAACGGAAGCATATATACCAAGGAATCCATGGCCATAAACCATAACCAGCAGGAAGGTTTTTTTGATCTGGCTACAGACAAGCTGTACCAGATGGGGTATCTTACCAGATACTATGTGAACGGGATGGAAGAGTTTTATACCCTCTCATCCAGAGGAGAGAAAGCCTTTTCTACAAAAGAATCTTTTTCATTTATCAAAGACCTGACTCCCGGCCTTGAAAGCAACCCGCTGTCTGGAAGAGAAGAGATAGAGGATACCACAAATGCAGCCATCAGCCGCATCCTTCTTTCTGACTGCTATAAAAAAATAATTCTTATCGATCCTTCTTATACTTTTTCAAAAAGGAAGCTTTTTGTATTAAACGATGCCTTTATATTAACCCTTCCTTTAGTGAAAGACGAATTAACAGTTTTTTTTGTCGGGATCGTAACAGAACGCATAGACACGTTCAGAGATATCCGCACAAACATCAAAAAGATCTCGGAATCATATACCCCGGATTTCCTGATCGTGATCGAACCTGACAGGGATATGGCATCTAATATCGCAGATTGGATCGAAACGTTTTCCAGTATCACCACCACAGTGGGATACTGCGTGTACCATGAGGATGATATGTTTGATATTACGGGGGCTCCTCTGGAAGTCCGTTCCTTCGACGAAGCAGATATGGAAGACGAGACGGATGACTGTGAATTCTTCCTTGAAGAGAACGAGACAGATGACTGTGAATTCTTCCCTGAAGAGGACGAAGCGGGTGTTTTTGAAATTCATGATGATATAGAGGAGGATGTTCCAGATGATATAGGGGAAAATGTCCCGGATGAAAAAAAGGAAGTCTTGGAAGCATCAGGTCAGACAATGCTTCCTGTATATCTGGAGATGCTCGCATCCGGACAATATTATGCGGCAGCCGCATATCTGAAGGCACTCTCAAATGAATCCCCTTCTTACCAGTCTGTTTACCGGCAGGCTGCTTATGCCCTGAACGATCCCATGGAAAACTGCAGCTATAATTCCAACACGGTCATGGATGTCTACACCATCCCCATATCCGATTACTTCCTGCTCTCTGCCGTAATCAGGACGTATTTTTATGATCAGTTTAATTATGACTATTCCCTCCCTCAGCTTCAGGCTACGGTGTCCAGAAACAGCGTTTTAAAAGAGTTTCGTTTCGTAGAAGAGATCCTGTATATGCTGTTTGAGTTTAAAATGACTTATCACACCGGCATGGACCGGTATGCCGATTACCGGAAGAAAGACCAAAACGTCTTTGAATCAAGTATGGAGCAGATCAGACATGAGGCAAAAGGATATCTGGACAATTACTGTTCCGGATTTCAAAAAGAAAATGCCTCCCATAAAAGGTTCATCGAAACATACCGGCTGATCTTAGGACCAAAGAGTGATCTTTGCGAATACCTGAAAGCAGTGTCTGAGGACAACCGCGAGATGTTAGAGATGCTGGAAGACTTTCTGTCTGAAAACTATGTGAAGGACAAAGCCTCCATATGCGAGGAGAACATCGATCCGAATAAGATCGACTGTGCACTTGACAGATTCTGGGATAAAGCTACTAATAACATCCGCCTCCTGAAACGTTCCTCCGACCTGTTGAGCAGCCTGCGGATGAACCTGTTTAAAAAGGTACAGAAAGTAGTAAGTGTTCTGTGTTCTTACGTTTTTTTGTGCAGATCCCGTGTTTCCATCCAGGATGATCCGGCTTCCACCGTTTATAAGAAGCACAGGGAACCTCTCCTTGAAAAAATCGGGCATGCGGTAGAAAGCCTCGCATCTGATGCTTCGGATACATGGGTTCTTGCAGGCAGAAAGGTCCTTGCAGAAACATTACTGGAGATCCGCGCAAGGATTTCAGGGGAATACGTAAACAACAGATATTTTTACATTGATTTCCTCAAGAACGATAAGATTCTTCTTGATGACAGCTTCCTTCCGGTACTGGAAGAAGTCCGGGAGCTTCCCGCCTTTTCCGTTACAGAACGCATCCTGCATCATTGTGAGGAACCTTCCGACAAGAGCTGGGAAGATCGCATCGATGATATTTACAGGAGTGAAGATAATTATGGCTCCGCGGAGCTGATCTTTAAATATGTGAAAGACCGGGGGATCCCTTTTAAAAACCTGGAAGAGCAGATGGAAGTAAAAGACACTGCAATGAAATATCCACAAAGTGACATGGAGAACAAGCGCAGGGAATTCATCGAAGATCTGGAGCTGGCCCAGAGTTACGGACAGATCGACAATTCCAGGGTCAACGCCAAAGAGGTCATATTACAGGTCATGGAAAGCTGGTTTGAATGGGCAAAGGAAACTGCCAATTACGGTTTCTTCTCAAAGATCCTGGAAGCATTCATGGACAGGATCCATGAAGGTGCAAAGGCAAGGGAAAAGGAACTTGATGATGAACTCCGGGTGTACCTGTCTAAAAATGAAAAAAACATCGAATCCGTTTCCTCGGTCGTGACACAGATCATGGACCGTATCCGCCAGCAGAACTATGCTGCCGCGGAAGACCTGTTAAACCGTCTGATCAGAAATGACCTGGAAACCGATGATTTCCTGCAGCAGGAAGATTATCTGGCTGATTTTTTAAATGAATTTAGCGTCAATTATCAGAAGACAGCAAATTCCGGGGTTACTTTAAAATCCCTCCTGTCTTCCTATCGGAGCAATAAAGATACAAAGGGCGGAAACAAGCTTCTGGAAAACTGGATGAAAGGAAACGGCCTCGGAGAAGGCAGGCTCCTGGTACTGTTAAACACGCTCGGGTTTAACGTGGACTACATTAAAACGGAGCCACGGATCCATGGTAAGATTGAAAGCTACCTTGTTATGCTCAAAAAGCCACTGAACGGCAGAAAAAGCAATTACAAACATCCGATCTCTGCCTTTGGTTCGGAAGCGGAGACAAAAGGGTTCCGCATTGTCTGCCTTTACGGAAAGACAGATGCTTCCAGGCTGATAGATACATTTAAGGAGATCGGGAATGCCAAGAATACATTAGTGCTTCTGGACTATGCTTTATCCCTGGCTGACCGGAGGATCTTAGCCCGCAAGACCAAAACGGATTTAAGCGGAAAGATCTTTGCTGTCCTTGACCGCGTGGCACTTTTGTATCTGGCAAAACATTATTCAGAAACGGCAGTAAACCGTATGCTGATGTTTATCATCATGCCGTTTGCTTCCTATCAGCCCTATATTGACCAGTCCGCAGCAGTGATGCCTCCGGAACTCTTCATCGGCCGGCGGGAGGAACTGGAAAAGATCGAGTCCCCGACAGGCGTTAATCTGGTATACGGCGGAAGACAGTTAGGAAAGACAGCCCTCTTACGTATGGCACAGAAAGATGTGGATAAGAACGAAAACGGAGACCGTGCGGTCATCGTTGATATTCATGATAAAGATTACCATGAGGCTGCCGAAGCAGTATCCGCAGTCCTGTACGATGAAGGTATCCTCAAAAAGGAAAACATCACAGACGACTGGGGTATCCTTGCAAGGGATATTAAAAACCGCCTGCGGGACACCAAAGAGCCTATCCCGTATTTCCTTCTGCTGCTTGATGAGGCGGACCGTTTCATTGAGAGCAGTGAAGCCGTGAACTATCAGCCGTTTGATGCCTTAAAGGACATCCAGGGGATTGGATCCGGAAAATTCAAGTTTGTGGTTGCAGGATTACGCAACATCATCAGGTTTAAGAAATCTTCCGTATTAAAGAATAATAACAGTCTGGTCCATTTAGACTCCCTTACCATTAAGCCGTTTAAGGCAATGGAAGCCAGGGAACTTCTGGAGGTCCCGTTGTCCTATCTGGGATTCCGCTTCCCGAAAGACAGTGAGACGGAAGTCCTGGTCTCCACCATCTTTGGCACGACCAATTACTTCCCGGGTCTGTTGCAGTTATACTGCACGAAAATGATCGAGACCATGAAACGGGATTATGCCGGGTACTCTGAAAGTGAAACTCCTCCCTACTATGTAAGGAAAGAACATATCAAAAAAGTCCTGGCAGAGCAGTCCCTGCAGAATGACATTTATAACAAATTCTCGATCACCTTAAAGATCGGAAATGATGACTTTTACTATATCATCGCCCTGCTTGTCGCCTATCACTACCATAACGACAAGTCCTCCTCCGGGTGTGATGCCCGGAAACTGCTGGAGCTGGCGGATACCTACTGCATCAAAAAACTCACAGCCCTTGGGGAAGAAAAGATTGATGCCCTGATGGAAGAGATGTGTGAGCTGAACGTCCTGCAGCATACCGGTGACGGACGGTACCGTTTTGCCCGTCACAGTTTTTGTCAGATGATGGGGACTCCGGAACATATTGACAATGAACTGGAAAAGTACATGGAGGACTGACATGCTGGATAAAGTTTGGTGGACACATATCATAAAGGCACATAAGTTTGAGGAAGATATCGTAAAGGCGGCTGCGGAGGGAAAGAGTGTCCTCCTCTCCCTGCCGGAAAACGTGCCATGGAAAAACACGCTCTTGGATATGGTAGAAGAGCAGCTGAAACAGGAGAATTACAAAAACGCTTTTGAGTATGTAGAATGCCCAAAGGAGGAACCGGGACTGTTCCTTTTAAATAATTACTGCAGGAGGGAAAAAAGATCCTCCTACCGGTATGGGATCTCCTATGCCGAGTTTTTGGGGAAATGCCAGGATATCGTACTGAATGACCGGTATATCTGGGTACATGACATCCCGCAGGACCGTTGTGAGGAATGGCTGGATTTTGTGACAGAATATAATAAAAATGTAAAGGACAAGACTCCTGCCATCTTCATACTGGAAGTCCATGGTTTTTATGGAAGATCCCCAAAAGGCATCCAGAAACTGGTCTTTGACCAGGCCATCACAGCCTATGACCGTTTCGCTTTCTGTGCGCTGGCTGCAAGTGACAGTAATACCTGCCGCGAATATCTCCGTCCCTATCTGGCTGAACTTGTTTCCACCGTCTGCAGGGATGACATAGAGCTTTGTGCGGCATGCATCCAGAAAGGCGTGAGATTCTTAAAGGATCCCAAAAATACACTGAAACAGATCATTTCCACAGAATACCGCAGTGACGGGGAAAGGTATTCCTACTTACGGCTGGATGATCTGAGATTGCTGATATGGGAAACGCAGTTAAAGGCCGTATTCCCAGTCATCGAACAATACCGCAGTTTTTTTATCAAAAAATACAGCATCTATATCCAAAAAGCACTTCCCTTCAGCAATCCAAACGGACAGGACATCACTTCCCCGGAAGATGTGGAGATCGGAATGCTAGTCTATCTGGTCGGGAACGGGAATATCACACTGGCAGACAGCAGTGAATACCCGGAGCTGGAACGGTTCCGGGATGCCAGGAACAACCTGGCGCACTTAAATATCCTGGAACCTGAAGACGTGGAATTGATATTAAAAAGAGCAGAGACTTTGTAGCCAAAAACCCCACCGCTTAGCAGGCAGTGGGGTTTTCTTAAGACAGCTTATACTCTTTTGGAACCGTTTTTCCATGTCCTTTCATGTATGGTTTAACATAGACTGTTTTTCCAGTCTTATAGTGTCTGCAATGTCCGCGGACGCACCAGGCTTCCGTCAGTCTCTGGCGGGTTTTGCTGCGGAGTTTCCTCGTCACTTTTTCATTTGAGGAAATGACCCGGATGCCGTTAAGCGAAATGACACGTGGGGATTTCCTGGCCGGTTGCTTATCCGCGGAAGGCTTTTTCCTGCTTTTCCCTACGTCTGCTTTATTTTCCATTTCCTTAAGCTCAGGATGCTCGCTCAGATAATTAATGAATGCCATCACACGGATGAATCCAATGATATTCTGTGTACCTGGCTCCACATTCTCCCGCATATACTGGTCTGCCTTCTCAAATAACTTCTGCTTTCGGTAGACACTGACAAATGCATTGTCAAACGATTCTGCAGAAATGGATATCTCCTCTCCAAAGGATACGGAAATATCCGCAGTATAAGCCCAGAGAGGAGTAGCTACCGGAAGTGTCTTTTCTTTTCCACAATATTCCTGATAGGATTCGCAGTGGATCTTAAACGAATCTTCTTCCCTGTCCATGACCTCAAAGATCAGATAATCTTTTATCTTGTCTCCAGCCTGAACGGAAACCCCTTTCTCCAGAATGGGTGATGCATTAACGGAATCCGTTTCTTTCCCATCAAACATATTTCTCAGGGTTTCCTCCGTTACAATGATCTTATCCAGTCCTTCCGCCAGTGCTGCAAGCTCCCTTCCTTTCTTTTCCATCAAGAGATATATTTGCTTTGTTGTCTTCATCTTTTTCTCCTTTCGTTTGTTTGCTGTAAAAAAAATGATGAAACCAAAGAAAAGATGAAATTTTTGTTTTCCCTGCTATTCTTCATTTTTCCTTTGCAAGACAAAAGCGAAAGGAGAAACAGATATGCAAGACAAAAACGAAAGAGGATTGGTTGGGGATTTTTTCTGCGGAGCAGGAGGTGCAAGTGTCGGGATCGAAGAATTTGGCGTAAAGGTGGATTTTGCCGTAAACCATGACCAGACAGCGATCCGGCTTCATTCCAGGAACCATCCATCGACATATCATATGACGGAAGATATCTTTACCTCTGAAGTGGAACGGTTTGTTGCCGGAAGAAAGGTATCCCTGATCTGGGCATCACCGGACTGCACCCATTTCAGCAAAGCGAAAGGAAAGACTCCAAGGAAACAGGGGATACGGATGCTCCCTTATGCGGTATATTTCCATGCAGCACAGATCCATCCGGAGGTGATCTGTATGGAGAACGTGGCAGAGATCCAGGGCTGGTGTCCGATCGAGGACAGGGAAGATGTTCCCGGTTTTGGACAGCCGGTGAAAAGTCTGACCGGGATATGCTATAAATGTTTCGTGACACACATGTCCCACGGAAAGCTGGAACCGGACGGCCGGATTGCAGATGCCCCAGCGGAATGCAGGAGGTTCTGTGATAAGTGCCAGGTAGTAAGAGACGGGTACACGAAGTGCTTAGGCTATGACTTCGACAGCCGGGAGCTTTGCGCCGCAGACTACGGTGCCCCGACCACAAGAAAACGTTGGTATGCAGTGATCCGAAGCGACCACCGTGCGATACGATGGCCAAAACCCACCAACAGCAAAAATGGAGTTGGTCTTCCTGCGTGGGTACCGGCATCCTCCATTCTTGATCTGGATAATTACGGGCAGTCGATCTTTGACCGTAAAAAACCATTGGCAGAAAACACGCAGAGGCGGATTGCCATGGGGATCAGGAAATATGTCTTAAACGGAGAGGAGCCGTTCATTGTCCATGTCAATCATTCCGGGGACGGATTCCGCGGACAGTCAGTAAACGAACCGCTCCCTACCATGACCAGGAAACTGGGAATGGGGCTGGTAAGCACAAAGACCATGCAGATAGAACAGTTTCTGACCAAATTCTACAAGAGCGGGATCGGGCAGTCGATCGAGGAGCCTCTCCACACCATTACCACCAGCCCGGGACACTTTGGCCTGGTTTCAGTAAAAACAACAGATAAAGGTTCCTTGAACCAGGCAGACAGGGCTGTTCTTGAGCGGGCACATCAGGTCAGTCAGTTCCTGATGCTCTATTATGGATCCGATATCGGCCAAAGCATAGACAAACCGCTCAGGACCATCGTGACCAAGGAACGTTTTTCCCTCATTACTGTGCTGCATGACGGAAGAGTGCTTTTGGATATCCATCTGCGGATGCTTTCCGTGGAGGAATTAAAACGGGGGAATGGGTTCCCGGATGATTACGATATTTCGCATGATTCCAGGTGGCACCGTATCCCTACCGCGGAGCAGGTAGCCAAGATCGGGAATGCGGTCGTGCCATCCATGAGTAAGGCGATCGTTTCTGCTAACTGCCCTTATCTGTACCAGCATGACAGGGTTCCTTTTGTACAGGTATCCCAGCAGCAAAACGGACAGTTTTCTTTTGCATAAGACAGCTTCGGCTGTCTTTTTTGTCGTATAAGAATCAAAAAAACCTTTTTTATGCTAAAAAACAGCCATGAGTTTTTGCTTGTTCATCATAAAGATTATGGAAAGGAGTACCGTAAATGAGAATATTACATTCTTCCACCAAAAAGAAACAGACAGTTGCACAAGAGCAGGTGCAGTCAGAGAAAGACTGTTTCCCCTATCAGAAAGCCTACAAAAACGGTATCATAAGACTGGCAGATCAGACCTATGCCAAAATGTATGCAGTGCCGGATACACAAAGGTCCGCGGATGTCAAAAAGATGTTTTTAAATCTTTTGGTTTCGTTTGGCACCAGAATACATATACAGCAGACAGCGTACTGCAGGAATGTTGCCACAGAGGAATCCGTACAGCTGCTTTATAAGTTTTTCATTGTTTCAGCAGAAGCGGACAGTATTGATACTGCCAGGCAGATTTTTAATAACATTAGCACAAAGATTATGGAATACGGTGCGAATATTGTGCCTCTTACGCAGACATTTTCTGCTTTGTATGACACTTATCATATGGAGCCGACTCTTTCCGTCGATGAGAATATGTGGTGGGCTTTGCGGCTGGAAGAGGATCTGACGTCGGAATCATTCTGGAAATGTATGCGTGTAAAAGGAATGAGATCGAGGGAATTTCTGGTTCCCAAAACGCTGGAGTACTTCGAGGATCATGCGAGAGTCGGGGATATGTATGTGAGAGTCTTAAAGGTCGAACCATTTTCGCTTTCAGAAAGTATAATTTCAGAGCTGATGGATCTGGATTTCTCTACCATCATCAGTATGCACTGTGATGGAATGGACGGTCATACGGCAGAAAGAAAAGGGCGAAAGTCCTGGAAACAGAAAGGGTATGATCTTCCTGACAGCCGGACAGACGAATCTTTTTCAGTAATGAAAAATCATTTCTTTTCTGTGACTACAACCGCAGTAATTTTCGCAGAGGATAAGAAACAATTAGATGAGAACACGGAGCTATTCCAGTCGCTTTTGGAGCATTACTGCACAGACTCAGAGATCCTGTATTCTCCACATCTTCAGAAAGCAGGTTTTTTTGCAGGTGTTCCATGTGGGATCTGCCGACATCTGGTGTCTAACGATGTCTCCTCCGCAGGATTTCTTTTTTCAGAATGATCCTTGCGACAGTTTATTCTGAACATATTTCCCCAACGCCAACCATGTCGTATAATAGACCTTATACAAAAACAGAATATCTAAAGTCTTTGGACGAGGCGGATAAATACCACAAAGAGCATGATATATCGCAGCATTCCCATCTCAGCAAAAAAGGAGATCCATGTTTTCAGCATGAGTCTCCTTTTTAAGTCATATTAAATTATTTAAACCAAAATATATCTTTGTCTTGTCAATGTGTGGTATACTTAAGACAGCAAAATACAGAAAGGAGAAAGTCATGGGAAACGAAGCAGGGGAATGGATCATTCATGGAGTAACATGGGATAATCCAAAATGCATCCACGATGTGGATGAAGCGGTCGAATATATCAACCGGGTTGGTTTTCTTCCTCTTTTCAAGAATGAAATTCCGGGATTTTCTCTGGAGGAACGGACAGTAGCAGAATATTGGTGGTCTGATGATCCGGTGAGGGATCCGTGGAGATGGAGGATTG